>WNEY01003578.1_pt1 | contig 11677 bp, 9 predicted proteins | sample 5400531 | NCBI WGS metagenome assembly WNEY01 (sample SAMN13153338, study PRJNA577476) | soil metagenome | isolation source: 200 cm saprolite under Douglas fir tree site 1 | place: USA:California | collected 2015-04-18
CCAAAGCACCGCCGGGAGCGTGGTAGCCGAGTACCGGGCGGAAGGACGCCTGCTCGCGGTCGCGGGGGTCAACGCGGGCGCGGCGGTGATGTCCCGCAGGCCGGAGATCAGGCGGGCCTATGAACAGCGGTCCGTGGCCGATGCCGCCCTCGCCTGAGGGCCGGGCGGAGTGCGGAGGGTGACTATGAGCGCAGCGCCGTTGCCGGAAACCTCAAGCGAGCCGCAGACCGCGGCCCCGGCCACTATCACCGCGGGCTTGTTCCGCCAGGTCCTCGGGCAGTACCCGACCGGTGTGTGCGTGGTGACCGCGATCCACCCAGACGGCGAGGCGGTCGGGATGACCATCGGATCCTTCACCTCCGTTTCGCTCCAGCCGCCCTTGGTTGGTTTCATGCCCGAGCGGACCTCTAGCTCGTGGGCCCGGCTGCGCGAGTGCGGGCCCCTGTTCTGCGTCAACATCCTCAGCGAGGGCCAGGAGGATATCGGCCGGATCATCGCGGCCAGGAAGCGGAACAAGTTCGACGGGCTGAGCTGGCGGAGCTCGCCGGCCGGGCTCCCGGTGCTGACCGATTCCTGCGCGTTCATCGACTGCGCCGTCGAGGACGTCTTCCACGCTGGTGACCACGACATCGTCCTCGGCCGGGTGCTGGACCTTGGCGTCGAGCGCCCGTTCATGCCGCTGCTGTTCTTTCGCGGCGGCTACGGCTCCTTCATGCCGCAGACGATATCCGCCCGCGACACGGATCTGGTGGAGCAGCTTCGCCTGGTGGACATCGTCAAGCCGGTCATGGAGAACCTGGCCGACAAGCTGCAAAGTGAGGTCACGGTCATCACCCGGGTCCGGCACGAACTGGTGGTGATCGCCACGGTCGGCCGGGCCAAGACCGCCGTGGTGCCCACGCGAGTCGGACAGCGAGTCCCGTTCATGCCGCCCCTCGGCGGCGTCCACGCGGCGTGGGCCGACGATGAGGACCAGAAGGCCTGGCTCAGCCGGCTCCCCGAAGACCTTGACCGGGAAGCGTACGGCAAAGTGCTGCGGCTCATCCAGCGGCGCGGTTACAGCTTTGGCCTCGGCCATGCCGCCAACGCGGTCCTGGAGACGGCCATCACCCCCGACCGCGGCGGCGTTGGCGCGCGGGTTGACCAGGCGGTCCGCGGCGTCCTGGGGTTGTACAACACGACGACCCTGGACCCGGCCAGGCAGCACGAGTTCCATTCGGCGACTGCTCCGGTCTTCGCCGGGCGGGAAGGGCTGAAGTTCACGTTCACCCTGTGGGGCCCCGCGGGCACGGTGGGGATGAACGTGATCACCCGCTACATCCGGGAACTGCTGGCTGCCACCGGGCGGGCCTCCGAGCTGCTCAAGGCGTATCTGCAGGAATAGAGCCACGCCACGGCCCGGCTGATTGAAGCGTGATTACGCGCAGGCGAGCTCCGCAATTGGTGTACGTAGGTACAACGCGCCGGACGTAATTGTAGGTTCATTTGACGTGGGATTACCTGCTTTTACTACGTAGATTTTTTCCTGGAACAGGCATCGTCGCCACGACAGTCACACCGACGCGAGGAGCATACCAATGGAAACCGGAGTCCAGGTCTTCTTCCAGTCCGTTCCTGGGATGAGTGACTACGAGGTCCTTCAGCAGGAGCTTCAGATCGCGCTGCGCGCCGAGGAGCTCGGATTCGACTACCTGCTGAGCCCGGAGCACCACTTTGTGGACTACTCCCTTGCTCCCGACCCGCTGCAATTCCTCACCTACGTGGCCGCGAAGACCAGCCGGATCAGGCTGGTCACCGGCGCCGTCATTTTGCCGTGGAACGACCCGGTGAGAGTCGCGGAGAAAGCCTCTCTCCTCGATTTCATGTCCGGCGGGCGCCTGGTGCTCGGATTCGGGCGCGGGCTGGCCCGCGTCGAGTACGAGCGGTTCGGCATCCCGATGTCGGAGGCGCGCGGCCGCTTCGACGAAGCGGCCCCGATGATCGTGGACGCGCTGCGCACCGGGAGCATGTCGGGGCCGGGCCCCTTCTACCCGCACGACAAGACACCGATCCGCCCGACGGCGGCGTACAGCTTTGACGGCCGGATCGTCTCCGTCGCCAAGTCGAACGAATCCGCCGTGGCTGCCGCCGATATCGGCGCCGGGCTGATGTTCATCGTGCAGAAGCCGATCGAGGAGCACATGCCGATGGTGGAGATGTACCGGAAGCGCTACCTCGAGGTCCACGGCAGCGAGGCGCCCCCGCCGTGGCTTATCGACTTCAGCTACGTGCACCAGGACGCCGCGGAGGCCGAGCGCATCGCCCACGAGTACATGCAGCGGTACTACATCACGGTCCTTGAGCACTACGAGTACGGCGGCTCCCACCTCGCGACGACCAAGGGTTACGAGGGTTACGCGGCCGGCGCGGCCCTGGTGCAGGAGCTCGGCCTCGAGGAGAGCGCCCGCAGGTTCGTCGCGGTGAACAACTTCGGCACGCCCGATCAGGTGATCGAGAGGGTGCGGCAACGCCGCGATGTCATCGGCGACTATGTCGCCCTCTTCGGCGTCTCCTTCGGCGGGCTTGACTACGACAAGGTTTATGACAGCTGCACGCTGCTGGGGGACAAGGTCCTGCCTGCCATCGCCGCCCTCGGCGATTAGCCGGCCGCCGCGGCTGCGCAGCTGGGCGCAGGCCGGGCGTACCCGGGCCTGCGCCCATCGCGATGGCATTGGTTAGTCAGCGAGAACGAAGGCGCCGTCCACCCGGATGTATTCGCCATTGACAAATGAGGCACGCTCCGACAGGAGAAACGCGACCACCTCGGCAACCTCGTGCGGCCAGCCAGCGCGTTTCATCGGACCGCGCTGGACCCATTCGGCGAACGCAGTGCCCGGCTTGTCGAGCAACGGCGCGCTGCGAGGTGTTAGGGTAAACCCCGGTGCCACGGTATTGGCGCGAGGTCGGCCGCCCTGCCGGACCGCGAGATGGCGTGTATAGGCCGCGATTGCCCCCTTGCCCACAGGGTAGAAGGAGTTGATAAATCCCCCGCCCACATCGTTCCCCGCGATGGAGGAGATGTTCACGACGCTCGATGCCTCCGCGCTCACGGTTTCGAGCCATTTCTCGGTGACGGTGACAAGTCCGCCGATGGTGCCGGCCAGGCCCGCGGCCATTGACAGCGGTGCGGAGCTGGCGACCCCGGCGTTGTTGACGAGGTAGGGGCAGGCGCCGAGCCGCGAGACGGCCGACCAGGCTGCCGTGACGGCCGCCTCGTCGGTGATGTCCACTTCGAATGACTCGGCTTGGCCGCCCACGTTCGTGATTGATTTTGCGACCTCGGCGGCGGTATCCGCATTGATGTCCCAGATCGCTACCCGGAGGCCCTCTTCGGCGAGAATCTCGGCGATTGCCTTGCCGATGCCCTGACCGCCCCCGGTTACGACAGCGATCGCGTCTGGCCGAAATGGAGTTCGCACGCGCTTCTCGTTTATCTCCACCGTGACCTCCAGAAAGAGCGACAGCGCTCGTCGGCGCGGTTCGGGACGGGGTATAGACGATTAAAACAGCGGGGGACCTGTTGGCCTATGGTCGTAACGACGGTACGTGTGCGGGTTTTGTCGTCGAAAGTTACAAGGACCAGACTCGTGGTCACGGCCGCGGGCGCCGTTGGCGAAAGGTACGACGAGAACGGCTCGGCATTTGGCTACTCGGCTATTGCCCGCTGCAGCCGCCCTCGGCGAACCTGCCTTCCATGTCGATGTTGACGTCGGGGTGGAAGGAGCGGTCGCGCAGCAGATGGACGCATATGTCGCGGGCGTAGCGATGACGCCGTTCACGTCCCGGGCCCAGGGCCTGGTCGAGATGACCGAGCGGGCTGTGCGGGACGCTCTCGCCGACTCCGGAGTCCCTGCCGCGCGCATCGGGGCGGTCTTCGTGGGCAACGCGGCGGCCGGCCTCATCCAGGGACAGGAGATGATCCGCGGTCAGGTACTGCTGCACGGAACGCCGCTCGCGGGCAAGCCGATCATCAATGTCGAGAACGCCTGCGCGTCCTCGTCGACCGCCTTCCACCTCGCGGCCGGCGCGGTAGCCGCCGGGCAGGTCGACTCGGCGATCGTCGTCGGCGTCGAGGAAATGTCTCACCCGGACCGGCTGCGCATCTTTGGCGCGCTGGCCGGCGCGGCCGACACCGTGCGGGATCGCGAGATGTTCGCGCTCGTCGACACGTTCACGCTGCGTGCACACCCGGACGCGCCCGCGCTGACCGCGTCGCCGTTGATGGCTCACTACGCGGCCCAGGGCGCGAAGTTCCTCGAGGCGGTCGGCGGCACCCCGCAGGACCTGGCCCGGGTGGTCGTGAAGAACCGGGCCAACGGCTGCCTTAACCCCAAAGCGCAGATCCGGCGCCCGGTCACCGTCCAGCAGGTGCTCGGGGACAAGATGATCGCCGGGCCGTTGACCCGGAGCATGTGCGCGCCGGTCAGCACCGGAGCCGCCGCGGTCGTGGTGGTCTCCGATGCGGTGCGCAGCCGGATTGACGCCGTGCCCGTGCAGGTCATCGGCGCGGGCATGGCATCCCGGGATCCCCGTTCACCCGACATCCCCTCCAGCGTGGCGGCGAACCAGGCGTACGCGGCCGCCGGGGTCGAGCCCGACGACATCGACGTCGCGGAGCTGCACGACGCCGCCGCCCCGGCCGAGCTCGTCTTGATGGAGGCGATCGGCCTGTGCGCCGCCGGACGGTCCATCGACCTGGTGCGCTCCGGCGCCACCTCCCTCGGCGGCAAGCTTCCCGTCAACCCCAGCGGCGGGCTGATAGCGCGCGGGCACCCGCTGGGCGCGACCGGCTGTGCCCAGCTCGTGGAGCTCACCGAACAGCTCCGCGGCCGGTGCGGAGAGCGGCAGGTCGAGTCCGCCCGGCTCGCGCTCGCCCAAAACAGCGGGGGCGTGCTCGGCGACAGCGAGGCGGTCGCGACGGTCACCATCCTCCGCGGGCCGGGCCGCGGCTCCACTCCCCGGGGAATAGCGCAGAAAGCAGGTCACCAGTGCGCTGGCTGAGCTATACCGACGACAACGACGTATCGCGCGTCGGCATCCTGGACGGCGATACCGTCCGCGGGCTGGAGCCAGGTCGCACCCTGCTCGACTTGCTTGACGCCGGCGAGCAGGCGGTCGCGGCGGCCGGCGCGGCGCTGCGGCTGCGAGCCGACCACGTAGCCCCCGTGGCCGACGTGCGCATCGAGCTTCCGTTCGAGCCGCGCTCCATCAGGGACTGCGCGGGTTTCATTCAGCACCTGCGCAACGTCGCAGCGCGGACCGGCCGGGTGATCGACCGGCGCTTCACCGACTTCCCGCCCTTCTACTTCAGCAACCACGCGGCGGCCATCGGCGCGCGATGCGATGTCACGATGGCGCCTGATACCCAGCAGTTCGACTTCGAGCTAGAGATCGCCGCCGTTATCGGGCGTGGCGGCGCGGATATCGCCGTCGCCGAGGCGGAAAGCCACATCTTCGGTTACACGATCTTCTGTGACTGGAGCGCCCGCGACATCCAGATGCGCGAACGCGACCTCTTCGGCCCGGTCAAGGGCAAGGATACGGCGAACGGCTTCGGGCCGTTCGTAGTGACCCCGGACGAGCTAGCTCAGTTCCGCAGCAGGAAGGCGTTCAGGCTCGCGATGCACGCATACGTGAACGACGAGCTGGTCGGCCACGGGAGCTGGGACGAGATCGACTGGGGCTTCCCGGACATGATCGCCTACGCCTCGCGCGGCGCCCGCCTCCGTCCGGGAGACGTCATCGGATCGGGGACGGTGCCGACCGGGTGCCTATTCGAGCACTTCGCTCTGGATCCTGACCACTTCCGGGGATGGCTGGATGTCGGCGACGAGGTCCGCCTCGTCGTCGAGCAGCTGGGCGAGATCCGGTCCCGGGTTATCGGGCGGGGCGACCCGCAACGACTGTCGACGGGATACTGACCATGACCTCGCCCACTTCGCAGACCCTTCGCGGGCTTTTCATCGCCGCGCTCGACCGGTTCGGCGAGCGGCCGGCCGTCGTGGCCGGCGGCGTGACGTGGACCTACCGAGACATCGCCGATCACGCTAACCGGCTGGCCCGCTACCTACAGCACGCGGGCGTAGCGGCCGGTGACCCCGTCGCTCTCGCGCTATCCAACCGCGCCGAATGGATCATCGCCGATCAGGCCATCATCCGCGCAGGAGCCGCCAAGGTGCCGGTCAACGACATGCTCTCGGCCCGGGAGATCGAGTACATCCTCAATGACAGCGGCCCCACGGTGGCGCTCGTCGACAGCGCGCTCATGGGCCGGGTGGCCGCCGCCGATGCCCCGCGGCTGTCCACGCTGATCGCCCTGGACGTCGACGCCGCCCGGTCAGGCGATCAGCGGGTTGTCCGCTGGGCTGACGCGCTCACCGCCGCACAGGAAGGCACTGCCCCGCCCGACGTGCGGACCGATCCCGGCGACGTCACCATGATCCTCTACACCGGGGGCACCACTGGCAGGCAGAAAGGCGTGGTGCACACCCAGCAGACACTCGCCGCGTGCGAGATCGCGCACGTGATCGAGCTTGGATTGCACGACGACGAGCGCATGCTGATCGTTTCTCCTCTCCCTCATGCCACCGGGTTCCTCGCGCAGGCGGGCATGCTGAAAGGCGCGACGCTCTACATCGAGGCCGCGTTCGACCCCGGCGTCGTCCTCGAGCGCATCACCCGCGACCGCATCACGTTCGTGTTCATGGTTCCGACCATGATCTACCGGGTCCTGGACCGGGCGGAGGGGCGGGGCCTGGACCTTTCCTCGCTGCGTACGTTGCTCTATGGCGCGGCGCCCATCGCCCTGGACAAGCTCGCGCGCGGGCTGGAACTGCTCGGCCCCGTTTTCATGCAGCTGTACGGGCAGTCCGAGGCGCCCGACTTCATCACCCGGCTGCGCCGGGAGGACCATGACGTCACCCGCCCGGAACGCCTTGCCAGCTGCGGGCAGGTCACGACCTTCATGGAGATGGCGGTCGTGGACGCCGAGGACAGGCCGTTGTCTGCCGGCGAGGTAGGCCAGGTCGTGGCCCGCGGTCCCTATGTCATGCGCGGCTACCACAACATGCCGGCGAAGACGGCCGAGACTGTGGCCGGGGGCTGGCTGCACACCGGAGACATCGGCCGTCTTGACGAGGACGGCTACCTGTACCTGCTCGACCGGATGAACGACATGATCATCAGCGGCGGGATGAACGTCTACAGCTCCGAGGTGGAGATCGTCGTCCAGGCATGCGCCGGCGTCGACCAGGTGGCGGTGGTCGGCCTGCCCGATGACGACTGGGGCGAGCGGGTCGTCGCCCTTGTCGTCCCCGCCATCGGGCGGGCGCCGGACGTCGAGGAGATCCGGTCGACCTGTCGTGAGCAGCTCGCGGCGTACAAGCGCCCCAAGGAGATCCGTCTCGTCGACGAGCTCCCCGTCACCGCTTACGGCAAGGTCGACAAGAAGTCGCTGCGGCGGCGGCATGCGAGCGTCACCACATAACACCAGGTCAATGGGGGCGCGGTCCTCGAAAGCAGACAAGGAGAGATGGCATATGAACAGACACAGACTGGCACAAGCGATTGGCGGGCTCGCCACGGCAACGGTCCTGCTCACTGCGGCAGCCTGCAGTTCCAGTGACAGCTCGAGCTCCTCGGCCCCGGCCGCGACCTCGGCGGCCGCGGGACCGGTGAGCGCACAGCTCAAGGCAAAGGTCGACGCGACGCTCAAGCCGCCCGCCGGGATCGGTCTGCAGACGCCGCTGGCGCGCAAGCCCCCGGCGGGCAAGTTCATCGTCTCCCTGCTGACCCCGCTGGCCGTGGCCAAGACGGAAAGCGACGCCCAGGCGACGGCCGCCAAAGCGCTCGGCTGGCGCTATCAGGCGATCCAGGAGGGCACCGGCCCGCAGGACCCGGCCCAGGCGCTCGCCGCCGCGATCGCCCTGCGGCCGGACGGAATTATCTACTACGGCACGCCACGGCAGCCGATGGCGGCGGGCCTGCAGAAGGCGGAGCAGGCCGGCAGCCCGGTCGTGGCCACCGCGCAGGTCGATCCGCTCGCCCCGCCGATCATCGCGAACAACAGCAACTCCGGGCCGCAGCTGGCCCAGCTCGGGACGGGCATGGCCGACTATGTCGCGGTGCGCAGCGGCCTCAAGGCCAGCGTCGCGCTCGTCACGCTGCCCGCCTTTCCCGTGCTCGCGTCCTTCAAGAACGCGTTCACCCGCGAACTGAGCAGCGTCTGCCACGGCTGCAGCGTCACCCAACTGCCACAGCAGCTGGCCGATATCGGGACCAACACGCCTACTTCGGTGGTCAACGCGCTGCGCCGCGATCCCTCCATCAAGTACGTCATCTTCGATAACGGCAGCACCGCGACCGGAGTGCAGACCGCCCTCCAGGCGGCCGGCCTCACCGACGTGGTCGTAGGCGGCGAGGCGCCAAGTCCCGCGTCGATCCAGGAGATCAAGGCCGGAAGCGACGAGGCGTGGGCGGCATTGTCGATACCGGTTCTGGGATACGGGCTCATCGATGCACTGGCCAGGCACTTTGACGGTGACTCCCTCACGCCGGTGCTCCAGGAGGTCCCCTCCTGGCAGATCCTCATCAAGGACAACGTCGGCAATGCGGTACTCGACTCACAGGGCAACTACATCGGCTACCACGACTACCAGGCGGCCTTCGCCAGGCTGTGGCACGTCGGCTAGCGCGAAGGAGGAAGTCCGGTGACCGTCCTCTCGGTGACCAGCCTGTCCAAGACGTTCGTCGGCCAGCGCGTGCTGGCCGACGTGGACATGGAGTTGAGCGCGGGCGAGGTGCACGGCCTGATCGGCCAGAACGGCAGCGGTAAGTCAACGCTGATCAAGGTGCTCGCCGGCTATCACAGCCCGGACCCGGGCGGAGTGGTCCATGTCGACGGCCGGGTCGTGGCGCCCGGCTCGCCGGCAGCGAGCGAGGCATGCGGGCTGCGGTTCGTGCACCAGGACCTGGGGCTGGTTGATTCGCTCAACGTCATCGAGAACCTGGCGCTCGGCGCCGGCTACGCCACAACGCGGCTGGGGCTGATCAGGTGGTCCCGCGAGCGCCGTGAGGCGCAGGAGGCGCTTGGCCGCCTCGGGCACGATATCGACGTCACGCGACCGGTCGGTGAGATGCCCATGGCATCGCGGACCGCCGTCGCCGTGGCGAGGGCGCTGTCATCCCGGAGCGGGGAGCCCAAGGTGGTGGTGCTGGACGAGCCCACGGCCAACCTCCCCGCCCACGAGGCGCAACTGCTCTTTGAGCTGGTGCGCAGGGTGAGCAGCATGGGCATCGCGGTCATCTTCGTGTCGCACCGCCTGGATGAGGTGATCGCCTCCTGTTCGCGGGTCTCGGTGCTGCGTGACGGCGCGCTGGTAGCCTGCCGCGACGTTCGCGGCATTACCGCGGCCGACCTCGTTGAGCTGATGATCGGTCAGCGCATCGACCGTTATGACACCCCGGCCGCACGGTCGGCCGAAGTAGGTGCGGCCAGGCTGGTCGTCGAGGGACTGTCGACCGCCACTATCCACGGGATCAGCTTCGACGTCGGTGCCGGCGAGATCGTCGGGATCGCCGGCATCACCGGCTCCGGGCGCGAGGAGGTAGCCCCGGCGATCTTCGGCGGGCTGCCCCGCGGCGGCACGGTCTCGGTATCCCAGCGGCTGGTCCCGCCGCAGCGGCCGGACCGGTCCATCCAGGCCGGCGTCGGACTCGTCCCGGCCGAGCGCCACGCCAACGCTGTCTTCCCGGACGCCGCGGTGCGCGAGAACATCTCTGTCGTCAACCTCCCCGCGCTCGCACCGCGCGGGTTGATCCGGACGGGGCGCGAGCAGGCGGAAGTAAGCGGCTGGCTGCGGAAGATGGACGTACGGCCGCCGGACCCGGAACGGATGATCGCCACCTTGTCCGGCGGCAACCAGCAGAAGGTGATCCTCGCGCGCTGGCTGCGGCAGAACCCGCAGGTGCTGATCCTCGACGAACCGACGCAGGGAGTGGATGTCGGGGCCAAGGCCGAGATTCACGCCCTTGTTGACGCCGCCGCCGCAGCCGGCGCCGCCGTCCTCGTGGCTTCCACCGAAAGCGAGGAGCTCGCCAGGCTTTGCGACCGCGTGCTGGTCCTGCGCAACGGCAAGCCGGCGGCCTGGCTGGAGGGAGCACAGATTTCCGCCACCCGGATCACCGCGGGCACGCTCGACGACGGTTTCGCGCTGGCCAACCTCGAGCCGACCGACTGACTGACCGAACGACCGATGGGATCCGCGATGGAACAGCACGCGATAGCAAGCGCACCGCCAGGCCAAGCGCCGGAGCAAGCACCTCAGAGCAGGACCCGTCCGATAGCCGCCGCGAGCTGGTCGGCGCGGCTGGGACTGGACCGCTTCAGCGGCCTGTACGTCTTCGCCGTCGTCATTGTCATCTTCGCGCTGTGGGTTCCGGGTACCTTCCTGCGCGCCAACAACGTTGAGCTCATCGCCAACCAGCAGGCGATTACCGCCTTGCTCGCACTGGCCGTGATCGTGCCGATGGCGGCCGGGGTGTTCGACCTCTCGTTCGCCGCGATCATGGGACAGTCCACCGTGACGGTCGCCTTCTTGGAGGCCCACGGCTGGAACCCCCTGGTAACCGCGATACTCGGCGTCCTGCTTGGCTCGCTCATCGGCGCCGTCAACGGCGTGTTCGTGTCCAGGCTGGGCGTCAGCTCGTTCGTCACCACACTCGGCACAAGCAGCGTGCTCGCCGCGGCCAGCTACTGGGTCAGCGGCGGTTTTCCCATCGTCAACGGGATATCGCCGGCGCTCGTGAAAGTCAGCACCACCCAGTTTCTCGGGGTATCCCTGGTGTTCTACATCATGCTCGCGGTGGCGGTCGCCCTTTACATCGTGATGGAGTACACGCCGAAGGGGCGCTACCTGTTCGCCGTGGGCGGCAACTCCCAGGCTGCCCGGCTAGCCGGACTTCCCGTCAGCAAGATCACCTTCTATTCGCTGGTTGCCTCGGGCACGATCTCCGGATTCGCCGGAGTCCTGCTGCTGGCGCAGCTGCGCACCGCCTCCTACGACGTGGGGCCGCCCTACCTGCTGCCGGCGTTCTCCGCGGCGTTCTTGGGGGCAACCCAGATCAAGGCCGGCCGGGTTAACGTCCTCGGCACGCTTATCGCGGTCTACCTGCTGGCGACCGGGGTCGATGGGCTGCAGCTAGCGGGCGCGCCCGCCTACATCGACACGCTCTTCGGCGGCGTTGCGCTGCTGGTGGCCGTCACCCTGGCGGTACGAACCGCCAGGAAGCGGGGGCGCGCAGTGGCCGGATGACCGGCAGGAAGCCCCGCCCGTCAAGCGAACCTGATGCTGTGGAGCTTGCCAGGGGGACACACTGCCGGGGGCGCCACCGCCCGTTTGGCACAAGGCCCGTCGACAGCCACCAAGGTCATCGCCCGTTTCCGTGATCTCGTGCGGTTAAGGGGTCGTACGACCCCTTAACCGCACGAGATCTGAGGTGATCCGGCATGGTGGCTGCCTGCCGGGGCCGCGCCGGGCGCGATGCGGGGTGCTTGCCAGGCCATAGGGACTGGTGGTGACTCTGGGACACGCAAGGTAAGCGACAGGGGCAATGGCACGCGGGGACATGCGCCGTTATG
>WNEY01012122.1_pt1 | contig 11675 bp, 12 predicted proteins | sample 5400531 | NCBI WGS metagenome assembly WNEY01 (sample SAMN13153338, study PRJNA577476) | soil metagenome | isolation source: 200 cm saprolite under Douglas fir tree site 1 | place: USA:California | collected 2015-04-18
AGCACGCGCTCGGGCTCCTCCTTGCGCAGCAACCCGTTGTTGACGAACACGCACGTCAGCTGGTCGCCGACCGCGCGGTGGACGAGCGTTGCAGCGACCGCGGAATCGACGCCGCCCGACAGCGCGCAGATGACGCGCCCGCCGCCGACCTGGGCACGGATGCTCTCGGTCGCCTCGGCGATGAACGACCCGGCGGTCCACGAAGGCGTGCAGGCGCACACGCCGAAGAGGAAGTTGCGCAGCACCTCGCGTCCGCTGGGCGTGTGCACGACCTCGGGATGGAACTGGATGCCGAAGATCCCCTTGCCGTCGGTGAAGGCCGCCACCGGTGAGTTACCGCTGGTCGCGAGCAGCTCGAAGCCCGGCGGCATCTCGCTGACGTGATCGCCGTGGCTCATCCAGACGGGCAGCTCGCCGTGCAGCCCGCGAAACAAAGTGTTCGGCTCGCGCACGCTCAGCAGCGCGGGTCCGTACTCGCGCGCGTGACCTGGATCGACCCTGCCCCCCAGGTGGTGGGCGATGAGCTGCATCCCGTAGCAGATGCCCAGCACGGGCACGCCCGCGCGCAGCGCGGCGGGGTCGACCTGGGGGGCGCCAGGGTCGTACACGCTCGCCGGTCCGCCGCTGAGGATCAGGCCGGCCGGGTGTTTCCTCTCGAGCTCGGCCCATGGGGTCGCGCCCGGCACCAGCTCGCAGTAGACGTTGGCCTCGCGGACGCGCCGGGCGATCAGCTGGCTGAATTGCGACCCGAAGTCGAGGACCAGGATCGTGTGCTCGCGTGCGGAGGTCTTCACTTGTTCCCGCCTCGCCGCGGCGGTGGTGCTCAGGACTTGCCCATCCCCACGTGCTGCGCCTGCTGGAACACCTTGCCCTCGGAGACGATCGAAGGCGCGATCACCATCTCAGTGTGCTGGAACTCGGCGATATCCCGGGCGCCGCACACGCCGAGCGCCGAACGCAGCGCGCCGGCAAAGTTCTGCGTGCCGTCGTCCACCCTGGCGGGGCCGAGCAGGATCTCGCGCAGCGTGGCCTTCGTTCCGACGTGGATCCGCGTCCCGCGTGGAAGGTTCGGGTCCGGCGTCGCCATGCCCCAGTTGAAGCCCTTCGATGCCGACTCTTCGGCGCCCGCCAGCGGCGTCCCGATCATGACCGCGTCGGCGCCCGCGGCGAACGCCTTGCACACGTCGGCGCCGATCCGCATGCCGCCGTCGGTGATGACCGCGACACGCATCCCGCCCCGGCGCATGTGCTCGTCGCGCGCGGCCGCGATATCGGCTGTCGCGGTCACCTGCGGCACCCCGACGCCGAGCACGCCGCGCGTCGTGCACGCGGCGCCCGGTCCGACGCCGACCAGGATGCCGGCGATGCCGGTCTCCATCAGCTCGAGCGCGCTGTCGTACTGGACGCAGTTGCCGACGACGACAGGTATGTCGCACGCGCGGACGAGCTCGTCGAACGAGAGCTGGTGGTAGGACCGCGAGGAATGGCGCGCCGTGAGCACCGTGCCCTGGACGACGTAGACGTCAGCGCCGGCCTTCTGCACGACCTCGATGCGCTCCGCGGCGCGAGCCGGCACCGTTGACACGGCGCACGGCACGCCCGCGGCCTTGATGGCCTTGATCCGCTCGGCGATCAGCGTCGGCTTGACCGGCTCGCGGTAGGCCTCCTTGAGCACGGCGTTGACGGTCGACCGGTCGGCCTCGGCGATCTTCTGGATCACCGGCGCGGAGTCCTCGTAGCGCGTGTGCACGCCGTCGAGGTTGAGCACCGCGACTCCGCCCAGCTTGCCGATCGCGATCGCGAAGGCGACGTCGACGACGCCGTCCATCGCCGAGCCCCAGAACGGGAGCGGCAACTTGAACCGCTCACCCATCGAAAACGTGATGTCGACCTCATCTGGGTTGAGCGTGACGCCGCCCGGGACGAGAGCGATCTCGTCGAAGCCGTAGGCGCGGCGTGCGCGCCGCCCGATGCCAATTTCGAGGCCAGACTGCTCCCGGGAAATCTGCTCTCGGGTTTCCAGTCCGGTCTCCTTCAGGGTGTGCTTACTCCATTGAATGGGGGCGGTTCGCCGAATTATACCCGACCACTATTCTGTTCACGGTGTACAGGACGCTCGAGTACCTGCCCGGGATCTCCGACGACGACGTCCTCCGCCTGCGTGCGGTCGGCATCCGGCACACCAACCAGCTTCTCCACCGGGCGTCGCTGGACATCGACCGCCAGCGCCTCTCCAAGAAGACGGGCATCACTCGGTACCGCTTGCTCGAGTTCGTGAACCAGTGCACCCTGCTCGAGGTCTCGGGCATGGATCGCTGGCTGCCCCTGGTCCGCCGGCTGGGGATCAACTCGATGCCCGACCTGCGCGCACAGGACGCCAGGGCGCTGCACGCGAGGCTGCTGGAGGCGATCGGGCTGGCCGGCGCGCCGAGCATCTCCGACGTGCAGTACTGGATCAGCCAGGCCACGGCGCTCGACATCGTCGAGCCGCCGGAACCGGAGAAGGTCGTTCCGGTCATCACCTGAGAGGAAAGGGCGGGCTCGCGCGCCCGCCCTCCAGTCGTCAGCTCAGCTGCGCGCTGAAGACATCGTTCGGATTGGTGTTCGAGGTCGGCGTGACGTTGCTGCTCGCCCGAGCGCACAGAGGGTTGCTCGCCGGGTACGGCGCGTCGCAATTGGTCTTCACGTAGACCGCGAGGAATCCGCTTCCGCTCGGCTGCAAAGCCTCGTAGTCGCCGAGGAAGAATCCGCGCGCGACTGGCGCGGTGCGCAGGTCGAAGGAGCCCGCGATGTGCTGCTCATTGCCGAACGTTGCTCCGCCGTCGGTCGAATACTCGACCCAGTAGTCGGTCGGCCAGTTGGCTGTCTCGCCGGGGAGAAGGTAGCGGCTGTCGTAGTAGGTCACCGCCACCCGGCCGCCGTTGACGGCGACGGTGGGAGTGAATGTCGGCATGCCGTTGGCGAGCTGGTGGATGACCGTCGGACCGGACCATGTCGCGCCACCGTTGTCGGAGGTCACGAGCAAGATCTCGTCATCCCACGCCCCGCTTGACTGCTTCAGCTGCTTCTGGAAGTTCGACGAGCTCTCGTACACCACGTACAGCTTGCCGTTGGAGGGATCGATCGCCACCTCCTCCAGACCATCGCCGACGCGCGCCCGCTCACCCGTGTTGGGGTCGATGACGCCCAGGCTGTTGAACGGAGCGATGAGCTGCGGCTGCGTCCAGTTGGCGCCGCCGTCGGTCGATTTGACGAACGCGAGCTGTGCGTTGCTGCGTGTCCCCTGGAACGGCGTGTTGGGCGGCAGGATCAGGTCGGTGAAGTCGTAGAGCGCGCCGTTGCGCGGATCGACGACGACGATGTTGCCGATCGTCTGCTGCCGGTTTCCGGTGTTGATGATGATCTGCGCCTGGCTCCAGCTCTTGCCGCCGTCGGTGGTCTTGGAGAAGTAGGCGGGGCCGGTGTACGCCTGCGCGTGCGGGTTGTCGTCGGGGTTGTCCGTTCTTGTTCTTCGTCGGGTCGGCCGTCGTCGAGTTCTTGTCGGTGCTCATGTCGGCGGTCGGGAAAATCCCACCGGGAACAGCCTGGATGTGGTCCCAGGTCGCTCCGCCGTCGGTCGAGCGAGCCGCCACGACGGCGTTTGCGTTGTTGGGCACCGAGATGTTGAACGAAAGCGCCGAGGCGTAAGCGATCCCGTCCGGGCCGAACGAAACCCAGGGGTCGGACGCTCGAAACATGTTGCTGAGCGCCGGCTGCGTGTTAGGGCTGCACGCGTCGAGCGCGATCGTGGTCTCGGTCCAGCTCGCACCGCCGTCCGTCGAAAAGCCGACGCCGATGCCGTGCGCGCCGCCGTTCGACTTGCGGTCCTGGTGCCACATGGCGATCGCGTTGCTGCCATGCACCGCCACCTGCGGCTCGACCTCCGCGTTGGGGTACGTCCTGCCGGTCAGCGAATTGTCGAACTGAGAGCACGCTGCGTAGGGCGACGGCCCGCTGATGAGCACCGGCGTGATGGCGGCCACCGCGGTCGAGGAGGTGACCAGGGCCATGCCGCCGGCGAGCGCGCAGACGAAAGCGGCTTTACGAAGCAATTTCACAAACCCCCCATATGAGCCTTAACACCTGCCGGGAATCCTTAGAACTTAATCCCAGCCGGTCCGCTCGCGCAACCATGAGATCGCGACCCGTCCCTGCGCCGCCTGGAAGGCACGCACGGTGGGAATGCCCGGCGGCGGAGGCTCGAGCGCGCGGACCACGAAGTAGCCCGCGATGCTGCAGACGACGGCGTCGAGCGCCTCCCGTGACACGCCCGAGAGGTCGAGCCTTTCCACGAAGCGCGCCGGCGCGGGCCCTCCCTGCATGGCCACGCTCGGCGCCATCGCGACCAGGTCGATCCAGGCGGCGCCGATCCGCGCCCACGGCCAGTCGAGCACCCAGACCTTGTCGCCGGCGATCAGCAGGTTGTCGGCGCGAACGTCGCAGTGAACGAGCGAGTCTCCGCCGACCAGGCCCGGCGTCGTCGACTCGAGGACGGCGAGCCGGGCGAGATTTCGCTTCAACCACGGCTCGAGACGGTCCTCATGCCGATCGAGCGCGATCTTCCAACCGTTGATGGTGCGACCGAAGAATTCGGGCACGGTCTCGTCGACCTCGACCGGCGATGGCGTCAGGTCCCGGGCCATCGTTTCCACCGCGGCGATGACCATGTCGAGGTCGTGGTCGGTCCACGGTTCGTCGGGGTGCCGGCCGTCGATGTCCTCCATGCAGAGTGCGACCCAGCCGGCGTCGTCGTAGGTCCAGAGCAGCCGAGGAGCGGGAACCGACGCCGGAAGGGCGGCGAGGATGCGTGCTTCCCCGGTGAGAAGCCCGTCGGCTGCGTGACAGCGCCAACGACTCGAGAGCCCGATCGGTCTTCCAGCGACGCCCGCACATCCGACGGGACGTCTTCCCAATGAACGCGGATCCCTCTTGCCGGGACCGGGCTAGAGAAAGACTCCTCTCCGGAGCTTGAGGTTGTCGTAGATCCCCCTCTGAATCGTTTCTCGCACCTCGTCGGCCAGGCTCATGACGATGTGCTGGTCCTCGGCGGCCGTCGGCGGTAGCTCTGATACATCGATCGGCGCGTGGAACTGGATCCGCCACTTGCTCGGCAGCGGGATCATGCCCAGCGGCCCGAGCCAGGGCCAGAACGGCGTGACGGGGAAGTACGGCAGGCCGAAGGACCGCGCCACCGGGCCGAGGTCGCCGAGCATCGGGTAGATCTCCTCGGAGCCGACCACCGAGATGGGGATGATCGGCGCCTGCGACCGGATCGCGGTGGCGACGAAGCCGCCGCGGCCAAAACGGCGCAGCCGGTAGCGGTCCTTGAAGCTCTTGCCGGTGCCGCGCGTGCCCTCCGGAAAAACGAGCACGAGCTCGTCGCGCTCGAGCAGCCGGCGCGTGTCGTCGGGATGGCCGACCGCCTGGCCGGTGCGGCGCAAAAACCAGCTCATCACCGGCATGCCCATGAACTGGCTGGCCACGAGCGCGCGCACGTGGCGCGGATGGGAATGCTCGCCGAAGACCGCCGTCTTGATCATCGTCCCGTCCCACGGCAGCACTCCGGCGTGGTTGGCCACGAGCAGCGCGCGGCCGGCGGACGGAACGTTCTCGACTCCCGTGCTCTCGACGCGCCAGTAGTCGCGATAGAGCGCCTTGAAGACGGTCAGAAACGATTCGGTCCACTGCGGGTCGAAGCCGAACTCGTCCACCGCGTAGTTGGGTCCCCGGCGCGCGAGCTCGCGCTGCTGGTAGATGAACTGGACGACCTCCATGATCCGGCCCATGTCGATGATTTCGCGGCCGGTCAGGTCGCGAAGGCGGGTCGACAGCGAGCTGAGCCCCTGGATCGCGTACATGGGCGCCTGGCGCTGCAGCCTGCGGATCGGTTTGGGTATGCGGAAGCCCTGGCGCGGCGCGACGATCTCCGCCTTCTGGCTGCTGCGCCGGCGTTGTCGGGGCGTGGTCTCGATCAATTGCTGAGCCTCAGCGCGCGGCGCCGCCGAGCCTGCAGGTATTTCTGCAGCTCGTACTCCTGCGGCGGCGACGGGGGTTCGATCGCCTCGACCGTCTTGCCCAGCGCGAGAGCGTCCATCGTCTGCCGCGAGCTGTAGGCGGGCTTCCAGCCGAACGCAACCTCCAGGCGCGCGCAGTCCATCACCGACCCATTCGCGAGGAAGTCGGCGAGGTGCCGCGGGAGGTCGACGCGCGCGAGCGTCTTAAGTCCGAACCGAGAGAACCACCGCCAGTACGGCGGCAGGACCGGCGCCGGGCGGCCGCCCATGATGTCGATCGCCTGGCTCAGCAGGACGACGCCGGCGCCGGCGACGTTGAACGCGCCGGGGTGCCGGCCGACCGTCGCGCGGACGATCGCCTCGGCGGCGTCGTCCTCGTGCAGGAACTGCAGCCGCGGGTCGAACCCGGCGAACACGGGGACGACCGGCAGCGACAGGTAGCGAGCGAGGCTGGTGTCTTCGCTCACGCGGTAGCCCAGCCGCAGGACGGTGACGTCGGATCTGTCGGTGCGCAGCGCGAACTCGCTGACGAGCTGCTCCATCTCCAGGAGGTCGCGTGTGATTCCCGACGCGAGCCTGTCCCAGTTGATCATCTCCTCGGAGAAGAAGGACGGATCGCCGCCGCCGGCGCCGTAGATGGCCTGGCTCGATTTGACAACGAGCTTGCGCACCGGGCTCGACAGGCCCGAGCACCCGACCAGCATGTTCATCGTCCCGATCACGTCCGTCTCGTGGATGGTCCGTTCGTCGTGCGGCGAGTCCACGAGCACCGCGAGGTGCACGAGGGTGTCGATGCGCAGCTGACGCACGAGCTTGCCGATCACGGAAAGACGCGTGTCGGCGTGGACGAAGTCCATCTCCTCGAGCGCGCTGACGGGGTCGGAGACATCGCAGCCGAACAGGTAAGGAACCTGCGGCGCGAGCCGGCGCGCGACCTCCGCGCCAAGTGGGTTGGACACGCCGGTGATCAGTACGCGGCGGGGACCGTGTGGAGGCATCAGCCTCTCAATCTAAATGAGTGGAGCTGCAGCCCGGATTCATTCCGGGCGTCCCCCCAGGTCAGACGTCGACGCCGGGCGTGCTTGTGGAAAGGGGGGTTCCGCGGGGGGATCCTGATCCCCCCGCGCCTTGTGCAGCTGAAGCCCGGATTCACTCCGGGCGTCTCCAGGCTCGGCTGTTACGCCTCCGGACAGCCTCTATGCCAAAAGGGGGGTTCCGCGGGGGGATCCTGATCCCCCCGCGCTTTTATGGATAGATCCCTCGAACCGTCGTCGCGTTGGCCACGCGCTGCACGGCGAGCGCGTACGCCGCCGCGCGCATGTCGACCCGCTTGTTCACCGAGGTGTGCAGGATCTCGTAGAACGCACGCGTGATCACGTGGTGCAGCTTGGTGTTGATCTCCTCTTCCTCCCAGAAGAATGCCTGCAGGTCCTGCACCCACTCGAAGTAAGAGACGATCACGCCGCCCGCGTTAGCGATGATGTCGGGGACAAGAAAGATCCCGCGCTCGTGGAGGATCGGGTCGGCCTCGGGCGAGACCGCGGCGTTGGCGCCCTCCGTGATGAGGCGCGCGCGGATGCGTCCCGCGTTGTGCTCGGTGATCACGTCCTGGACCGCGGCTGGCACGAGCACCGTGACAGGCAGCTCGAGCAGCTCGGCGTTCGTGACCGTGTCCGCCTTCTTGAAACCACTGACCCCGCCGCGCACCTGGCGGTGCTCGTCCAGCGCCGCGAGGTCGAGACCCTTCGGGTTGTAGACCCCGCCCCTGGAGTCGCTGACAGCGACGACCCTCAGGCCGGCCTCGGAGAGCAGCCGCGTCGCCGAGCGGCCAACCTGGCCGTAGCCCTGGACCGCGACGGTCGGTGTCTCCTCGTCGATGTGGAGGTACTTCAGCGCCTCGAGCGTCAGGTAGGTGGCGCCCCGGCCAGGCGCTTCGACGCGGCCCTCCGAGCCGCCGACGTCGACGGGCTTGCCCGTGACGGAGGCGGTTACCGAGTGGCCCTGGTGCATGGAAACGGTGTCCATGATCCAGGCCATGATCTGCGGGCTGGTGCCCATGTCCGGCGCCGGGATGTCCCTCTCGGGGCCGATGAGCAGAGAGATCTCCGTCGCGTAGCGGCGCGTCAGATGCTCGAGCTCATTCTGCGAGAGCTTGCGTGGGTCGACCGCGACCGCTCCCTTCGAGCCGCCGTACGGGATGCCCACGGCGGCGCACTTCCAGGTCATCAGCATCGCGAGCGCCTTCACCAGGTCGAGGTCGATGTCGGGGTGGTAGCGAATGCCGCCCTTCGCCGGGCCGCGGCTGATGTTGTGCTGCACGCGCCAGCCTGTGAACACGTGCACGGTGCCGTCGTCCATATGAACAGGGAAGTGGACGGTGAGCTCTCGCTTCACCTCGCGCAGCCCGGCGCGAGCGTCGTCGGACAGGCCTATGACGTCTGCAGCGACGTCGAAACGGCGTTGAGCGGTCTCGAAAGCGGAGGTGCGGGTTTCGACCGCCATGTGGCGACTCCCGATAGTAGCGCCCGGGTAGACCAGAATTTGCGCTCATGTCGAGGCTTGCCGGTGTCGCGGTCGTGGCGCTGGTCGCCATGGCCGTCGGGTTCCTCCTCGCCGGCCAGGTCCGGGCGCAGCTGCTGACGCCGTCCAACCAGGTGGCGCGCTACCAGGCTCTCGTCAGAAGCGTGCAAGAGCTCGAGGCGGCGAACGCCGACGAACGGCGCCAGATCGCCGACCTGCGTGCCCAGATCGACGCCCTCGAGTCGGACGCGGCGGCGCGCTCGGCGGCGACGCAGGCGCTGAAGAACCAGGTCTCCGACCTGCGCGCGCACGCCGGCCTGCTGGCAGTGCACGGACCGGGCGCGGAGGTGGTCCTCCGCGACGGCGTCCTCGGGCCCCGTTCAGGGTCCGGGACGGGCTACCTGGTCAACTTCCAGGACGTCCAGGACGTGGTCAACCTTCTGTTCGCCCAGGGCGCCGAGGCCGTGGCCGTGAGCGGGCGGCGCATCACGCCGCTAAGCGCCTTCTCCGGCTCGGAGGGCCAGATCGTCATCGACCAGGGGTCGCCGCTGGCCTCGCCGGTCAAGGTCGACGCGATCGGCGACCGCAACCGGATGGTAGCGGCGCTGGACGACCCCTCATCGCTCCCGGGCATCCGCGCTCGCCAGGTCCAGTTCTCGCTCCAGCTCACCTCCGAGGGGCTGCCGGACATCTCCGTGCCCGCGTCCGACTCCAGCCTTCAGGTTCCCCATGTCACGTCGTCCTAGGGCGCGCAGGCCGGTACGAGGCTTGAGCGTGTGGTTGATCGCGCTGCTGGTCGCGCTCGTCGCCACCATCCAGATCCGCAGCCAGGCCGAGGTCCAACGCAGCCTCGTCGGCGTCGACACGACATCGCTCGCGTTCCTGATCGACGACCTGCACAGCGCCAACGAGGCGCTCGCGTCGCAGAAGGCTGACCTGACGAACCTCCGCGCGACGCTGCAGTCGGGGCAGGCGGGCGCGGCCGACCAGGTCTTGACCGACGAGGCGCAGCGCCTGCGCGCGATCGACGGCTTCATTCCCGTGCAGGGTCCCGGTGTCGTGATGGTGGTCGATGCGCGTGGCCTGACCGCGCTCGACCTCGAGGACGCGATGAACAACTTCATGGCCGCGCGAGCGGAGGCGATCGACGTCAACGATCACCGCGTGGTGACGGGTGTCGCGGTGGAGCAGGACGGCGGGAACGTGACGCTCGGCGGCGCGGTGGTGTCGCCGCCATGGACCATCTCGGTGATCGGCGACCCGGTAAAGCTCGCCGAGGTCGCGGACCTGATGACGCACCAGCTGCTCGCCGACCGGCGAGTGCGAGCTGCCGGCTACCGCATCGTGAACGACATCGTCATCTCGTCGGTGATCAGCGAGAAGCCTTTCGTCTACGCGATCCCGTCGTAGAACCCCCATTCGCCATCCCCGCCTTCTTCAGCTGCGCCGACATGCGGTCGAGGCGCTCGTTGATGCGGTCGATGTCGCGCCGCGTCGGGATCCGCAGGCGGCGCAGCGCCTGCTCGATGGCGTCGTCGGCCATCGTCTCCACAGCCTCGCGCCGGCGCTCGACCTGGTTGCGCAGGTCGGCCGGGACGTTGAGCGCGCTGCGCACGTAGTCGATCAGGGCCTGGCCGCGGTCGTGCAGCATCTCGCTGCCCGCGTCGACGATGCGCGCAGGCCCGCGCTTTTCCTCGGACAGCACGATCTGAGACAGCGTGACCTTGGTCAGGTCGCTGCCGTTGTCGCGGTCGACGACTTTGATCTCGTGGCCGTCGCGCACAAGCTGCGCGATCTCGTCGAGCGTTATGTAGCGGCTGGTGCGAGTGTCGTAGAGCTTGCGGTTTGCGTACTTCTTGATAAGGTGTTTTTCAGGGGCTGCTGTCACTCGGATGGCCCATTCTAATGCGGTGCGTCAAACGCGCCGCCCTGCATCGTTGTGGAGGTGACGCATGGCAACAAGGAAGCGCGCGAGCAGGCGTTCTGGCATCGTCGGGCGCGCCGTCAGCGCCGGCCGGCGGGCGCTGCGCGAGGCGGAGAAGAGAGTCCCGCCTGACGTCCGCCGCCAGGTCGAGCGACGGCTCAAGGACGCCGACAAGACCGCCCGCGCCGCGATCAAGCAGCTCCAGGCCCAGGCCAAGAAGGCGAGCACGCGCGCGGACGTCAACAGCGTCCTCAAGCGCATCGACGGGCTGACCAAGCAGGCACGTCAGATCGCGCGAGGCAGTGGCGCGCGCGCCGCGACCCCGCGCCGCCGCGCCCCGACCACGACCAAGCGCGCGGCCACCAGGACGCGCAAGGCGCCGAGCACAGCCAAGCGCAAGCCGACCCCGACACGAAAAGCGGCGGCTTCGCGGTCCACGGCCCGACCGACCACCCGTCGGGCGCCGGCGCCGCGGCGACGTACAACACGGGCGGAAGAGATCGTCATGGTGACGCCGGTCGCAGAAATGGGAGAGGTCGAGGTCATCGAGGTCATCGAGCCCTAGAGAGAGCCGAAGACCTTCACTCCGCCCAGGAGCACGGCTCTTGGGCGAAGTGACTCCCAGTCGACTTCCGCCTCTTCGGCCAGGGGATCGCCTCTGTAGACCTGCAGGTCGGCAAGCATCCCAGGCTCCAGCGTGCCCTTGACCCCCTCCTCGAAGCTCGCGTACGCGCCCGCAGACGTGTAGGCACGCAGCGCGGCCCCCAGGGTGATGCCGTTGACCTGATCCTCGACAGCCACGCGGATCCCCGGCCACGGGTTCGGGTCGGTCGTGACCGGAAGGTCGGAGCTGAACGCGACCGGCACCCTGGCGCGCATCAAGCCGCGGTGTGGCGCCAGGTGCGTCCGGTCGCGCACCGGAAAGAAGATGGTCGAGGCGACGCGGCCAAAGCGCGCGGCCATCGGCTGCATCACGGCGACCATGCCGAGAGCGGCCAGGCGCGCCTGCAGGTCGGGCGGGCAGATGGTGCAGTGCTCGACGCGGTGGCGCATGTGCTGGCCGTGCGCCGCCTCGACCGCGTCACACATGGCTTCGATCGCCGCGTCGCCGATCGCGTGCGCGGCGACCTGGAGGCCCGCGGCGGTCGCGCGGCCGACGAGCTCGCGCAGCTCATCGG
>WNEY01003579.1_pt1 | contig 11673 bp, 11 predicted proteins | sample 5400531 | NCBI WGS metagenome assembly WNEY01 (sample SAMN13153338, study PRJNA577476) | soil metagenome | isolation source: 200 cm saprolite under Douglas fir tree site 1 | place: USA:California | collected 2015-04-18
GTTCGCCGCTCTGGCGTGGGCGACGTACGGCGTACTGATCCACTCCCTCCCGATAATCGTGGCCAATGTCATCGTGGCCAGCCTGGCCTTCGGGTCGTCGCTGTGGCGACGACCGGTCGATCAGGCCTGACGACCGATCGCCCGCACGCGGGCTTCGAGCGCAAGCCGCTCGAGTTTCTCGATCGGAAGCGCCAGCAGTAGATCGATCCGGCGACTCAACAGCAGAAACGCATCCTTGAACGCCGCCTGCTTCATGGCGTCGTCGCCCGCGACGTCGGCGGGGTCCGGCATCCCCCAATGAGCCAGGATCGGCTGGCCGGGAAAGATCGGACACGCTTCCTTGGCACGATCGCACACGGTGACCACGAAGTCCCAGGGCTCGCGCTCCAGCCCGTCGATGGTGCGGGGCGCGTGACCGGACCACGTAACGTTGTATTCACGCAAGGTCTCGATCGCGTGAGGATTCACGCGCTCGGCGGGACGTGACCCGGCGCTCTCGGCGTGGAATCGTCCCCTGCCTTTCCAATTGAGCAGGGCCTCGGCCATCTGGCTGCGGGCGGAATTCCCGGTGCAGAGAAAGAGAACGCGGAACACGCCTATGCGAGTGGCTTCCGCGCCCGCACGAAGGCGCCCATGACCCGGCCGCCGACCTCATAGATCCGGGTCGGCTCGATGCCGATGGCTTCGAACCCGGTCGACCCGAGGAGCGCAGTGAACTCGGCCTCCGTCAGGGCTCCCGCCACGCACCCGACCCACAGCTCCATGTTGCGCCGCACCGCGGCCGGCAGCTCGCCGCGCACGACGACGTCCGATACCGCAAAGCGGCCACCGGGCTTGAGCACGCGAAACGCCTCGGCCAGGACCTTGCGTTTGTCGGCCGCCAGATTGATCACGCAGTTCGAGATGATGACGTCCACCGACGCCTCGGGGAGTGGGATGCGCTCGATATCGCCCTTCAAGAACTCGACGTTCTCGAGTTCCGCCTTCCGCTGATTGTCGCGGGCGAGCGCGAGCATCTCGTCGGTCATGTCCAGCCCGTACGCCTTACCGGTCGGGCCAACACGCCGGGCGGAGAGCAACACATCGATGCCGCCCCCTGACCCGAGATCGAGCACGGTCTCGCCGGCACGCAGCTCCGCCAGAGCGGTCGGATTGCCGCAGCCGAGCGACGCCAAGACCGCCTGCTCGGGCAGTCCGGTCATCTGGGTCGCATCGTAGAGACTCGCGGTGATGGCGCCACAACCGCAACTGCTTCCCTCCCCGGCGAGCACGCGGAGCGCTGCGTCGCCGTACTTCTCCCGCACCGTCTGCTTGATGTCGTCGCCGCTCATCTGGTCACCTCTCCTTAACTGCAGCAGGCCTGCGCGCAGCTCCCCGCGTGCTTTCCCGGCTTCACATCGGAAGCGAACTCGACGATCTCGTCGAGCGCGTCGCGGTTCAAGGCATAATAGATCCAGCGGCCGTCTCGCCGGTCGCTCACCACCCCTGCGTCCTTCAGCGTCTTCAAATGGAAGGACAGGCGGGACTGCGCCGCATCGAGGACGTTCTGCAGCTCGCACACGCAGCGCTCCCCGTGAGACAGCAGCCGCACGATCTCGAGCCGCGTCTCATCCGAGAGCGCATGGAACCGCCGGGCGGTTCGCCTGATGTCGGGCAGGGTGGTCGGGGGCATGCACTAAATATATCAAGTTATCTTGATGTGTCAACGAGCGCCCACCGGCCGCAGGCGAATGTAGACCGCCAACCCGACCGGCGTGCGGCTACCGTACTCGGCCTCGAGGCGCGCCGGGACAAAGTTGATCGACCCGCGCGCGCCCACGCCCGTAGCGAGTCCCGCAATGCTCCCAACTGTGCGCAGGTAGCCGAGGGCCAATGCGCCGACATCGTAGTCCGCGGTTGGAGGCACCGAGGCAATCCCGAGATCCGCGGCGCTCTTCCGTACGTACTCGGCGCGACCAAAGACGGCGTTCTTCTTGTCGAGGTCGACATTGGACTCGAGCACGACGCTGTTAGACGCCCGCCCGGAGCCGATCGGGTCGTTCGCCCCCCAGATGAGCGCGCTCGCCCACTGGCCGTGCCGGCCGAACGGCTGCGTCGTGAGTGCGGCCACACCATACCGGTGGAGCGACTCGTCGGGATGCAGGACTTCCGGGCTGTTCAGGAAGGCGTACCAGGCCGCGATGCTCCAGCGTTGCCCCGGGTTGACGGTCCACCGGGCGCCGTACGAATCGAGTCTCCGGCCCGCGTAGTCGAAGCCCGTGCGATGGTCGTCCGGCTCGCGGCCGTTGAACCACGACGCCTCGAGCTTCACCGCGCGCGTGAACACACCAACGGTGACGACCCCGAACGTGATATGTGTGCCATCCTGCCAATGGTGGGAAATCGGAGCCAGTGGATCGTCGGCGGCCGAGGGCCGGTGTGGGAAGGCGACGGGTCCAACGGCGGGCTCGCCAACGGGCGCGAGATAGAGCGAGAGCCCGACATTCCGGGCCACCGGCCGCTCGTACAGCGCCGCGAGCTCCATGAAGAGGTCATGCGGATGCTGGCGGTCGTGCAGCGCTGCGCCGCGATAGGTCTCACCCGACTGGATGAGCAACGGATAACCCCGACTGCCGATGGTCCACGGCTCGGCGCTGAGCATGGCCCGGAGTTGCAGCTGTCCGGCCCCGAGTGGTCTGGTCGCAGCCCCCATCGCCCAGTTCACTATGCCCAGCTGGTTACTGCCGCGGGCTCCCCCCTGCCAGTCGTACTGGAAAGAGCCCTGCCCATGCAGCATGAGCGTCCAACGGCCGAGCATGTAGTGGGCGGCGTGCATCGGGGAAGCGTCGGGCAGCCACGAGGTGCCGGACCCCATCCGCGACTCCGGGATGCCGAGCGGTCCCTCATTCATGTTCATCGAATGCTGCATGTGCATCTGTGCTCGAAGCGGCCACGTCGCGCAGGCGACGAGCGCCAGTAACAGCCTTCGCATCTTCCGGGTCTCCTCAAGCCAAAGTCGAGCGCGCGCCGCGTGCGCGGCGCGGACACACCACACCTGGGATGGCCGACTAGGCTTGAGGAGGTGGAGCGAGCGGTGGAGCGAGGTAGGAAATCAGCGCGGAGCTCGGTCCCGCAGCGACCTCGCGCGACGCCACCCGCGGTGCGATCGGGAGGTTAACCCAGGCCGGCGCGGCGGTCCCACCCGTCGGGCAGGTACCGCCGGCTGCGCACCCGGGGGCCGCGGCATCCACGTGACAAGCGCCGTGCCCCGCCGACGCGGCCGCGAGGGTCGCGACCCCAGGGTCATGCGTCGGGTGCGGGTTGGTGCTGTGCAGCGCGCACGGTGCCGCGGCTTCGGCGAGGAGGGAGGCACACGTGGGCACGCCGTCGGCTTGGGCGGCCGCCGCGAGGGCGACGGCTGCGGCAAGAATTCGCACCATCAAGGGATGACGGTAACGGGGCTTCACGTCGTCAATATACCCCGCTCGCCACGCGCCGGCCGCGCCACAGCAGCTGGGCGTTCAGCGCTACGACCACAGTCGATGCCGACATGAGCACCGCACCGAGCGCCGGTGAAAGCAGGATCCCCGCGTTGGCCAGCACGCCGGCCGCGAGCGGGATCGCGACTGCATTGTAGCCCGTGGCCCACCAGAGGTTCTGCACCATCTTACGATACGTGGCCCGAGCGAGCTCCACGATGACCGGCACATCGCGGGGATCGGACCGCACGAGCACGATGTCCGCGGACTCGATCGCCACGTCGGTGCCCGCTCCGATCGCGATCCCGACGTCCGCTGCGACGAGGGCGGGGGCGTCGTTCACGCCGTCGCCGACCATCGCGACCGTGAAGCCGCGCCGCTTCACCTCTTCGATCTTCGCCGCCTTCTGATCCGGCAGCACCTCGGCGAAGTAATCGTCCAGCCCCAGCTCCGCCGCGACCCAGCGGGCTACGCTTCTGGAGTCGCCCGTGAGCATGATCGACCTGATGCCCATCGCCTTGAGCCGGGCCAGCGCCTCGCGGGACTCCGGTCGGATGATGTCGGCCAGAGCGATAGCTCCCATCGCCTTTCCGTCGGCGAGCACGTACGCGACCGTCTTCCCCTGTTCGGCGAGCCGGGCCACGCGCGCGTCCGCGACAGCCAGGCCATGCTCCTTGAGGAAGCCGGGGCTCACGACCTTTACCGCCACGCCGTCCACCGCTCCCGAGGCGCCCTTCCCCGGAATGGCGGCGAATCCGTCGGGAGCCGGATACTGCACGCCGCGCTCCGTCGCAGCCCGCACGATTCCGGCGGCGATGGGGTGCTCGGAGCGGCTCTCGAGCGCGGCGGCGAGGCGCAGGACGTCGTGCTCGGTGCGCCCGTCGAGCGGCACGATGTCGGTAACGCCGAAGCGACCTTCGGTGAGGGTGCCGGTCTTGTCGAACACGACTGCCTCCAGCTCGCGCGCCCGCTCGAACGCCGAGCGGTCGCGGATCAGTAGACCGTCTCGCGCCGAAAGCGCGGTGGATACCGCGACTACCAGCGGCACCGCGAGGCCGAGGGCGTGCGGGCAGGTGATCACCATTACGGTCACCATGCGCTCGAGCGCGAAGCTGAACTCGCGGCCTGCGCCAAGCCAGGCGACGAACGTGACCGTCCCGCTGCCGATGGCAATGAGCGTGAGCCAGAGGGCCGCGCGGTCTGCGAGATCCTGAGTGCGGGAGCGTGTCTCCTGCGCTCTGCGCACCAGCTCGATCACCTGAGAGAGGTAGCTGTCGGCGCCGGTCCGCCGGACCTCGATGGTGATCGCCCCCTCGCCGTTGACGGCGCCGCCGATGACTTCGTCGCCCTCGCCCTTCTCCACTGGCTGGGACTCGCCCGTCAGCATTGCCTGGTTGACGCTAGTGCGGCCTTGAACGACTCGCCCGTCGGTCGGGATCTTTTCGCCGGGCTTGACCAGCACCCGGTCACCGGGCCGCAGCGCCTCGAGCGGCACCTCCTCGACGGAGCCGTCGCCCCGGACGCGATGCGCCTCGGCCGGCAGCAGCTGGACGAGCTGCTCGAGGGCCCGCGAGGCGCCGAGCACCGAGCGCATCTCGATCCAGTGGCCGAGCAGCATGATGTCGATCAGCGTCGCCGTTTCCCAGAAGAACACGCTCCCGGGGAGCCCGAAGACGACCAGCGCGCTGTAGACGTAGGCCACCGTGATCGCGAGCGCGACGAGGGTCATCATTCCCGGCAGCCGCTTCCGGAGCTCGTCGACGAGCCCGGTGAGGAACGGCCAGCCGCCGTAGAAGTAGACGGCCGATGCGAAGGCGAACTCCACATACTGTTCGCCGTGGAAGGCGAGCCCGCCGCGGAGTCCGAGAAGGTGCTGCAGCATCTCCGACGTCGCGAGGACCGGGACGGTCAGGGCGAGCGAAACCCAGAAGCGACGGCGAAAGTCGTCCACCATGTGGGTGTGGTGCGACTGAGCGTGGCCCATTGCCGGCCGCGCTCCGGTCTCGGGAGCAGCAGCGTGGTGACGGTGTTGAAGGTCGTCGGGCGTGTGTTCCCCTCAGCGAGTCTCGAAAGTGAGCGTGGCCCACTTGGACTCGTAGTCCAGCCCTCGCTGCGTGCCACGCACCATGTGCACGAACTTGACGTACCACCTGCCCGCCGCGTCGAGCGTGACCTCAGCAACGCCGTCAGGACCCGTACGAGTGCCCCGCTGCGCCAGCGTCCGACCGCGCTGCTCCCCACCCCACAGCACCATCTGGTTCGCCACCGGGCGCCCATCAACCAGGCAGCGCACCCGGAGCGGCGTGTCGCGACCGACGGCGTACGGGTTCTCCAGGAGCACGATCTCCGCCGGATACCCGAGGACCACGTTGAAGTCCTCGCTCCGAAGCGTGCCTACCTGAAAGACTGCTTTGACGTGCTTGGAATAGCGCTCCCGGGCACCCTGAGCAACCTCGTTGCTGCGGCGTCGCGCCTCGAGGATGTCGGGGATCCCGTCCTCTTCGAGGTAGGCGTTGAACTCCTCGGCCCGGAGCTCGATCTCGCGGGGCCGGGTCGAAACGCCCACGACGTAGGTGCCGGGGTCGCCCAGCGCGAGGCGGAGCACGCTGGTGCTGTCGGGTCCCCGGCTCCAAGTGCTCGCTGCCGATAGCCGAGTTCGCCCGCCGCCGGAAACCGCGCTGATGTCCGCGATTCGCTCCGGCGCCACGAAGCCTTCGCTCTTGGCAAACGTGCCATTCAAGACCGCGATCCGCGCGCGGGCGTGCGGTTCCAGGAAGTACGTGTCGAGCTCGAGGAAGAGGTCGTGGGCCAGCGCCGCAGACGCCATCAGGAGCAGCACACCGGCGACGAGCGCCCCGACCACCGCCGACCTCAATCTAGAGCGCCCGCTCGGCTTCATCATGTGACGGTGCTGCTGCATTGCTTGAGCTTAGTGCGCTGATGGTCGCTGCGGTACTCCCATGCGGGCGGCCGGACGGCGTACATTGCGGGCCATCACGGAGGCACGGCGTGTACCAGATCGAGAACTCCAGCGAGGTTCTGAAGGCCCGCGGGCAGCTGCTCGCCTGGCGCTCGCTCGCGCCCGGGGTGAGCCGGACCGTCGTCATGCTCGGGCTGACCAGCCTGTTCACCGACATCTCCGCCGAGATGGTCGGCACCATCCTGCCGCTGTACCTCTTGTTCAATCTGAACCTGACGCCGGCGGTCTTCGGCGTGGTCGACGGGCTGTACCAGGGCTCGGCCGCCTTGGTCCGCATCTTCGGCGGCGTTGCGGCCGACCGCTCGGGGCGCCACAAGGAGGTGGCCGTCGTCGGCTACGCCCTCTCGGCCCTGGCCCGGCTCGGATTCCTCGTCGTAGGGAACGTGTGGACTCTCCTCGCCGGCGTTGTTATGGTCGACCGGCTCGGCAAGGGCATTCGCACCGCCCCACGCGACGCCCTGATCTCGCTCAGCAGCCGGCGGGAGGAATTGGGTGCGGCGTTCGGCGTGCATCGCGCCCTCGACACCGCCGGCGCCATGATCGGTCCGCTAATCGCGTTCGGCCTCCTGACCGTCGCGCCCGGTGCGTACGACGCGGTGTTCGTGGTCAGCCTGTGTGCGGCCCTCATCGGCCTCGGCTTTCTGATCTTGTTCGTCCAGAACCCGCCAACCGCCGCCGCCGAGCCCGTGGCGCGGCCCGCGCTGTCGCTGGCGGCCGCAGCCCGACTGGTCCGGGTGCCCGGCTTGGGCCCGCTGTTGCTTGTGGGGACGGCGCTCAGCCTGGCCACCATGAGCGACGGCTTCCTCTACCTGACCCTGCAGCGCCGCGTCGCCTTCGATCCCAGGTTCTTCCCGCTGCTGTACGTCGCTACGGCCGTGATCTTCATGCTGCTGGCCGTGCCCGTCGGTAGGCTGGCGGATCGCCTGGGCCGCGGGCGAGTATTCTTGGGCGGCCACGCGCTCCTGCTGGTCGTGTATGCGTCGCTTCTCGTATCATGGACGGGCACGCTCCAGGCGATCCTCGTTCTGATCCTGCTCGGCGCGTACTACGCCGCCACGGACGGCGTGCTCATGGCGCTGGCAGGCGCCGTTCTGCCTCCGGAGTCGCGGGCCAGCGGGATGGCGTTGGTCACCACCGGCACGAGTCTGGCGCGGCTCCTCGGCTCGATTTTGTTCGGCGTCCTGTGGACTTGGCGCGGGGTGGACGTCGCGGTCGGGCTCTCCACGGCGGGGCTGGCCGCGGCGATGCTCCTGACGGCCGTCGCGCTTCGAGTGACAAAGGAGGGCAGCGGTGGCGAACGCACCACGCCCTGACCCGCGCCGCGTGGCTTTCGCGGCGCTCGTGACCGCCAGCGTTGTCGTCGCGGTCGGTTACACTGCGTGGACGGGGCATCGCAGCCGGTCGGGTGGCCGCCCGGGGGCCGGCAAGCCCGTTGCGCCATCGGACGCCGGGGCGGGGCGCGCGCTCATCAGCCGGTCCGGCGCGAAGGTGATGTTCGTCGACGGCCAACAGGCGCAAGTCGCGCTGGTGCCGGGCGAGGCGCCGAACGGGCCCCGCACGATCGTGCCGATGCGCTGCCGACGGCTGCACTTCGCGGCCGCGCGGGGGCTTTGCATGGCCGAACACCCTGGCTTCATGCCGACGTACCACCTCTACGTGTTCGGATCCGACTTCCAAGTCCTGTGGACAACACCGCTGCGCGGCCTGCCCACCCGCGCGCGGGTGTCGCCGGACGGCCGTTACGGGGCGACCACGGTCTTCCTGTCCGGTCATTCCTACGCCTCCGGCAACTTTTCGACCGAGACCGTGCTGCTCGACCTGGTCACCGGCGCCAAGCTGGGGAACCTCGAGGAGTTCGCGGTCTCGCGGAATGGACAACCGTTCAAGGCCAGGGATTTCAATTTCTGGGGCGTGACCTTCGCCGCGGACGGCAGCCGCTTTTACGCTACGCTCGGCACGGGCGGACAAACGTACCTCGTCGAGGGTGACATCGCGGCCCGCCACATGCGCGTGCTCCGCTCCAACGTGGAGTGCCCATCGCTATCGCCGGACGGCACCCGACTCGCCTTCAAGAAAAGGGTCGGCGGCGGCGGTCTGCGTGCACCCGTGTGGCAGTTCCACGTGCTCGACTTGGCCACCATGACCGAGACGCCGCTGGCCGAGACGCGCAACGTCGACGATCAGGTCGAGTGGCTCGACGACCACCAGGTCCTGTATCAGATCCTACCGGACTTGTGGACCGTCCCGGCGGACGGGAGTGGTGAGCCGCGCTGGTTCATGAGGTGGGCGCTCTCCCCCGCCGTGCTCCGCACCGCGATCACGCCACCCCGGACAGCAGTTCGCACGCCCTCGCTGCCCTCGGCCGACGTCGGGGTCGCCATGTCGGCCACGCCGAACCGGGTGCACGTCAGGCAGGACCTCACCTACACAGTCACCGTGAGCAACCGTGGACCGGCCGCCGCCAGCGACTTCGTGATCGACGTTCGCCTCCCCCGGACGGTGACGTTCGGCACGCTCGGCCAGGGGAGCCCGCCGAACACGCCGCATGGCTGTTCCGTCCAGGGCGGGCAGGTGCGGTGCACGGTCGTGCGGCTCCCCAGCAACGAGGTCTGGAGCCTCGAGTTCACCGTGATACCGAACGCCCCAGGGGTGGTCCGGAGCCGCGTCACGGTTCACGGGGCCCAGCCCGACCCGGCTCCGGGTAACGACAGCGCGACGGTCGAGACCGGAGTCATCGCTCGGGAAAGCGCATCGCACTGAGTCGCGTGCGATGACCGGACTGATCCGCGGCGTGCTCGCGGTCGGGACTCTCGGGGCGTTGGGACTGGCGCGACCGACGCCGGCCTCCGGGCAGACCGGCCCGGATGCATGGCAGCCGCAGACGGTGCCGCTCTTCGGCGCGAGCTATTCGCCCGACATCGGCCTGCTGGTGGGGGCCGGCGTCAGTCACACCCGGTACGGATTCCGCGCGCTGCCTCCGAGCACCCGCCTGCTTGCGGAGGCCGCATACGCGACCAGCGCCAGCACGTACCGTATCGACGCGGCAGGTGAGTTCCGGCGACCGCTCCTCCCTGCGATTCTCTACATCGAGCTGCGCGCGTCGGGACTCGAGCTCACGCGGTTCTACGGAATTGGCAATGAAACCAATGGCTCGCAGCCGGACAGCGTGTACCGGGTGCGCCAGAAGCAGCTGCTCGTCGCGCCGCGGGTGGCGCTGCCGCTCGCGCCCCGCCTCCGGCTCACGCTGGGACCCCTGCTCAAGTACGCCCATACCCCCAGCGATCCCGGAACCGTCCTCACCACGACCGGTCCGTATTACGGCGCGGGAAACTATGGCCAGGTCGGCGCGCGCGTCGTGTTCGAGCTCGACACGCGCGACCACACGGCCGCGCCGGCCCGCGGCCTCCACGTGACCTTCGCCGGGCAGTGGTATCCCGCCGTTTGGGACGTCGCCGGCCCGTTCGGGAGCCTCTCGGCGGAGGCGTCGACTTACCTCTCGGCCGGCGACCCGCCGGACGCAACCCTCGCACTCCGCGCGGGCGGCGCCGCGGTGAGCGGAACCGTGCCATTCCAGGAGCTCGTGCTCTTGGGCGGCGGGACCACGGTCCGTGGCTACCCCGAGCAGCGGTTCGCCGGCCGCCGCGGCGCCTATGCGAACGCCGAGCTGCGGCTCCTGGCCGGCCGCCTGCCGTTCGGCGATCTCGGCATCTTCGGGTTGGCGGACGCGGGGCGGGTGTGGGTCCCGGGGGAGGCGTCAGACCGCTGGCACGCCGCCGCGGGGGGCGGACTCTGGCTCGCCTGGCAGCACCGCCGTGACAACACACTGTCGATCGCGGCCGCGAGGAGCCCCGAGCGCACGGCGATCTACGTGCGCGCCGGCTTCATGTTCTGATTTCACGGCCTGGCGCATACATCAGCTGGTGGAGTGGAGCAGCGTGCCAGCGAAGAGAACCAGGAGCCACAGCACAAGGCTAGCAATCGACGTCCGTCGGAACCAACCCCATGCGGCCACCGAACCCTGCCGCAGGGCAATCTCGGTCCGCAACCGCGCGTATCCGTTGCCGAGCAGCAGGCCGACGAGCCCCATCTTGGTCCAGAAGACTACCGAGGTCCCAAAGCTGTCGACCTGGGCCAGGGCCATGAGCAGGCCGCTCGCGAAAATGAGGGCCAGGCCGCCGACCACCCAACGGTGAACGGCGGCAAGGCGGTCGAGCTCCGTGCGCCAGTCGGTCGCGGGCGAGAGGCGGAGCGAGGCTCGATCCGCGGCGACGGCTACGCCGCCCCCCACCAGGATGCCCACAAGATGGAGATAGGTGACCGTGGTGCTTACAGGCGCGTGGCCGTAGAGGTGCGCCCACCGCGCGAGCAGCTGTGTTACTGTAGCCGACGACACCATGTTGTGGTCCTCCTGAAAGGGGGCGAGAGTAGCATCACCGCACGACGATCGTGCCGGTCATCAACTGGCCGTGGACGGCGCAGTCGTACTGGTACGTGCCTGGTTCGGTAAACGTGACCGCGTACGTCCCGCTCCCGGTCATCGTGCCGCTACTCGCGAAGCTCGACGAGCCGACGGACTGGACGCTGTGCGGCAGAGACCCGGTCCAGGTCCAAGTGACGGTGCCACCGATCGCGATGGTATCGACAGCCGCATTCGTGCTCCCGTTATGGCCACTCACGAATTGGATGCTGGGGCCGGCGGTCACCGAACCCACCGGGCCGCCTCCCCCGCCGCCGCCGCCCCCACCGTACCCACCTCCACCGCCACCCCCACCCCCACCGCCGCCGTACATGCCCGTGCCGCCGTAACCGCCGCAACTTGCCAACGACGCGAGCGTAAACATCCCGATTACCGCAGTGCGTAGACGCATTGAATCCTCCTCAGCTCGCCGGCTTGCGGGAGCTGGACTTTTCCCAGTTGACGAACAGGAAGCCGCCCGGCGCGTCGAACTTTGGCTCGCCTGGTCCCGGCAGAATCTGCAACTGCAGCTCCTCGATCTTGTTCTTGGAGCAATTCCAGCACTGGAGCGCGAAGTCGCCGTCGCGTCGCGTACGCGACAGTAGCATCACGTGCACCATCGCGTTGTCCGTGACCAGCGCATCGTTTTTGTAGAGGTGTGCGAACGCCCACAACGCGACGGCACTGTTGATCGTGGGCACGAGCGGCGTGTGCACCTGGGTCACGCCGTGGTAGTACAGGCCCATGATCACGCCGCCGAACCGCGGGTGGTGCGGGAC
>WNEY01005057.1_pt1 | contig 11673 bp, 12 predicted proteins | sample 5400531 | NCBI WGS metagenome assembly WNEY01 (sample SAMN13153338, study PRJNA577476) | soil metagenome | isolation source: 200 cm saprolite under Douglas fir tree site 1 | place: USA:California | collected 2015-04-18
CGCGACCGCGCGGAGAATAAGAACGCGGTGCTGATTCCGGGCGGCAAAGCCGGCGTCTGGACCATCGGCATTGTGGGCTTTGTGGTTGTGCTGATCGGAATTATCGTTTCGCTCGTTCCGCCAGGAGATTCGTCGGACAAATTGGGATTCGAACTGAAGCTGGTCGGTGGAACGCTGGCAGCGATTGCGCTGGGACTGACGTTGTACTGGCGCGGCGCGCGCGCGAAGAGCGCCGGCCAAGCAAAGACCTAGAAGCCTTCTTCGATGAGGCGGGCGACAGTGAGTTGCGAATCTGCCCGCGCGGAGAAGTGGCCTTCTTTTAGATAGCGCTCGACGTATTTTCCAATCACATCCCCCTCGAGGTTGACGGCGTCGCCAGGCTTGCGGCCGCGGATGTTGGTGTGTTCGTAGGTGTAGGGAATCACGGCGATTTCGGCGATGTCGTTCTGCCAGCGGGCCACGGTCAGGCTTATGCCGTCAATGGTGATCGAGCCTTTTGGCACGACGTAGCAAGCGAATTCCGCGGGCACTTGCACTCCGAACCACCAGTTTTCGCCTTCCGGCGTGAGATGCGTTACGCGGCCGATGGTGTCGACGTGGCCGAGCACAAAATGCCCGCCCAATTCCTTACCGGCATTGAGTGGCTGTTCAAGATTGACGCGCGAGCCTCTTTTCAGTTCGCCACCCTTGGCGCCGAACGAAGTCTTGCAAATCGTCTCGCCGGAAAGATCCGCGGAGAACCGGCCATTGTGGAGATCAACAATGGTCAGGCAGCAGCCGTTCACCGCGATGCTGTTTGAAACAGCAAGCGACGGCGCGACGGACGGCGCGTGAATCGTGACGCGCCCGCCGTTGGCTTCGACGCTGAGGGCTTCGATCGTGCCAGTGTGTTCAATGATTCCGGTAAACATCTTGTAGGTATCCTTCGAGAGCGAAGTCCGGGCCGAACTGCTTCACATTCTGATGTTGAAGAGGTGGAAGAAGCAACTTGGGCGCAAGGGCGAAGGGGACTTGATTGTCGCCCGCGATTTGTGGAGCGTAGAAGAGAAAAAGTTTGTGCACGATGTCTGCGGCGAGAGCGGCGCCATTGAGCGTTGGTCCCGCTTCCAACAAGACGTTGAGAATTTCGCGGCGGCCGAGTTCCGCAACGACCGCGGCCAAATCAATACGACCGTTTTTGTTTTTTGCGCGGATGACTTCGGCGCCAGCGTTTTGCAATTTGCGCGCCTTCGGTGAAATCAGCGGCAGCGCAGTGAATACGAGCATATCGTCGTCAGAAGTTTTTACGATGCGGGAATTGAGTGAAAGGCGCAGCTTCGAATCGAGAACGACGCGCAGAAGCCGCTTGCGACGCGGGAGGCCGCTGCGATCCGTGAGCAGCGGATCATCGGCGAGAATCGTTCCGATTCCGGTGAGCAACGCGTCCGCGGCATGGCGCATGCGATGAACTTCCGCACGGGACTCTTCCGACGTAATCCAAATGCGGCGCTTGCTGGAGCTTTTGCCGCTCTTTTTTTCGGGACGCGGGAGAGCGAGCTGGCCGTCAAGCGTCATTGCCGATTTTAGCGTGACAAACGGTTTCTTTGTGCGAATCCAGCACGCGAATGGCTCGTTGAGCCGGCGCGCTTCTTCTTCGCAAACCCCGGTGAAAACTTCGATGTTCGCAGCGCGGAGACGTTCGAAACCTTGGCCGGAATTGAGGGGATTCGGATCGAGCGTGACGTAGAGCGTTGCGCCGCGAGCCTTATCGCCGGCGGACTTCAGCGCGACAATCTCCGCGTGGTCGCGCCAGTCGTATTGATGAAAACCTTCGCCAACGATCTGGCCCTCGCGCACGATGACGCAACCGACCATGGGATTGGGGCTGGCGAGGCCCATGCCTTTGCGCGCCAGCGCCAGCGCGTGTTGCATGAAGCGAATGGCGTGTCCGTCCACAGTTCAATCGAAGAGAGAATTAGCGTAAGTTTCCGCGTCGAAGGGAACCATGTCATTGATTTGCTCGCCGATGCCCACGAAGCGAATGGGCAAACCCAGCTCGCGCGAGATGGCCACAACAATGCCACCCTTTGCGGTGCCATCGAGCTTGGTAAGGATGATACCAGTGACGCCGACGGTGGAAGTGAATTCGCGTGCCTGAGCAAGACCGTTTTGCCCGGTGGTGGCGTCAAGAACCAATAGGATGTCGTGCGGCGCCCCGGGAATCACTTTTGCTGCGGTGCGTTTCATTTTTTCAAGCTCAGCCATGAGGTTTGATTTGGTGTGCAGGCGTCCAGCGGTATCGACGATGACCACGTCGGCGGAACGCGCCTTGGCAGCGGCGACTGCGTCGTAAACGACCGCTGCAGGATCGGCGCCGGACTTTTGCTTGATGACCTCGATACCGTTCCGCTGCGCCCAGATTTCCAGTTGCTCGATGGCGGCGGCGCGAAACGTGTCCGCGGCGCAAAGCACGACGCTGCGGTTTTCCTGGCGCAGGCGGTTGGCGAGCTTCCCGATGCTAGTGGTCTTGCCGGCGCCGTTGACGCCGACAATAAAGATCACCCGGGTGCGGCTGCCATTCTGCGAGGTGGCAATGCCGCTGGCAGCCGTCACATCCGGCCGGCCGGCCGCGTTCAGAATGCGAACAATGTGCGACTTGATTTCGCTTTTGAGCTGTGCGGCGTCCGCAAGAGCATGGCGGTCCATTTTTTCGCGCACAGCGTCCAGAATTTCGCGGGTCGGTTTCACGCCCAGGTCCGCGGAGAGCAGTGCTGTCTCCAAGTCTTTCAGGATGGAAGGGTCGATCTTCCGCTCGCCGAGAAAAACATTATCGACAGCTTCCGCAAGCACTGCTTTCGTCTTGCTGACGGAAGCTTTGAGGCGTTCCGCAAGGGTTGGTTCAGGCTTGCCGAAAAGAGTGATCATACAGTTGAGCGCTACGACCGCAGCGCAGACCAAAATTGTAGCAGATGCGAGGAAACCAGACCTTGGCCAACAGCGCGGTTCTTGAGTGAAGGTGATTTCGGAAACTGCCTAACCGCTTCTCGATACGAACTCTAAGTCCTCGTCGTGTTGCGCTTCCGTTAGAAACACGTGGCCAAAGCCTTTCGGTTCAAGTTCGACTATCATGACGCCCCCGCCGTACTCCTGAACGTACCAATCAGTTTCTGCATCTTTACTAAGCGGGTCGGCTACAAACTCAATCTCGCTAAGCGCGTCTGCATAAATGACGCGATCACCTTTCCTTATCTCTTCTCCGGAAGTGTAATGGAATGACACTCGGAAAGACTACCTGTTAAACGTGAACTTCGACGGCGCTGAGGCGGAGCTTGCCGGCGTTGACGGCGGATTCGAGAGCGGTCACGACCACGGTATCGAACTTGGAGCCAGTCAGTGCCCGGATTCGGTTCATCGCATAGTCCAGTTCCATGGCCGTCTGATAGGGGCGATTCGTGGTCATGGCATCGAGAGTGTCTGCCACGCCGATAATGCGCGCCATCAGCGGAATCTGCTGGCCCTGCAAACCGTAGGGATAGCCGCGGCCATCCATGTGTTCGTGGTGCAACTCGATGCCCGGGAGCATTTCCTTCAGCTGAGAAACCGGGCGCATGATATTCGCGCCTTTCACGGTGTGCTGCTTCATCAATCCGAATTCTTCGGGCGTCAGCGAGCCGGGCTTTTTCAGCACGCGGTCCTCGACGCCGATTTTTCCGACGTCGTGCAGCAATGCCGCGATGCGCAGCTTGTCCAGCTCTTCCGCGGTAAGACCCAGTTCCTGCCCGATCAGCGTCGAATACTTCGCCACGCGCCCGGAGTGACCGCGCGTGTATGGATCCTTTTCGTCGATGGCTGCGGCAAGCATTCGAATCGAGCCGATGAACAGTTCGCGGTTTTCCTCGGCGGCTTCTTTCAGCCGCTCGATATACTCCTCGATGTCGCCCGCCATTTTATTGAAATTTTCGGCGAGCTCGCTGATTTCGGAAGCGCCGCGCACCGGCGAGCGCTGGTGAAACTCTCCGCGGCTGATGGCGCGTGTGGAAGCCGCCAAACCGCGGATCGGCCCGCTGATGCCCACGGCAAAGAAATATCCGACGAGAATGGCAACCAGGATTACAACAGAGACGAACGCCAGCGCCTGCCGGTTCAGTTCGGTAACGCCGGTGTCGGTTTGCGCTTCATCGAGACTCTGCTGGGCAATAACCGCCCAATTCACTTCAGGAAAAGTGCTGTAGGTTCCGATCATGTCGACCGAATGTTTCTTGCCTTTTTCGGAAAAGCGGGCCGTTTCCGTGCTGCGCAGCTCCTGCGGCAGCGCCTTTACCTGGGCGACCAGGTAATTGCTGCTGACGTCCGCGCCGGGAACAAAATTTTTTGTGTCCCAGTGCGCCACCAGCCGGCCGTTGTGGTCCACCAGAAAAACACTGCGCCCCCGGACGCTGGACTCCTGCAATCGGTGAAGGATGGGATCAAGTGAAACGACCGCGGCAAGCATGCCCGTGAAATTGCCGTTGACGTCTTGCAGAGGCACTGCGACGACAAAAGCGGGCCGGTTATCCGGTGCTAGCGCCAGAGGATCGCTGCGGAATTTGACCACCTGCAGTTGCTGCGACTGCACGCAGGTGACAAACGCTCGCTGCAGCGCGCGCGCAACGAAAGGATCGTGCTCCGCGCGGAAATTTCCCTGCGACGCGCTGGTTCCCTTTCCGGACTTGCCAACAGCCGTCAGGTAAATAAACGTATTGCGATTGCTCTGTACAAAATATTCCAGCAGGCGGGTTACCTTGGGTTCCGCCGCCGGATCTTCCACGTTGTCGATAAGGCCGGTTAGCGTAAGAATCTGGCGCTCGCTCAGGAGCTGTTGCGTCAGGTTGGCTTCGAACAGCTGGATTTCCTGCGCGAGCGATCTGGTCAGATCGTTTTGCTGGACGCGCTCGGTGTCCACCAATTTGTCCTGGCTGAGCTGCAATACCTGGCGGTGGTAGAGACCAATGGGTAGCGCGCTGACGAGCAAAAGCGCGCCCAAAACGAGCCAAAGGATGCGCACACGCCCCGCGCGCACACGTTCCCACCGAGCTTTGGCATCAAGCGGCATCTCGACTATTCATTTTAGGAGAACTGAAGGAGGTTAAGCGTTCGGAGAGCACCCGGCGTCGCGCATGTGCAACTGGGACTTTAGTACTAGAGGCGGCCGAAGTTGACAGTTCTCAGTTGTCAGTATGCAGTTGGAACACCAGCAAAAGACTCAGTGTCGCAATACACCCTGCCCAAGGCACCGCAAGAGCCCATTCCTCCGCGTCCCACTAACAAACAAACCTAAGACTTACAGCTTAGAACTGAAAACTGACTACTGAAAACCGCGCCCCACGCCTACTCCCTCTTCAAAGGCCGCTCCATGATGTCCCGAATCGCGTCCTTGGGAGACTTGCCCGCATGCAGGATGGCGTTAACCTGTTCCGTAATCGGCATTTCGATCTGATGTTCGCGACCCAGAGCCAGCAACGGCGCGGCGGTATTCACACCCTCGGCTACCATGCGCATATTCGCCATGATTTCGTGGAGAGGACGTCCTTTGCCAAGCTCGATTCCCACAAAGCGATTGCGGCTCAGCGACCCCGTGCACGTGAGAACTAAATCGCCTAATCCCGCCAGACCGCTGAGCGTCTCTGGCCGCGCTCCCAGCGCCACGGCGAGACGGGACATCTCTGCTAAACCGCGTGTGATCAGCGCCGCCAGAGCGTTTGAACCTAGCCCCAGCCCCTGGCAAGCGCCCGCGGCAATAGCCATCACATTTTTCATCGCCCCAGCCAGCTCCACGCCGAGAACATCGTCGTTGGTGTACAAGCGGAAGTTTGGGGCAGCAAACTCCTCCTGCAGCTGGGCGGCGAACGCAGGATTTTTCGCGGCCAGGACTACGGCGGTGGGTTCGCCACGAGCAGCTTCCCCTGCGAACGATGGTCCGGAAATCACCGCAATCAGCGGCGTAAGTTTCGGCGACATAACTTGCGCGATTACTTCGCTCATTCTCAAGTGCGTCGATGGTTCAAGGCCCTTGCTGGCGCTAACGAAACTCGCGCTGGCGCCGAAAAATGGAAGCGCGGCCGCGTAAACAGGGCGCGCATGCGCGGACGGCATGGCGCCGACGATCACTTGCGCGTCAGCGAGCGCAGTTTCCAATTCAGAATGAACTCCAACGCTCTCGGGCACTTTCGCGCCGGGAAGATACATTCTATTTTCAGCATCACGGCGAATCGCTTCGGCGAGCCCGGCGTTATGCACCCAAAGCGAGATTTCGTGCGCTTTGCGGCTGCGGGAAAGCAAGATCGCCAGCGCCGTGCCCCAGCCTCCGCCGCCGAGAATGGCGATCTTCGTCATTCCGCTTCCTTCTTCTTGCCAGAGGAAAAGCGTGGCTCTGTGCCTTCTACTAGGCGCTGAAGGTTGCCGTCATGCTTGTAAATCACTAGCGCGGCGATGGCCAGCGTTCCCACGTTGATGATGATCGGCGGGGCATGATGCGGCGCCCAAAGAAAATAAATGAGCAGCGGCATGGCCGCGGCCGCCGCGACGGAACCCAGAGAAACATATCGCCAATAGGCCACGCAAAGAAGGAAGAGCAGCAGTGCGCTGACCGCAGCCAACGGGCACAGAGCAAGAAACACGCCGAGAGCGGTGGCCACACCTTTGCCACCTTTGAACCTCAGCCAAACCGGGAAGCAGTGTCCGAGCAGCACCGCGAAGGCGGCGATGGTCATCCAGGTGGCGCTTTCGTTGGTGACTCGGCCGGCGAGCCAGACGGCTGCCGCGCCCTTTGCGGTGTCGAAGATTAGCGTCAGAATTCCCGCCAGCGGCCCCACGACACGCGCGACGTTGGTCGCGCCGATGTTCCCGCTGCCGGCTTTGCGCACGTCACTGCTACCGAACAATTTTGCCAGGACCAGCCCGAAGGGAATCGAGCCAAGAAAATACGCCGCGAAAGGGATCAGCAAGACCGGGAGTGAATGGTCAGGCATGCTCCGTCAGGCCTCCGCCGCTGCAAACAGAAAACTTTCGAGCGTAGTGTACTCCGCGCCGGAGGATTTTAGCTTGCTTTCGATGAGATGAAATTGATTGGTGCGCACCGAACCAAGTTCGCGCGGCGCGCTCTCCTGGATGGCGGCGCGAAGTCCTTCCGGAAGCCTGGGAGGTTCGAACCGCGCGAGCGTCAGATGCGCCGAAAACGGTCGCTGTCCCCGGGGGATGCCGAGTATTTCCATCGCTTGTTCGATCGAGGCGGCGAGTATTCTAAAATTCGGCGAAGCCTCGATGCCCGCCCACAAGACGCGAGGATGTTTTTCGCTAGGGAAGAAGCCGAGGCCCCGAAATTCCAGTGTCACTGGTTGATCGGACCGCACGCCGACAAGCGCGCTTCGAAAGGCGCCAAGCTTCGTTTCCGAAACTTCGCCAATGAATTTGAGCGTTACGTGAAGATTCGCTGGACGCACCCAGCGAGTTTGCGGAGAGACGGCGCGAAGGGCCTCGATCAAGTCCGAGAAATTTCCACGCACCGCCGCGGGAATCTCCAGCGCGACGAACAGACGCATGCAACTCAAGACCTTTGTGTGCCGCGCGCCGGCGGCTCCCCGCCGTTGTAAAGAAAATGGATGCGCACGAGATCGAGCGCCAACTGCGAGGCGTGCCAGCGGATGGCCTCGCGATCACCCGGGAAAAGTACGCCGCGCTCTTTGACGCCACCGGCATGCGAGAGCGCGATATGCACTGTGCCCACAGGCTTTTCCTCGCTGCCTCCGCCCGGACCGGCGATCCCAGTGATGCCCATGCCCAGCGTGCTTCCGACTTGGCGGCGAATGCCTTCGGCTAACGCGATCGCCACTTCGCCGCTCACGGCGCCTTTGGTTTGAATCAGTTCCTGCGGAACATCTGCCCACGCTGTCTTCAACTGGTTGCTGTAGCTGACGACGCCACCCAAAAAATACGAGGAGCTGCCCGCGATGGTCGTCAGCCGCTGGGCAAACAATCCGCCGGTACAACTTTCCGCGGCGGAAATTGTGGCGCTATTGCTTGTCAGAAGGCGCGCCACCACCTCTTCCAGTGAAGCTCCGTCTTGAGAGAAAATCCGGTCGGCAAGCGCAATCTCGAATCCCTGCACGATTTCGTCAAGCGTTTTTTGCGCGTGCGCGGCGTCGCCGGTCCACACGCGCAAGTGGATCTGAATTTCGCCCGGCGCGGCGAGAATCGTCGTGTTCACGTCGGCATGGCGCGTGTAAATGGGCTTGATGCGCTGCTCGACGCTCGATTCCCCCATGCCCGCCACACGCAATTCCCGGTGAAACATTCGCACGCTCGAGCTGCGCCTCTGCAGCCGCGGCAAGATCTGCTCTTGATACATGGGCTTCAATTCGCGTGGCGGGCCGGGGAGCAACGCGATGAAGCGCCCCGCGTCTTCGATCCACAGTCCTGGCGCCGAGCCGCGCGGATTCTCGAGAACCTCCGCGCCTTCCGGCACCATCGCTTGCCGCGCATTCACCGCAGGCATCTCGCGGCCCAGTTGACGGAAGCGGCCTTCGATGTAGCGAAGGATTTCGTTGTTCAGGTGCAGCTTGCGGCCGAGAAGATCGGCCAGCGTTTCGCGGGTTAGGTCATCTTCCGTGGGACCCAGCCCTCCCGAGGCGATGATCAGCTCGACGCGCTCCAGCGCTTCCTTAAATGCAGCGCTCAAATAATCGCGATTGTCTCCGACAATCGATTTGCGCACCACTTCGATGCCAAGCTTGTTCAGCTCTTCGGTCAGGAAGAGCGAGTTGGTGTCCATGCGGTCCGGCGTCAGCAGTTCCGAACCAACCGCGATGATCTCCGCTTTCATCCGATCAATTATCCGATCAACGGCAAGCCGCGCACGTCCCAATCGAGCGTGAAGAGCGCGTCCGTGGTGGCGAGGATTGCGCGGCCGGAAGGTTGAAGCGCCATTCCGACCAGCCCCGAGCCGCTGAGGACCACCTCAGCTTGAGCTTGCGGCGTAATGCGCACGATGCCCCGCCGTCCGCCGTAGGAGCCCGCCACATAGAGATTTCCGTCGCTGTCCAGGGCGATGCCCTGCGGCCGGCCGACGCCACGGAAGAAAACACTTACTTCGCCACCCTGCGTGATTCTGTGGATGCGGTCAAAGCTCGAAGTCGTCGGCCCGGCTACAAAGAGATCGCCGCTGGGATGAAACGCCAGGTGATACGCCGCGACGGATGGCTCCAACGTGGCAAAAACAAAAATCTCGCGGCTAGGACTGATCTTGAAGACCGTGCCGCTGCGGTCTCCCACGTACAGATTGCCATTTTGATCGAATGCGATGCCCGTGGCGATCCCCATGCCTTCGATCCATTGCTCAGCGCGCCCGTCGGCCGTGATGCGATGGATGGTGCCGTCGTTGCGGCAGGACACAAAGAGACTCCCCATGCGATCGAGCGCCAGGCCGCTCGGATTCATAAGCGAAGTGACGAATGGCTTCACGCTGTAATTCGCGGTGATTTTGTAAAGCGAAACGGGTACACGCTGGCCGCGCGGGCCGGAAAACGTGACGTAAATGTTGCCGTCCAAATCGACCGCGGGATTCGCCACCGGGTGAAGGTTATCCGCGATTTGCAGCCCGATATGCACGGGATGCGGCGGGCTTTCTTGGCCAGCCGCGGCGACGCGCACCACTCCGCCGCTCGCGCCTTCCGGGACGCGCGCCACCAGGCGGTTCTCACTGGCAAGTGCAACGCTCGCTTCCGCTTCACCGAAGCGCACCACCGGCCGCGCCTGTCCGCGCGAAACGAAGCCCCTCCCGTGAATGGTGATCTCCCCGCCGGGGATGGCTGCCGCGGGCGCAACTCTTTCGATATGCGGAATGCCGTTCTTTTCTGGAGAGGAGCCGAAGCCGAATTTCATACCCAGCCAATATGCAACGTCAGAAGATCAAAGTGTAACGCGATACGCAGCAGAATTGCAGCGTAGGCGCCCGCCATCCAGTCGTCGGCCATGATTCCCCAGCCACCGGGCAGCTTTTCAAGCCGGCGAATCGGCCACGGCTTCCAGATGTCGAACACACGAAAAAGTATAAAACCGAGCAAGAGATATTTCCAATTCACCAGGCTTAGCGCGAAGAAAACCGCGAACGAGGAGAAGTCCATGTGCGCGGTGAAATGCGGCAGCGCAATGGGAATGAGCGGGAGCAAAAGTGCAAGGTGCTGTCCGGCGACTTCATCGATCACTACGAATTGCGGGTCTTCGATTCCTGCATGAGCGGCGGCGCGGGAAGCGCTCCACACGCCAATCGCTCCCAGCAAAACGAGGAGGGCCACCGCGCAGATTATCGGAAGCGCTAGCACTGCGTTATGAATGTCGCTGCCCGGCACCAGGAAATGCTGGTCCGCTAACACCGCATCCGTATCAGGATGCAGCGGGAACACCCCTCCGAAGGACGTGGGCCGCAGAAAAAATACCGCCGAAAGATAAGCGGTCGCGACGCCAACGAGCGAACCAAATGTGCCTGGAGCTTTGCGAATGTAGCCGACGCCCAGAGCCGTAGCAATCGCAAGCGCCAGCCGCGGCTTCTTGAGCTGCGGCGTTTCGGGCAGGGCCGTGACGTCAGTCTTTGGTTTCATTCGGGTTTTCCAAGTCGTTGTCCAAATGAAGGACGACAGTCTTCCCTTCGCCTTCAGTAATTTCCTCTTCCGTGAAGACCGCTTCGGACACCACGTATTTCTCGCTGGCCCAGTTGCCCAGGTCGCGCTCCCGGCAGCGCTCGCTGCAGAAAGGGAAATCCGCGTGGATCGCCGAGTCCGTCTCCGCCTTGCAGATGGGGCATCTATGTTTCATGGTACAGGCTCATCATCTTCGAAAGGAGAGTATAGCTCAGGCTAGGACGCGGAGCGGCGCCCCCGTGGCGATGCGATGGAGCTTCTCAGCGGCTGGAACCGCAGGAATTGGGGTGATGCTTGCAATCGTCCGTTCGGCGCGACGCGGCAGAATTTCCGCCACACGCCCAATCAGGTCGTAGGCGTCCGCCTTCGTAATTTCTACCCGCGCGACGTCCCCAGCCTCCGCCACTTCTCCGCCCGGCAATTCTATGTCCGTCAAGTACAGCTTCCCGTCAATCTCCGGCGCCATTCCTTCCAGTCGCGCCTCCCAGACGAGAGGATTATCCTTCGAAGGACCTTCGATGAGCGCCGTAAAAGTGGATTTCTTCGCGCCGCGCGGCTTTCCACCCAGAAATTTCGCTCTCAGATTCTCGCGCGAGATTTTCCTCTGGATAGCCATCAAGCGGTTGCGCCGATCGCTGATAATCCCCGCATCCACTTTTTCATCCAGCGCGTAGCTTCCCGCATTGTCCACATCGGAGTATTCAAAGGCGCCCATCCAATCGAGCTTCGCGGCCTTCACGAAGTCACACAGCTCCTCGAAATCGGCCGCGGTCTCGCCCGGAAAACCCACGATGAACGAAGTGCGCAGCGAAACGCCGGGAATCGTCGTTCGAAGGCGCTCCAGCAATTTCAGGAACGCATCTCCGTTCGAACCGCGCTTCATCCGCGCCAGCACGTTGCGGCTGGCGTGCTGCAAAGGCATGTCCATGTATTTTGCTAAACGCGGGTGCGCCGCAATGGTATCCAGCAATTTCTGGGTGACGCGATTCGGGTAAGCGTACAAAAATCTCACCCACAGCAAATC
>WNEY01007034.1_pt1 | contig 11673 bp, 11 predicted proteins | sample 5400531 | NCBI WGS metagenome assembly WNEY01 (sample SAMN13153338, study PRJNA577476) | soil metagenome | isolation source: 200 cm saprolite under Douglas fir tree site 1 | place: USA:California | collected 2015-04-18
TCATGGATGGCCTGGCCCAGGTAGACGACAGCCCCATCCCGTTTACCTCATGGGCTTTCGACGCCGGCATCCGCCGCTACGCCTACGATCCCATCCAATCCGAGACGCTGCTCGATCGAGCCAACTGGCAGCGCGGGCCGGATGGCATCCGCAGTCGAGCCGGCCAGCGTCTGGCGCCGGTGATCCTCGTGGCCGACCTTCCCGATCACGTGGCGCTGGCTACCGCCATTGCCAAGCAGCTCAAGACGATTGGCATGGACGCCAACGTGCAGGCCGTTGGCTTTGATGGCCTGGTGAAGGATTTCCTGGCGCCCCGCAATTTCCAGGTGGCGCTGCTGGATTGGGATGTGCCCGGTGGGGATCCCGATCCCTACGCGCTGTGGCACTCCAGCCAGGCCACCGTCGAGGGGCTGAACTTCAGCGGCTGGAAAAACCAGCAGGCCGACGCCCAACTGGAGTTGGCCCGCAGCAACGTCGACGTCGCCGCCCGCAAGCGGGCCTATTCGGAGTTCCAGACTATCTTTGCCACCGATCTGCCGGCGGTCCTGCTGTTCCACCCCGTCTATCAGTACGCGGTGGACAGCAGCGTGCAAGGCGTCTCGCTCCCGGCGGCCATCCACCCCTGGGAGCGCTTCGCTACCCAAGCGCAGTGGTTCATCAAAACCAAGCCGAAGCGCTAGGCGCCCCCGGCGCGCGCGATGCGCTGGAGCGTCGTTTTGGTCACCCGATCGAACCACCACGAGCCGTTCGGCAGCGCCGTCACGCCTTTGACGTTGGCGGCGGCCGCGTAGGCAGCGGTGCCCGAGCCGAGCGGCGCCCCGAAGGCCGCTGCCTGCCAGCCCGCATCCGCCGCGTTCAACTGGCCCAGGTTCGCCGTCTCGGCGGCGAAGCCTGTCATCTGCAGCGGCTTGATCTCGTCCGAGCTCAGTTCGGTCGCGAGATCGAACTCCAGCGAGCGGACCGCCTCGACGCGGGCCGAGGACTCCGCCACCACGTCCAGCAGCAGCTTCTTGAGCAGGGGCGCGTCGCTGCCCGCTGCCCGCCGCCAGCTGTCCCGAAAGACCGCCAGGTGCAGGTGCCCGCCCGCCTGGAAGTCGTCCAGCGCCCAAAACCCGGTGCCTGCCGGCTGCTCGGCAAAACCGCGTTCGCCTGCCTGACCGAAATAGTGAGGCGGCAGCATGTAGATGGCGCTGATCCAGCGCGGCAGGTTGCCGTCGGGCTCGCTGGTCACGATGTCTACCGTGCCCGGGTCCAGTATGTCCACGCGCTCCACAACGGCAGCCAGCCGGCTCAGCGGCAGTTTGGCCTCGTGCAGCCGCTCGAAGGTGAAGCGCACCGACTCGGGCGTAAATTGCTCACCAGTGTGGAACTTGGCGTCGCCCACCCTTAGCCGAAACTGCCACGTAGTGGGCGTTTTCTGGTTCCAGGCAATGGCCAGCGAGGGCCGCAGCTTGCCGTCGCTCTGGATGAACGTCAGCGCATCGAACAGCGGCGCCAGCGTGCGCGGCCCCGTGGCTGTGCTCCATGCATGCGGATCGAGCGCCGGCTGCAGCTCCGCGTATGCCACTCGCACCGTATCGTCTGCCACCCTCGACGCCGGCCCCGCGGCCCCGCCGCAGCCAGCCAGCGGCAGCGCCAGCAATCCCGCCGCGCTCGCCCCTAAAAATTGCCGGCGGGACAACCTCACATAACTAGGATGACATTTGGGAGCTGGTTTGCAGACCGCGCGACAGCAGCCCGCGGGCCATCCAGGCAATCATCAGGGTGATGCCGATCAGCACCACGCCCAGCGCGCCTACTTGCTGCGACTTGCCGTTGTTCCACAAGCTCCACAGCAGCGTCGACAGCACCACGTTCTCGTTGGACCTGAGCAGCAGCGCGGCGGTCACCTCGCGGTACGACAGCAGGCTGATGAACAGCCAGGCGTTGAATACGGCGCCGGCGATCAGCGGCAGCACGATGCTCTTGAGCGCCTGCAAGCGTGACGAGCCACAGATGCGCCCGGACTCCTCGAGCTCCTGGTGCAGCTGGATCATGGCGCTGTTCAGCGTCCGGCTGCCATAGGCCAGGAAGGCGATGCCGTCGGCCACGATGATGATGACGATGGTGCCGTAGATCGGCAGCCAGGCGCGATACACCAGCGCCAGGTAGGCCAGCGCGGCCGCGATCAGGATGTGCGGCACGGCCTGCGGCATGAAGGCCAGCGTGTCCAGCACGCCGCGCAGAGGGAACTGGTGGCGGATCGTCACCCACGACACGAGCACGCTCAGCGCCACGGCCAGCGTGGGCGCCAGCACCACCAGCACGGCGGTGTTCACGAATGGCTTCAGCCCGACGTATTGAGGGATGAGCGCGAAGTTCGCCAAGGTCAGGTCCTTCAGCGCTTCGATGGACGGCGCTTCCGCGCGCGGCAGGATGGCGGCCCACAGCAGCGACATCAACGGCAGCGCCAGCCCCAGCAGGCCATAGAGGCTCACGAAGCCCAGCGCGGGCCAGCGCATGCGGCCCAGCTTCATGAGCGTTGGCCGGTAGCCCCGGCCCGTGACCACCGCGTATTTTCGGCTGTTGCGAGCGATCCGGAAATAGAAGAAGGCCAGCAGTATGCCCAACCCGACCATCAGCACGCCATAGGCGCCGGCCAGCCCGTACGACGGCAGCCCCACGCTGGGGTTCACCGCGAAGTACACCAGCGAGCTCAGCACGAAGATGCGTGCGTGCCAGCCGATGACCGCCGGTACGTCGAACAACGATATGGAGACCATGAACATGTAGACCATCACCGCTGCGATGGCAGGCCAGGCCAGTGGCAGCGTGACCGTGAAGATGGTCTTCAAACGTCCGGCGCCGGTGATGAGCGAGGCCTCTTCGAGGGCCGGGTCCATGGCCCCGAAAGCGGCCGCCAGCATAAAGAAGCAGCCCGGCACCAGCGACAGCCCCTGCACCACGGCCATGCCCGGGATGTTGTAGATGCTGAACGGCGGCTCCGTGAGGCCGAACACCGCTTTGGCCACGGCATTGGCCAGGCCGATCTCGGGGCTGAACATCAGGATCCAGCCCATCGCGCCTAGGAATACCGGTACCAGCAAGGTGGCGATCATCAGCACGAAAACCACGCTCTTGCCCGGCATGTCCGTCCTGAGCAGGAGCCACACCAGCGGTACCGCGAACAGCAGCGACACCAGCACGGTTCCGCCGGCAAAGCGCACGGTGTTGCCGAGGATCTCGAGCAGCGTGGGGTCGAGGTAGGCGGTCTGGAAATTCTCCAGGGACAGCGCGCCCGCTCGCCCGGGCAGCCCCTTGTGAAGGCTCATCGCCAGCCCCGCTGCCAAGGGGCCGCCTACCAGCAGGCAAATGAGCGCTAGGATGGCGTACCCAAACCCATGCTGGCGCAGACCAGCTATCAGGGCCAGCCCCCTCTCCCGTCGCAGCGGGAGAGGGCTAGGGTGAGGGACCTCCAGGCGAACGGCGGCGCTCACGTCGGCCCAAACAGTCGAAAGGCTACCTGAAGCCCAGCAGCTTGCCGTACTTCGCGGTACGGCTGTCCAGCTCCCCGGCCAGGAAGTCGTCAGTCATGACCACGAACTGCTTGCCCTCGACCAGCTTGTTGTACTTCGAGCCGGTGACGAAGACCGAGCTCTCGCCGCTCGCCTCCTCATACAGGTCCTGTGCCTTCTTCGTGGCCATGAAGCCGGCCAGGAGCGCGGCCGCGTTGGGGTTGGCCGCGCCCTTGAGCGGGCCCGCCATGTTGTAGACGAGCAGGATGGGCTCGACGGCGGCGGCGGCCACGGGCGCGCCCTTCTTCTGGCTGTCGTTCACGAACGTCGACGTGTTGGTCGCCGCGATGGCGATCTCACCCAGCTCGAGGCGCTGCGCGGTCTCCGGTGTTGCCCCGAGTTTCGGCTTCTGCGCTGCCAGCTTCTCGATGAACGCGGTGGTCTTCTGGTCGCCCCACGGCAGCGACAGCCGGCCCCAGTGATGGGTGGCCGTGTTCACGCCGATCTTGCCGGCCCACTTGGGGTCCAGCAGGTCGTCCCACGCTTTGAGGTCGCTGGCCTGCACCAGCTTGCTGTTGTACGCCGGCGTCACCAACTGCTGCGAGAAGGTGAAGCCGCCTCCACCGAACACCACCGCCTTCTCCGGCGCGCCGAATGATTTCACCCAGTCCCCATTGCCCAGCAGCCCCGCCTTGGACAGCGTGGCGTAATGCGCATCCGTAGTGAACATCACGTCCCAGCTCGGCTGCTGGCCAGCCGAGGCCTCTGTCACGACCTTGGCCGTGTCGGAAGTGAAGTTGCCTCCCGGCGTGCCGGCGATGGCGATCTTCGTCCCGAAGTTGTCGTTGAAGGCCTGCTCGAAGGTGCGTAGCCACTGATCGGTGAAGACGCTGCTGTTGATGTACAGCTTGACCTTGCCTTCGCGGTTCGCGGCGGCCACCAGGTCTTTGAGGTTGCTTCCGCTCACGCTGGAGCCAGTCGCGGTGGAAGGCGCTGGCGCAGCCGCGCCGCCGCACGCCTGCAGCAGTCCGAGGATGAGGACGAGTGCGCCGGGCAGAAATCGCCTGAGCATAGGTGCGGCCTCCTGGTGGTTTGGCCGCCGATTGTACATCCCTACCCGCTTCTGTCGCAACGGGAGAGGGCGGGGTAAGGACTTCTAGCTCGCCCGCTTCTCCCGAGTAGTCGGCAGGCTGGACGAGTGCCCGCACAGCTCGCCGTTCTGGCGCCGCTCCCAACAGGGGACGCAGTAGGTGATGCCGTGCCGCTGCATGCCGGCCCCATGGAATGTGAGGCAGCAAATGCAGAAATGGCTGCGTGGCACGGTGATGCCGAGGGTCACGAGATCCCAGCCGGCTACTTCCACCTTGTCCACCATAGACAATCGCTCGCCCGCTGACTACTCGGCCTGACTTTCGCCTCCGCCCATTTGGGGCTACCTATGTGGGCGGCCCCTTGCCTTTTATCCAAGAAGGCGGCATAATTAGCGCAGGCCAGGATGCGCCCGCGGCGGGATGCCGCGATGGGAGCAGCCGGAATGGATTCCTCTGCAGAACTTCATTTCGGAGGTCACCTATGGCCGAAGTCGGAAACGTAATCCACTCGAGGATCCCCGCTGGTCAGCTGGCGGCTGACGCCGCTGGCGTACTGGGCCAGCCCATCCGTCCGCATGCCGCGCTCACCCGCGCCATCGCCGCTGCGACCGTCAACCTGGTGGACAGTGCCGATATCTCGGAAGCGGCGCGGCTTGCCCAGGACGTCGCGCAGCACAACGCCGAGCTGAGCAACAGCCCCAACGGGCCGGTTGGCGTGCCAGGTACGCACCCGATTATTAATGGCATCGCCGAGCTCCGGCAAACAGAGCACAAGCTCGCCCAAGACAAGCAGCACTAAAGAGAGAAGCCCCGGACACCGCCGTCCGGGGCTTCTCTATCTGGCAGGGGGTTGTTCGGCATCCATGCCGGCCCTCCTTGCTCCGCAAGTAAGGCCTGGTAGGCATCCCTGCCCTCGCATTTATTCTCGGCATACCAGCGGGATGCTTTAGGCTGCTAGGGGCTTAGCCGGCTACCACCGTGACGGTGAACGACGCGCCGCAGTCGAACTGCGCGCTGTGGTTGCCATTCAGGCAGTCTGGCGCGGATGAGAAGGCGAATGTCCCTGGCGCCGAGAAGGTTGTGGTGGCGCTCTGATGGGCCGCCAGGCCGCCCGTGTCGAACGGCCGGACCGGGCCCACGGCCGTGGCCGTGTGCACGGCAAAACCTTCGTTCGTCCAGGTCACCGAGCCGCCGGCCCTGATCGCCAGCCGAGCGGGCAAGAAGCCGTGGTCGGTCATCGTAACCATGGCCGCCAACGGTGCCTGTTCCAGGCGCAACTGCCCCGTCGTGCCCGGGGCAGCCGTGACGTTAACGATCGCCTCTGAGCAATCGAAGCTCGGCTGGCGCTGGCCATCCAGGCAATCGGGCGCCGAGGTGTAGCGGTAGGTGCCGGGATCGAGCAGCCTCTGGCTGTAGCTCTGGCCAGATGCCAACCCGCCGCTGTCCAGGCGGTAGGGTAGGTCGGGCTGGCGTGTCGCGGTGTGCACCGCCGATCCCCTGTTGATCCACGTAATCGTCCCCCCGGAAACAACGGAAACGGTCCGTGGCGAGATGCCCCTATCGGAGATCGCCACTGTGGCCTGCGCCAGCGGTCCTGGCGCTGGCGCCTGGTGCTGCCGCGGCGCCGGCCGTCTCGGAGTGACCAGCGGCTCGGGCTGCTGCGCCGCAGCCTCTTGAGGAGCCCCTAACGCTGGAGCCGGCGCGTCGGATGCTGGGTTCGCAGCAACAAGAGCCGTGATGGCCGCGGGCGGCTGCGACAGCACGCCCACGGGCTCGACCTCGGTCACGTGGGCCACCGGCAGGGCGCCTGCGCCGGGCCTCACCAACAGTCCCCCGACCATCACGGAGGCAAGCGTGCAGCCAGCAGCGGCATAACTCAGGGCGGCATAGCGAACGCGGGCTGGGAGGCTGCTCAGGGGAGATCTCCTCTTCGGCCTCTGCAACGCCAGGTACCGCGGCTTGGTGACGGCTCTAGGAAAGGTGGGTAGGGGTCGGGGGCATATACTGCCCCGATGCGGGCAGCTGCTTTTCCAGCCCTGGCAATGGTTCTCTTGATTGCAGCCTGTGGCGGCGCCGCCGCTCCCACTGCGTCGTCCAGCCAGCAGGCCGCGGCCAAGCCGAGCGCCAGCGCCAGCGTAGCTGCGTCAGCGCCAGCTGCAAAAGAGAAGATCGCTATCGCCTACACGTCCTTCACCCTGGACCAGCTCTCGGCCATGGTCGCCAAGGAGCAGGGCTTCTTCGAGCAGAACGGCCTCGACGCCGACGTGGTCTCGATCGGCGCCGGTTCGCAGCCGAACGCAGCCTTGATGTCCAACCAGATCCAGAGCTACGAGGGCGGGCCCGAAGTCGTAGCCGCCAGCCTGGCCGGCGCTGATCTCGAGTTCATCGGCGCGGTCGACACAGCGTTCCTGTTCTGGCTCTACTCGATTCCCTCGGTGACGACCGCGGCGGACCTCAAAGGCAAGCAAATCGCGGTCACGTCGCTGACCTCGTCCACCTACACGGCGGCCAAGATCGGCGTGCGCAGCCTCAAGCTGGACCCAGAAAAGGACGTGTTCTACACCGCCGTAAACAACCCGCCGGCCATCTTCGCCGCCATGCAAAACGGCGCCGCGCAAGCTGGCTCCATCGGCAGCACCAACATCGTTCAGGTGCGTAAGGCGGGCTACCACATGCTGGTGGACATCGCCAGCCTCGGCGTGCCCTACCCCGCCGGCTGGTACGCCGTCTCCAAGAAATGGGCCAATGCCCACGAGGACACCGTCCAGCGCATGATGAGGTCGATAGTGCAGGCCGTGCCCTTCATGCTCAAAGAGCCCGCCGCCACTCAGAAGATCCTGGCCAAATACTCCAAGAACGAGGACCAGGAGTTCCTAACGGGCGTCTACGACCTCGTGTCCCCCCACCTCAACAAAGCGCCCTACGCCGACGTCCGAGGCGTCAAGCTCGTCCTCGACGAGCTGAGCACCAGCAACCCCGCCGCCAAAACCGCCGACCCAAACGCCTTCGTCGACAACCACTGGGTCAAGTCCCTCGACGACAGCGGCTACATAGCAAGCTTGTATAAGTAGGTAGGCTACTTACAGTCCGCTAGCTCGGGCAGCGGCAGCGACGCTCAAAGCTCGCAAGCTTTGAAGGGGTGCCGAGGAAGGGACTCGAACCCTTACGCAAGTACATGCACGGCGCCCTGAACGCCGCGTGTCTACCAATTCCACCACCTCGGCAGGAGGCCTCGAAATAATACCAACTGCCCGGGGGGGTCAGAGCAAGCGGGCTAGGAAGGCTCCTCGGCCGGCTCGTCCTCGTCGGCGTCCCAGCTGATGATCCACACGCAGGCGCCTGCCAGCAGTACCGTCATCACCGCCAGGAAGGCGAGCTGCGTGGGCAGCAGCCCGGCGTGCGTACTCGATGCCAGCAGCATGATCACCATGCCGATCGCGAGCACGATCCAGCAGCTCAAATAGGGGTGTGCCTTGCCCCAGGCGACCACCGGGGCGACGAGGGATTTCATGGCTAGCCCACAGTATAGTCAACCCATGCCCACCCTCAATGACTACTCTGCCGATGCTGCCCGCTCGCTCTTCCGCACCCGTTATGGCATCGACGAGCGGATTTTGACGGATCTGCTGGATGTGGCGCTGAGCCGCGGCGGCGACTACGCCGATCTGTATTTCGAGCATCGCCAGAACAGCAGCATCGCCTTCGAGGAATCCAAGGTGAAGACCGCCGCCGGCGGCATCACGCAGGGGCTGGGGGTGCGCGCGCTCTCGGGCGACAGCACCGGCTACGCCTACACCGAGGACCTCAGCCTGGACAGCATGCGCCAGGCGGCGGCAACCGCGGCCAAGATTTGCGATCGCCAGGATAAGGTGGGCCCGGTGGGCGTAGCTGAGGAGCGGGGCCCGGATCGCTACCGCATCGGCAAGCCTTCCATTGAGATTCCCAGCGCCGAGAAGCTGGCCATCATCCGCCGCGCCGACGACGCCGCTCGCGCCTACGACCCGTCCATCACGCGCGTGAGCATCAGCTTTGTCGAGGAGGTCAGGCACGTGATGGTGGCCACCAGCGATGGCCGTCTCATGGCCGACTTCCAGCCCATGCTGCGCTTCAACGTGCAGTGCCTGTCCGAGATGGGCAGCAGCCGCCAAACGGCCATCGATGGTGGTGGCGGCCGCGTGGGCATGGAGTACTTCGTCGACCACACGCCCGAGGACATTGCCCGCAACGCCGCCCGCATGGCCGTGACTCAGCAGCAGGGCGTTGACGCCCGCATTCTGCTGCACGAGGCGGTCGGCCATGGCCTCGAGGCCGATTTCAACCGCAAGAAGACGTCGATGTACTCCGATCGCGTGGGCCAGCCGGTGGCCTCCGAGCTGTGCACCGTCATCGACGACGGCACGATCGACCACAGCCGCGGCACCATCAACGTCGACGACGAGGGCAACGTGGCCCAAAAGAACGTCCTCATCGAGAACGGCGTGCTGCAGGGCTATCTGCAAGACCGCATCAGCGCCCGCCATTTCGGCGTGCAGCCGTCCGGCAACGGCCGGCGGGAGAGCTTCCGCCACTATCCTATGCCGCGCATGACCAACACCTACATGCTGCCCGGCGAACACACGCCCGAGGAGATCATCCGTTCGGTCAAAAAGGGCCTCTACGCGAAAGCGTTCAGCGGCGGCCAGGTGAACATCAGCAAGGGCGACTTCGTATTCTCCGTCACCGAGGGCTACCTGATCGAGGATGGCCAGATCACGCACCCGGTCAAGAACGTGAACCTCATCGGCAACGGCCCCGACACGCTCTCCAAGGTGACCATGGTCGGCAGCGACTTCCAGCTGAGCGACGGCCGCTGGACGTGCGGCAAAGATGGCCAGAGCGTCCCCGTCGGCGTCGGCATGCCCACGGTGCTGGTGTCGGGGATCACCGTTGGGGGAACCCAACGGTGATGGGAGTCAGGAGTCAGGAGTCAGGAGTAAGCGGAGACCGACTCCCGACTCCCAACTCACAACTTCTGGATCTTGCCGAGGACGTCTGCCGTCGAGCAACCGCGGCCGGCGCGGACGACGCCGACGTGCTCGTCGGCGCGGGTAGCGAGTTCTCCGTGACCATCCGCAAGCAGGAGGTCGAGAACATCGTCGAGGCCTCCTCCCGTGCTCTCGGCCTGCGCGTGATTAAAGGCGGCCGCGTGGCCGTGAGCTACTCGTCCGACTTCACGCCCGATGCTCTCAAGCAGTTTGTGGCGGATACCGTCGAACGTGCCGCGATCAGCGACGTTGACGATGCTGCCGGCCTGCCGGAGGACGGCTATGGCCAGGTCGACCCCGCCAGCCTCGACCTGTTCGACCCAGACATCGAGGACATGGACGCCGACCGCGCCATCGATCTGGCGCGCCGCTGCGAGCAGGCGGGCTTCGACGCCGATTCGCGCATCACCAACTCCGGCGGCGCGAGTTACGGCTACAACACCGGCACACGGGTGTTGGTCAACAGCCGCGGCTTCACTGGCTCGTTCAGTGGCAGCGGCTGCTCGGTGTCGGTGGAGCTCATGGCGGACGATGCCGATGGCCGCAAGCAAAACGACTACTGGTACACCGCCGACCGCTTCTTCAAGAACCTCGAATCGCCCGAATCGGTCGGCCAGAAGGCCGCCGAACGGGCGGTTCGCAAGCTCGGCGCCCGCAAGGTCCAGACGCGGGAAGTGCCCGTGGTCTGGGATCCGATCGTGTCGCGCGCGCTGGTCGGCCTACTTTCCCGAGCCGCCAGCGGCGAGCTGCTGTACCGCCGCTCGTCGTTCCTCTTAGATCTGGAGGGCCAGCAAATCGCCTCCCCGCTGCTGAACGTGGTCGACGACCCGCTGCTGCCGGGCAAGCTGGGCAGCCGCGGCTTCGATGGGGAGGGCCTGATCTCGGTCAAGAACGACATCTTCCGCGAGGGCACCTTCGTCCAGTTCCTGCTGGACACGTACACTGCCCGGAAAACCGGCCGCGAAAGCACCCACAGCGCCGTGCGCGGCGTCGGCGGCACCCCCTCCGTGGGCACGTCGAACCTGCTGCTCCTGCCCGGCTCGTCGACGCCGGAGGAGATCATCGCCAGCGTCGATGACGGCCTCTATCTCACAGAGCTCCTCGGCTTTGGTGACAACATCACCACCGGCGACTTCTCGCGCGGCGCCGCCGGCCTGTGGATCGAACACGGCAAGCTCAGCTACCCCGTGGCGGAGATCAACGTTTCGGGCAACCTGCGGCAGATGATCGCCGACATTGAGATGGCCGGCAACGACATCGATTGGCGATCCTCCACGGTGGCGCCAACCATCGTGATGCGGCGGCTGATGGTTTCAGGCCTGTAGCAAGAGGCAAGCGGCAAGCGGCAAGAGGCAAGAGGCAAGAGGCAAGCGGCAGGAGTTAAGCGAGCAGCTTTTTGCGCAGCGAAATAAGCATCTTGTCTATCTCCTCGATGAGCGCCAGCATTGGCTCTGCTTCGGACTTAGTGGCGTACCCCAGGCGGATCGCGAGAATCACAAAGGTTTCTGCCTCCATCAGAGAACCCTTAGCAATTGCTAGAAAGCGGGCGTAGTCTCCTGGCGAAAAGCGAGAATATCCTTCGGCGATATTGGCGGGTACCGACGCAGCCGCCCGTGTGATCTGATTGGTTAGGCGGTACTGCTCTTTGGATGGGAAGCCATCGGAGAGCTGATACGCGAGCACGACCAAGTCCATCGCTTTCTGCCAGACACGAAGATCGCGATGCGAGCGGATGCCAGGTGTGTCGCCCACTCTTGCCGCTTGCCTCTTGCCTGTTGCCTCGTTCGCGCCTAGGGCGCGAACTTCACGCACACGTTCTTCGTCTGCAGGTAGCTGTTGAGGGCTTCCAGGCCTTTCTCGCGGCCGAACCCGCTCTTCTTATACCCGCCGAAGGGCAGCTCCACGCCGCCGCCGGCGCCGTAGGTGTTGATGTATACCTGGCCGGCTTTGATCTTGTCGGCCAGGTACATCGCCTTGTTGATGTCGCGCGTCCAGATGCCGGCGAGGAGGCCGTACTCGGTCCAGTTGGCCAGCTTGGCCACTTCGTCCAAGTCAGAGAAGGTG
>WNEY01003581.1_pt1 | contig 11671 bp, 7 predicted proteins | sample 5400531 | NCBI WGS metagenome assembly WNEY01 (sample SAMN13153338, study PRJNA577476) | soil metagenome | isolation source: 200 cm saprolite under Douglas fir tree site 1 | place: USA:California | collected 2015-04-18
TCGCGACCTGAGCCCGAACCGGGAACGGCGTCTGCGTGCCCGTCCACACGGTGACTCGACCGTCGTCGTCCCATTCCGCCAGCGCCACCCTGGTCTCCAGCGCGGCCGGCGCGATGTAGGCGGTCTCGTAGCTGGCCTCGCACCGGACCGCGGCCATCTCCAGCGCGGTCGCGGCCGAGCCTTCCTGCTGCAAGAAGCCGCCGTCTTGACTGGATGCTTGATGAGCGCGCAAGTACTCGCTCAACCCCGCGTTCGACGGCGCGTCCGGCAGCTCCCACCGCGCCGCCGCCCGCAACGCCGCAACGGCCTGCATGGCGGTCGACAGCTCAGGTGCGACGACTCCGATCAGCTCCCCGGCGCGGATCAAGGTAGCCGAAGGCCAGCCGCGCAGGACCGTGCTGTCGACCGATCGCAACGTCGCCGCCGGCTTGGGTGGTCGAAGCAGCGCGCCGTGCAGCATGTTCGGACAATCCAGATCGGAAACAAATTTGCGCTGGCCGGTCACGGCCAGACCGATGGCCGGGCCCAGCCTTGGTCGCCCGGCCTGCTGCCAGCTGGCCGGGCCCGACAGCGCCGGCTCGCCACCCGCGATCTCGATCCGCCGATCCCCGGGAGCGGCAGGGGATAGGCCGCGGGCGTAGGCGGCCACGGTGCGCAGCGCACTTCCCGCGTCCGGCATCGATCGGCTGCCGAAGGTACCCAGATCGTGCGGGCACACGGCGCAGCCGGGCGGTAGTGCGGTCGCCCGGGCTCCGGCTGGCCCCAGCGGTCCGGTTCCTGGCCGGCGGTAACGGATCTCTGACCTCCGCAGTCGGCCAGCCCGGCGGCGCGGTGCACGGCGCGCCTGATGCGCGGATATCCGCCGCAACGGCAGACGTGCCCGGCCATGGCCGCATCGATCGCGGCGTCGCCTGGCCGGGGATCACGGTCAAGTAGCGCGACGGACGCCAAGATCATTCCGGGGGTGCAGTATCCGCACTGAGCCGCGCCCTCCTCGGCGAACGCCCGCTGCACCGGATGCAGCGCCGGTCCCGCCCCGATTCCCTCGATGGTCGTGACCGGGCCGCCGACCGCCGAGGCCGAGAGCTGACAGGACCTGGCCGGCTGACCGTCGACGAGCACGGTGCAAGCCCCGCAGATACCCTCGCCGCAGCCTGGCTTGGCACCGGTCAAGCCGAGTTGATCACGCAGGGCCGACAGAAGCCGGGCGGAGGCCGGGACCACCTCGATGGTCCCGTTGACGGTGAGCGTCGTCTCCGCGTTAGTCGCGGTCTCTTCAGCCACGGGCCATCGTTACCCGAGATTGTCAGCGGTAGCCGTCCGGCCGGTACCCATCTCTTATCCGCTCGACCCTTGGTCGCGGATACTTTGGCCGCTCGGGCCAAGGCGGCTCGGCCCGCTGCTGTTCGACCGGCGGCTGGTCATCGGATAAGTCCTGCCACCCCTGGGCGCTCCGCGGCTCCTGGACGTACCCATGGCCGGCGTACTCCGCTGCCGCGAACCCCTGTGGGTCATAACCGGGCCCGTCATACGCCGGTCCGTCGTAGCGTTCGTAGACAATCGGTTGCTCGACCGGATCGGCAGCATGGTACTGGCCCGGTAAGCGGGCCGCGCCGTAGCCCGGGTAGCCGTACGGATCGACCGCGTACGGATCGGCGGGGTAGCTGGCGTCGGACTCGTAGCCCGGGGCCGGATAGCCGGTCTGCTGGTAGGGCGCGTTGTACGGAGCGCTCGGATAGCCAGGCTGGACCGGATCAACCCCGAAGCCGCCCGCTGCTGGCGACGGCACAGCGGAGTGATAACCGTTGTTGTGATCGGCCTGGACCGGCGGCTGGTAGCCGGAATAATCGGCGGGCGCGCTGGCCGCGGGCAGCGGCACCGGGTAGCCGGGGTCGCTGCTGACCGGGTAGGAGTACTCCGCGGTCGGCGGTGCGGCCGGCGGCGCAGCGGGGTGCTGGCCGGAGCTGGCCGTCGGATAGCCGGAGTAGGCTGACGGCTCGGGCGGCATCGACTGATAGCTGGCCGCGGCCGGGTAACCGCTGTCGAGGTCGCCGGGGTAGCCGGACGAACCCGAGTCACCGGGGTAGCCGGACGAACCCGAGTCACCTGGGTAGCCGGACGAACCCGAGTCACCTGGATAGCCGGACGAACCCGAGTCACCTGGATAGCCGGACGAACCCGAGTCACCTGGATAGCCAGATGAACCCGAGTAACCAGGCAAGCTGGCCGGAGCCGAGCTCGGCGGCAGCTGGCTGGGCGGCAGCTGGCTTGGTGCTGGCTGGACCGGGTAGCCGCCCGAGGTGGCCGACCGTGACGAGTAGGCCGCAGTGACCGAGTCGCTCGGATAGGAGCCGCCGACCGGCGGCAGGTATCCAGCGCCGACGCTCGCTGGGCTGGAGTAGCCGCCCGGGTAATCCGAGCCGGTCCCCGGATAGTCCGAGCTAGCAACGGCGTAGTCCGAATTGGCCGCCCGGCCCGGGTAGCTGTCGGAAGCCGGGCTGACCGAGTGCTGCCGGTACGGATCGGCGGCCGGGACTGGAGGCATCGCCGGGGCGGCGGCGTAGTCGAGACCGTTGACCGCTGGGTGGGTGTAGCTGGCCGAGTGAGCATCGAGCCCGTTGGCAGCAGGCATGGCCGGGTAGGGCCGGGAGTGCGACTGGCTGTCGGACGCGGCAGGAATCGAGTGGCTGCCGGTACTGCCGTCCGACCGCCCGCGCCGGTAGGACCGGCTGTCATCGGCGGCTATTCGCGGGAACGACGGGCTCGTCAGCGGATCGTCGTCGGCTGGATGCACCGGACGGCTGCCGGTGCCCTGGCCGGTACTGGCCGGACCTGGGCTAGGCAGTACCGGACTCGGTGGCAAAGGGGTAGCAGGAGCCGGATTGGCTGGCGGCACTGGATTGGACGGCGCTGGCCTGCTCGATCTCGGCCGAGGAGTCTCGTTGCCGGCCGCGATCGAACGGCGCAGCTCTGTGCTTCCATACGACTCACTTCCATACGACTCACTCCCGTACGCCTCACTCCCGAACGACTCACTCCCGAACGCCTCGGTCCGGCCGCCGAACGCGGCATCGACCGGGTCCCCGGTGATCGGTGCGAACGCGGCGTCGACGGCCTGCCTGGGTGCCCGGGCCGCTGGAAGCAGGCCGTCCCGATGATCGCGACGCTCTTTGCTGTCCCGGCGTTTCGAGCTGTCCCGGCGCTCGTTGCTATCCCGGCGCTCGGCGGGGTCTCGCCGCTGGGAGACTTCGCGACGCTCGGTCCGCGATGAGCCAGCATCGGTGTCGGAGCGTGCCTTGCCGCGAGCGCGATCGGCCTTCACCGGCGGGGTTATCGCCTGCGTAGTGGCGGTGGCGTTAATCGGCTTGTCCGAGGCGAGCTCGGCCCAGTAGTCGACGTCGGAGAGCTCGTCCCATTCGTTACTCGGCCAATCCAGATCCGAGTCGTCGTCGCGCTTGCTCTTGCCCGCCCTGGGCTTCACGTCGGGCAGCGAGCCGTCCCGACGGCTCGCTGGCCTTGTGTGGGGGCCCGTGTTGCCGCGTCGCTCGCGGTCGGCGCTAGCGGCGGTGGCCTCTCGCTCCCTGGTGCCCGGAACCGACCGGTCCTGACCTGGACGAGTGTGCTCCCGGCTTGAGGAAGACAGCCGGACGGTCCGGTCCTCAAAGTCGTCCGGCCGCTGACCACCTTGGTTGGATGGGCTGCGTCCGTCGCGATCGGCCGAACCGACGTCGTCCCTGATCCGGTCAGAGCCACGGCTGCCACCGTCGCGGCTCATGCGGACCGTGCTGTCCCGGCTCGAGGCGCTGCGGCTGAGGCCATCGCGGCTGGAACCATCCCTGGAGGGCAGGTCTCGGGCCGGGCCGGGCCGGTCGGGCACGCCTCGACCGGCACCGTCTCTGCTGGCCCCGCTTCGAACACCGCTGTCGCGGTCGCGCGGGCCAGTGTCCCGAAGTGCATCGCGCGAGCCACCGTCCCGAAGTGCATCGCGCGAGCCACCGTCCCGAAGTGCACTGTCACGAATCCCACTGTCACGCGAACCACTGGCGCGCGAACCACTGTCCCGCGTGCCACCGTCGCGGCCGGATTTGGCGCGGCTCCCGCCGTCGCGGCCTGCACCATCCTGGCTCGACCCGCTCCGGCCGACGCTCATGCGGCCGACGCCGACGCGCGTGCCATCTTCGCGGTCGCCGCCGCGTCGGCTCCCAGCCCGGGCGCGGTCAAGATCATCCCGGCGCAAACCAGCACGGCCGCCACCATCACGGTCACGACTGCCGCCAGCGCGCAACGCGCTGTCGGGATCGCTACGTACTCGCTGCCTGCCCTGGTCACTGTGGCGGTCATCGTCGTGCTGCCGGGAGCGCCCGTGGTCACGCGAAGGATGCGCTGAGCGGCCGCGAGAGTGACCGAGGTCGCCGGCGGACTCGTCGTCAAACTCGTCCTCGTCGTCGGCCCGCAGGTACCTCATTCCGGTCAAGACGACGATGACAATCAGGGCAACGACAGCTGCCAGAATGATCAGCACCGTCTTCGGCATCGCACCATCCATCGTTGTGTCGGCCTAGAAAAGGCACTCTCGGTGCCCGCGGAGGCCATCGACGCGGACACGTGAGTAACGCGGAGCACCCTGGACTGTTTCCGGATCAATCGTTAAACGACGATTCTGTCGGACCACTATGGTCTGTGTCAGGAGTTTCGAGAAGTTTAACCACCTGTGTCTACTCTGAGTAACGCTTTGATTACGGCAAGCCGCCCGCACGGCAGCTATAGCTAAGCCCGTTACGGGTAGGCCTTCACCGTGAGCCGACCTGCGGCGATTACATGACTGGCGATCGCTGGCCAGACCTTGCTCAAGGTTTCTCCGTTCGGCATGTTGATCCAGGCGTCGAGCGCATAGACGGTAAAGCGGTACTGATGCCAGCGGCCTTTGGGGCAAGGGGGCTGATAACTGGCCTTGCCCAGGCTGTTCTCCGCCTGCCGAGCACCTGTCGGTAGCTGATTCTGACCGATCGCGACGGTGTTCGGGCTGAGATCGAACACGATCCAGTAAACGTACGGGGTGATCGGCGCCTCGGAGTCGTCCACCACGATCGCAAAGGACTTCGGCCGCGGCGAGGCTGCGCCCGACCATTGCAGCGGCGGGCTCAGGCCAGGGCCATGACAGGTAAAGATCTTTGGCAGGCCGATGGTGGAGTGCGCGTTGAACACCGGGCTGCTCACGGACAATGACTGCGTCGTGCTGAGCTTGGTGTTGCTGAGCCCGCCCAGCAACCCGCAGCCGGATATCAGCGGAACTAGCGCCAACGAGGTCGCTAGCCACGCCAATCGGCGCCGGTAACCACGGTCTCCGGCGCTGGCGTAGCGGGCGTAGCTGAACAAGCATCGTCCCCTAACCTAATCAAAGGCGCGGCCTCGCGCTGGATCTTACGCGGAAGGTCAGAACGGTCCGTCCAAAATGGGACCGCCCGTGGTCCGTGGTCAGAGGCCCGTGGTCAGAGGCTAGCGGGATGCGGTGCTGACCCGGGCGGATGACCCCCGGAACCCCGCACTAGTCGGGCTGGCGGGAGCTGCCGAACATGATCTCGTCCCAGGACGGCACTGACGACCGGCGCGAACGCCCTCCGGTTGCCCGCCGGGCCGGACGCGCGGGCGGCTCTGGTGCGGCCGACGGCGGGTCCTGCTCGTTCGGCAACTCTGCGTTCTGACCACTGACCACGGGCGGGTCGGGCTGGACGGCAGCGGGCAAGTCCGCGGCGGCCATCTGACCGGTACCGGGCTGGACCTCGACACCCGACTGGCTCGCGGCGGCGATCCCGGCTGCGGTCTTGCTGACGGCCGCTGCCTTGCTGCCGGCCGGAACCTGGCTCGGAGCCTGCGCCGCCGGAACGGGCTGATGGTTGGCGCCCGCTGCGGCGGCAGGCGCCTGACGGGACGGGTGCACGATCGTCCGGCCGCCGGCCCGGTCCGCTTCGGCCCGATGCCCTGTGGTTGGCGGCACTGGGGTGTGCGCGGCCGTACGGGACCCGATGGGCGTAACCGTGGCCTTGACGTCGGCGGAGCTGATATTGCGCGGACCTGGCCACTGGGACTCGTCAAGGCTAAGCCGGATCGCCTCGTCGTCAGCGGGGGTGACGTGCTTGTTCCTCGGGTCATAGATCCACTCGGCGACGTACATCCGGCCGGCGACCGTGTAGGCCAGCTGCACCTGCCAGTTGCCGTCCTGGCGCTTGCGCGAGTCCCACTCCTGGTCCTCAGCGCCCACGCCGAGGTCGGCGAGCCGATCAGCTACAACCTCGGAAAGACGTGGCCCGAACCCGGATTCACCTGGACTGCGCACCGTCGCCCGCTGCGCCTCAGCCGCCCTGAACTCCCGCTCGGCGAGCACCGGCCCCTCGAACCGGCGGATGCGGTCGACCGGCAAGCCCGCGGTGTCGGCGATCTCCTCGGCAGTTTCGCCAGCACGAATCCGGTCCTGGATCTCCTTGGGTCGCAACGGACTCTCCACTTCGATGTCGTACTGAGCTAGCCGGGAGAACTGCCCACGAGCCACAGTCCTGAGCCGCTCGTCAATGGGCAGCGCAAAGCGCCCGCTACGGCCGGGAACCGTCAGAACGGCATAGCTGCCGTCCTCACTGACTGCGACGAGTCGCAGTTCTTGCATCAGCGCCCCTTTCGCGCTGTCACTGGCGACGTGAAGCTCGGTCACCTCCGTGCACGAGTCTGACTGGCCCACAGCCAAGGTGCCAGCACCTTGCGCGGTGAGTCCCAAGATCGAATTGCTGGCCAGTCCTGATGAGCAGGGTATTCACCTGCTCTGGCCGCGGTCCGCTGAACCACGATAATGAACGGGCGGACACTGCCGTTCGCCACCAAACTGCTATCGGAGGCCACTTTGTCTGACCAGCAGGACCCATCTGGCAAGCAGGATGCGATTGCCAGGCTCATCGCCGAGGCTGCCATCGGTCGCACCCTTGCCAGGTACTGCCACACCATCGACGACGGGGACTTCGAAGCGCTCGGTGAGTGCTTCACCGAAGACGCCGAGCTCGAAGCCTTCGGGCGGACCCGCAACGGCCGGGAAGCCGTCATCGGGCTGCTGTCCAAGGCGATTCCGCCCGAGAACCGAGGCAAGCACCTCACCTGTAACACCCTCGTCAGCGAGGACAGCGACGGCAAGGCGAGCGTGGTGAGCGATTTCGCGTTCGTCGGCAAGGATTCATCGATCATGACCGGGCGGTACATCGACGAGTTCGTCGCAGCCGACGACGGCTGGCGGATCGCGAAGCGCACGATCACGCTGAACGGTTAGCAACAGCTGAACGGCTTGTAACAGCTGCGCGACGGCTGTGCTCCAAACGGCTGAAAGTCCGAGCCGGGTAGGCGGCTCGGGCCAAGCCGGCGGTATGAGCGGTCAAGGTCGTCTACTACGATTCGCGGCATGAACGTCGACGCCATCTTCGGCAGCATTGGCCGCTTTAGCGTGCGTTTCCGCTGGCTAACGACGCTCGTCTGGATCGTCGGGGCCGTGGCCGCTGTCACGTACCTGCCCTCCTTGTCGAGCGTCACGCAGAACGACAACTCCAAGTTCCTGCCCGCTAGCGCTCCCGTCGAAAAGGCCACCAGACTGGCGGCCCCGTTCGGCACCTCCGACCTGATTCCCGTTCCCGTCGTGGCCGCACGGGCCACCGGCACGCTGACCCCGGCCGACACGACCGCGATCGCGAAGGTGCAGTCCAGCCTGAAGACCGTGCCCGGCGTCAAGAAGATCCTTGACCTCGGCACCTCGCCGACCAGCGCATCCAAGCCCGGTCAGGCAAAGCAGTTGCTGGTCCTGGTGAGCCAGCTCAGCAACAACCAGAACGCAGCCATCGATCTCATCGACGCCATGCGAGCGAAGATCGGCCAGGCCCACGTGCCCGCAGGCCTCGGCGTACACGTGACCGGCAGCATCGCGACCCAGGTCGATCAGCAGAAAGCCAATGGCGACCAGGGCGGCAAGATCCAGAACCTTTCGGCGCTATTCATCATCCTCCTGCTTGTCCTGATTTTCAGGTCGCTGACGCTGGCATTGACCACGCTGATCCCGGCTTTCGTGTCCGTGGAGATCTCCGGGCCATTGGTGGCCGAGGCCGCCCATCACGGCCTGCAGGTGTCGCCGATCGCCCAGTTGCTGATGATCGTGCTGGTGCTCGGAGCCGGCACTGACTACGGCTTGTTCCTGGTCTTCCGGGTGCGGGAGCAGTTGCGGCTAGGTGACTACGATGGCGGGCCGCTGGACACGTCGGCCACCGGCGGCCTGCTGCGGGCGGTCGTCAGCGACATCAGGCGGCCGCGCGAGTCGGCGCGAGACGCGATCATCACCGCGGTCACCAGAGTCGGTGAATCCATCGCGTTCTCCGCCGCGACCGTCATCGCCGCGGTGCTGACGCTGCTGGCCGCCACCTTCTCCTTCTATGCCGACCTCGGCGTGCCGTTCGCGATCGCGATCGCCGTGACCCTGCTGGCCGCCATTACCCTGCTGCCTGCGCTGCTGTCGATCAGGCTGTCGCTGCTCGGCGTCAAGCGGACGCTATTCAAGTCGATGTTCGGCCGGCCGAAGCTGCTGCCCTGGGACATCCAGGGAGCGGGCAAGCCAGGCGTCTGGGGCAGCGTCGCCGGCCGGATCGTGCGTCATCCGGTGCCGACGCTGCTAGCTGGCCTAGTCGTCTTCGGCGCGCTGGCGATCGGGGTCTCCGGATACAAGGCCGGCGGTTTCGGCGGCAGCACGACGGCGCCCGCCGGGAGTGACTCGGCCGCCGGACAGAAGGTGCTGAACACGTACTTCCCGCAGGCCTCGGCCAACCCGACCGACATCTTGTTCAAGTTCTCCCAGCCGGTGTGGGACCACCCGGACGTGCTGGCCACCACCACCAAGGCTCTGCAGGGCAGCAACTTGTATACGACGGTCACAGGCCCGCTCAATCCGGTCGGCGTGACGCTCACTCCGACCCAGTACGCCGGTCTGCACGCAGCGCTCGGTCCGGTCAAGTCACTGCCGACCACGCCGCCGACCGGCGGGAAGATCCCGGCGGCCGCCTACGAGATCTACCGGGCCACCGGCAACTACGTGAGCGCGGACGGGCGCACGGTCCTGTTCTCGGTCGGGCTGGCGGCCGGTGATCCCGGCAACACCGAGGCGCTGAACGCGATCCCCGCCATCCGCGCCCAGACCACGTCGGCCGCCAAGGCCAGCGGAGCGATCGACTCGGGCGTCGCCGGCGAAGCACCGGCCATTTACGACATCAGCAGCATCAGCAACAGCGACCTCAAGCACATCATCCCGATCGCGATCCTAGTGATCGGACTGCTGCTGGCGATCGTGCTGCGCAGCCTGGTGGCGCCGCTGTACCTGATCGCCTCGGTCGGGGTGTCCTACCTGGCCGCGCTCGGCCTTTCCGTGCTGCTGTTCATCGAGCTAGGCAACTCGGGCGGGCTGGTCTTCTTCCTGCCGTTCCTGATGTTCATCTTCCTGCTGGCGCTGGGGGAGGACTACAACATCTTGGTGATGACCAGGATCAGGGAAGAGGCCAGGAAACTCCCGCTACGCGAGGCGGTCGCGCATGCGCTCAGCGTCACCGGAACGACGGTGACGTCGGCTGGCATGGTGCTGGCCGGGACGTTCCTGGTGCTAGCCGTCGTCGGCGGTACCGGCAGCGGCGGCAGCAGCCAGATCCTGGACATCGGGATCGGGCTCGCGCTCGGCATCTTGATGGACACGTTCCTGGTCAGGACGCTGCTCGTGCCCTCCACCGTGGTATTGCTAGGCCGATGGAACTGGTGGCCGTCTCGGTTCAAGACGGAACTGCCGACCGAGGCAGGCGAGCCGGTCAATGCGATCCCAGCGGAGGCTGATCACGTCAGCTGATTCAAGCGGGGGTGTGAGGGGGTCGTCCCCCTTCGGCCAGCACAGCCGGCATCAAGGGCTGATTAGTGTTGTCATCCCCGTTTACGGTGTCCGGGCCTACCTGACCGAGTGCCTCGATTCGGTGCTCGGTCAGGAGTCCGGGCCCGGCCTTGAGGTGATAGCGGTCGACGACGCGTCGACCGACGGCAGCGGAGCGCTACTCGACGAGCGGGCTCGCGCCGATAGCCGGCTGAGGGTCGTGCATCTGGATCACAGCGGCGGTCCTGGCAACGCGCGCAACGTCGGGCTGGGTAAGGCGACCGGGGAGTACGTGTGGTTCGTCGATGGCGATGATGCGCTGGCCACCGGGGCGATCGACGCCGTCAGGACCAGGCTGGCTGCTGTGCGGCCCGATGTGCTGCTGATCGATTACCTGGACTGGTTTCCTGACGGCACCCTGGGCGCGAGTACGGGTGTCGAACTGCTCGGCTCGGCGCCGGCCGGCGAGTTCACGCTGGCCGACGCACCACGGCTGATCAACCTGACCATGACCGGGTGGAGCAAGCTGTTCCGGCGGGAGTTCCTCGTCGAGCTTGGCGAGCCATTCCGTACCGGCATCCACGAGGACATCCCGGTGACCTGCGCGGCGCTGCTCGCTGGTCGTCTTGGGGCGCTTGACCGGCCCTGTTACCGGTACCGGCGATCTCGGCCCGGGTCATTCATGGTCACGACCAGTTCGAAGCACCGGGAAGTTTTCAACGCCTATGAAGAAGTTTTTGACCTTCTGGCGAAGCACATCTCGGCAGCCGATCCGGTAGCGACGTCGCGGGTCCAGGCGGCCATCTTCGAGCGCGCGATCTGGCATTACGCGTCGGTATTGGCGACACCCGGATTGGTGCCGAAGGCAGAGCGCAGGAGGTTCTTCGAGCGGATGCACGCGGACTATGTGCGCTATGAGCCCGATCACTATGCGTTGCCGTCCGGTGCCAGGGGAGCCAAGTTCCGCCTGATCAAGCGGAACTCTTATGTGACCTATGAGCTGCTCGAACCGGTGAATCGGGTGCGAGTGGGGTTGCGCAGGTATCTGCATATCGCTCACCCAAAGTGAAACCGGTCGGTAGTGTGCTACGTGCTAGTCATGAGCCGGGGGGATGCGATCTTCGACCGGAGGGATTGGCTGATGCGGCATCTTGTCGGCATTATTCTCGCCGTCGCGCTGGCGGCGACAGTGTTGTTCGCCGGCGCCTGGGGCGTGGGACGGATACTGGTCCTACGCGGCCTGACAACCACGACTAGTACCTCACAGGCGCTGACCACGCCGCGTGGGTTGTTCGCGGTTGGCGCGGTGCTGGTGACCGGCCTGATGATCGGCATCTTCCTCGCGGTACCCGCGATCTCACCGCTCGCGACCGGGCTGCCGGGCATCGCGGCGATCGCTTGGTCGACGCTGGTCGTCATGCACAACCAGTATGCGACCAGGTACCTGCCGCTGCCTGGCACTCACTTCGCGAGCGGGTTTACGTTTCTGCTGTTCAGCGGCGTTCTCGGGCTGATCGGCGCGGCCATGGTCATTCCGCTTGCGATCCCGTCCCGCTGGCGGCGCCGGGTGTACGAGGCCGAGGAACTCGATGACGAGGACATCGACGTGCACGGCGAGCTGGGCCTTATTCCCTAGACCGGGCTAGACCCCTGCGTCTCTGCGGCGTACTGGGAGGCTTGCAGCGAGTAGAGCTCGGCGTACTGGCCGCCGCGGGCCACCAACTCGTCGTGAGTGCCCTGCTCGCTCACCCG
>WNEY01003582.1_pt1 | contig 11671 bp, 9 predicted proteins | sample 5400531 | NCBI WGS metagenome assembly WNEY01 (sample SAMN13153338, study PRJNA577476) | soil metagenome | isolation source: 200 cm saprolite under Douglas fir tree site 1 | place: USA:California | collected 2015-04-18
TCGAGGCGCTCGTTGGGCGCGTGCGCAAAGGAATCCGGCAGGACGAAGCCGACCAGCAGACAGGGGGCTTCGAGCAGCCGGCCCATGGCGTCGACGGCGCCGATCGATCCGCCGCCACGGATCAGTGCCGGTTCCTGGCGATAGACCTGACGCAGGGCCTTCCGCCCGGCCTCGACCAGGGGATGGTCGACGGGCGTGATCCATGGATCGCCGTGGCCGCTGAGCTCGGTGAGGCTGACCCGCACGGTCTTTGGGTAAAGCTCCTCGATGTAGCCGCGCAGCGCTTCGGTGACGGCCTTTGGATCCTGATCGGGGACGAGGCGGCAGCTGAACTTGGCGGCGGCCCAGGCCGGAATGATCGTCTTCGCACCGGGGCCCTGATAGCCGCCCCAGATGCCGTTGACGTCGAGCGTCGGCCGCGCCCAGTTGCGCTCGGCCGGTGTGAAGCCCGCCTCGCCGTGCAGCGCCCGAAGGCCATAGGTCCGCTTGATCTGCTCCTCGTCAAAGGGCACGCGTGCGAACTGGCGGCGCTCATCGTCGCTCAAGGACCGCACGCCATCGTAGAAACCGGGAACCAGGACATGGCCCATCGGGTCCTTGAGCCGGACCAGGATCTCAGCCAGGGCCTGGGCCGGGTTGGGCGCAATCCCGCCGAGGTTCCCGGAATGCAAATCGGTTTTGGCCGCCTCAACGCGGAGCTCGAAATAGATCAGTCCGCGCAGCGCGTAGGTGATGGCGGGAAACCCCTTCGCCACCATCGCCGTGTCGCTGATGACGCAGTAGTCGGCCGAGAGCCGGTCCCGCTGAGCCTGGACGAAAGCTTCGAAGTTCGGGCTGCCGATCTCTTCTTCGCCTTCGGCGATCACCTTCAGGTTGAGCGGCAGCTCACCGGTCGTGCTCAGCCACGCTTGAATCGCCTGCCAGTGCAGCGCGATCTGGCCCTTGTCGTCAGATGAGCCGCGGCCAAAGAGCAGACCATCCTGCTGGCGTGGCTCAAAGGGTGGCGAGGTCCACAGCTCGAGTGGGTCGACGGGCTGGACGTCATAGTGACCATAGAGCAGAACGGTCGGCTTGCCCGGCGCCTTCAGCCAGTCGGCGTAGACGACCGGATGCCCGGCCGTCTCGATGACCTCGGCGTTCTCCAGTCCAATCCGCTCGTACTGTTCCGCCAGGTGGGCGGCCGCGCGCCGGACGTCGGCGGCGCGCTCGGGTTGGCTCGAGATGCTTGGGATCCGGAGGAAGTCGTCGAGCTCGCGGAGGCCTTGCTCTCGCGTCTCTTGGAGAAATCCTTCAGGCGTTGCCATCCGAGGCTATCTTAGGCAACGGGAGAAAACGAAACCGCGCTGGCTAGTAGATGAACCCCAGGAGGTCAAGCCCCGCCGTGGACTTGATGGTGCGGTAATCGAGCCGGCCCCATCCGCCGTAGTTCATCTCCGAGACGGTGAAGGAACCGTCCCCGTTCACCGACTCGACGTAGGCCACGTGTCCGACCGGCGACGACCAGCTGATGCCCTGCACCATGATGGCGCCCACCATTGGCACCTGCCCCTCGGCGAAGCCGAACTGCTGCGCGTTGTACCACCACTGCCAGGCATTGCCGGACCACGGGACATAACGCTTGTGCGCCACCCACCAGGTGCAATACCCGTACGGGAACTTGTTGCCGCCGGAGCTGTAGCCTGGTGCGTTGCTGTAAGTGATGGTGTAGTTCGTTACCTGCGGACCGAAGCGGTTCCACGTCACCGAGCGCACCGTCTTCTTGCCGATCCCAGGATCGTTCAGCGCCGGCCCGATCCCGTCGGGAAGCATCAGCATGGTGCCGGCCTTCAAGTGGTCCGGATCACGGATCAGGTTGAAATCGATGATGTCCTGGACCTTGACGTGGTACTGGATGGCCAGGGCGCTCAGCTGAGTGTCGGATTGGACCTTGACCAGGATGCCGTTGACCGGAGGCACCACGAGTCGTTGGCCCTGGACGACCGTCGTCACGTCGGTGATGTTGTTGGCCCAGCGCAAGGTATCCAGCGTCAGTCCGTACCGCCCCGCGACGCTCTGGACGGTGTCACCCGGCTTGATGGTGTAGTAGGCGACGTCGCGCCGGACCGGCGTGTCCACACTGGAGGCGCTCATCTTCATGATGAAGCCACCCTGACTCAGCACCATGTCGTCGACGTGCGTGGTTCGCAGTGAAACCGAAGGGGTGGGATTTGCGCCGTAGGCGGTGTCAGTGTGGAGTCGGTCGAAGGCTGTCAGTACCGGGATCACGGCCGCCGCTAACAAAACAAGCGTGTGCGTTAAAAACCGGCTCTGTGCCAGATCACTTCCCCCGTGATAGCTCGAGTTGGTTTTTCAGGATGGTAGCACAGGTTAGGCTGGCGCAAGTGTCCGGGTGGGCCTCCAGGAAAGGTGGAAGCGGGAAAGGCGTGACAAAAATGTGAAAATGGAGCACAGTAACGCCTGGCGCCCAGGAGGGGCACCGCGCGGGTTTCGAATACGAATCGGGCAGGAAGGGGCCCACGGAGGCAGAGTTTGGGGTTCGATAGGGCAGAAAGCACAGGCCCGCGCCTTAACAGTTGTAAAGACTTTTGTAGGACTGTGAACTCTCGACCCTCGGTGGTCGCCGTACCAAGCCGTGGTCGCAGAGTGGCGGTCCTCCTGCTCAGTCTGGCTGGGGTGCTCGGTCTGTTGGTCGCCCCGGCCGGGGTCCTGGCGGATACGCCTGGAGCTTCGCCCTCGCCGTCGCCCAGCCCGAGCCCGGCCATCACTCCGTCCGGCAGCGCCTCGACGCCGGTCCCCGCGCCCTCCCGCTCACCCGCGGCCAGTCCCTCGCCGGCCAACCCGACGCTCCAAAACCGCCAGCCGCAGGGCCAGTTGATCGCCGACCTGACCGCGTCCGAGGCACACGCGCTGATGCTCGAGAAGTCCCTGAACCAGTCGGAATTGAGCCTGATCGCGCTCGGCCAGCAGATCCTCGACAGCGAGAAGCAGGTCGCCCAGCTCGATAGCCGCATCACCGCCGTCAGCACGCTGCATGAGCAGGTCAGCACCCAGCTTCAGAGGGACCGCACGCAGCTCGCGGCGATTGTTCGCCGCCTCTACAAACGCCAGGACAACTTCTTTGTCAGCCTCATCCGGTCGGGCGGCTTCGGCGGCTTGCTGAGCACCATCGGATACAGCGACGTGGTCGTCGATCGGGAACGAAATCTCCTTCGGGCGGTGCAGGCCGACGATGTAGCCCTGGAACATGCGCAGACGACGCTGGAACGCAGCCGCCACACCAAGAAGGACGCCCTGTCCAGGCTGGTCGTCTTCCGCACCACCCTGGCTCAGGAGATCGCCAATGAGCAGTCACTCCAGACTCAACTTCAGGGCACGATCGACGAGGCGCTGGTGGCGCTCGATGCGATGCAGACCGATTCGCCCGAGATGGCGGCGCGGCGGGCGAAGCTCATCCAGATGAAGACCGACAGTGTCCTCAGCCAGATCGAGCAAGCGGTCTTCGCTCAGCAGAATTTCCAGCAGACGGCCCAACTGATCGCGGAAGACCCGGTGCTGGCCGCGACCGGGCGGCTGCTGTGGCCGCTCCCGCACGCGACCATCACCCAGGGCTTCGGCCCAACGCCTTATGTGTTTGAAGCCTCCTATGCAGGATTCCCGCACTTTCATACCGGGATCGACCTGGCGGTGCCGCTCGGAACCCCGGTGTTCGCGGCGGCGGACGGCGTCGTCGTGCTGGCCCGTCCGATGGCCGATAGCGGTGGGGTTCTCGTCGGATACGGGAACTACGTCATCATCCAGCACGATGCCGGCTTGAAAACGCTGTACGGCCACCTGCTCACGATCGGGGTCAAGGAAGGCGACGTCGTCCATCGGGGCCAGCTGGTCGGCCTGGTCGGCTCAACCGGCAACTCGACCGGACCGCACACCCACTTCGAGGTCCGGATCGAGAACAGCCCGGTCGACCCGATGCAGATGCTTCCCGACCTGGCCCCGCAGCCCGCGGCGCCCATCCCGGGCGCCTCGCACTAAAATTCCCTCCCCGCAGGCGAAACAATTCCCTCCCCCGCGTGCGGGGAGGGTAGGGTGGTCGAACTGTCTAATAGGTCGCTGGCGTAGAGCTGGCGGCGGCGAGGTCCGGCGTGGCAACGAACCACTTTCCGCCGACGCCCTGCCCGTTGGCGTCGCCGGCGACACGGTCCTTTACGTAGCTGTACAGCGGATGTCCGTTATAGAGAACCTGCTTGCCATTGGCGCCGTTCAGCACCGTGAGCTGTCCGGGCAGCGCCGGGTTGCTGGTGGGAGTCCCCGAGGTGCCGAGGAGGGGTGGCCAATTCGACGTGCATGCGCCGGTGCAGGCGACCTTGGTTGCCGTGTCGAGCATGAAGTAGTACAGCGTCAGGCCGTTGGCATTCTTCAGCACCGCTTCCGTTTTGTCTCCCACCCTAATCGAGGCGGTGTGGATCAGTGCGGGGCTGCTTGGCGATGCCGCGGCGCTACTGCTGGGTGCGCTGCCGCACGCCGCCAGCCAGAGGGCGGCGATCGCCGGGATGATGCCCATTTGGATTCGAATCGACTTCAGTCGATGCCTCCTCCGCCGGAAATGTTGCGCCAAAGAGGATTACCGAGGGAGGTTACGATTGGCCCTTGCCAGCCAGGGGGACTTCTTGTAGGATGTGCGGCACATGACGGGGCGGGTTCGCTTCGCGAGCTTTTACTTTTACGCCTACCTCGGGCCGGCACGGGACCGGCTCGGGATGGGCTAGCGCCGCCCCTCCCGCCGCCACCCGTTCACCGGCCTCCTCCAACCAGACGACCAAATTGGCGCGCCCAGGAGGCAAACAAGGATGGCGGTTCGAGGGATTCGCGGCGCGACGACCACTGAAGAAGACAGCGAGACGGCGATTGTCGACGCCACCACCGAGCTGCTGGCAGAGCTCGCCCGCGAGAATGCGCTCAGTCCGGGCGACATCGCCGCCGCCTGGTTCACCACGACGCCGGACCTGACGGCGGAGTTTCCCGCAGCGGCGGCCCGGCGCTTCGGTTGGGGGGACGTTCCCCTGCTCTGTGGCCACGAAATGGCCGTCCCGGTGTCGAACCCGCGCAGCCTGCCGCGGTGCATCCGCGTGCTGCTCCTGGTCAACACCGACCGGCCGTCATCGGCGATGCGGTTCGTCTACCTGCGCGGCGCGGAGAAGTTGAGGGTGACGGCATGATCATCGTGATGCGGCACGATGCGACCCCGGCGCAGGTGGCGGCGGTGGTCTCGCAGGTCGAGGCTCACGGTTGCCGGACCCACCTGAGCGACGGCGACGAGCGAACCGTGATCGGTGTTATCGGGACGAATCCATTCGCCTTGCGGGAACTCTTCATCGAGGCCCCGGGCGTAGCCGAGGTGGTACCCATCACGAAGCCATTCAAACTGTCGAACCGCGAGTTCCGATCGCGCGATACCCGCATCACGGTCGGGGCCCACGAGGTCGGGGGTGACCGCGTGTGGATCGTGGCCGGGCCGTGCTCGGTTGACGGAGAGGAGCTGTACCTCGAGACCTGCCGGAAAGTGCGGGCGGCGGGGGCCCACGCGCTCCGTGGCGGGGTCTTCAAGCCGCGTACCTCCCCCTACAGCTTCCAGGGCCTGCGTGGCGACGGCATCAAGATCCTGCGCGAGGCGAAACGCGAGACCGGCCTGCCGCTCGTCTGTGAAGTGCTCGAGCCGGCGGACATTGGGACGCTCGCCGACATCGTCGATGTGCTGCAAATCGGCGCGCGCAATATGCAGAACTTCCCGCTGCTGTCCGAAGTCGGTCGTTTGCGCAAGCCGGTCCTGCTGAAGCGAGGCATGTCGGCGACGATCGAGGAATGGCTGCTCTCCGCCGAGTACATCCTCAGCCAGGGCAACTACGAGGTCATCCTCTGCGAGCGGGGCATTCGCACATTCGAGACCTACACCCGGAACACGCTGGATCTCAACGCGGTGCCGCTGATCAAGGAACTGAGCCACCTTCCGGTGATCGTCGACCCGAGCCACGGCACCGGCCGGCGCTCGCTGGTCACCTCGATGGCGCTGGCCGGGATCGCCGCGGGCGCCCACGGGCTGATGGTCGAGGTGCACGCACAGCCGGAGGTCGCGCTCTCCGACGGTGCCCAATCGCTGACCCCGAAGGCGTTCGCCCACCTGGTCGAACAGGTCGACGCGGTCTCCGCCGCGCTGAGCCGGACCGTCGGAGTGGCGTGATGCGGGTCGGCATCGTCGGGCTCGGCCTGATCGGTGGCTCGCTCGGCCTGGCACTGCGCCGGCTGGGCGGGGCCATCGAGGTCCGCGGTGTCGCCCACCACGAGGACGGGGTGCTGGCGGCGCAGCAGCGTGGCGCGGTCGACCGTGCGTCGACCGATCTGAGCGATCTGGCGGACTGCGACATCGTCGTCGTCGCCACGCCGATCAACCAGATCCGGGCGGTGCTGGAACGCCTTCCCGTCGTCCGGCGAGGCACGATCGTCACCGATGTTGCCAGCGTAAAGCGCCCGGTGCTCGAGTGGGCCCGCTGTCTACCGGATCCGGACCGATTCCTCGGCGGCCACCCCGTCGCGGGCAAGGAGCGGAGCGGCCTGGGCGAAAGCGATGCCACGCTGTTTCGCGGAGAGACCTGGATTTTCACGCCGGACGACGGGCAGCAGCTGACCCCGTTCGATGAATGGTTCCGCCTTGTCCGGGCGATCGGCGCGAGGCCGTGTATCCTCTCCGCCGAGGCGCACGACCGGCAGATGGCGTTTCTCAGTCATCTGGCCTTCACCATCAGCATCGCGTACGCCCAGACGGTGCGGCCGTTTGCGGATCCAGGGCTTGGCGGACCCGGATTCCGAGGCATGGTGCGCCTGGCCGAGGGTGACCCCGCCCTCTACGAGGACATCACCACCACGAACCGCGGCCCGCTGGTCGAGGCGATCGATCGCTTCACGGACGTTTTGCACGATTACCGCGAGCGCATCGAACGTGGTGAGCGCGTGGGCGAGCTCTTCAGGCAGGGCGTGCATGCCACGCGCTGAGGTCGAGTCCGCCCAAACCATCCGGCCGGCGGCGCGCGTTGCCGGTGAGTTGGCGGTACCCGGTGATAAGTCGATTGCCCACCGGGCATTGATCCTGGCCGCCCTGGCGCAGGGCGAAAGCTGGATTCACGGGCTCCCCGAGGGCGAAGACGTCTTAGCGACAGTCGGCTGCCTGCGCGCCCTGGGTGCCAACCTGCAGCGCAGTGGCCGGACGGCGCGGATCCGTGGCGCGGGCCTGAGATCGTTCGCGACTCCGCATGGGCACCTCGATTGCGCGAATTCCGGCACAACGATGCGGTTGCTCCTCGGTGTGCTGGCCGGAAGCGCGGTATCCGCCACGCTAGACGGCGACGCCTCGCTCCGCCGCCGTCCCATGGCCCGGGTGATCGAGCCGCTGAGGAGCATGGGCGCCAAAATCGAATCGCCAGAGGGTCGCGCACCGCTGGACGTGACGGGAACATCGCTCCAGGGCCGACGCCACACGCTGCCGGTAGCGAGTGCCCAGGTGAAGAGTGCGCTGCTGCTCGCCGGGCTCTCCGCCAGCGGTCCCACAACCGTCGTCGAACCTGTTGCCACGCGCGACCACACGGAGCGGCTGTTGCGAGCCATGGGGACGGAGGTCGGCGCGACCATCGAGGGGGTGGTGATCAGGCCATCGCATCAGCCGCTGCGGCCAATCGAGCTTGCCGTGCCGGGCGACTTTTCGTCGGCAGCCTTCTGGATGACGGCCGCGGCGCTGCGGCCTGGCTGGTCGGTGATCATCGGCGATGTCGGCCTCAACCCGACCCGGACGGCGTTCCTCGCGGTGCTGGGGTCGATGGGTGCCGGGGTCAAGCTCGAGGGGCCGTCTGCCGATATCGAGCCGCGTGGCCGGGTGACCGTAACCGGCCACGGCCTGCGGGCCATTATCCTCGGCGCCGCCGACGTGGCAGGCGCCATCGACGAGATCCCGGCCCTTCTCGTGCTGGCGACACAGGCGGAGGGCGTCACCACCGTCGATGGCGCCGGGGAGCTCCGCATCAAGGAGAGCGATCGGATCGCCACCATGGTGGAGGGCCTTCGCCGGATGGGCGCCACCGTTGAAGAGCGCCCGGACGGCGTCAGCGTCCAGGGGCCGGCGGCGCTACACGGCGCGACGGTCGAGGCGCACGGGGACCACCGCGTCGCAATGGCGCTGGCCGTGGCCGCACTCGTCGCCTCGGGTCCGACCACGATCGAGGGCGCGGACTGCGTCGCCGTCTCTTATCCGAACTTCTTTCCGCAACTGCAGGAGCTGACGCATGAATCCTGACGCGAGAGTGCTCCTGCTGGGCGATCCCGTTTCCCGCAGCCTGTCGCCCGGCATGCAAAATGCCGCCTTTGAGGCGCTCGGTATCGATTGCCGCTATGTGCTTCGAGAGGTGAACCGTGCTGACCTCGCCGGCGCGATCGCTGAGCTGCGCGCCGACGACCGGATCCTCGGGGCCAACGTCACGATCCCGCACAAGGAATCGGTCATCGCCTTCCTCGATGACCTGGATCCGCAGGCCGCACGCATTGGCGCGGTGAACACCATCAGCCGTAAGGGCGCGAGACTGAAGGGCTGGAACACCGATATCGAAGGATTCCAGCGCGCTCTCGCGGAAGTAGGCGGGAGCTACCGTCGCGTCGCGATCATCGGAGCGGGCGGCGCCGCGCGAGCGGTTGCCGCCGCCCTGCAAGCGGCTGCCGAAGTCTGGGTCATCGCGCGCAACTTCGAACAGGCACAACGGCTGTGCCGGGATCTCGAGATCGTGCGCGGCGGCCCCGTTGCGATGGACCAAATGCAGGAGAGGGTCGCCGCGGCGCAACTCGTCGTCAATGCCACGCCCACCGACCTTCCGCCGGCTTCCTGGCTGCGATCCAACCAACGCCTCTTCGACCTGCGCAGCAGTCGGTCGGTTGAGGGTCGGGCGATGCTCTTACACCAGGGCGCCGCATCCTTTGAGATATGGACCGGCAGGAAGGCGCCCGTTGACGTAATGCGTGCGGCGCTGGATCGCGAGTCGGTGCCGGCATGACGCTACGGTTGCTCACGGCCGGCGAGTCGCACGGTGAGCGGTTGACCGTCATCCTCGACGGCGTGCCCGCCGGGTTAACCGTGCGCGAAGAAGACCTGGCCCGTGACCTGACGCGGCGGCAGGGTGGTCACGGCCGCGGTGGCAGGATGGCGATCGAGCACGACGCGGCCCACATCGTTGCGGGCGTTCGCGGCGGCTTGACGCTCGGCTCGCCGATCACGCTCGAGATCGCGAACCGAGATTGGGAGAACTGGCGCCAGGTGATGGCGGTCGACGCCGCAGAGGTCAAGCGCAAACCGATTACCCGGGTACGTCCGGGCCACGCCGACCTCGCCGGCATGCTCAAGTACGGCGCGGACGACGCGCGCGATGTCCTGGAACGGGCCAGCGCCCGCGAGACGGCCGCCCGCGTCGCGGCGGGCGGTGTGGCGAAGCTGCTGCTCCGGGAATTCGGCATGCACGTGCGCAGCTACACCCGCTCCATCGGCGCCATCGAGGCCACCGTGCCTTCGCCGATCCCGTGGGACGAAATTGAATCCTCAGCGGTCCGCTGTCCGGATGGTGCTGCCGCCGAGGCGATGGTGCGCGCGATCGATGCGGCGCGCGAACGCGGCGACACACTCGGCGGGGTTTTCACGGTCATCGCCGAGGGCGTGCCACCCGGCCTGGGTAGCTACCGCCAGTGGGACACGAGGCTCGATGGATTGCTCGCCCAGGCGATCGTCAGCATCCCGGCCTGCAAGGCGGTCGCGATCGGCGATGGGGTGGAGGGGGCGAGCCTGCCCGGCTCGCAGGTGCATGACGTACCCGTCTACGACCATCGCCGCCTGAGGCACGAGACCAACCGCGCCGGCGGACTGACCGGCGGCGTGAGCAACGGCGAGCCGCTGGTCGTTCACGGATACATGAAGCCGATCTCGACACTGCTAAAGCCGCTGGCCACCGTCGACCTCAAGACGAAGGCGCCGGCCCGGGCCCATTACGAGCGCAGCGACATCTGCGTCGTGCCGGCCGCCGGGGTGGTGGGGGAGGCGATGGTTGCCCTGGTCCTCGCCGGCGTGCTGCTCGAGAAGTTCGGCAGTGACTCCATGGCGGAGCTCCACCGCAATGTCGAGGGCTACCTGCAGGAGATGCGCCGATGAACAACGTCGTGCTCGTCGGCTTCATGGGTAGCGGCAAGTCGACCGTGGGTCAGCACCTGGCGCAGCGACTCGAGCGGCCGTTCGTGGACCTCGATGATGTGATTGAGGCGGATGCCGGGCGATCGGTGGCCGAGATTTTTTCCAGCGAAGGCGAGGCCGGATTCCGGGAGCGCGAATCGCGCTGCCTGCAACGCGCGCTGGAGCGCGACGCGTCGGTGGTCGCGGTCGGGGGCGGCGCGCCGATGCGCGATGAGAACTGGGCCCGCATCCGTAGCGGCAACACTGTCGTGGCGCTGATGGCAAAGCCCGGTGAGCTGGCCCGCCGCCTGAACGGATCGAGCGATCGCCCGCTGCTGCAGCCGGGCGCGCCGTCCGTCATCGCCTCCCTGCTGCCGAGCCGGTTATCCCGCTACCTGGAAGCGGACCTGGTCGTCGAGACCGATGGCATCGACCCGCTCGAGGTTGCCGAGCGGGTCCATGATCGGCTTTCCGGCGGAGGGCTACAGCGCATCCTCATCGATGTTCCGGGCTCACCCCACGAGGTGACGGTGGGTTACGGTCTCACACATCTGGTGCCGCGGGCACTGCAGCGGATGAAAGTCTCAGGAACGGTCGTCGTGATCAGTGACGAACGAGTCGCCGACCGCCATGCGCGGCCGCTGATCGATGCGCTGGCAGCTGACGGCATCACCGCGCGCCTCCACATGGTGCCGGCGGGCGAGGCCGCCAAGGAACTCGCGGTGCTGGCGGGTATCTATGAAGCGCTGGCCGCCGCCGGCATTGATCGGCAGGGCGCCCTGATCGCCCTGGGCGGAGGCGCGGTCGGCGACGTGACCGGCCTCGCGGCGGCAACCTGGATGCGGGGAATTCGCTATTTGCAGCTTCCGACAACGCTGCTCGCCATGGTCGATAGCAGCATCGGCGGCAAGACCGCGATCAACCTGCCAGCCGGTAAGAACCTGGTGGGAGCGGTTCACCACCCTTCGGCGATCTTTTGCGACCTCGATTACCTCAGCACGCTTCCGGACGAGGAGTACCGGGCATCGCTGGCCGAGGTCATCAAGGCCGCCGTCATCGCCGACCGGTCATTCGTCGACTGGCTCCTGGCGAACCTGCCGGGGCTGCTGCGGCGCAAGCCGTCTGCAGTGCGCGAAGCGGTTGGTCGCGCGATTGCGATCAAGGCCGCCGTCGTCGCTGAGGATCCCGAGGAGATTGGTGCTCGCGCCATCCTCAATTACGGGCACACGGTCGGCCACGCTCTGGAACGCGCCGCCGGATTCGGGCGCCTGCGACACGGCGAGGCGGTCGCATGGGGCATGGAAGTGGCGGCGCTGATCAGCGTGCGGACGGGTGTCTGCGCGCCAGAGAGCGTGGCGGTGCAGCACTCGCTTCTGCGCGATGCCGGTCTGCTCGCCGACCGGCCGGCCGTCGCTCATGCAGATCTGATCG
>WNEY01017432.1_pt1 | contig 11671 bp, 10 predicted proteins | sample 5400531 | NCBI WGS metagenome assembly WNEY01 (sample SAMN13153338, study PRJNA577476) | soil metagenome | isolation source: 200 cm saprolite under Douglas fir tree site 1 | place: USA:California | collected 2015-04-18
GGCGCCCGTCTCTTGGCAAACACGTTCGGCAATTTTCGTAACCGCAATTGCAGTCAGCGGCGTTTTTTCGGAAGGCTTCCAAATCGTTGCGTCGCCGCAAACCGCGGCGAGGGCGGCGTTCCACGACCAGACCGCGACCGGAAAATTAAAGGCTGTAATGACGGCGACGAGCCCGAGCGGATGCCATTGCTCCATCAAACGATGGCTCGGCCGTTCCGACTGAATCGTTAGGCCGTAAAGCATCCGCGATTGGCCGACGCCGAAGTCGCAGATGTCGATCATCTCCTGCACTTCGCCTTCGCCTTCAGCGATGATCTTGCCGGTCTCGAGTGTGACGAGTTGTCCGAGCTCGTGCTTTAGCTCGCGCAGCGCATTTCCCAGACGGCGGACGGTGTCACCACGCACTGGGCCCGGAGTTTTTCTCCATTTTTCGAACGCTTCCTTCGCCCGCGCGACCGCGTTTTGGTAATCTTCGTCCGAAGCAGTTCGAACGCTGGCAAGCTTTGTTCCGTCGATTGGCGAGATCTTGTCGATCTTTGCGCCGCCGCCACGCCATTCACCCGCGAAGACGCCTGGATTTTCCTCCCTCAACGCGAGCTTCTCGAAGACTGATTGCATCGCTATTTCCGTTTCCGGCAGTATTGCCGGATCAAACCCATCGCTTCGTCAACAACTTCAGCGGTGATGTCGAGCGCCGGACGAAAACGGATCGATCGATCACCCGAGCGCAACGTCAAAACGCCAAGATCGAACAGTCCTTTCCAAAATCTCTCACGCGTATCGGCATCCGGCAGATCGAACGCCAGCATCAATCCGCGGCCGCGCACAGCCGAAATCGCCGGCTCGTAACGCTGCAAATCGCGGAGCTGATCCAAAAAGTAGGCGCCGACCTTGGCCGCGTTCTCCACCAGAAATTCTTCTTCGATGATGTGCATGTAATGCGTCGAGCGGACCATGTCGGTCAGGTTTCCGCCCCAGGTCGAATTCAAACGGCTCGGCAAACGAAACGCGTTGTCTTTCACCTCATCCAGGCGCGGCCCGGCCATCACGCCGCAGGTCTGCGCCTTTTTTCCAAAGGCGAGCAGATCGGGCAGCATGTCGAAATGTTGACAGCACCACATTTTACCGGTAGCGCCCATGCCGCACTGGACTTCGTCGAAAATTAAAAGGATGTCGTTTTCGTCGCAGATTTCGCGCAGCTTTTTCAACCACTCGCCCCGGAAATGATTATCGCCGCCCTCGCCCTGGATCGGTTCGATAATGATGGCGCAGATGTCGATCTTCCGTTTGTCGACGTAATCCCTGATCTCCTGTTCTGATTTCTTCTCCCGCGCAATCACGTCTTTCTCACGCTCGCTTTCCGGCAAAGCGAAATCGATGAACGGACAAGAAACCCGCGGCCAATCGAATTTGGCGAACAGGTCCGTCTTGCGCGGATCGGTATTCGTCAGGCTCATGGTGTAACCGCTCCGGCCGTGGAAGGCGTGACGAAAATGCAAAATCTCCGTGCCGCATTCACCGTAACCAGCCGCCATGTTTTTGCGCACCTTCCAATCCATCGCCGCCTTGAGCGTGTTTTCGACTGCGGCCGCGCCGCCTTCAATGAAGAGATATTTGTCGAGCGGCCGCAATCCGGCGACGCGCGCGAACGTTTCCACAAATTCCGCATAGGCCGACGAATAGACATCCGAGTTCGCCACCTTCGCTTTCGCCGCGCAAAGGAGATCGCGCCGGACATCAGGCTGATCGAAATAGGGATGATTAAACCCGATCGGCATCGATCCGAAGAAACCGTAAAGGTCGATCAAACGATGACCGTTGGCTGCGTCGTAAAGATATGAGCCGCGGCTCTTTTCTTGATCGAGGACAATCTTAAAACCATCGAGCAAAATATGATCGCCCAGCACGTGGAGCACACGAGACGGATCGACAGATTTTTTATTTTTGCTCTTACTCAAACGCGCCCGCGAGGTGCGAGCCGCCTCGGTGAGCATGGGCGGCATACTCATCCGTTGAGAGTAGCTTTCGCCGGAGAATTGGTCAACCGACGCTGACTGGGGCGGCCTACTTCTTTTGCGGCGAGAGCGAGTTCTTTTCCGCAGTCGCTTTGGCCAGCGCGGCATTATACTCAGCCACCTCCGCGTTGTAGGCGATGTTGCCTTGCACATCGCTGTGTAGAAGATCACGCTTTTTCAAACGCAGCGCTTCGCTCCACGCCGTCAGCCGTTCAAGCTCTTTTACGTTAACGGCGCGCCGTTCCTCAAGGCTCGGAGCGGCGATCGCGATCTTTTCGAGACCGTAATGGTTCGCCGGAGCCGATGGCACTTCCTTATGTTTTAAAAATTGATCGAAATGCGAGCCGGAAAGCGATGCTCGTCGCAGCACGAAATAGCCAAGAATACAAGGCAACGCGACTAATCGAAACGTTCTCGATACCGGCGCGAGGTCCGGATAGCTCAGCCGAAACAGCAACGGCCCAAATGGCAGAAAAATGCCCAGCCCCCACCAAACGCTAACTCCAAAAGCCGCTCCGATGAGGAAGATCCGCCCGATCACATGCACAGTAGTCCGATCGCGAGAAAAATGAGGGCCGCCACGGCCCTGATTTAAGCAGGCGCAGTGCCATTACGAGGGGTGGTTGAGGCCAATCCGCGCGGGCGGCTGGTGAAAAACTGCCCTATCTCACGATTCCTTCGCGCAGCGTGGAATGTTTGCCGGCCAGCAGCTCTTGAGTGACTTGGTAGCCCCGCTTGTCGACATTCCGACGGGTCCCGGCAAAGTAATTGTCGATCCGCATTTTCGCGGACCGGCAGAAATAATTCGCGACTGACAGAACATCGTCCGGAGATTCGCCGTGATCGATTTTATATTGCGCGAAAGAACAGGTTGCGCTGATCGCGAAAAGTTCGGTGGCGATGCCGACAAAGCGCGAAAGCAATAGTTGCTCGCGATCGAGCTTCGGACCGAACCGCGCCATGGCGTGAAATAATCCGCGCGCCAGTTTCTTGCTCGTCCGCGCGGCGTAATCGACATGCTTTTGCAGATCGCGATGGAGATTGTCGATCTTACCGGCGCCGCTGGAGAACCACTGCCGCGGATACCAGCCGGCGTAGAATTTTCCGGACGTGAACACCGCTTTCGCGCGCTCCGACATTGGCAGCTGGGTGTTGAAAATCGCGCCGCCGACTTTCAAATGCGGATCAAGCGCTTCACGGGCGATGAACAGGCGCATGATTTCACTTGAGCCTTCGAAGATCGTGTTCACGCGGCAATCGCGCAGAAATCTTTCCACCGCAATCGGTGGTTCACCGCGGCCGGCGAGCGACTGCGCCGTTTCGTAGCCGCGGCCGCCGCGCACTTGCATTGCGTCATCGGCAATTCGCCAGGTCCCCTCCGTTGCCCACATTTTGCACATCGCCGTTTCGATTCGAATGTCGCCGGCTTTGCCGTCGAGCAGCGCCGAGCTCAAAAATGTCATCGCCTCCATGGCAAATACGTTACCGGCCATTTCCGCGATCTTGCCGGCAATGGCCGCGTGTTTCCCAATTGGCACGCCCCACTGAATTCGTTCGCCAGCCCATTTGCGTGAAATTTCGAGCAAACGTTTGGAAACGCCGACGCACGCCGCCGGCAATGTGAGGCGTCCGGTGTTCAACGTCGTGAGCGCGACTTTCAATCCCTGACCTTCCTTGGCGATCATGTTCTCCCGCGCCACGCGGACGTTCGTAAATTTCACGACGCCGTTGTAGAGCGCGCGCAATCCCATGAACCGGCATCGATAAGTGATCTCGAGTCCCGGCGAATCGACATCGACAATGAACGCAGTGATTTGCTTTCGCTCTTTCCCGTTAATCATTTTCGCTGGCGTCCGCGCCATCACCACCAGCACACCCGCTTTTACACCGTTCGTGCACCAAAGTTTTTCTCCGTTCAGGATGAACTCGGATCCATCGGGCGTCGGCTCCGCCCGCAGGCTAAGTGTTGCCGGATCAGAGCCGGCATGGGTTTCAGTCAATGCGAACGCGGAAATCTCGCCGGCAGCCACGCGCGGCAAATATTTTTGCTTTTGTTCTTCGGTTCCAAATAAAAGCAACGGCTGCGCAACGCCGATTGATTGATGCGCCGAAACGAGCGCTGCCACGTTGCAATCCCAGCTTCCCAACAGAACCGCCGCTCGCCCATAATTCGACTGCGACAAGCCGAGTCCCCCATATTTCTTGGGGACTTTGATTCCGAATGCGCCGATCTCGGCCAGGCCTTTGAAATTTTCCGGCGGAATCTCGCCGGTTCGGTCAATTTCGTCCGGATCGACATGCTCGCGCAAATAAGTTTCAATCTTTTCCAAAAACTCGGCGCCGGCCGCGCGGTCTTCTTCGGTCTGCGCCGGATACGGATAGATCCGGTCGAAATCGTAGCGACCGATAAAAAGATTGCTCGCAAAACTGCCGCGGTCGTCCAGCGGATCGCGCGAAGCTTCGGCCAAGTCGAGCGCTTCGCGCTGTCCTTTCGACATTTTGGAAGTGTCGATCACTGACGAAGGCGCGGCTTTCTGCGGTTTTGCGCTGGTCTCCTCCGCTATTTGTTTCTCGGGCGCTTCCAGCGATGACTTCATGACTCGTAAAATTTCGTTCCGTCGCGCGCGTGCTTCTTCAAAATGTCGCACGGTTCGAATCTGTCATCCCTCTGCGCCAGCCGATTCATTTCGTCGACAATCTTCTTCAAACCGAAATGCTCGGCGAAACGCAAAGGCCCGCCGCGGTGCGGCGCGAACCCCGTCCCGAGAATCATCCCGTAATCCGCGTCCTCGGGCGCCTCGACCACCTTTTCTTCGATGCAACGCGCGGCTTCATTGACCATCAAGAATATCAGGCGGTTCGCAAGATCGACATCATTCCTGGCCGAACCAGCGCGCTTCCATTGCACGAGCGACTCGTTAGGCGATTGCTGCTTGCCCTCATACTTGTAAAAACCAGCGCCGCTCTTCCGACCGAGCAGCTTCGACTCGCGCATGCGTTGCACAATCTCCGGGGCGCGATCGCGTCGCCCGTACGCTTTCTCAAGCGTCGCCGCGATATCGAGTGTGACGTCGATCCCGATTTCGTCGATCAAACGCAACGGACCCATCGGCATTCCCCATTTCAGCAATTTCTCGTCGATCCTCTCCAATTCCACGCCGCTCTCAAAAAGCTCGGCCGCATCGAGCAGATACGGAAACAAAACGCGATTGACCAGAAACCCGGGGGCATCGCGCACAACGATCGGCAGTTTTCCAATTTGCCGGACGAACGCGAGCGCGTGTTCTTTCGTTTCGTCCGACGTTTCTTTGGCAACGACCACTTCGACGAGTTTCATCCGGCTGACCGGATTGAAGAAATGCAAACCGATCACGCGGTCGGGCGAAACGGTGCAATCGGCCAGCTCGCTGACCGGAAGCGCGGAAGTGTTCGTGGCGATGATCGTTTTCGGGCCTGCCTGCATCGATAGGTCGCGGAAAATTTCCTTCTTGATGTCGATCTTTTCCGATGCCGCTTCGATCACAAATTTGACATCGCGTAGTTCCATCGGCGCGGTCGAAGCAACGATACGGGCGCGGCCTTGCTTGGCTTTTTCTTCCGCCACCAAACCGCGCTTCACCGCGTCGGCGTAAGTTTTTTCAATGTTGGCCAGACCGCGATCGAGCAGTTCGCGGTTCACGTCCCGCAGAATCACAGTCACTCCTCGCGCGCTCAGCCATTGTGCGATGCCCGAGCCCATCACTTCGGTTTTGCCAAGATCGACAATCGCATCAAGCTCCAGCTTGAGCGATTCGTCGATCGCATTGGCGCCGCCGGTCGTGATAATGCAGAGAGCCCTTGCCCGAGCAGACTTGGGGTCAGACGGAACCGGCGTCTTTCCTTTCGACCGTGAGATTTTCGCAGGTGGACGTTTTCCTTTACCGATCAAACGCCGCGCTGCGTCGAGCAGCTTTTCTCGCGTCACGACTTCATCGACCAGCCCGATCTTTAATGCCTCGCTCGCTGAATAAAGTTTGCCTTTCAAAATTACTTCCGCGGCATTGTCTTCACCAATCAAACGAGGCAACCGCGTGCTTCCTCCCCACGCCGGAATCAAACCGAGCGTTGTCTCCGGCAAACCGATTCGCGTCGCCGGATCATCCGATGCGACGCGCCAGTCGCTGGCCAGCGTGACCTCGTAGCCGCCGCCGGCGCAGGCGCCATGGATTGCGGCCACGCTAGGAATTTTCAGCGCCGCGATCCGATTAAAAACGCGCTGCCCTTCGGCGATGAACGCGCCCAGTTCGCCGGTTTGCGCTTGCTTGAGCAGCGTCTTCAAATCCGCGCCTGCGATGAAGATCGACTTTTTCGCTGACGTAATAATCAATCCGCGGAGCGACTGGTCGCCCTCGATAACATCGACATGTTCGCTCAGCTCGCTCATCGTGGCGGCGTCGAAAATGTTCGCGCCTGATTCAGGCCGATCGAACGTCAGCAGGCAGACGCGATCGTCACCGATCTCTCGCCGAATCATGGAACGGGTCGCAACTGCGGGCATGAGGTTCAATTTGGAATCGTTTCGGCCAAATTCCAAGCGCGGAACAATTGCTCTTGGCCAGCAGGAATGTTAAAAGTCGGGCGGCAGCGCGCCGGAGGCTCTCTCATGGTCGGCACACTTTTAGCACCCGAAATCAAAACCTTGATCGACACGCGCGATTTCAACGGCCTGCGCGACCTGTTCAAGGAATGGCCGCCAGCCGACGTCGCCGAGGTGATTCTCGATCTTCCCGAAGATGAGCAAGTCATCATCTTCCGTGTTCTGCCCGCAGCTTTGGCGGCCGACGTTTTTGAATACATCGGGATCGAAGAGCAGCAAAATTTGTTGCGGGCAATGGCGCACGAACAGGTGGTCGGGATTTTGAACGAAATGTCGCCGGACGATCGCACCGCGCTGCTCGAGGAATTGCCAAGCGAGGCGGCGCGTCAGTTGATCAAACTCCTCACGCCGGAGGAACGGCACATCGCGCAATCGTTGCTCGGTTATCCCGAAGGCAGTGTCGGCCGATTAATGACGCCGGACTTTATCGCCGTCCATGAGGACTGGACAGTCCAGCACGTCCTCGATTACGTCCGGGAATTTGGACACGACAGCGAGACGTTGAACATCGTTTACGTCGTCGATGATCATAACAAATTGATCGACGACGTGCGGATGCGCGAGTTCCTGCTCCGGCCGCTCACGGCGAAAGTCAGCGAAATTCGCGACCAAAATTTCGCCGCGCTAAAAGTGAACGATTCGCAGGAAGAAGCGCTCAATCTTTTCCGAAAGTACGACCGCGTCGCATTGCCGGTGGTCGATTCCAGCGGAGTGCTCGTCGGCATCGTCACCAGTGACGACATGCTCGACGTGGCCGAAGAAGAAGCGACCGAAGACATTCAAAAAATCGGCGGTATGGAAGCACTCGATGAGCCTTACACGACCATCCCGCTGCTGCGCATGGTCAAGAAACGAGCGACCTGGCTGATCATTCTTTTTCTCGGAGAAATGCTGACCGCGACCGCGATGCAAGGTTACAACGGCGAGATCGAGAAGGCCGCGATTCTCGCGATGTTTTTGCCGCTGATCATTTCCAGCGGCGGCAATTCCGGATCGCAGGCGACGACGCTCGTTATTCGCGCGATGGCTCTGGGCGAATTGCGTCTACGTGATTGGTTTCGTGTGGTGCGCAAGGAACTTCTCTCAGGACTTTCACTCGGCCTGATTCTTGGAACGATCGGCTTTTTCCGAATCTCGCTCTGGCAATATCTGCACATTTTTGATTACGGTAAGTATCATTGGCTTGTTGCCGTGACGGTTGGCGCTGCGCTTGTCGGAGTCGTCTTGTGGGGCACCATCAGCGGAGCAATGCTTCCATTCCTGCTGCGTCGACTTGGACTCGATCCAGCAACCTCATCGGCGCCATTCGTAGCTACGCTGGTCGATGTAACCGGATTAATTATTTATTTTAACGTCGCGCTGTTCATCCTTCGTGGCACGCTGCTTTGATGAGACGACATCTATGATCTCAATCGGCAGATTTCTCGGGCACGACCAGAAATTTTACGACCTGCTCGAAGCGAGCGCTCAGCAAGCTGACACCAGTGTCCATCACCTAGTCGATCTCCTGGCCAAGATCGACAATAAAGATTCCTTCCGCGATCTGGAGGCGTTTGCCGAGAGCCGGCGCGAAGATAAACGCATCACCCAGCAACTGACTGAGGAGCTGACCAAGACATTCATCACGCCGCTCGAACGCGAAGACATTCAGGCGCTCGCCGCTTCGCTCTACAAAATCCCTAAGACGGTGGAAAAAATTGGCGAGCGGATGCTGATTTGTCCGCAGGACCTGCCGAAATTGAGTTTCGGTAAACAAGTCCAATTGCTCGATCAAGCCGCCGAAGCAGTGCTCGCGATGGTAAAACAACTTCGAAAAGGAATGAATCTCCGCACCGCGCGCGAAATGAATGCACGTCTGCAAACGATCGAAGGCGAGGCCGACGAGCTCGAGCTGGAACTTTTGCGCGACCTTTATCAGGGCAATTACGATCCAAAACACATCATCTTTCTGCGCGATCTCTACGAACTGCTCGAAAAGGTGATCGACCGATGTCGTGACGCGGGCAACGTCGTTTTCCAGGTTGTGTTGAAGCACACATAACCTCCGCGCGCCCGCGCAAGATCGACATGTTGCTTTTCATCATCGTCGTCCTCGCGGCGATCATTTTTGAATACAGCAACGGTTTTCACGACGCGGCCAACGCCATTGCCACTGTCGTCTCGACCAAGATTCTGACGCCGCGCCAGGCCATCGCCATGGCGGCATTCTTCAATCTAACCGGTGCGCTGCTCGGCGGCGCGGTCGCTTCCACTGTCGGAAAAGGTTTGGTCGATACCGAAATTGTCACGATGGGGACCGTGCTCAGCGCGGTGCTCGCCGCGTTCATCTGGAACATGACCACGTGGTGGTTTGGCTTGCCCTCGAGTTCAAGTCACGCGCTGATCGGCGGGCTTTGCGGCGCGGCGTTCGCAACCGCAAAAGGAAATTGGTCGGTCATCAAATGGAACGCCGGTGTCTGGCCAAAAGTGATTTTGCCGATGATTACCTCGCCGGTTGCGGGATTCATTCTTGGCGGATTGGTAATGTTTCTGCTGTTCGTATTGCTGCATCGCCTGACACCGCACTTCATCCATTTGTTTTTTGGAAAGGCGCAAATCGTGAGCGCGGCATGGATGGCGCACAGTCACGGCACGAACGACGCCCAAAAAACAATGGGCATCATCACGCTCGCGCTTTTCACCGGCACCAAAGCCGGCCGGTTCGATCATCTCCCGGCGTGGCTCGAATTTTTACGGACGCCGGTGTTCGCGATGCCATTGTGGGTAAAAGTTCTTTGCGCCGCGACGATGGCCGTTGGCACCGCCGCGGGCGGTTGGCGAATCATTCGCACGCTCGGCCATCGCATCGTAAGATTGCAACCCGTCCACGGCTTCGCCGCCGAAACCAGCGCGGCGTTGATCATTCAAGCGGCGAGCATTTACGGGATTCCGCTTTCTACGACACACGTTATCTCCACTTCGATCATGGGCGTCGGCGCGGTTAAACGCTTCAGTGGAATGCGCTGGACCGTGGTCGAACGAATCGTCTGGGCCTGGATCTTCACTCTGCCCGCCACCGCTTTGCTCGGCTACTTGCTCGAACGCGCCGCGGCAGCGTTTTAGCCAAGTTCGTCCACAGATTTCACAGATTGTTGAAAACAATCTGAATTTAATCTGTGTAAATCTGCGTAATCTCTGGATCAAAGATCGTCCGGCGGCTTGATCCCAAACTTCTCGAACATCTTTCTTACTCGTTCGCGCTTTTCCGGTGTATCCAATCGCGCTTCTTCTGGATTCTCCGCCCAGAAAAGCACGTCGCGATAATCGCGCTTAGCCCACCGCCACGAGGTCGCGCAGGTTTTCTTCGTTTCCTTCGCTCAGTTTCAGAATCGCAAGCTGCACGCGCTCCCGTTCGCGCTCGTACGATTCAACGCCATAATCATCAAGCAACTCCAGCACGCGCGCATGAGCGCTTTCGGGAAACGTTTTCTGAACAACTGCAACAACTTCGTCGCGTGAGAACGCCATTTATCGATGCCTAACGAAACAAGAATCTAGAGGCAGTTATGAAAAATAGCGCAGACAAAGGCCAACGCATAGACGAAGAAGATCATTCCAACGATTAGGATGTAGCCAGCGCAAAGCACTAGTCGCGCCACCAAGGGAAAGGCGTCCGCATAATGGGCCAACAGCCAACTAATGCGCACAGAACATCGCGATGAAATCGACCCGCGCCTGCGAAACAGCAGGAATATAATGAGTCAGGACGAGGTAACTGGTGAAGAATGCTATGGGAAGGACGACAGTCGCAGTGTCCGCATCAGTGGTGAGGATGTCTCGGCTTCGAACTGATCTTTCACTCTCTAACGAACGTTGAAGGCCCGATCACTTTTTAATCGCGACCCATTCTTTGCGGGCGCGGGAGTCGGCCACGGCTTGGACGACGCGCATGTAACGGACGCCGTCTTCGAAACTTGGACGCGGACGAACGCGGCCTTTTGATTTCACCGCCGAAATGAAATCGTCTTCCACGCGCCACTCGGTCACGAGTTCTTTGGGAACATCGAGATCTTCCATTTCGCGGGCGCCGTACTTCACGCTCCGGACCCGTTCGTTGGTGAAATCGTAAAGCAACGCGCCGCGGTCACCGAAAATTCGGAGCCGATCGTTGGGCGCGCCGGCATGGACGCCGCTAAACTCGAGCACGCCTTCGGCGCCGTTCTCGAAAACGCAAAGCACGTTGAGCATGTCGGGAACGATCACGTGATACCCGCGACGCTCGGCGTTGAGAATTTTTCCGCGCGCGAACACGCCTGCGATGTCGCCAAGCCAGCGTTGCATTACTTCCACGTAAATCCCGAGCGTGAGCACGTTGAGCCCGCTGATCTCGATCTTCTGCCGCCAATGCGCCGGCGCTTCCGGATTCAAATAGACACCGGTGAAACTTTGCAGCCGAATCGCGTGCGGTTTGCCGATGAAATTTTCCGCCAGCATTTTTTTCACGAGCAGATCGGCCCGCATCCCAAACGGTGGCGGACAAAGCATCGTCACCAATTCCGGAAAACGTTTCGAGGTCGCGAGCATTTCTTCCGCTTCGGCCAGATCCATCGACATTCGCGCCTGACAAAAAACGTGTTTGCCGGCTTCGAGTGCGGAAATGGTCACCGCCGAATGCATGTAAGGCGGCGTTCCGATCCAAATAATGTCGAGATCCGGCACGGCCAGCAGATCGGCCCAATTCTGCATCGCAGTTGCCCCCGGCCAATGTTCCTTACAAAACTGTTCGCTGCTTTCGTAGGTGGAGTTCGAGACGGCGACGATCTCGGCATCGGGATTCTTTTTCAGCGCCGGCAAATGCCGGGTGCGAACGATGTTGCCCGCGCCCACGATCCCGATCCGCAGTTTGTGATTATCTTTTTGTGCCATGTTTAAAATTGCAAATGTTCATCTTGCACTGCGCCTAACGATTGCGCGAGTCAAGTTTTGACCATTATATTTAATCTCCGTTCAACAACTCCGAAAGGTTTCGCAAGTAAACTCC
>WNEY01003583.1_pt1 | contig 11669 bp, 9 predicted proteins | sample 5400531 | NCBI WGS metagenome assembly WNEY01 (sample SAMN13153338, study PRJNA577476) | soil metagenome | isolation source: 200 cm saprolite under Douglas fir tree site 1 | place: USA:California | collected 2015-04-18
CTTCTTGCGAGCGCACAGAACCGGCTAACAATCCGCCCGCTAGAATCAGCACGAAGCATCCCCACAGTTTTATTTGCATAAGATTGCGCTCCGTTTTTCGAATGTGGCCATTGGCCGCTCACTTCGCCGCAGTTCCAAAACGCTACGCGGCGCCTTCGTTCAGTTTTTCCAGCGACCATTCCGTGACAGGCATGGGATCGAGCAGCGGCTGGCCTAGATTGGGGCAGCTCAAGGCGTACAAACCGGTGTCGGTGGCGGTCCAGAGTATGTTGCGGTCCCACTCGATGAAAATGTTGTCGACGGTGCGATCGTAGCTGCCAAATTTCTTGAGGTCGCCACCCTGCGGAGGAATGAAATAGGCAACTTCCTCCGGACGGTATAGGTCGCCGATGTCATAGCAACGCAGGCCGGCAATAAAGTAGGAGTATGCAATGAAGTCCTGGCGGGGCTTGCCGGGGGCTTTCAGATGCGGTGGATTGTGTGCTCCGAAGCGGCCGCGCTTGAAGCAGAAATCCTTGTACGGCGCGGCGGCCGGAGGAACGGGGCGGGGAAGTTGGGCAACCGCTGTGGGGTGCTCCTCATCGCGAATATCGATGACCCAGTTCGGCAGGTAGATTTGGTTGCAGTCGGAGTTGGTGGTCTCGCCATTGGCGAGCACGAAGCCGCGCTCCAGAATCCCGCAGTAGATGGTGTGAAAGGCGATACCCATTCCAGAATACTGTGGTGGCGGCTCAAAGCGGCCGATTTCCCGCTGGTGCGTGGGATCGGAAAGGTCCAGGATGATGAAGCCGTTGCAGCCGAAAGAGCCGTAGCCGCGGTTCCCGCCATCCTCGAGCTTTTTCGGGACGTACACCGGGCCGTGCAGGCCAGCGAAGGGCGTTTGGTCGGCAACAACCTTCGGCGGAACGAGTTTCGACCAAATCCACCTGTTGTAGTCAGCCTCTTCGCCCTTGCGCGACCCGGGAACCCACCACATGGAAACCTGCTTGATGTTGCTGGGATCCGAGGCATCGACGATCATATTGCCATTCACAAGTTGCCGGAAATACGAGGGTTGGTGAATGAAGGTTTCGTCCGGCGCGGTATCGAGATAAGCGTATTTGCCACCATCATAGTAGTTGCGGTGCGTGCCTTGGCCGGTGGCACCGGTGCTGAACTCGGAGAGCTTTACGATCTTGGCGGGATCGGTCACGTCATAGAATCGGACGCCGCGCAGTCCCCTGTAGTTCTTGCGCTTATCATCTAGATGAGGATCATCGTACTTGCCCATGGGCGCTTCGGGCGTGGAGTCGGTGATCGGCGTCTGCGCCCCGGTCATCAGGATCCACTTTTTAAGGTCTTTGTTATAAGCGACTTGGACTTGGCCACCTTGAAAACCACCCTTGTTGTACATGCGCGGTTTGCGTACGTCGCTGATGTCAATCACATCGCCCTGCTGAAAGAGGTAGCGCCGGTCGCCGGCGGACATGAGCTGCATCTTGCCGTTGCGAACATGGCCAGGCTCGAAGTGCGCCAGGATCTCCATGTTGTGGATGTACATGCGGCGGTCGAGGTAAGTGAGGCTGTTCGGGGTCGGGTGACCGTGATGGTCGGCCCAGGCGGCAAAGGAAGAACCAGCCAAGGCCAAACCTGCACCGGCAGTGCGCTGCAAAAACTCGCGTCTCGTGGGGCCAGGAGACTTAGGGACCTGCGACACAGGTATTTCCGCGCGTTGCGTTCTTCCCGGCAAGAGGGACGTCATCATTGGAATTTGGGCTCCTTAAGACTGCGGCTCGGCGAAAATCATAAAGGTTGGACCGCTGTACCACTCCACGGCGAAGGGTGTCAAGAATTATTCTTCTTTCGAGCGCGAGCAGGTTGGGGTTACTATGCGTTGCTCCCCAGAATAAAGACAGGCAGGGTATAGTGGTTGGACATTCGGAGCGGCGCCTCGCTTTTCAGAAAACTCTGCGCCGAGCTGTCGAGACTTCGCTCACGTAAAATTTGGCCGAGAACCATGACCGCGTGAGTTGCCCGCTAGAATTTAAGGAAGCGCTGCGCATTTTAAGAGAGAGGGAGAACAGGGATGGCGATTGCCACGGTCAATCCCGCGACAGGGCAGCTGATGAAGTCCTTCGAACCGCTGTCCGACGCGGAGATTGAGGTAAAGCTGCAGAAGGCTGCGGACACATTCTCGAGATACCGGCACGTGCCGTTCGCGGAGCGCGCGCGCATGATGCTGAAAGCTGCCGACATCATCGACCGCGACAAAGAGCAATTCGCGCGCATGATGACCACGGAAATGGGCAAGACGCTGCGTTCAGCGGTGGACGAAGCGGCGAAGTGCGCGTGGGTGTGCCGCTATTACGCGGAAAACGCGGAACGTTTTCTGGCCGACGAAATCGTCGAGACCACGGCGAGCCGCAGCTACATCCGTTACCAGCCGCTCGGCGCAGTGCTGGCGATCATGCCGTGGAATTTTCCGTTCTGGCAGGTGCTGCGTTTTGCGGCGCCGGCGTTGATGGCGGGAAATGTAGGCTTGCTGAAGCACGCATCGATCGTTCCGCAATGTGCGCTGATGATTGAGGACCTATTCCGGCGCGCCGGATTTCCAGACGGAGCCTTTCAAACGCTCTTGATTGGATCGCAAAAAGTCGAGCGAATCCTTGATGATTCGAGGGTAATGGCGGCGACGCTCACAGGGAGCGAAGGCGCCGGCGTGCAAGTGGGGGTGGCCGCCGCGAAACGAATCAAGAAGGTGGTGCTGGAGCTCGGAGGCAGTGATCCGTTCATCGTCATGCCCAGCGCGAACCTGGAGGTGGCCGTGACCACCGCGGTGAAGGCGCGCATCTTCAATAATGGGCAGTCGTGCATCGCGGCGAAGCGCTTTATTGTGGCGGAAAAAATCGCCGATGAATTCGAGCGCAAGTTTGTGAGCAAGATGGAAGCGCTCAAAGTGGGCGACCCGTTCGAAGAGCAGACCGAGCTGGGCCCGCTTGCAACCGCTGACGGAGTAGCCGACCTCGAACGTGACGTGCAGAAAACGGTGCGTGCGGGTGCGAGGGTGCTGACCGGAGGCAAGCCCCTGAATCGTCCGGGCAACTTCTATGCGCCGACTGTGCTAACCGACATCCCCAAGGACTCTCCAGCCTACAAGGAAGAACTGTTCGGCCCGGTGGCAAGCGTGTTCCGTGCTAAAGACATCGACGACGCCATCCGCATCGCGAACGACAGCCGCTTTGGATTGGGAGCCAGCGCCTGGACGAATGACCCCAAAGAACGCGAGCGTTTCATCAACGACTTGGAATCGGGAATGGTGTTTATTAACCGCATGGTGGCCTCGGATCCGCGCATCCCGTTTGGGGGAGTGAAGTGGTCGGGCCATGGCCGGGAACTGGGCGCGCATGGGATTCGGGAGTTCACCAACATCAAGACCGTGTGGATTGAAGAGGTGAAATGAGGCGGTTGCGGAAGATTGGGTTGGTGTGGTAGCGTGGTCCGACAACTCGACCAAATCACACCGCTCGCCCGCTCCGCCTCTCATCAGTGATGGATCGGTCGAGCACCGGTCCTGTCGAGGGAGTCATGTACAAAATCGTACGCTCTTCGCGCCTGTACGAGCAGATTGTCCAACAAGTAGAAGAATCGATCGTCAAAGGGGCACTTAAGCCTGGTGACCAACTCCCTCCGGAACGCGAGCTAGCTCAACAATTTGGGGTAAGCCGCACCGCTGTTCGCGAAGCAGTGAAGGCATTGCGAGAGAAGGGCTTGGTAGAAGCCTATCCCGGCCGCGGAACTTTTATCACCGACGGAACTTCCTATGCCATCCGCCAGTCGCTGGACCGCATGGTCAAGATTGGCCAATCGGAAGGGTCGGGCTATCTCGTGGAGGTTCGCGAGATCCTGGAGCCGGAAATTGCCGCGCTGGCGGCCACGCGAGCCGACGAAGAAAACCTGGCCGCGATGCGCGAAGCCATCGCCGTCATGGATGCAGCGCGTCAGGACTCTGGCGCATTTATTGAAGCGGACCTGGACTTTCATTTGGCGCTTGCCGAAGCGGCGGCGAATCCGCTGATCCTGACGTTGATCGATTCCATCGTAGGACTTCTGCGCGAGCAGCGGAGCCGAATTTTCTTGGTTGAGGGCGGCCCCGAGCGCGGCCAATACCACCACAAACGGGTGATGGAAGCGGTCGAGCACCGCGACTCGAGTGGGGCGCGGGAGGCCATGAAGGCGCACTTGCGGCAAGTGCGTGAGGATTCGCGCCATGCTCCAACCGGCGACGATGCCGCGCTGTCGAAGTCCGCTTCGTAGGGCGAGAACAGCGAATGGCCAATCTGGGATTCATCGGACTCGGAGTGATGGGCAGCGAGATGGTGAATCGGCTGCTCGCGAAGGGACACAGTGTTACTGGATACAACCGCACGCGGTCGAAGGCCGAATGGTTAGTCAAAAAGGGGATGAAGTGGGGGGATTCGCCGCGAGCCGTAGCCGCGGCTGCCGACGTGACCTTTTGCATGGTTACGAATTCGGCGGCGCTGGGCGCGGTAGCGAACGGGACGGATGGCATTCTGGCAGGACTGGCGACGGGTAAGCTCCTTGCGGACATGAGCACGGTGAGTCCCGCATTCAGCCGAGAGATTGCGGCCAAAGTGCGAGAAAAGGGCGCCGACATGGTGGATTCGCCGGTTTCCGGAAGCGTGATTACGCTGCAGGAAGGGAAGCTGTCGGTGATGGTGGGTGGGCGCCGGGAAACGTTCGAGCGTGTGAAGCCGCTCCTGCAGGATATCGGACCCAAAGTGACTCATGTGGGAGAAAACGGGCTCGCGCTGGTGATGAAGATCGCCACGAACCTGAGCCTCGCGGTGCAGATGCTGGCGTTTTGCGAAGGGGTTTTACTAGCGGAGAAGAGCGGAATTGCACGTGAAACGGCCGTGGACGTACTAACGCACAGCGTCATCGCGTCGCCGATGGTGCAATATCGCGGGCCGTTCGTGCTGAAGATGCCGGAAGAGGCGTGGTTTAACGTCAACATGATGCAGAAAGACATGCTGCTGGCGCTGGAGTTGGGGCGGCAACTGGACGTGCCCATGCCGACAACCGCGGTGACCAACGAATTTCTGACCGCGGCGCGCGGAATGGGGCTGGTGGAAAAGGATTTCGCCGTGGTCTTCGAGGTCTTGGCGAAAATGTCGGGAGCCCGGGCATGAGCATTGCCACGGATCGGTCCAAAAGGGTCCCAGGGTTAGCCGTGGAGAAGCATCTGCGGATGTACCGACGGATGGTGATGATCCGCTTGTTCGAAGAGCAGGTAAACGAGCTTTATACGCGCGCCCTGATGCCGGGATTGGCGCACTTGTACGTCGGCCAAGAAGCCGTGGCCGTGGGAATTTGCGAGGCCCTTCGCAAGGAGGACTACATCACGAGCACACATCGCGGGCACGGACATTGCCTCGCAAAAGGTGCCGCGCCGGATCGCATGTTTGCAGAGCTGCTTGGAAAAGAAGCGGGCTATTGCCGGGGGAAAGGCGGGTCGATGCACATTGCGGACCCCGCCACCGGCAATCTTGGAGCGAATGCCATTGTGGGCGGGAGCACCGGCATTGCCACGGGGGCTGCGTTTACTGCCAAGCACATGAAGACCGGCCAAGTCGCGGTCTGCTTTTTCGGAGAAGGGGCTCTGGGGCAAGGAGTGCTTTACGAGGTCATGAATCTGGCAGCGCTGTGGACGCTGCCGGTGATCTACGCTTGCGAGAATAATTTATACAACGAGTACACACATTATTCGGAGACCACCGCGGGAGACATTTTGGATCGCGGCCGAGCGTTTGGAGTTCCCGCGGAAAGCGTTGATGGGCAGGACGTGCGCGCGGTGCATGCGACGGCCAGCAAACTGGTGGAGCGCGCGCGGCGAGGCGACGGCCCCGCTTTGCTGGTCTGCAACACATATCGATACACCGGACATCATGTCGGAGACATCAATCGCGAGTATTACCGCTCGAAACAAGAGGAGCAAGAGTGGAAGACGAAGCGCGATCCCATCAAGCTGCTCGGGGAGTGGCTGGCGAAGGAGAACCTCGCAGATTCTTCGGTTCTCGTGCAAATCGAAGTGGAAGTGCGAAAGGAAATGCAGGCGGCGGTTGACTTTGCGATCGCCGCGCCGTATCCCAGCGTGGACCAGGTGGAACAAGACGTGTATGCCTGAAGTCTTGGCGGAAAAAGGCAAGCGCGAATTGACGTTCGCGCAAGCGGTACGCGAGGCCCTGGCCGAAGAGATGCGTCGGGACTCCCGCGTGTGCATTCTCGGCGAGGATGTGGCGGAAGCCGGGACACCGTTCAAAGTGCTGTCGGGCTTGGTCGAAGAATTCGGCAAAGAACGGGTGATCGACACGCCGATTTCCGAAGCCGGATTCACGGGCCTTGGCGTAGGCGCGGCGATGACCGGAATGCGCCCGGTGATCGACATCATGTTCGGCGATTTCTTGACGCTGACAATGGACCAGATGGTGAATCAAGCCGCCAAGGTGCACTACATGTCGGGCGGCAAATGGAAAGTGCCGATGGTCCTGCGCACCACACTGGGAGCCACACGCCGATCCGCGGCGCAACATTCGCAATCGCTGCACGCTTGGTTGAGTCATGTGCCGGGACTGAAAGTGGTTTTGCCCTCGACTCCGTTTGATGCCAAGGGCCTGCTCAAAACGGCGATCCGCGACGACAATCCGGTAGTCTTTTTCGAAGACAAGATGATGTACAAGCTGAAAGGGACGGTGCCCGAGGGGGAGTACACCATTCCCTTTGGCGTGGCGGACGTGAAACGCGAAGGAACTGACATCACCCTGGTGGCGACCAGCAGCATGGTGCAGGTGGCGCTCGGCGCCGCGAATTTGCTGGAAGAGAGCGGGATCAGCGCGGAAGTGATCGATCCGCGCACGACCTGGCCGTTGGATGAAAAGACGCTGATTGAGTCGGCGAAGAAAACGTCGCGAGCCATTGTGCTCGATGAGGGCTACAGCCGCTACGGAGTCACCGCGGAGATTGCGGCGGTGATTGCGTCCGGGGCGTTTTACAATCTCGAGGCGCCGGTGAAGCGCATGGGCGCTATGCACGTGCCCATTCCGTTTTCGCCGCCGCTGGAAGATATGACAGTGCCGACGGAGGAATCGGTATTTGCGACGGCGCGAGAGTTGTGCAGGCAAGGGTGAGCGGCGGACTGGGCGGAAGGCCCGGCATTGGAGGCGGTTGTGGGATTGAAAACTTACGGACCCATGGCGGTGGATTGGGAACAGCGCATTGATTTTGACCGGTTGCGGCGCGAGCGGCTCGCCCGCACGAAGGCGCTGCTGGCGAAGTCCGAGATGGGCGCGCTGTTGTGCTTCGACATGAATAATGTGCGCTACATCACGGCAACGCACATCGGTACCTGGGCGCAGGACAAAATCAGTCGCTTCACCTTGCTGCCGCAGAATGATGAGCCCATCCTGTGGGATTTTGGTTCGGCGGCACGGCATCACCAGCTTAATTGTCCTTGGCTCGGCGAGCGGTCGCGGCCAGGAATTTCTCTCCTGCGCGGGGCCATGTCGCCGGAAATGGGGCGGGCTGAAGACGTCGCGCGCAAGATCAGACTCGAACTGGAAATGCGCGGGCTGCATAAGCAGCCGCTCGGGATTGATGTGGTCGAGCCACCGGTACTGTTCGCCTTGCAGCGCGAAGGCATCACGGTAGTCGACGGACAACAACTGATGTCCGACGCACGAGTGATCAAGACCCAGGACGAAATTGCGCTGCTGAATCACTCCGCGATGATGGTCGACGCCGCTTACGACGAGCTCTACCGCGCGATGAAGCCGGGTATGAGCGAAAACCAGGCGGTCGGGCTGGCCAGCAAAGTGTTGTACGACCTCGGCTCCGAATACGTGGAAGCCGTGAATGCAATCTCGGGCGAGCGCTGCAATCCGCACCCACATGTGTTTTCCGATCGCGTGCTGCGGCCCGGCGATCCCGTCTACTACGACATTCTGCATTCCTACATGGGTTACCGCACGTGCTACTACCGCTGCTTCACGATTGGCTACGCTTCGCACGCTATGATTGATGCCTATAAACGCTGCCGCGAATATCTCGATGCGGCGATCTCGCTGGTGCAGCCGGGACGAACCACCGCGGAGATCGCTTCCGTGTGGCCGAAAGCCCAGGAGTTTGGCTTCCCCAATGAAGAAGCAGCCTTCGCGTTGCAGTACGGACACGGCGTTGGCCTGGCTATCTGGGAAAAGCCTGTAATCAGCCGGTTGGTTTCCCTCGAGCATTCCTACGAGATCAAGCCAGGAATGGTGTTTGCGCTGGAGACGTTCTGGCCCTCAACCGATGGTTGGAGCGCAGCTCGCATTGAAGAAGAAATCGTGGTGACGCAAACGGGCCACGAAGTGATCACGCGCTTTCCCGCGGAAAAGTTGATGGTGGCGGGCGCGCATTACTTTACCGTCGATGGACCGCTGGCCGCCGACCGCGAAACCGAAGCGGCACCGAGCCGCCGCGTCAAGGAAATGGTGGAGGCCAGCGCGAAGACCGAGCGCGTGGGAGCGGACTGAGGGTCATTCGGCACCTCTCGAACGATTATGGCAATCAGCGTGGTGATGCCTGCGCTCGAAATGGCGCAGGAAAATGGGAAGCTGCTAGCGTGGCGCAAGAAAGAGGGCGAGCACGTCCAGAAGGGCGAGCCGCTGCTGGAGATCGAGACGGATAAGGCGGTTGTGGAAGTTGAGGCGCCCGGCGATGGGCTTCTCGCGGGCGTGACTGCGCAGGTCGGCGCAGTGATTCCCGTAGGGGAAACAATCGCGTGGCTGGTCGCGCCCGGCGAGAAACCACCGGCGAAAATCGCATCCGTGGTCCCCGCGGCACGCGCTTCCAGCGTCGAACGAGCGTCGGCAGCCCCGCAGGTTGCGGAGCACGCAGCTAAATCGTCCGCACCTCAAATTTCGCCGAAAGCGCGCCGCCTCGCGAAGGAACTCGGACTCGATATCGCCCGTGTACGCGGGACCGGTCCGGGTGGCGTCATCACCACGGAAGATGTGCAGGCGTTCGCCGATTCCAAGCAAACAGCAACGACCGCCGCTCCAACCGCTGGCGAAGCGCTGAGCCAGGTCGCGCGCCTGATGGCCGAGCGGACGGCGCAGAGCTGGACCTCGGTTCCGCATTTTTTCCTGGCACGAGATGTGGATGCCGGCGCTCTGATCGATGCACAGAAGAAGCTCGACGCCGAAGCCGATAAGGCGCACGGCGCTCGCGTTACCATCACCGATTTGCTGATTGCTCTGCTCGCGCGAGCCTTGACGAAGCATCCGCAGATGAATTCGAGTTGGACCGGAGATGGAATTCGCGCCAATCCCGATATCAACATCAGCGTGGCCATCGCGGTGAAAGACGGCGTAGTGGGAGCAGTCGTTCACAAGGCCAACACGCTGAAAATTTCTGACATTTCGGCACGGCGGCTGGATTTGACCGAACGCGCGCGCGCCGGGCGTCTGCGCCCCGCCGATATTTCTGGCGGAACATTTACGCTCAGCAATTTGGGCATGTACAAAGTAGATGCGTTCAGCGCCATCATCACGCCGCCGCAAGCTGCTGTGCTAGCCGTCGGCGCGGCCTCTGATCGTGTAGTCGCAGTGAATGGTCAACCGACTGTGCGCCCCATGATGACCTTGACGCTTTCGAGTGATCATCGCGTGGTCGATGGCGCGCGCGCAGCAGCTTTTCTCGGAGACCTGGCAGATGCGATCAGTGAGCCGGAAAAATGGCTGAGTTGATAGCCCCGGCAAGAATTCTTTCATCGCGCGCCAAATCCTTCGCGACTCGGAGGGTCTGGCCCAGTCTATGAACGCTTCCGAGCTTCGCCGCAAACCCTTCTACACCAGCCTGTCCTTTCAAGTATTAGTGGGCATCGCCATCGCGATCCTCCTCGGATATGTGAGCCCAGCAAAAGCAATCGCCATGAAGCCGCTCGGCGACGGTTTCATCCGGCTGATCACTATGATCATCACCCTGGTGATTTTCTGCACCGTGGTGACCGGCATCGCGGGCATGGAGGACATGAAGAAGGTCGGCCGCGTGGGTGGAAAAGCGCTGCTGTATTTTGAGATTGTTTCGACGCTGGCGCTGTTGATCGGCCTCGTGGTGGGAAACGTAGTGCGGCCAGGAAACGGTTTCAATATCAATCCCGCGACGCTCGACGCCAGGGCCGTTGCAGATTACGCAGGACAGGCGAAGGCGCAAAGCGTTTCCGACTTTTTGCTGCACGTGATCCCGAATACCGTCGTGGATGCGTTTGCCAAGGGCGATATCCTCCAGGTTCTGTTCGTGGCTGTTCTTTTTGGATTTGCTCTTTCGAAAGTGGGGCCGCGCTGCAAGCCGCTGGTTGAGCTTTTCGACGCGCTGACGCACGCGGTGTTTGGCGTAGTTGCCATCATGATGCGCCTTGCGCCCATCGGAGCATTCGGCGCGATGGCCTTTACGGTAGGGAAGTACGGTATCGCCTCGTTGGGGCCGCTGCTGAAGCTGATCGTCCTTTTTTATATCACGTGCATCTTCTTCGTGTTGGTGGTGCTTGGTTCGATCGCGCGCCTGGCCGGATTCGGAATCCTGAAGTTTCTGTACTACATCAAGGAAGAAATTTTGCTGGTGCTGGCGGTAAGCTCGTCGGAACCGGCGTTGCCCACGCTGATGCTGAAAATGGAAAAGCTCGGCTGCTCGAAAGCGCTTGTCGGGTTGGTGTTGCCAACCGGCTACACGTTCAACACCGACGGAACGAGCATGTACATGACGCTCGCCGCGCTCTTCGTGGCCCAAGCCACCAACACGCATCTGACGTTGACGCAGCAGCTCACCATTTTCGCCGTCGCGGTATTGACATCGAAGGGAGCCAGCGGAGTGCAGGGCGCGGCGTTCATCGCGCTGGTGGGCACGCTGATGGTTGTTCCCACCATTCCAGTCGCGGGCATGGCGGTGATTCTGGGAATCGACCGCTTCCTGAGTATGTTTCGCGCCATCGTCAACATGATTGGCAATGCCGTCGCGACGATCGTCGTGGCCCGCTGGGAAAGGGAAATCGATGGCAAGACGGTGCAGCGCAATTTGGCGATCAACTCAAGGGCAACTTCCGTGGCGGCGCCGGTGCCGGAAGTCTCCACTGAATAGCAATGCCAGAGCATTTCGACATCGTGGTCGCCGGCGCTGGGCACAACAGTTTGATCACCACGGCGTACCTGGCGCGCGCCGGTTATCGCTGTGTCGTCCTCGAAGGGCGGCCGATTGCCGGAGGTGGGGTCAAGTCGGCGGAGCTGACCCTGCGCGGATTTCAGCACGACGTTTGCTCCTCGGCGCACAACGTGATCCAAGACAATCCCATGTTGCGCGACGACGAGCTCAAGCTCGGCGAGTACGGCCTCGAATATATTTTCCCCGACCCCGTCTTTCACATGCCGTTTTCGGACGGCAGCTACTTGACGCAATGGCGCGATTTGGACCGCACCTGCGCGGAGTTTACGAAGTTCTCCAAGAGCGATGGATTGGCTTACCGGCGCATGATTGCCGAGTACGAGCAGGTCAAGCCGATTTTCGAATCCAATACTTTCACGCCCGTCGGCTTCGGCCAATCGGTGAACGATCAACTCGCGCGGCGTCCCCATGGCAAGGTC
>WNEY01007831.1_pt1 | contig 11666 bp, 11 predicted proteins | sample 5400531 | NCBI WGS metagenome assembly WNEY01 (sample SAMN13153338, study PRJNA577476) | soil metagenome | isolation source: 200 cm saprolite under Douglas fir tree site 1 | place: USA:California | collected 2015-04-18
TCACCCGATAGACGCTCTCGCCGGCCATGGTCGCCTCCTCGTTGGTGGTCTTCGCTCAACCGATCCCGGGAGGCCGCCGCGCCTGGATCTCCGGCGTGGCCGCCTTGGCCTGCCTCCGGGCCGCGTCGGCCGTCACTTCCAGAAACGCGAACAGCCGCGGATCGAGCGTCGCGATGCGCTGCAGGTGCGCTTCCACCACGTCGACGGAAGAGAGCTCGTGCCGGCTGATGCGCTCGGCGAGGTGGGTGACGCTCGAGAAGCAAAACTGCGTGTCCATCCGGCGGACGACGGATAGCACAGTCTGGTAGCGCCCGCAATCCACCGGCCGATCGAGTCGCGTCAGTAACAGACGATGTGTTCGAGGAGCGTGCAGTGGACGGCGGGCGGTGGCGTCCGCGCATTCCACATCGCGGAGAACGTGGCGAGGACGACGGAGAGGGCGCGGCGGTCGGCTTCGCTCGCCCACTTCAGGAGGAAGGGCTCGGCGGCCCGTACGAGCTCGTCTTGCTGGTCGGGCGTCAGGGCCGCCCACTTCTGAAGACCGAGCGGCGGGAGCGCACCAGCGATCTCACGGGCGACACCCCATGGGTCCTGCGACTGCTGTGGCATCGGCGGCGGCGGCGTGGCGCATCCGGCCAGCACCACCCACAGCATGAGGAGCGCGGCTCGCCTTATGGTCGCTTCACTCGCACGCGTTGCCCTTGATAGCCCAGGGTGATGCTGTCGTCGTTGATGCGCTCCACGACCACCTTGCCGTCGAGCGATTGGCCTTCCACGAACTTTCGACCGCTGAGAAACACCATCCGATCCCTGGGGTCGGCCGCCCACACCAGCACCTCGAGCTTGAACTTCTCCATCGCGTCTCGAAGCTCGGGGCCGATTTCCGGCGTTGCTGGCGGCGGCACTGCCGCCGCGGCCGGTGGCGGGCTGCTCTGGGGCGCGACGGGCGCCGGGCGGTCGCCGCTCGGGCGCTCAGCCGGCTCGATGATCGCTCGCTCGGGCGCTCGGCTCGCGACCGTCGGCTGTCGGGCAGGCTCAACGGGCTTCGGCCGCGGGGCCAGTATCGCAGGAGAGCGGGCGGGCGGCTGCGCCAGCGCTGCGGGTGGCCGGGCAGCGATCGTGGGAGCCGGAGCCGCTGGGGGCGACTGGACGCCAACTGTGGGAGCGGGGGTCGCAGTCACCGTCGGAGGCGGTGAGACGACGGGAGGAGGCGGTGAGGTCGCGATCGTCGGGGCGGCGGCCGGGGGAAGAGTCGGCGGCGGGGCCTGGGAACCGAATCGAGGTAAGAACAGCACGAGCAGCAGCACGAGTCCGTTCAGGACGAGCGCGGCGGCGGCGATCCATCGCCACGGAATCTGGCGCGGACGCTCGCCACTTCGCACCCTCTGGGTCGCCGCTGTGACGGGCGTGCCGTCGATGCTGCGGCTCTCCTGCGCTTGCTTGAGGGCCTTGAGGATGAACGACATCAGCGCGCGCTCGACAGCAACGGAGCCTCGCGCTCCATTCGCGCGCTGAGCCGCGCCAGTGTCTCCGCCCCGGCGATGCCATCGGGCTCCAGCAGCTCTTTCCGCTGGAACGCCTGCACCCGAGTCTTCAGCTCGTCGTCATAGAGATCGCCCTTTGCCGTCGCCGGCGCACCGTCCAGCTCGTCGAGCCGCCGCCGGAGCCAGTCCACGTCCTGTCCGCGCATGCCAGGCACCAGGACCCGCTTGACGACGGGCGGCGGTTTCCAGACGAACGAAAACGTGCCGTCCCAGCGGGCTTCCACCTCGGACACGGGGACGGTGACGACGCGTTCACCGAACTCGAGCGTCGCCGTGTCGCCGCTGATCCCGGTGACCGCCGCGTACGCGCGTTTGCCGTCGACGGCGACCAGCTTGATCACGGCCGGCAGATCGAGACGGCGGATCACCATCCACGTTCCGCGCATCTCGACGCACTCGAGTCCCGAGCTTGCCGCCACGCTGCACGGACGTCCCTCATTCACCGGCACCGGGACGTGCCAGCGCGCGAGCAGGCGCCGGAAAGCCGAGGCCTGGTCCGTCGTGAGCGTGGCGTCGACCAGCATGGTCCCGAGTCTGGGCCGCGGAGCCGCTGGGATCGGACCGGTCGGCTCGCGTGTTGCGGCAATGGCCACGGCGCTCGTGTCGGGTGCGACGGGCGCGGCCTGCGGGTTGGGGCCGCCCTGCGCCGCGATGCGCCGCACTGACGGTCCCCATACCGCGGCGGTGGCGCCGCCGGCGACGAGCAACAGCCCGGCGGCTATCGCGGCCCTCCGCCACCACAGCCGGAAGCCAGCCTGAGGGCCGAGTGCCTCGCGAGCGGCCCGGCGGACGGTCGCGACGTTGACCCGTGCGTGGCCCTGGGCGAACGCCCCCAGGAGGGCGCGGTCGCACACCACGTTGATGAGGCGCGGGATGCCGCGAGCGGCTCGGTGCACCTGGCGCATGGCGGGATCGGAGAAGAGCTTCGCGGCGCACCCGGCCAATCGCAGCCGGTGAAGGACGTAGGCACGCGTGTCCGACTCGGTAAATGGCAAGAGGTGATAGCGGGCCGTGATCCGCTGCGCGAGCTGACGCAAGTCTTTCCGCCGGAGGAGCGCGATGAGCTCGGGCTGACCGATGAGGACGATTTGAAGAAGCTTCTGCTTTTCGGTCTCGAGGTTGGTGAGCAGCCGGAGCTGCTCCAGCGACTCGGCGCTGACATTCTGGGCCTCGTCGACGATCAGGACCGTCCGGCGGCCCTGCTGGTGCGCCGTGAGCAGGTGGCCGTAGAGGGCGTCGACGTACCCCTTCCGGCTGGGGGCTTCCGCGGGGGGAGGGGCCCCCAGCTCTTCGCAGACCGTGGCCAGCAGCTCTTCGGGCGTCAACATCGGATTGAGAACCAGGGCGACGTCGACGTTCGCCGGGATCCGGTCGAGGAAATAGCGACAGATCGTGGTCTTGCCCGTGCCGACTTCCCCCGTGAGCTGAACGAACCCCCCGTGCTCCTTGACGCCGTACAGGAGATGGGCGAACGCCTCTTCGTGCCGGGGGCTCAGATAGACGAACCGGGGATCCGGGGTCGTCGAAAACGGCCATTCTGTGAACTGGAAGTACGACAGATACATTTACATCACACTAGAGGACTTCGCCGCCGAGCGTCAAGTTCTCCCCGGCACCTCGCTTGCACATTTTCGACAGCATCCTGCGCATGCGAGGCCCCCATGAGACTTCTCAGCATCGTCCTGATTCTCGCTGTGGCGGCTGCTGGCCTGTTCGCTTCCCCGGTGGAGTCGGACGTCCCGCCCACGCCTCATCTCGCTACCGCTGTCGCGAAGCCCGCTCCGGCGGTGGTGGAGCCAGCGACGGCCCCATCCAGACCGTCTCCGCGCATCGCTCGCAAGCTCGACGATCGCGAAAAGGATTCCGTGCTGGGACTGATGTTGCTGGTCACACTGAAGCGCGGTGCGCAGGCTCGGTAATCAGGTGGCGAGCGGCGACGCCGCGGAAACTAGCCTGCGCGGTAGTGAAGTCCCGCCAGGTCGAGCAGCGCGTCGCCGATGCGCGCAGACAGGGAGCGAACCGCGAACAACGCCGCTTCCGCCGCCGGCATAGACGTCGCGCTCGGATAACGGGCCGTGATGAGGCGGCGGAGCTCCTCGGCGTCCGAGCCGAACGTCTCACCGAGGGCGCGCTCGACCGCACGATCCAGCCGTTCGTAATCGTCCACCGGGACCAGGTGCGAGTGGCAGCGACTGACTTGATGCAGCACGCCGCGGTGGGCATGGCGGTCGAAGGGGTCGATGCGATAGGCGCAGAGCAGTGAAACCCTCTGGTCGGCGAGGACCTCGTTCCACAGCTCCTCCAGCCGAACGGTCGCCTCCAGGTTTTGATCCCAGAGCAGGTTCACCATCTCGCCGTAGAGGCGCATGCTCGAATAGCCCGCGGCTCGCACGCGTTCGACGATCGGCGTCACGGTGGCCAGGAAGGCGGCCCGTTCCGGCATCCCGTCGACCATGAACAGCGAAAGGCATTCGTTGGCGTCGAGGATCACGAGCTGACCACGCGACAGCGCCTTGGGAACGTCCAGCCCGGCACCCGTGAGACGACGGGTGAACAGGTCGACATGAGCACGGGTGGCGATGATGACGGCACCCTCGCCGTCGCGGAGCCCGCCGCCGAGGAAATGCGTCACGGCACGACCGAGGAAGTCGTCGTCGGTGTAGAGCTGGACGACGTGATCCCGCGGATGGGGCGTCCGCAGCAAACTCTCCCAGGACGGCGGTGACGAGCCCAATGCCTCTTCAGTCTCGACTCACGCATCGGATCTCGCAAGAGGAAAAAGATTTCACATCAGCCGCGACCGACGAACGGCATCTTCGTCGCCATCACGGTGAGGAACTGGACGTTGGCGTCGAGCGGCAGGCTCGCCATGTAGACGACGGCCTCGGCCACGTGCTTGACGTCCATCGTCGGCTCCACCTCGATGGCGCCGTTGGCCTGGGGAACCCCTCGCTTCATGCGCTCGGTCAACGGCGTGGCCGCATTGCCGATGTCGATCTGGCCGCAGGCGATGTCGTACTTCCGCCCATCGAGCGACGTGGACTTCGTGAGCCCGGTGATGGCGTGCTTGGTCGACGTGTAGGGCGCCGAGAACGGCCGGGGGGTGTGTGCCGAGATCGAGCCGTTGTTGATGATGCGACCACCCCGCGGCTGCTGATTCTTCATGATCTTGATCGCTTCCTGGGTGCACAGAAACGGGCCGGTGAGATTCGTGTCGATCACCGCCTTCCACTGCTCGTAGGTCAGGTCCTCGAGGGGCACCGGGGGGGCCCCCGTCCCTGCATTGTTGAAGAGCAGATCGAGGCGACCGAACGCTTCCTTCGCGCGGGCAAAGAGCGCCTCGATCGACGCGCGATCCGTCACGTCGGTCGGCACCACGAGTGACCGGGAGCCCGACGTCTTGCCCTCGGTGGCCGTGCCCTCCAGCGCATTCTTGCGGCGCCCGGCGAGCACGACCGAGTAGCCTTCCTTCATGAGCGCCAGCGCGACGGCTTTGCCGATTCCGCTGCCCGCGCCGGTGACGATCGCGACCTTGTCAGTTGAGGCCATGAGAGAACCCTCCGCTCTTCGGGCGAGCACTCATCGAAAACGTGGGATGACTTCGCGTGCGAACAGCTCCATCGAGCGCCGGACCTGGGCCTGGGGCAGGCCGCCGAAGTTCATCCAGCACAGAACCTCGCCGACGCCGAGCCGCCGCAGCTCGTCGATCTTCGCGGCCACGGTGTCGGGCGAGCCGAAGGCCAGTGTCTCGGCGACGAGCCGTTCCCAGGTGATCTTCCCCAGGCGTTCCTGCATGGCCCGGAAGCCGGGCTGGAGGAGGGGATGGAGCGCGTCGATGTTCTCGGGGACCAGGAAACGGGCAAGCGCCTCCTGGTACCAGAGCTCGGCGTCCTTGGCCTCGGCCACCGCCTGGGCGTCGGTCGGCGCGACGTAGATGTGCCGCGACACGCCCCACCGGCCGAGCAGGCTTGCCGTCTCGGCGTCGCTCCGGCCCGCCTTCTGGCAGGCCTTGATGTAGGTGTCGCGCTGCTGGACCAGCGGATCGAGCGGGCCGCGCAGCAGCGAGTTCAGCATCGGCAGCCCGCGCAGCGCGGTCGCCTCGATGGTGTCGGGGCTCACGCACACGACGTACAGAGGCGGATGCGGCCGCTGCAGCGGCTTCGGAATCAAGTGAACCTCGGGGATGGAGAAGTACCGGCCCTGGTAGGCGAAGCGCTCGTTCGTCCACGCCCCCACCATGATCTCCAGCGTCTCCTCGAAGCGCTCGCGGCTCTCGATCTGCGGTACGCGATAGCCCGAGAACTCGACGGGCCGGTTACCGCGCCCTACGCCCACGTCGAGGCGGCCGCCGCTCAGGATGTCCACCATGGCCAGCTCCTCGGCCAGGCGGATGGGGTCGTGGAAGGGGAGGATGGCGGCGGCCAGTCCGATGCGGACGCGCTGCGTTCGCATGGCGGCGGCCGCGGCTAGGACGCTGGGCGAGACGGAGAGGCCGTACTCGATGAAGTGATGCTCGGTCAGCCAGATGCTGTCGAAGCCGAGCTCCTCCGTCCACACCATCTGCTCGATCTCGCGCCGGACGACCTCGGGATGGGCGAGGTGGGGCGGAGCCTGGAGGAAGTAGTAGGTGCCGAAGCGCATGGAATCGTCAGTGTACTCAAATCTTGAGGCCGATGCCGCGATACGGCGCTTGACGGAGCGAGTGCTATCATCGGCCAGCAAGGAGGCTCCCTCGATGCGCACGTACTACGACATCAGCCTGGCCGACCGGACGATCACCAGGCGAGACCTGCAGGGCGACGCGGTGGTCAAAGCAGGCCGCTATCTCATCGCCCGGACGCTGCTGGAGCTCGATGCAGCCACCGTAGATCCGCTCGGGCCGAAGAACCCGCTGATCTTCTCGGCCGGTCCCTTTGCCGGCACGAGCTTCTCCAACGCCAATCGCACCAGCGTCGGCTGCAAGAGTCCGCTCACCGGCGGGGTGAAGGAAGCCAACGGAGGCGGCACGTTCAGCTACGCCCTCGGCCAGCTCAAGATCGCCGGCTTCACGCTCGGGGGCGCGGCGCCGGACTGGGTCGTCCTTCACTTCAGGAAGGACGGAGCCCTCGACTTCGACGACGCCCGGCCCTATCTGGGCAAGGGGAACTTCGAAGCCGGCCGCCTGCTGCAGGAGAAGTACGGGAAGAAGACCGCGTACGCAGTGTGCGGGCCCGTCGGTGAGTACCACGGCCTGATCGCCGGCATCGCCTTCACCGACAAGGATGGGCGGCCGTCCCGATTGAGCGCACGGGGTGGGGTGGGAGCGGTGATGGGATCGAAGAAGGTGAAGGCCATCGTGGTCGACCTCGACAAGATCCCCCCGTTCGACGATCCCAAGAAGGTCAACGCGGCGGTCAAGGATTACTCCAAGATGCTCCTGGCCGACGGCATCATCACGAACTTCTACGCCAAGCTCGGCACCATGGGCATGGCCGACGTCCAGAACTACATGGGGGGCCTGCCGACGCGCAACTTCAGCGCCGGCCAGCTCGCCGACGTCAAGGCCGGCGAGTCGTTCAAGATGGGCGCCGACTTCATCGGGCCGCTCAACACCTCGCGTGGGGGCGAGCAGACTCACGCGTGCATGCCCGGCTGCGTCATCCAGTGCAGTAACGTGTATCACGACGCCAGCGGCAAGGAGGTCGTCTCGCCGGTGGAGTACGAGACGCTCGGCCTCCTCGGGTCGAACTGCGGTCTCACCGAGCCTGACGATCTCGCCCAGCTCAACTTCGTGGCCAACGATCTCGGGGTGGACACGATCGAGCTCGGCGGCATGATCGGTGTGCTCATGGAGGCCGGTGTCGGGGTCTTCGGCGACGTGAAGTTCATGACCGACGTGCTGGCCGAGATCCGCAAGGGCAGCGAGCAGGGACGCCTCTGGGCCCAGGGCACCGCGCGGGTAGGCGACCATTACAAGGTCCGCCGGGTCCCGGTCATCAAGAAGCAGGCGATCAGCGCCTACGATCCCCGGGTCATCGAGGCCACCGGCATCTCGATGATGGCCACCGCCCAGGGCGCCGACCACACGACCGGCAACCTGCCGCGGCTGAAGACGCGGGAGATGGACATCGAGGCGCTGATCAGTCAGAGCCTCGTCGTGCAGACGAACTGCGCCGCCACGGATTCGCTCGGACTCTGCATCTTCGGCCGCTCGGTCACCGAGCCCAACACGCAGTTCCTGGCCGACGCCATCAATGCCGCGCACGGCACGAGTCTCACGAAGGACTTCTTCGCCGAGCTGGGCCGCGAGACGCTGAAGCTCGAGCGTGAGTTCAACCGCCGGGCCGGGTTCACCGAGAGGGACGACGAGCTTCCCGCGTTCTTCTACTCGGAACCGGTGCCGCCGACCAACCACGTGGCTCGCTTCCACGCGACGGACGTGCATTCGATGTACGACCGCCTGCCGACCTGATTCGCCTCGAGCGTGGGGGCGAGTTCGGCGCGCGGGGGACCACGGGGTGACAGGCTGCGTCAACGCCAAGGCTTCGCTTGGCGCGGCGATCGGAGTAAAATCGCCTAGACGAATAGGGGGTGAGCCCCCCACGTCGAAGGGACAAGCGAGGGATGCTCATGAAAAGGACCGCGACGGTGGCTTTCGTGTCGGTCGCGCTGTTGCTTGTCGCCGTGGTACCGAGCCAAGCCTTTCCCCACCATCACTTCCGTCCCGTCGGGGCTCGCGTGTTCGTCGGCGTAGGGCCTGTCTGGTGGGGTCCTCCGTATCCTTATTGGTACTACCCGCCGGCGCCCGTTGTTGTGACCCCGGCTCCGGTCGTCGTCATCCAAGAATCTCCGGTCTACGTGCAGCAGCAGTCACAGGTCATGCCGGCTCCGCAGGCGGCCGCGCCTGAGTCGTTCTGGTACTACTGCTCGAGCTCGCGTGCCTACTATCCGACGGCCGTCGTCGTTCCCGTCGCAGCGGGGTTGCTCCTCAGTGCATGCGCCACGGTTCCCACCGGGCCAACCGTCATGGTCCTGCCCGGTGGCGGGAAGAGCTTCGAGCAGTTCCAGGGCGATGACGCCATCTGCCGGCAGTGGGCGTTCCAGCAGACCGGGACAACGACTGATCGGGCATCGAGCCAGAGCACGGTGAGCGGCGCGGCGATCGGGACTCTGGTCGGCGCGGCCGCCGGGGCGGCGCTCGGTGCCGCCGCGGGCAATCCCGGAATCGGTGCGGCCGCAGGCGCCGGCGTTGGTCTGCTCGGTGGGACCGCCATCGGCGCGGGCCGGGCCGACGCTGCACATTCGACCGTGCAGCAGCGCTACAACGCGGCGTACATGCAGTGCATGTACGCCAAGGGCAACCAGATCCCCGTCGCGCGCGGCTCTCAGCCGTCCTCGTACACGTCAACGCATCCCGCGCCTCCGGTTGGGATGCCTCCACCTCCGCCCCCTCCGCCAGCCAGCACGTTACCTCCGCCGCCGGCGGGGATGCCACCGCCTCCGCCACCAGGTTCGCGCTAAACCGTCCCTCACTCGACGGCGAGGCGATAGCCGACGCCGGGTTCCGTCAGCAGATAGCGCGGACGCGCGGGATTCCCCTCGAGCTTGTGCCGCAGGTGGGCCATGTACACGCGCACGTAGTGCGCCTGGTCGGTGTGGGTGGGCCCCCACACGTCGCGCAGCAGTTGCTGGTGCGTGACGACCTTTGCCGCGTGACGGATGAGCGTGGTGAGCAGCTTGTACTCGATCGGTGTCAAGCGGACCTCGGCCGTGCCCAGCACCACCCGGCGTCGCAATAGATCGACCTGGAGATCGCCGACCTTGAACGTCGCCTCGTCGGTCTCGTGGGAGGCGCGCGCGGTGTGCCGGAGGGCGACCCGGATCCGAGCCAGCAGCTCGCCGGCGCTGAACGGCTTGCCGACGTAGTCGTCGGCGCCTCCGTCGAGGGCCGCGACCTTGTCCCGCTCCTGGCCGCGCGCCGACAGCACGATGATCGGCACGTCGCTCCATTCGCGCATTCGGCGGATGACCTCGAGGCCATCGATGTCGGGCAGGCCGAGGTCGATGATCACCACGTCGGGCTGGCGCGAGCTGATCTCGACGAGGCCGTCCGCTCCCGTCCCCGCTTCGAACAAACGATAGCCCTGACCCGTGAGGGTGGCTCGCAGGAAGCGACGGATCTGAGGCTCGTCCTCGATGAGAACGACGACGGGGTCAGGCATCCGCGGGAACGGGCGCGGGCGGGAGGCCGCTCAGAGGGAGCGTGAAGAGGAACGCCACGCCACCTTCCGGCAGGTTCTGCGCCCAGATGCGCCCGCCGTGCGCCCTGACCACGCCGCGACAGATGGCCAGGCCGAGACCGGCGCCACGGGCCCCGGCCGAATCTCCCTGATAGAACTTCTCGAAGACTTTTTCCTCTTCGCCCGACGGAAGTCCAGGGCCGTGGTCGGCGATCTCCACCGTGATCGCCTCATCCGTCGCCGTTGCCATGATCCTGATCGGACTCCCCGGTGGCGTGTACTTGAGCGCGTTGTCGAGGAGGTTGACGAGAACCTGTTCGACGAGCACGTCGTCGATGGGCACGAGAGGCAGGTCGGGCGGAATGCTGGTGGCGACGCGCCGATCGGCCAGGCGCTTGCCAAGACGGTTCAGCGCTGCCCCGATGACCTCTTCGAGAGGATGCCATTCCTTGCGGAGCTGGAGCGCGCCGGACTCGAGCCGCGTCATCTCGAGAAGGTTCTGGACGAGGCGGTTCAGCCGCTCGGCCTCCTCGCGCACCGACTCCAGGAGCTCGTGACGCGTCTGGGCGTCGAGACGGGCGCCCCCGTCGAGGATCGTGCTGATCGCGCCGGTGATGGTCGCCAGCGGCGTGCGGAGATCGTGCGACACCGAGCTCAACAGCGAGTTGCGGAGCCGTTCGGTCTCGATACGCACCTGAGCGTCCTGCGCTTCGTCGGCCAGATTCGCCCGCTCGATGGCCAGCGCGATCTGATTCGCGAACGTCTCGAGCTGGTGGACCTGCTCGGGCGCGTCGAAGGCGTGTCGATTGGCGGGCCGCACGCCGAGCACGCCGACCGGGCCTCGCGATGCGACGAGGGGCAGGTAGAGCGCCGAGGCTCCGGGCAGCGTGCTGGTTCCGAGGCCGGCGAGCTGGCGATGCTCGTAGACCCAGCGGCCGACACCGAGCTCGTTCGCATCCACTTCGTACTGCCCGCCTGGCCACGCCGCCAGGTGGCCATCGGTTTCGGGCAGGAGCACGGCGACGCCGCTGTGGAAGACCTCGCCGATGTGCCGCACGACGATGGTCAGGAGCGCCTCGACTCCGCGCGTGCTTGCCAGCTCGCGACTCATCGCGTAGAGCGCCGCCGTCCGTTGCTCGCGCTCGCGAGCGGCCACGGCCTGCGTCCGGACCTGCACGGTCAGGCTGCTGATCACGAGGCCCACGAGGAGCATCACGATGAAGGTGAAGAAGTAGCGGACGTCGGAAACGGCAAAGGTGTAGTACGGCGGCACGAAGAAGAAGTCGAACGCGGCGACGCTGAGCCCGGAGGCCGCCAGCGAGGGACCGCGGCCCAGGCGCATGGCGACCAGAACGATGCCGAGCAGATACACCATGACGAGATTGGAGAGCTCCGAGAACGGGAACATGAGCCACGCCACGCCCGTGGCCAGCGCCACCGCGGCGGCGGCTCGCGCATAGGCCGGCCAGTCGGTCGGGATCGCCCGTTGACGCACCGGCGGCACCGCCGGCGGCGGCTCGCGCTCGCCGCTGATGACGTAGACGTCGATGTCGCCGCTGCCCTGGACGAGGGCGTCGACGATCGAACCGATGACGATCCGCCTCCAGAGCCCGCGCGTCGGCTTGCCGACGATCAACTTGGTGACGTTGTGGGTATGCGCGTAGGCGAGGATCTCCTCGCTCATCCGCTGGCCGCTCAGGGTGACGGTTTGGGCCCCGAGCTGCTCGGCCAGCCGCATGGTCTGGATTACTCCGTCGCGGACGGTCTGGGGGAGCCGCGTCTGGGCAGGCGTCTCGACGTAGGCGGCGATCCAGGGCGCGCCCAGCCGGTCGGCCATGCGCTTGGCGGCGCGGACGAGCCGGGCGGAGAGCGGGCTCGGGCCGAGGCAGACGAGCAAACGCTC
>WNEY01003585.1_pt1 | contig 11662 bp, 7 predicted proteins | sample 5400531 | NCBI WGS metagenome assembly WNEY01 (sample SAMN13153338, study PRJNA577476) | soil metagenome | isolation source: 200 cm saprolite under Douglas fir tree site 1 | place: USA:California | collected 2015-04-18
GATGGCGTGCAGGCGTGGCCGGCGATCACCACCATCAACGAGTCGCCGTTGAACAAAGATCTGTTGTGGGTCGGCACGGACGACGGCAATCTTCAAATCACACGCGACGGTGGCAAGACCTGGAAAAATGTCGCTGATAAAGTGAAAGGCGTGCCGAAGGGCACTTACGTCAGCCGCGTGCTTGCGTCGCATGCCGGCGAGGGAACCGCCTATGCGATGTTCGACGGCCATCGCAGCAACGACTTCAACATCTATGTCTACACGACCAGCGACTACGGCGAGTCGTGGAAGCCGATCCGCACCGGACTCACCGATGATGCCGGCACGGTGCACGTGATCCGCGAAGACCTTCGCACTCCGAAGCTGCTGTTCCTGGGAACCGAGCGCGGACTCTTCCTCTCCCCCGATCAGGGCGCGCACTGGACGAAATTGAAATTGAATCTGCCGACCGTGCCGGTCGATGACATCGCCATCCATCCCCGCGAAAATGATCTGGTCCTCGGCACGCACGGCCGTTCCATCTGGATCTTCGATGACCTCACGCCGCTCGAGCAGTGGAGCGATGCGATCGCTGCCGAAGATCTGCATCTCTTCGACATCCGCGCGGCAACCGAATACCGCGTGGTCAATCGCGGCGGCAACACCGGCCAGAAAATCTTCCTCGGTCCCAATCCGCCGAACGGCGCGATGATCACTTACTACCTGAAGAGCAAGCCCGACGCGAAAGAGAAAGTGAAGATCACCGTCACGGACAAGGACGGCAAAGTCGTGCGCGAGGTCGATGGCACGAAGGAAGTCGGCGTCAATCGCGTGACGTGGGATCTGAAAACACGATCGGTAACCACGCCGCCGCGCGCGGAAGGAGAGGAAACCTCCACGACGGCGACGACTGGAGAGACCGGCGAAGCTGCTAGTGAACAGCCTCCCGCTCAGGCTGGCGGTGGCTTTGGCGGATTCACGGGCGGCCTGCGCGTCGATCCGGGCGAGTACACCGTGAAGGTGAGCGTCGGCAAGAGCGAGCAGACGAAGAAGGTGCTGGTCGAAGATGACCCGCGGATCGTCATCTCCGCCGAGGATCGTACAGCGCGGCGGCAGGCGCTCGATCAACTCGGAAAGATGGCCACCACCGCGGTGACCGCGCGTCGCTCGATCACCGGAATGCGCACATCGCTCAACAACGCCATCGAAGGTTGGAAGAAGACCGGCGCCACGAAGCCGCCGGACAACGTTCAGAAGGCTGCCGAAGATCTGCTGAAGAGGACCGACGAGACCTGCCGCAAGTTCGGCACGCCGGTGCAGTGCGGCGAGAAAGCAGCGCTCGGCGGCGCAGGGCCGCCGCTGGTGTACAGGCCCCCTGCCATCACGGTTCGAATCACGCAGTTGTTAGGCGGAGTGGAGAACTACGCGGCCGCGCCGACCGCGTGGCAGCTCGAGCAGATCAAACTCCTGCAAACGATGCTCACCACCGCCTCGGCAGAATCACGCAAGCTGACCCAGGACGATCTCGCCGCGCTCAATAAGATGATGAATGAGGCGGGCGTGCCGTATATCAGCGTGCCACGAGGAGGAAGCGCAGCGGCGCCGTAGGTCTTTGGAGTGCGGTGCCTTGGCACCGCTTTATGAGCCGCGGCTTGCCGCGGCGGCCGGCAGCAAGCTGCCGGCATCAAAGCGGCGGCAAGCCGCCGCACTCCAAAGCTTTCTGCAACTCGATGACGCGGGGAGCTCGAGCCGCGCGGCGACATCCGATTGTTTCAGCCCCGCGCGTTCGCGCGCGCGCACCAGCACCTCGCCGAGGAGCTTGAGCTCCTCGGCGAGTTTCATTTTGGTGGAGATGCGATCGGTGCCGCCGTGGCGAGACTTCAAATCAGAAGGTGTAGCTCACGCGCGAGTACACGAAGCGGCCGTTCATCCCGAAGGGCGAATTCCTCGGATATATGAAAACGCCTGCGCTGCCCACCTGCTCGGAACCATTGGCGGTGCCGGCGTTGAGATTCCTGCCCGGGAACTTGTCGAACAGATTTTCCGCGCCGACAGCGAATACGTACTTTGACCAGCGGTATGACATTTCAAGATCCGTCAGCCAGGCCGCCGGATAGACCTGATCATCCTTTACGGCGTTGTTGATGCTGCAGTACTCACCATAACGGCTCTGCCGTGCGGTGATGTTCACCGGTCCCTGGCTATAGTTCTCCATCAGACGGGTGTTGTCGCGCGGCTGTCCGCACTGGACTGTCCGCGTCTGGAGATGGTCAAAGAGCACCGCACCGAGACCGACGAGCTGTGGAGGCGTCGGCTCGAGGTTGACGATCTTCGTTTTGTTGCTGCTGTACGCGCCGGACAGATCGATGCGTCCGTTGAAGATCGGCCGCTGATGGTTGATCACCAGATCATAGCCATTGGTCCGAGTGTCGATCGCGTTGGTGAAAAAGCGGGCACTGTTCGCCCCAAAAGGCGCCAGAATCGGCTGCACTTGCGGCTGGGTGAAGTTGCCCGATAAGACGATGCGACGCTTGATGTCGATGCGGAAGAAGTCTGCGGTCATCTCCAGATTGGACATCGGCTGCCACACCACACCGCCGCTGTAGTTCCGCGACTTCTCCGGCTCGAGAGGCTTGGCGCCGAGTGCCACGGCAATCGGACTGCCGACCGGCGCAGTCCACACCTGGAAGGGGACAACGTTTCCGCTGGCATCGCGCAAGAAGTTCGTGCTCACTGCAGAAAAAAACGATTGACCGAGGGAGGGGGCACGGAAGCCAGTGCTGGCGGCGGCGCGAAAGATGAGCGGCTTGGCCGGCGAGTAACGCAGCGTCAGCTTTCCGTTCGTCGTGCTGCCGAAATCGCTGAAGTTCTCGTAACGACCGGCGAGGCCAACGCGCAACTGCTGCAGAACGTCGCCTTCCGTATCGATGTAGACTGCCTTGCTGTTTCGCGAGATGTCCACTGCATTGTCCGGACGGAAGCCGGGGAAAACCTGAGAACCCGGCGTACCGCGGGCGGTGCCGAACTGGTTGAGTGAGCCGCCGTCGATGTAGGAGGCCGGCTCCCCGGCGATGACCTGATAACCGTCGCGGCGGTACTCCACACCGGCAGCGACATTGAGCGGGCCGGCAAAGCCGACATTGAATCCGCGTGAGATGTCCACGTTTCCGGTGTACTGCTTGTCCGCCAGGGCGCCATCGTTGAACGAGGTCTGATTCGGCGGGATGGTCGGACCGAGCGAGACGTTCAGCGAGTTTCGGACATAGAAGTTGAATTTATTGCGTCCGTAACCGAGGCTGGCGTCATAAAACCACTTTGCCATTTCGCCGCGCACCCCGCCGTTGAGTGCGTAGTCGGCGATGCGTGGCTCGATCAGCGGAAGGAATCCGAGGGGAAAAATCTGCGGCCAGTCGGTGGTGTCGATCGCTCGACGGTAATTGCCACCGTGCGAACCGTGGCGAAGGTCGTAGTTACCGAACGTATACACGATCTGCTTTCCATCCTCGGTGATGGGGACATTCAGATTGAACAGCGAGAGGATGTCGCGCTCGTAAGAATCGCCAAAGTGTGTGTTCGGCTGCCGAACGAGATTGTTGCCGGCATCGCCCTTGACGATCTGGTCGCGTGGATCGTTGAGCGCGCGATTGGTGGCATAGCGATCGCGATACTCCACGGTGGCGAACAGCGCACCACGAGCGATCTTCCAGCCGCCGCTCAGGTTTGTATCGATCATCTGGCCGTCGGAGTGCGTCGTCGAGCCGCCTTTCACTTCGAGCTTCAGCGGCGCGGCGTCGGATTTCAGAACGAGATTGAGGACGCCCGCGATGGCGTCCGATCCGTATTGCGCCGTTGCGCCATCGCGAAGGATCTCGACGTTGTCGATTGCCGAGGCCGGGATGGTGTTGAGATCCGCACCGGCTGATCCGCGTCCGACGGTGTTATTGACGTTGACGAGCGCGCTGGTGTGCATCCGCTTGCCGTTGAGCATCACCAGGACCTGATCGGGACCCAGTCCGCGAAGTGTCGCCGGCCGCACGCTATCCGTGCCGTCGGCGATCGTGGGCCGCGGAAAGTTGAAGGACGGAGCAATCTTCTCGATGATCTGACTCGTTTCGGTCGACGGAGTGGTCTCGATCTGCTCGCGCGGGATGACGTCGACCGGTACCGCCTTCTCCTGCTCCGCGTTGATCGCCCGCGAGCCGACGGTGATCTCCTGACCGAACGACGGCCGCAAGACGAAGTCCTGGGTGACGTTGCCGCTGGTGTCGATCGTCGCCGACTTCGTTGAGAATCCCTGCAGCGATGCGGTGATCTTGACCTGACCCTTACGATTTGCGGGAAGCGTCAGCGAATAGCGTCCGTCCGCGTCGGTGATGGTCGTCAGTGCCAGCTCATCGATGGAGACGGTCACGCCGGGAAGCGGCGAGCCTTCGGTGGTCACGCGTCCGCGCACGGTCTGCGCGGCGAGAGGAAACGAAACGAGGAGTAGCAGAAAACAGCCGAGCTTCTGCATCGCTGTGCTCCTTTCAATTGAACCGTTTTGGGGGAAGTATAGTGTCAATCGCTTTGGAGTGCGGCGGCTCGCCGCCGCTTTAGAGCCGGCAGCTTGCTGCCGGCGGTTCCACAGGGCGTAGAAAAAACGCGGTCTTACCTGGACCGAGGGACAATACCCCGGGACCTACCTGAAACAACACTTTTATCGAACGCGTCGCGCCCTCGACGAACTACAGCAGCCATTTTTTCGACAATTCCACTCCGTCGCCGCTCACGATTGCAATCACGCTGGCGGTGTCAAGGGTCGCCGTTTGGTTTCAATACCGCGATACGCAGCTGATGCCGCAGGAGGAGATCGGCCGGCGGCAAGCCGCCGCACTCCATATCTTGAATAGCGTCAATCGATCGGCGGCAACTGGACATCCTCGACGACGAGGTGTGATAGCGCATAGAAGGCCGCGTGCACGCTTACGGGTTTCTCGCTGCGCCAGAGCGCGAAGGGCTCTGTTCCACTGTTTACCATCGTGTAGAGTTTTTCGCCGGCGTCGGTCTGTCCGAAGTCGTACGAGGTGGAGCCTCGTCGATAGAACCAGCGCACGATGCCGCTTTCGTTCGGCTTCGTCGCGGCGCCGATCAGCGTCCCTCCCCTGCCATAAGCGTTTTCCAATACGACGAATTCAGATCGCTCGGCGATGAGGTGCCATGTATCCGCCTCTCCGATGCGGCGCGCGTAGATACCGTCTTCGAGCGTCGTCGTGGAGCCGCCATCCGTGAGCCAGAACGCGTCGACAGCATCGCCGGCTCGCGCCATTCGTGGTGTGCTGGTGGAGGTGAACTTCGCGCGAACCATGAGCACGTCGTTGTTCAACCAACGTTTCGATCGCGGATCGAAACGCATGTAATGCACGCGCGAGCTATTCTCGTGCGGGATCAACACCTCCGTGCCCAGAATGTGCAAAATGCCGTCGCCTCGTTCGCACAAACGCCGCGTTGTTGAGCGTGTGATCGCTGAACTTCGGGATTGATCCGAGTACCTCGGCACCGCGATTGACCTGCAGATCGCCTCCATAGATTCCAACGAAGTACGTTCCTTCGGGCGTGACGATCGCCTGCTCCGAATCGAGGTCGACCGGCGCCGGGGCGATCGACATAGAGGTAAGCGACATCGTGTTGAATGCTCGTCCATGAGAACCCGGCAGCGCAATGAGCACGTCAGATGCTGCGCCGTACGCGCAGCGCGGCTCGCCGACCGCACAGGCAAGGAACGCATGCCCGCCATCGTCACCTTCGGCCCCGTCACCGGAGTTCGAATGTTCACGGCGACCGTCGGCGAGTCGTGCGTAAGTGGAGCACCGTAGTCGGCGATCTGGAGTTGCGCGCGAAGCCAGATCGAAGAGCCGATCGTCACCACGATCACCGCCACGACCACCCACCCGAAGCGGCGTGATGTAGAGCGTGGCCAGCAGCGCGGTCTCGATGACCGAGCCGATGGTGATCGCCATGTCGAGCCACGCATCGAGCGGCCGCGTGAGCCAGATGGTTGGCAGGAAGATTCGCTCCGCTGCGTACGCCCACGGCGCGAGAACGCGCCCGCAGATGACCGGAAAATTGACTCCGATCCGCGTCGCCCACGCCTCGCCTGACTCGGATAGACTAGTAGCGGTACCACTACTGAGTGACGGACCCCTCCGACAAACAAACCTCACGTGATCGCCTGATGCATGCGGGCAAGACGCTCTTCGCCCGCCTGGGATACGAGCAGACATCGACCGCCGCGATCGCTCGGGAGGCCGGCAGCTCCGAGTCGCAGTTGATGCGTTACTTCGGCGGCAAGGCGGGACTTCTCGAGGCGATCTTCAACGCATCGTGGACCGAGGTGCTTGCCCGGGTCAGCGAGGAAATCCCAGCGACCACTCCCGCCCACAACACGATCCTGGCAATGCTGAGCATCACCATGGAAGCATTCGGACGGGATCACGACATCGCCGTGATTTTTCTCTTCGAGGGTCGCCGCATTCGTGGCAACGAGGTGTCCCTGTCGCGTGGGTTTCTCCAGTTTTATCAGCTCGTGCAGGCGGTCATCCGGCGCGGCCAGGAAGACAGCTCCTTCCGTTCGGACCTCAATCCTCTGGTCCTCGGCGCCGCGTTTCTCGGCGCCGCCGAAGGAATGATGCGCGACCGCCTGCTCGCAGAGCGACAGGGGCTGCCCAATCCATTCGATGATGCGGAGGTGCACAAGACGTTTCAAGCGATCATCGACGGCGTCGCGGGACCGCGGTGACGTTTGGAGTGCGGCGGCTTGCCGCCGCTTTGGAGCCGGCAGCTTGCTGCCGGCGACTTACGGCTTTGGTACCTTAGGCTGGAAATCATCTGGAACATTCACTTGATCGATCTTCAGCCGTTGCACAGTTCGGACGAAAGCACGATCGGCGTTGTCTTCAAACCAGGAAGCCGAGCACCAACGGTAATTAGTCGCGCGCAACACAATGCCGTGATGGACCGGGTTCTCGTTCACGTATTTCAGACGCGCGAGGTAGGAACGTTCATACGTGAGCTGCGTATCGCGGTATTGAAACCATACGCGGCGACCGTCGACGCCATCAGCAAAGTTGTGTCGAATGAACGGTTGAAGGCATCCTTCGATCACAAGGTGATAGTGGTTTGACAAGAGCGCCCACGCATGAAGTTGCAAACGATACTTCTCACACAAAAAAAAGAGCAACTTCTGTAATTCGTCGAGAGCGTCAGGTCTTCGATAGTAGTGTTGTTTCAGATAAGTTCCCGCGGTGATGAAATAGATGCCGCGTTCGCGAATTCGATGAAGTGGACCGTGTGGCCAATCTGGCATGCATCGGATTGTCCCTCGGTCCATCCAATGCGGCGATTCTTCTACTCCCTTTGGAATATGCCACGCCGCCGGCAGCAAGCTGCCGGCGCGAAAGCGGCGGCAAGCCGCCGCACTCCACATCACTCGCCGCGCTCGAGTGTCTGCAACTCCCACAAGTCCTGCGGCGAACGATGCAGCAGCGGCGCGAGCGCGAGCTCGCCGGTCTTGCCGATCGCCGCCTTCAGGTAGTGCAGCTCCGCGAGCTTTTCCGCCACTCCGGTGTCTCTCTTCACCGGGAACCCGCTCTGGCGAAGCATCAGCACTCCCTTCATGCGCAGGGACAGCTCCGTCTGCAGGCGCAGATAGCAGAGCATGTCGGCGAGCACCGCTCCTTCAAAATGTTCGCGCAGCGAATGCAGGTACTGTCCTGCCGGCGTGTCCGCGAACTGGCCCGATTTCATCGCCTGCAGCACTTCGGCGTCGAGATCGAATCCCGTTCCCAGCCAGTCGCGCAGATAGCGCTCGCTCTGGCTGAAGACCGCCAGCATCAGCGGAGGAAGCACGACGACGATCATCACAGTCGACACTGCAGGCGAGAGCACGAAGTGGTTGAAGAGCGAGTGCAGGGTAAAGGCGATCAGCAGGCCGGGACCGACGAGCCACACCGCGTCGGACTGCTTGCGCTGAGAAAGAGCTTCGGTGGTCGTGGCCATGATGGCCGCGGTGCCGCCATGCATCACCGCGGTCCCAAAGCCGCGCACCACCCAGAGCGCCGGCGAAGCCTCGAAGAGTCTCGAGAGGTAATAGAGATTCTCGGCAAGCGCGAATCCTGCGCCGATGGCGAAGCCGTCGATCGCCGCGTCAATGAGAAATCCGATCCGGCGCGTGCGCATCATCAACAGAATTGGAATCGCTTTCAGTATTTCCTCAATCGCCGGCGCCACGAAGCGTGTCAGCATCCGGCGATCGAGTCCCATTTGCAGGAACCAGTGATGGAGAAGAAAACCGGCAACCGCGGCGACGCATCCGAAGAGGATGAGCTGCATCACGGTGCTGAGACGCACGAGCTTGTAGCTATCCAGATAGAGAAGGCTCAGCAGAAACAGCGCGACCGGTAAAAATCCGAGGAGGACAGTCATCGGAGAAGCTTCAGCGAGAGCATCACCTCATGCGAGCTCCTCCCCTTCTCCACCGCGGTTGCGTATCCGAGGGAGAGGGTGGACTCGAGGCTGGAGAAGAGGACCATGGAAAAGTCGACCTGCGCGCCAACATCGTAAATCTTCCGCCGGAAATCGCGATTGCCGATGTCGGTCACCAGTCCGGACGAAAAGAGCGCCAGGCGAGCCCAGTTTGTATAGAGCGACGGCACGCCAGCATGGCGGAAGCGGACCGGCGGCAGCAACCATTCGACCGTGAACTTGCCGAAGTCATTGCCGCCCGCCTCGTTCAGATCGAGTCCGGGAAAGCTGTAGTACTCGTGATAGCGGCGGACCTCCTGGTAGTCGATCCAGTTGTTGCCGAACGCGCCGAAGAAGAAGTTGGCGAAGGGATTGTCGCGATCGCCGAACGATTTCCCGGCCGACGATCGGAGCCAAAGCGATGCGTGGTCCATCGGCAGCAGGAAGCCGCGGTCATACGTTCCGTAGAATCGAGGGAAAAAACGTCCGCCAACGTGACTGCCACTCGTCGTCGCGGTCCACTGAAATCCATATTCGTCATCGACCGCGCCGATCGTCTTGCGTAGATCGCGATAGTCGAGTCGTCCGGCGATCGTCTCGTACTGCGTGAACGGCGCGCGGATGTTCTGGTAATCGGGAAGCGTGTCCAGGCCGCCGTAGTACGCGGTGCTGAGTGTGTACTCGAATGTGCGGGGGCGCTCGAAAATCAAATATTGATGATAGGCCACCGATGCCGCGCGACCTTTGCGGCTCACGCGCGTCGGTCCGAAGAGATCGTAGAAGTCCGTCGCGTTGTACCCCAGACGCACTTTCCACGGAACGCCGTCATAGCCGAGCTTCAGATGCAACTTCTCATCATGCGCCAGTGAGCGATCGGGAGAGTACGCCGCGGTGAAATCGAACGCGCGAAGGCCGAGCGGATCTGATGCATTGAATCGCAGTCCTGCGGCGATTTTGTTCTTGTAGCCTTCGACAACGGGATAGATCGATCCGAGACGGACGCGCGCGAAGGGGTGATACGGTCCGGCGTAGGTGGTCACCTCGTTGAGATTGACGCGCGCGGGAGAGCCGGCGTTCCAGCTCTTCACGATCGGATGCTTCTCCACGACCTGCTGCCCAAGGTACTCGATGGCGTTGACGTCTTTGCGCACCTCAATCGGAACGCGGACCGGCGCAAAACCTTTCGCGCTGTAGTGGTACGCGACCATGGTGTCCTCGGAGATCGGGATGGGACGAAACAGCCCGGTCTCCACGTTGGTCACCGCCTCCATCGTTTTCTTCTGCAGGTCGAAGCGGAAAACGTTCGAGACGCCGGTGTAGTACGACGTGCCATAGAGATAACGGCCGTCGGGCGAGAAGACGAAATTCGATGGCGAGTTGTTTTCGAATTCGTGAAGCACGTCGACATTCGACTTGCCGTGGAGCAGACCGTCGACGTCCGCTTTCACTAACTGCTGCCGGCCCTCGACATCGATCATCGCCGCACTGAGCGTCTTGCCGTCGGGCGAGATGTCCAGGTCGAAGATGTCGCGCCCGTAGTCGAGCGTGAGAAGCGATCGCCACTTGTCGTACGGCGGCGGAATGACCACCAGCGTCGAGCGGCCGTTGTGGTGCTGGATCCCCCAGATGGATTGATCCGCCGGATTGACGACCAGATCGCCGGTGCGGCAGTTCTTCAGCAGTTGCCGGCGGCGGCCGTTGTTCAGATCGAGCTCATTGAGATCGCGCCAGCCGCGTGAATTGTTCGTGGTGTAGAAAATCTTTCGCCCCTTCGCGTCGTAAGCCATGGAGGTGACGAAATAGAGCGCCGGAGCGACGACATCGGTAAGCGCCGTCATCTCCCCCGTCTCGATGTTGATAGCCACGATCTGCGCCGGCTTGGCCGGACGATTGATCGCCGCGTAGAGAAGCTTGCGGTCGGGATCGTAGAAGCTGCGCGAAACGGATCCGAGGATTTCGTGATTGATGCGCGTTTCGCCAGTGACCGGATACTGTCGGATGCGCTCGAGATTGCCCTTCTGCCATTCGTGCTCCCAGGCAATCCACCGCTGCCATTCGTCGTCAAGCGGCGTCCCGAAGACTTTCTCGAATTGGGACGCGAAGTAGCGCTTGCTCCCGGGACTCCGATTGACCCATTCGATCACTTTCTCCGGGCTGTATTTCATCGCCAGGTAACTCATGAAGCGCGTTCCGTACAGGTACGAGTTCTGGCCGATCTGAAAATCGATCGTTGTTCCTTCCGACTCGAGCCCGACGATGTCGTAGAAGAACGCGTTGTCCCTGACCATGGTGCGGAAGACCATCTCGTCGTATCCGCCGAGCGCCCGGCCGACGCCGCCGGCCATCCACGTCTCCAGGAAGACGGCGATCCCCTCGTGATACCACCGCGGCGAATACCATCTCGGGCTCGCCAGATAGCTGTAGAACATCGACAGCGGCTCCTCCTTGATCGGCGCCACTTTGCCGTGGAAGAGTCTGCGGAACCTCAGATCGCTGCCGGCCGCCTTGTCGGTGGCCACGACGTGCACCAGCTCGTGGTGCATGAGCCAATTCATCCGCTCGTTGGCGGGCATCACGTCGTAGACATAGTCGAAGGGCTCAATGCCGATGCTGATGTAGTTCCACGGCACCGTCGAAGTTCCGCCGTGACCATAGTCGCCGAAGTCCTGCATGAGGATCATGATCGGCTCCGACGGCGTGTAGCCGAAGAGCTTCCGATCAAACGCCAGCGAGTTTTCGAAGGAGCGGGCCAGGTGATACGAGAGGTACTCGTGTGCCTTGTCGTAATAGACGAGGTCGAGGTCGCGCGTGCGGCGAGACTCCAGCCGCTGCGCTGGAGCGGCGAGCGCGATGGTTACAGCGAGCGAGACGATCGACAGGACGCGAGCGTTCACTGTGCACCAGCTTTTCTAGTGTGCTGCGTATTGTAGCGGAGTAAAAAAGCCGCGGCCCCAAACTGCGGGCCGCGGCTCGTCGGTGCCCCCCGAATGAAGTCCCACCTACGGTTGCTGTCTCGCCTGCAACCGCGTCTGAAGACTTGCCAATCGAGTCGCGAGCTCCTCGTTATTCAGTTGCTTCGCGGCTGCGAGCTCCTGATTTGCGGCGGCTCTCGAACGTGCGAAGAATTCCCCTTCGCGTTGACTCAGCTCAGTCCTAACCGCATTGAGCCTGCTGCTGGCCTCCT
>WNEY01003586.1_pt1 | contig 11661 bp, 11 predicted proteins | sample 5400531 | NCBI WGS metagenome assembly WNEY01 (sample SAMN13153338, study PRJNA577476) | soil metagenome | isolation source: 200 cm saprolite under Douglas fir tree site 1 | place: USA:California | collected 2015-04-18
CGGTGGGAAGAAGTAATGCGTGGTCATCGCGCGGCTCCCGACGGCGCGACGGGCCAGGTGACGACGGCATTGCCGTGGTGCCAGGAGGGCTCGTAGCAGACGACCTCGGCGCGCGCCTTGCCCACGGCGCCGAGTAGGGTGATCCAGGTGCGCAGCTCGACATTGCCCGCCTTGTCCAGCTCCTCGCCGGTGAGCCGGGCCGTCTCGACGCCCCGGCCCTCGGTGAGGGCGGCCAGGAGCTGGCGGTCCCAGTCGAAATCGGGCGAGGCGTAGCGGTCGGTGCCCGGGTAGTGTGACATCCCGCCCGAAGCCATCAGCGCCACGCGCTCGGGGCGGGCATCCAGGATCTCCCGCAGCGCGCGGCCCCAGGCGTAGCAGCGGCGCGGGGTGGGCTGGGGCGGGAGATAGACGTTGACGTACAGGGGCACGATCGGCACCGGCGGGGCGGGCATGGTGAAGTGCAGCGGGACGTAGAAGGCGTAGTCGAGCCGAATGTCCTGGCTGTAGGCCAGATCGAACTCGCGTTCTATCCCTTGCTCGAGAATCCCCCGGGCGAGCGGCTCGTGGACGGGGAAGGTGTACGAGTACGTCCCGAACTGGCCCGAGACCTGGGCGCCGGCATAGACGGCGAAGGCCGGGACGGCATTGAGAAAGAAGCCCTCGATGTGATCGCCCGCGATGAGGCAGATGGCATCGGGCCGCGCCTCGGTGAGCAGGCGCTTGACCTGGGCGTAGGCCGCGTGGACGCGGAGGACCAGCGCGCGGTCCTCGGTCTCGGGGCGGACCAGGAGCTGAGGCGTGTGCGGACAGGCGACGGCGGCCACCAGCGGCACTCGGCTCTCCTCGGGGCAGATTCTATATCGGAAGGCGCGGGTGTGGGCTTTTCCCTCGGCACGCTTTTCCCTCTCCCCCTGGGGAGAGGGCAGGGTGAGGGGGAGTGTCCATTTCGAGGCACTGGCCCAGCGAGACAATAGAGTAGAATTCGGACATGAACCCGGATCCCGCAAAGCTCTTGGAGGAGGCGCTCAGGCTGTCGCCTGAGGCACGGGCTGCACTCGCGGCCTCTCTGTTGGAGAGTCTCGATGAGGGCATCGATGAGGGTGCAGAGGCTGCGTGGGCCACGGAAATCGCCAAGCGAGTCCGGGAGCTCAACTCGGGAACAGTTGCGCCGGTGCCCTGGCCTGAAGCTCGTCGCATGATCCTCGGCCGGTAGTGCCAGGCGAACGCGCCTGGGTTCACCCTCAGGCGGTCGCAGAAGCACGTGCCGCCCGGGAGTGGTACCAAGCCCGGAATGCCGAAGTCGCCGAGGCGTTCATGGCGGAGCTCGATTCCGCCCTCGATCAAATCGAGGAGGCGCCGCGCCAGTGGCCGCCTTACCTCGGCGACACCCGTCGATACCTTCTCCGCCGCTTCCCTTTTTTTGTTGTCTACCGCGAGACGAAGGGCGGGATCGAGGTTCTGACTGTCGCGCACGCACACCGCCAGCCGGGATACTGGGTCGGTAGGTAATTCTCAAATGGGGTCAGGTCTTGAATTACGACAAACGGTGACGGCAATTGCCGTCACTAAATGTCGTAATTCAAGACCTGACCCCACTCAGGTGGCGGCGGGCGAGGCCGGCGGCGTAGACCTCGAGGAGCTGGTGCATCTCGCGCATCGCCTCTTCAGCGGCGCGCCGGTCCTCCGCGGTGCGCACGTGCTTGAGGATGGTCTTCTTGGTCTCGCCGGACTCTTCCTTTTCGATCGCCTCGTGCACCGTGTAGTTCATGGCGCCCCACTCGGGGCGGGCACTGTAATGCTCGACGAGAGCCCGTCCGACCGTGCGCGCGATCTCGACGACCTCTTCCTCGAGGAGGGCGGTGGCGCAGAGGGAGGCCGACCAGGGGAACTCGTGGGCCAGCCGGCGGAAGAAGTCGATGATGGCGGCCATCTCGGGGACGGGCTTGATGTCGCTATAGGCGGCGCGCGGGTAGCCCAGATCGTCGCCGATCCGGCGGAAGAGCTCATCGTGATCGGGCGTGCCGCCGACCTTGCCCTCGAAGTAACCCAGGTCTTCCACGAGCAGGTGACGCGCGCAGTCCTTCCGCACCTCGAGATCCTCGCAGCGGGTGTGGATGCCGCTGAAGATGCGCGGGAACCAGGCGATGAGGAGATAGTGCTGGGCAATGTGCCCCCAGACCTGCTCGCGGCTGAGCGTGCCGGCGGCGAAGCGCTTGAAGTACTCCGAGCGGCGGAAGGGGCTCTGCGCCAGCAGCTCCGCGGTGAGCGCCTCGTACCAGGCTTCGGTGGTCGTCGCGCCGGTCGGCATGCCGGGGCCTCCTCCTCGGGGCCGATTCTATCCCAACCGGTGTATCAAATTCGCGGCATTCATCCGTCCCTTTCCATGTGCTATCGAATGGTGAAGGAGCTGGAATCGCGCGACCGTGGCATTCGAAGTCATCGGCCGAGTCAAGAGCATACGTACGATCGCGGCTGGCAACGCGATTCGCGAAGTCCGACGGCTTCGGAAGGCCTACGGTTTTGGCCAATGGCGGAAGAAGAAGGGACTCGCTCGAGTCCGGTTCGAAGATGGTACTATCTGCTCAGCAGAGGTTCACTGGTATGAAGCGCACGGAATTGGCAAGAAAGAACTCAAGCTCAAGCGCCTCCTTCAAGGCTGATCATACGCGGCGCCGGCTACGGTCGCGTTACGTCCTCTGCGTCAGCAACCAGGGCTACCCTGCCTCTCTGGAGCGGAGGAAGGTCTACCGCCAGATTCCGGACGGCGAGGCAGCGAGGCGCGGACTTATCAGAGTCGTCGACGAGTCCGGCCAAGGCTACCTCTATCCCAAGGGCCGCTTCGTATCAATCTCCCTCCCAAAGGCAGCCGCAAGAAGGTTCTCGTCAGTTAGGTAGGTGGGGAGGAGTAAGAAATGCCGATACTAGCCTTCGCGGTTTATGGGCCGGGGTGGTCTCTTGAGACGACGGTGGAGTCGCCGGAACGACTCCGCCGTCCGACAGCAGGGATCCCGCGTTACACCTTGGCGATGTAGCCGTACCGGAGGTTGCTGCGCCCGGAGCCCGAGCGCTCGTACTCCTCCTTCATCGCGGTGAGGCGGTCGCGCGGCCCGCCCAGCTCAGCGCTCTTCTGGAACTTGTACAGGCGCGCGCTGTTCTCGCCGAAGATCGCGTTCTTGGTCGGCCCGTCGGCGGGACCGAGGGGAGCGTAGCCGTACTTTTTCTGCATGTCCTCGGGGATCTCGAGCCGGCGCAGGCCCTCGATCTGCCACTGCGGCGCGCCGGTCCAGATGGCGTCCGTGCCCCAGACGACGTGATCGGCGCCGAGCCCCTTGATCATCATTCCCATCAGCGCCGCGGTGACCCGCGGCTCGGCGATCGTGGTCTGGGCGAAGAGCTGGCCGACGTCGGCGTAGACGTTCTTCACGCCGTACTTGCCGGGAATCTCGATGAGGTCCGACACCCACTCGATCCGCCCCGTCTTCTCGAACTGCGCCCACGCGTCCGCGGCCACCCCGCCACCCGGGAACCGATAGCCGCCGTGGTAGATGATGAAGTTGAGCTGCGGCCAGTCCTTGGCCGCCTTCCCGACGTCCCTCACGTCGCTGTACGCGAGCAGGTGCGGGAACTGCTTTTCGACCGACGGCGGGAAGAGGCCCTTGTGTATGCAGATGTTGACGAGCCCGGCCTTCACCGCCTTCTCGTAGAACGGGTAGACGAGTTTCTCGTCGTCGAGCCGCCAGGGGTACTTGCTGGTCTTCTTGTTGGTGTTGTCGCCGATCGTGTAGCCCTTGAAGGAGTCGGGCTTGAGGACCGCGATGGCCTTGTCGACCTCCTCCATCCATCCCGGCTGGCCGGGCGTGACGATCGCGTGGGCCAGCAGCCGCCGCGCGCCGAGCTTCGCGTTCACCTTCGCCCGCGCCTCGGCCGCCATCTCGTTGGTCAGGAACCAGTCCCCGGGGATGTCGGACGGCGCGCTCGAGAGCACCGCCACCTTGGTGTCGCTGTCGAGGAACATTTCCTTGAAGAAGTTGTTGAACTTGAGGTCCTCGATCGTCTGCGGCTTGTCCCCCAGCGCGGGGTTCCACCCGGCCTTACCCACCGCCTGCCGCATCAGAACGAAAATCTGGATGCGCGTATCGTCGCGCAGGAAGTGCACTTGATCGTCCATGATGAACTGGCCGCTGAGCGCCTTGGCGCGTTCTCCCGCCATCTCCTTGTCGGCCGCCTCGGCGCGCGTGGCGTCGTAGAGCCGGCCGTAGACGTCGTTCATCACCACGAAGGCGGCGGCCATGCCGCTGGCCGTCTTGAAGAATTGGCGCCGACTCATTCCCATCTTCTTCGCCAGCTCGTTGCCCAGCGCCTTCACCCGCGCCTCGACCTCGCGCTGCTTGGGCGTTTGGGGCGTCGGGTAGTACTCGTCGTTGGAGACGATCTGGGTGGGAATCGGTGACGGGAACGCCGAGGTCTCCGCGGGCAGCAGGCTGTCGAGCTCTTCCTGACTCAGTAGGCGCATGGCGATCTCCTTTGGCTCACGCCGGGACGTTACTCACGGGCCAAGATGGAGCACGGCAACCCTACGTCACCAATGGACAATCGTCAAGAACCTCTTGCCGTAATTCAAGACCTGGCGGAAAATCGCCGCGGTGCCAGACTTCACTGAGCTCAAGCAGAAGCACAGAGCGACCTGGGCGGCCGGCGACTACGACCGGATCGCCCAGGGCATCCTGGCGGTCGCCGACCATGTGGTGCGGGTCGGCCGCATCCGTGCCGGCGAGCGCGTGCTCGACATCGCGTGTGGAACCGGGAACACGGCGCTGATGGCCCGCGCGCGCGGCGCTGTGGTCACGGGACTCGACCTCACTCCCGATCTCCTCGCAATCGCCCGGACGCGTGGAGCCGAGCAAGGGTACGACGACATCACGTGGACAGAAGGCGACGCCGAGAACCTCCCGTTCCCGGACGGCGCGTTCGATGTCGTCGTGTCGTCCTGCGGCCTCATGTTCGCGCCCGACCAGCGGAAGGCGGCGAAAGAGCTGGCGCGCGTGACGAGGCCCGGCGGCCGCATCGCGATCCAGGCATGGACGCGCGAGGGCGGCGTCGGGGGCATGTTCGAGCTCACGGCCGCCTATGTCCCGCCGCCGCCAGGCGTTCCGAGCCCCTTCGACTGGGGCGACGCGGAAAAAGTGAAGGCTCTGCTCGGCCCGTCGTTCCGAGACTACCGGTTCGCGCGATACGACTGCCCGGAGTTCGCGGACACGCCGGAGCAGCTGGCCGACCTCTTCATCGAGAAGTTCGGTCCCACAAATCGCGCGTACACGTCGCTACCCCAGGACAAGGCGGCGGCCTTCCGCAAGGACCTCATCGACCTGTACCGCGGCTACGTCACGCCGGCGGACGGAAAGGTGCGCTGGGGCCGCGAATACATCATCACGCTCGGGGTCAGGTCTTGAAATGCAACATTTAGTGACGGCAATTGCCGTCACCCAATGTCGTATTTCAAGACCTGACCCCGCTGTATCATGGCGGGGCGATGGGCGGCAAATACGTTGGCGCGCAAGTCCGCCGCAAGGAAGATCCTCGCTTGCTGGCGGGGCGCGGGCAGTTCGTGGACGATCTCGCGCCCGCCGGCTGCCTGCACGCGGTGGTGCTGCGGAGCCTGCATGCTCATGCGCGGATCAAGGCCATTCGCGTCGAGGCCGCGCGGCGGCATCCCGATGTGCGCGCCGTCTTCACCTTCGACGACCTGGCTGATCGGCTGAAGCCCTTGCCCACGGCTGGAGTGGCGCCGCCGGCACTCCAGGCGCGGGTCGGGTTCCAGGTGCGGTCGGCGCCTCAGTATCCACTCGCCCGCGGTGTCGTCCGCTATGTCGGCGAGCCCGTCGCCATCCTGCTGGCCGACACGCGCTACTCCGCCGAGGACGCTCTCGCGCTCATCGAAGTGGACTACGAGCCCCTGCGGGTGATCGCGGATGTCGAGCGCGGGCTCGAGGCGGGCGCGCCGCGCATTCATCCCGAGTGGCCGGATAATGTCGCGGTGGCCTTCTCGCTGAAGCTCGGCGATCCGGACGGCGTCTTCGCCACTGCGCCGGTGGTCGTCAGCGAGCGGCTCAGCATGCAGCGCTACGCGGGGATACCGCTCGAGCCGCGGGGGCTGCTAGCCGTGCCGGGGCCGCGCGGGGACGTGACGATCTGGTCCTCCACCCAGGTGCCTCACGCGCTCCAGCGCGCGCTGACGGAGGCGCTGGGACTTCCGGCGCATCAGGTGCGCGTCATCGCGCCGGATGTGGGCGGCGGCTTCGGCACCAAGGTCTCGCTCTATCCAGAAGACGTGCTGGTGCCGCTCCTGGCCCAGCGACTCGGCCGGCCGGTCAAATGGGTCGAGACGCGGCGTGAGCATCTGGCCAGCGCCACGCATTCGCGCGAGCAGGCGCACGACGTCGAGATCGCCGCCACGGCCGACGGGCGAATCCTGGCGCTGCGCGATCGGTTCCTCCTGGACCAGGGCGCCTATAATCCCTGGGGCATCGTCCAGCCCTACAATACCGTCGGCCATCTGCTGGGCCCGTTCCGAATCCCGAACGTCGCGGTAGAGGCGCGCTCGGTGGTCACGAACAAGACTCCGCATGCGCCGTACCGCGGCGCCGGCCGGCCCGAGGCCGTGTTCGCGATGGATCGCATCGTGGACCTCCTCGCGCGACAGATTGGAATTGACCCGGCCGAAATCCGCCGGCGCAATTTCGTGCGCGCGGACGAGATGCCGTACGACGTCGGGCTCCTCTACCGCGACGGCCAGCCGCTGGTCTACGACAGCGGCGATTTTCCGGCAACGCTGGAAGCCGCGCTCGAGGCGACGGGCTACGAGGAATTCAAGAAAGAGCAGGCTTCTCTGAGGCGCGAGGGCATCTATCGCGGCATCGGGATCTCTTCCTATGTCGAGGGCACCGGCATTGGGCCCTATGAAGGCGCCGTCGTCAGGATCGACCCGTCGGGCAAGGTCGTGGTGGCGACGGGGGCGTGCTCGCAGGGCCAGGGGCACGAGACCGTCTTCGCTCAGATCGCTGCCGACACTTTGGGTGTCGCCCTCGAGGATGTGACCGTGGTCGGAGGCGACACCGCCGCCATTCCCTTTGGCATCGGCACCTTCGCCAGCCGCAGCCTCGTGCTGGCGGGCAATGCCGTGGCGCAAGCGGGAAAGGCGGTGCGGGAGAAGCTATTGGGCGCCGCGGCAGTTTTGTTGGAAGCCTCCGCGAAGGATCTGGAAATCGCCGACGGCCGCGTCTTTGTCCGCGGCCTTCCCGACCGCACGCTGCCCTTCGCCCGCATTCTCCAGGCGGCGCTGCCGAGCTTCGCCGGCGCGGGAGTGGCCGAGCCCGACTTCGAGGCCTCCGCCTATCCGCCCGTGCCGACGGTGACCTATGCCAGCGCCGTGCACGTGGCGATCGTCGAATGCGATCCCGAGACCGGCGCGGTGCGACTCATCCGCTATGTGGTGGCGCATGACTGTGGGCGCGTGATCAATCCCGTGATCGTGGACGGGCAGATCCACGGCGGCGTGGCCCAGGGCATCGGGGGTGGGCTCTGGGAGCGCATCGTCTACGACGGCGCCGGCCAGCTCCTGACCCAGACTTTGATGGAGTATCACCTCCCCATGGCGGACGAGCTGCCCCCCATCGAGACCGTGCACATGGAATACCCCTCGCCGCGCAATCCGCTGGGCGTGAAGGGGCTGGGCGAGGGCGGCGCCATCTCCCCGCCCGCCGCCATTGCCAATGCCATCGACGACGCGCTGGCCCCCTTCGGCGTGCGCATCACCCAAGCCGCCCCGTCCCCGGCAACCCTGTGGGGTCAGGTCTTGAAAAGCAACATTTAGTGACGGCAATTGCCGTCACCAAATGTCGTAATTCAAGACCTGACCCCAGTTAGAATATCGGCCGGTTGAAGGAGGCCAGCAGAAATGGGAGCCGGAGGCGGCCACGGAGGTTTGCCGCGCATCGGCGTGAGCTGGGTCGAGCCCGATCAGGCGGCAACCGATCTCCTCGTCCAGGCGGTGAAGGCGGCGGGCGGCGAGCCCGTCCCGCTGCTCACCGACGCGGCGTCGTGGACGGCCGAGATCCACACGCTCCGCGGGCTCGTGCTCAATGGCGGCAATGCCGTGGACCCGCGCCGCTACGGTCAAATCAACGAGGGGCTGTGCCGCACGGTGATCCCGCACCGGGACGAGCTCGAGCTCGAGGCCTTGGCCTACTGCCGCGCGCGCGGGCTGCCGGTGCTCGCGGTGTGCCGCGGGATGCAGCTGCTCAACGTGGCCTGCGGGGGCAGCATGCTGCAGGATCTGCCCATCACCACCGTCGAGCACGAGGCCGTCGGCGACGACTCGCGCTTCCATCCCATCGCGCTCAGCGCCGGGAGCCGTCTCGCCGAGCTGGCGGGCGGACGCTCGGGCCTGCGCGTGAACAGCCGCCACCACCAGGGGCTCAGGGCCGAGCATCTGGCGCCGGGACTGCGCGTGTCGGCGCTCGCCTTCGACGGCGTGATCGAGGGGCTCGAAGCGATCGGCGAGCCGTTCGTGATCGGCATCCAATTCCATCCCGAGCGGCCGGGCGAGGTGCCCGAGATGGTCAGCGTCTTCGACGCGCTCGTGACCCGAGGCCGGATCGCGTGACGAAGTACGCCATCCGCCGCGCGCTCCAGGCCATTCCTCTCCTCATCGGGATTTCCTTCGCGGCCTTCGTGCTGCTGCGGCTGGCTCCCGGCGGTCCCATGGCGGTCTACGCCCAGAACCCGAGCATGACCGAGGCCGACATGCGGCGGATCGAGCGCATCCTCGGTCTCGATCAGCCGATCCACGTCCAGTACGTCAAGTGGGCGACGGGGATGGCGACGGGCAATCTCGGCTACTCGTACCGGACCGGCCGGCCGGTGGGCCAGATCATCCTCGAGCGCGTGCCAGCCACGCTCGTGCTCATGGCGGCCGCGTACTTCATCGCCATCACGCTGGGACTCGTCACGGGCATCGTCAGCGCCACGCGGCGTCGCAGCGTCTTCGACTACATCGCCACCGTCGGGGCGATGGTCGGGCTCTCCGTGCCCACCTTCTGGTTCGGCCTCATCGTCATCATCATCTTCGCCGCCATCCTGCACTGGATCCCCTCGGGCGGCATCGCGACTCTGGGCGCGCCCTTCTCGCTGCAGGACCGGCTGCTCCATCTGATCGGGCCGGCCTCCGTCCTCGGGCTGTGGATGACCGCGACGTGGAGCCGCTACACGCGCTCGAGCATGCTGGAAGTCGTCGGCCAGGACTATATCCGGACGGCGCAGGCGAAGGGACTGCGGCCGCGCGCCATCCTGTTCCGCCACACGCTGCGCAATGCGCTCATTCCCCTCGTGACGCTGGCCGGGCTCGAGTTCAGGAATCTCTTCGGCGGGGCGCTCGTGACCGAGACCGTCTTCTCCTGGCCCGGCGTGGGCCGCCTGTACCTGGACTCGCTGAACTACCAGGACTACTCGGTGATCCTGGGCCTGCTGCTCTTCACCTCGGTGATGGTGCTGATCGGCAGCCTGCTGGCCGACCTCGTCTACGCGGTGGTGGATCCGCGGATTCGCCTGACCTAGGCCATGAGCGTGGACAATTCCCCCCTCACCCTGCCCTCTCCCCCTCCGGGGGAGAGGATAAAGGTGAGGGGGAGAGGATAAAGGTGAGGGGGATCGTGTGGGCCAAGTTCACGCGCAATCGCCTGGCCACTGGCAGCGCCGTCGTGATCCTCCTGCTGGTCGTCCTGACGGTGGGCGCCTCGTGGGTGGCCCCGCACGATCCGCTCTACATCGACATGGGCCACAAGTTCGCGCGGCCGGGCGAGGCGGGTTTTCTGCTGGGCGCCGACGAGCTGGGGCGCGATGTCCTGAGCCGCCTGCTGCACGCGGGGCGCGTGTCGCTCGCCGTCGGGCTCGTCACCGCGCTGATCGCCGTGCTGGTCGGCTCCGTCCTGGGCGGCGTGGCCGGCTACTACGGCGGCGCCGCGGACGCCTTCATCATGCGGTTGGCGGATGTGCTGCTCTCCATGCCCACCATCTTCCTGCTCCTCGCGCTCTCGGCCTTTCTCCGGCCTTCGGTGTTCAGCATCACGCTGATCATCGGCCTCAACTCCTGGATGTCGGTCGCCCGGCTGGTGCGCGGCCAGATCCTCTCGCTCAAGGAGCAGGAGTTCGTGCTCGCGGCGCGGGCGATCGGCGCCAATGACCGGCGCCTGATCTTCCGCCAGCTCCTGCCCAATGCCGTGCCGCCGGTGCTGATCGCGGCCACGCTCACGGTGGCGATGGCCATCCTGCTCGAGTCGTCGCTGAGCTATCTGGGCTATGGAATTCAGCCGCCGACGGCGAGCTGGGGGAATATGCTCAACAACGCCCAAACCTACGTGCTCTACGCGCCCTGGGTCGCCGTCTACCCGGGGCTCATGATCACCGTCACCGTGCTGAGCTTCAACTTCGCCGGCGACGGGCTGCGGGACGCGCTCGACCCGCGCTTGACCCTGACATGATAAGAAGGAGGAACCCATGAAGAATCCACGACCGTTCTCCCGCCGCCGGCTGCTCCAAGGGGCAGGCGCCCTGGCGGCCGCCGGGCTTCTCCCAGCGCCACGCGAGGCCCGGGCGCAGGCCGGGCAGCCCCAGAAGGGCGGCCAGATCATCGTCGGCATCTCGCAGGAGCCGCAGAACTTCAACCCGATCATGCCGACGATCGAGAGCCAGCGCGGCGTCCACATGTGCCTCTTCGACAGCCTCTGGCGCATCGATCCCAAGGGCAAGTATCTGCCGAACCTGGCCGCGGAGATTCCCGCGCGCGGCAACGGCGGCCTCTCGGCCGACGGCACGCTCCTCACCGTCAAGCTCCGCAAGGGCGTCAAGTGGCACGACGGCCAGCCCTTCACCGCGAAGGACGTGATCTTTACCTGGCAGACCCTCATGAACCCCAAGGTCAGCGCCTTCTCCACCGTGGGGTTCGACCAGATCGCCTCCGTGACGCCGGCCGACGACCTCACGCTGAAGATCAAGATGAAGCAGGCCTATGCGCCCATCTTCGTCGTCCTCGCGGACATGTTCATCGTGCCCGAGCACATCCTCTCGAAGAGCGCCGACATCAACAAGGACGAGTTCAATACCCGGCGCCCCGTCGGCACGGGGCCCTTCAAGTTCGTCGAATGGGCGACGGGAGATCACATCACGCTCGAGGGCAACCCGGCCTATCACGGCCCGGGGCCGTACCTCGACCACCTCCTCTTCAAGTACATTCCCGATCTCACCGTGCTCTTCACGCAGTTCAAGACGGGCGAGATCGACATCACCGGCATTCAGGGCATCCCGGTCGATCTCTATCCCGAGGCCAAGACGCTCCCCAATACCTCGCTCTACGTCGCGCCCAGCACGACCTACGAGAGCGTCGCGCCGAACTTCACGCTGCCGCTCTTCCAGGACAAGCGGGTGCGCCAGGCGCTCTACTACGGCATGGACAAGAAGCCGATCGTCGAGAAGATCTCCCTCGGTCTCGTGCCCGAGGCCGAGACGTATGTCCCGCCCCAGTCCTGGGCCTACAATCCGAAGATCAAGGGGCATCACAAGTACGATCCGGAAAAGGCCAAGGCCCTGCTCGAGGCGGCGGGCTGGAAA
>WNEY01003587.1_pt1 | contig 11661 bp, 12 predicted proteins | sample 5400531 | NCBI WGS metagenome assembly WNEY01 (sample SAMN13153338, study PRJNA577476) | soil metagenome | isolation source: 200 cm saprolite under Douglas fir tree site 1 | place: USA:California | collected 2015-04-18
AGGGTGAGCCCATCGCCGGCCAGGGTCGCCGCGCTGAGGCGCAGACTGCCGCGGCCCATGATGAGCAGCAGCAGGCCCGCCAGCGCCAGCACGATCCCGGTCCAGGTGCGCGGGGCCACCCGGTCGATCCGCAGCGCGGCGCTGAGCATGGCCACGAACAAGGGAACCATCGAGAGAATGAGGGAGGAGTTGCCCGCGGTCGTCCTGGCCAGGCCGTTGATGAACGAGACTTGGTAGATGGCGTGACCAACCAGGCCGAGCCCCACCAGCCTGAGCCACATCGCTTTGGGGGGAACCGGCTCGCCTGCTCGCCACAGGACCGCCAGCAGCAGGACTGTCGCGCCGCCGAAGCGCAGGGCGTTGAACACCATCGGCGTCATCTCGCGAAACGCAATCTTCACGATCGGGAAGTTCACGCCCCAGATGACGACGAGGGCGAGCATCGCGAACTCGACCCTGCGGGGCTTCACGATTCCAGCGCGCCGAACGCAGCCGGCAGCCGGGAGCACGAGATCATTCGGTGCGTTCTGCCTTCTGCATACTGCGTTCTGATTCACGGAGCTTCTTTCGTCTCACAAGATCGCCGGCCATCACGATGGCCGCCACCATGCTGTCGGCCCGGGCGATGCCCTTCCCGGCGATGTCGAACGCCGTCCCGTGATCCACAGAGGTGCGCAGAAACGGCAGGGTCAGCGTGACGCTTACGGCGCCGTGGAAATCGAGGGTCTTCGCGGCGATATGCCCCTGGTCATGATACAAGGACAGCACCGCGTCATACCGGCCCTCCAGCGCCTGGGCGAAGACCGAGTCCGCGGGGACCGGACCGTCCACCTGCCATCCCTGCCGGCGGGCGTCCTCCACCGCCGGCGCGATCTCCTCGAGATCCTCCTTCCCCAGGGCACCGCCTTCACCGGCGTGCGGGTTGAGGGCCGCGACGGCAACGTGCGGCCGGTCGAATCCCAACTTCTGCAGTTCGGCCACGATCCGGGGCAGCATCGCGGCGAGGCGTTCCCTCTTCACCTCTGCCAGCGCCTCCCGCAGGGACATGTGGCGGGTGAGGAAGAAAATGCGCATGTTGCGCACTGCGAACATCGTCAGCGGGTCGGCTGATCCGGTGAGCGCGCCGAGCATCTCCGTGTGCCCCAGATACCGGTAGCCCGCCCGCCACAGGGCTTCCTTATTAATGGGTGCGGTGGCCAGCGCGTCTGCCCGGCCGGCCAGCGCCTCCTGCACCGCGCGTTCGATGAACTGGCCTGCGGCCGCGCCGGCCGTAGCCTGGATCTTTCCCCACTGTAGACGATGGTCGACGTTGGCGAGATCGAGCAGCCGCAGCGGACCGGCCGGCGAGAATTCCAGCTTCGTGCCGGTGACCTCCATCGCCCGCTCCAGGACCCAGCGGTCGCCGACCACCACGGCCTGCACCGCGCGTCGCACCGGATCGTCCGCCAGTGCGCGCACAACGATCTCCGGACCAATTCCGGCAGGATCACCGATCGTGACGGCCACCACCGGGGCATCCATGAATTCCATTCTACACGCTCCATGCGCAGGGGCTGTTCCCCGATTCGTGGAAAGCAGCCCCACCGCCCTGCGGGCGGGAAGCGAGGCGTGCATGGCGACCGTTGAACGCGGGTGCCTGGCCATCGGCGACATCACCGGATACACGACGTACCTGGCCGGGGTGGAGCTGGAGCACTCCCAGGACGTGCTGGCCGACCTGCTGGGCGTGGTCGTGACGCAGATGCGCGGCCTGCTGCATCTCGCCAAGCTGGAAGGCGACGCCGTCTTCTGCTACAACCGCGAGGATGAGGCGACCGGCCCCATGTTGCTCACCATGGCCGAGTCGTGCTACTTCGCCTTCGCCCGGCGGCTGCAGAACATCCGGCTGCGCACCACCTGCGAGTGCGACGCCTGCCGCCTGATCCCGCGGCTGAACCTGAAGTTCGCGACGCACTTCGGCCAGTATGTCACCCATGACGTGGCGGGCAGTCGCGAACTGATGGGTCGTGACGTCATCGTGGTGCACCGGTTGCTAAAGAACTCGGTGAAGGAGAAGACGGGGCTGCGCGGGTACGCGCTGTATACTCAGCCGACGGTGGAACGCTTCGGCCTGGATCCGGTGTCGCTGGGGATGGCTGAGCACACCGAGGCCTATGACGACGTCGGAGAAATCACCGGATACGTGTTCAACTTGGAGGCGCGCTGGCTCGAGGAGCAGCAGCGGCGTACGGCCTACATCGCCCCGGGAGAGGGCGTCACGCTGATGGAATACGAGATGTCGGCCCCGCCTGCCCTCGTCTGGGACTATATGACCTCTCCGGCGAAGCGGCCGCTGTGGCAACTCGACACCAGGCGCGTGGATCAGCGCAACCCTCGAGGTCTGCCGGGCGTGGGCACGACCAACCACTGCGTGCATGGGGAGTACGCCGTGGACGAAGAGATCCTCGATTGGAAGCCGTTCCAGTACTTCACGGAGCGTGCCACGACGCCGGGCGGCGTGGCGCTGTTCACCTCCGAACTGACGCCCCTCGATAACGGCAGGCGCACGCGGGCGACGATGCGGCTGCTCCCTGCGGGGGGTGCGCAGGCGCTGGGGTCGATCGAGCCGATGCTGCCGATGCTAGTGGAGTGGGCGCGCCGGAGTGGTGCTGCCCTGGCAAAGCTGCTGGCCCGCGTGCAGGGCGGTGCGGCTCAGCAGGTGGAGTCGCGCGGGGATTAGGTGACGGGATGCCGCCGCTGTCGGAGGAGATCACCGTCCACGGGCGCACCTTCCAGCTCACCATCGAGGGCCCCGATGGCCTGCGGCGCTTCAGCGCGATCATGACCGATGTCGCGACCGGCCGCCCGCTGACGCGCAATCCGGTGCGTGGTCGCAGCGCCGCCGATGCGCGCGACCGGGCCCTGGAGGTCATGCACAACCTGCTGGGGATTGAGCGGTTCTATGATCAGGTCCTCGCCGTCGCGGCGCAACTCGCCCCTGGAGCAGCCGTGGATCTCACCGAGGATGCGCAGGCCATCCACGCGGAGGTCTCCGGGACGTGGGAGCTGGGCGTGCCCCTCGCCGTGGCCCGCGATGATGTGACCGACCCGGAGGCCGACCCGGTAGTCCTGCGCGAGCGGATCGAGGTGCACTTCCGGACACACCTCCGGCGGGTAGGATAGCGCATGGATCTGATCATTCGCCGCGCGGCGATCCAGGGTAGCGAGGGCCTGCACGACATCGGCATCCGCGGCGATCGCATCGACGTCCTCACACCGCATCTCGGCGAGCGGGCCCCAGTCGAGCTCGACGCCGCCGGGAGCCTGGTGACCCCGTCGCTGGTGGAGACGCACATCCATCTCGATGCGGTGCTTACCGTCGGGCAGCCCCGGCACAACCGCACCGGCTCGCTGTTTGAGGGCATCGAGATCTGGGGCGAGCGCATCAAGACGCTCACCCACGAGGACGTCAAGCAGCGGGCCACCACGGCGCTGAAGTGGATGCTGGCCCACGGCGTGACGCACGTGCGCACGCACGTCGACGTCTGCGATCCGAACCTCACGGCGCTCGGGGCGCTGCTGGAGGTGCGGGAGGACGTCCGGGACGCCGTCACGATCCAGATCGTCGCCTTTCCCCAGCAGGGCATCTACTCGTTTCCGGACGGGGAGCAGCTCATGGTCCGCGCCCTGGAGATGGGCGCCGACGTGGTCGGGGGCATCCCCCACTACGAGTGGACGAGGGAGTATGGCGAGCGCGACGTGCGCACCGTCCTGCGGCTGGCGGCGGAGTATGACCGGCCGGCCGACCTGCACTGCGATGAGACCGACGACGACCAGAGCCGCTTTCTGGAACTGGTGGCCGCCGAGACAGTCCGCCTGGGCCTGCAGGGCCGCGTCACCGCCAGCCATACCACAGCGATGCACTCGTACAACAACGCCTACGCTTACCGGCTGATCCGCTGGATCCGCAAGGCCGGTGTTCACGTCATCACGAATCCCCTGGATAACTCCGTGCTGCAGGGACGTTTCGACAGCTATCCCATCCGCCGCGGATTCACGCGCGTCAAGGAGCTGCTGGCCAACGGGATCAACGTCTGCATCGGTCACGATTCCATCATGGACCCCTGGTACCCGCTGGGCGTGGGAGATCCGCTGCAGGGGTGCTTCGTCATGGTGCACTACGGCCAGATGTCAGGCCACGACGAACTGGAGATGATGCTGGACTTGGTCACCACCCGCGCCGCGGCGTGCTTTGGCGCCGACGACTACGGGCTGCAGGCGGGGAAGCGGGCGGATCTCGTCGTCTTCGACGCGCCGACCGCGGTGGATGCGGTACGAACGATGGCCGCCCGGCGCTGGGTCATCTCCCGCGGCCGCGTCGTCGCGGAGACGCAGCCGGCGCGATCCACCGTGCGCTGGAACGGACGGGACGAAGCCGTCCGGTTTGTGCTCTGATGGTCAGGATACCGCGCATTCCGCACCGCCGGCCCGTGCTGCTGGAGTGGTTATCGGTGGAGGAGAATGTGCTGCTGCCGCTGCGGCTGCGTGACCCGCGATGGTGGCTGTGGCCCGGCCGCCGGGGGCAGTATCTGGAGCGGGCCGGGCAGTTCCTGCGGACCGTGGGCCTGGACGCGTTCTCCCACTACTATCCGGAGAAGCTGTCCGGCGGGATGCAGCAGCGTGTGGCCATCGCCCGGGCGCTGACGTTGGACCCCCAGGTGCTGCTGCTGGATGAACCGTTCGGGGCGCTGGACGAGATCACGCGCGACCGGATGAACCTTGAGCTGCTGCGCCTCTCTGAACAGCGCGCGCTGACCATCCTCTTCGTCACGCACTCCATCGAAGAAGCCGTGGTCTTGTCCGATCGGGTCGTGGTGATGGGGCGGGGGGCTTCCCCGAGGACCGGGTCGAGCATCGTGCGCCAGGTGATGGTGAATCTCCCTCGGCCGCGCACGGCGGCGCAACAGCTGCAGTGACGGGATCCGGGATCCGGGATCAGGGACCCGACGGCGAATTCCCGACACCGGAGATCGCGCAGTGGGTGGAGGCGTGGCGGCGCACGCGGGGGCTGACGTATGACTTTCTGCGGGCGCTGCCGTACGCCGTAATGAATTTTTCCCCTCACCCGGAGTTCGGCACGCTGGCGCGGCAGATTCGGCATGCTGCCGACATCGAGTCCGCCTACACCGCGGCCATCCAAAGCGGGAAGATGGACTTCGCCGGCCACCCCCGCCGCCGCGCCCTGGAGCAGTCCAAGGAGAATCTGGAAGGCTATATGCGGCACGTTGACGAGGAACTGGTCGCGGCGCTGCGCGGTCTTACCCCGGAGCAACTGGCCAGGTCCATTGATTGGGGGGCGGCAAAACCTGCTCTGCTGCAACACCTGATGTGGCTGCTTCAGCACGAGACGTTGCACCATGGGATGTGGGCCTTCTATGCGAAGATCGCCGACCTGCCCCTCCCGCAAAGCTGGAGCGACACCTGGAGGCTCACCTGAAAGGAGAGGGTTTCGTCGGTGCGAGGCACCGACGAACTTGCCGTATCTCCCAGGTTTAGGGCCTCTCACCGCCTTGACAGCCAGTGCCTCGGCGTGAGAAATTGATAGTGGTCGGACCAATGGACCATTCCTCAGTCCAGGAGTCAACAATTCCTACCCCAGGCGCCGTCAAAGACGAACTCGAACCTATCCGCAAGACCCGGATCTATGAGGAAGTGGCCTCACAGATCCAGCGGCTGATCACCGACGGCCGCCTGCGGCCGGGCGACCACCTCCCGCCAGAGCGAGAACTGGCCGAGCGGCTCGGCGTCAGCCGGACCTCAGTCCGCGACGCTATCCGAGTGCTCGAGCTGATGGGGCTCCTCGAGCCCCGGCAGGGTGAGGGGACTGTCGTCAGAGACCTCAGCCCCGACTCCCTTGTGAGCCCTCTCGCCTCGCTGCTGGTCCGCAACCGGGCGCTGCTCGCCGACCTGCTGGATGTCCGCAAGATGATCGAGCCGTCGCTCGCGGCCCGCGCGGCGGTGCAGGCCTCCGACGAGGAGCTGGCCGCGCTGGAGCAGATCTTCCTCAGGCAGCAGGACAAGGTCCGGCAGGGCCAGCTCGCCATCGACGAGGACTCCGAGTTCCACTATGCAATCGCCACCGCGGCCAGGAATCGGGTCGTCCTGCGGGTGCTCGACGTACTGATGGATCTTCTCCGCGAGAGCCGGGAACGCTCGCTCCAGGTTGCCGGGCGGCTGCAACGATCGCTGCAGGGCCACCGGCGCATCCTGGACGCCATCCGGCGCCGCGACGCGGACGCCGCCGAAGCGACGATGCGCCGGCATCTGGAAGAGATCGAAGACGTCTTGCTCAAATCGAAGGCATCACGGGTGGGAGGATAGCCAGTGGGCCGCCTCTTTGCAGTGGAGATCGTTTACCGCGGGATCTTTCAGAAAAACCTGGCCAAGAATATCAGCCGCGGAATTGTGTTGGCCGCCAAACACGACGGCAAGGTCGGGATTTCGTTTGGCCGTTACGGCGACAGCCCCGAGCGCAACGGGATTCCGGCCAAAAACTTCGCCATCGTCGCCACGGACGACGAGACGCTGCAAGAAGGGATGGCGAAGTACGAGCCCAAGGAAGTGGATATTTCCATCTCCGTCGACGACACGCTGTGCAAGGGGGTGGAGTCGTGGGCGTGGTACGGGCTCCAGCCGATCAACCGCCTCTTGAAGCCCGACGGCACGCTGATCGTGACGACGATGCACGGCGCCGACGCGATCATCACGATGTGCCATCGGAAGGAATTCCCGTACCAGCTGGCGCTGCTGACCAGCATCCCCAGCTTCTCGGGGTTGTGGGTCTACAAGGATGACCATACGGATGTCCGTCTGCTGGGGGCGATCGCGAAGGTGCTGCCCGATCTGTTCAGCCTGAAATCGGTCGAGCAGGCCATCAGCGAAGAATGGCACGATGAGCTGAAGGTGAAGTCGGCGCAGAAGGCGTACGAGCGGATCTCGACCCGCGTGGTCTCGCCGGCGGAAGGCAACCCCGAGAAACCCTACGAGTTTGAGCTCCCGAAGTGGTATGAGCTGCGCGAGGGGCTGGCCATTCCCAGCATCCCCGCGGGCAAGGCGATGGCTGACCCGACCACGCAGCAGACCGGCGGATTCCGCCCCGACCGCAACCCCACCTTCAAGAAGTATGCCACCCGCACGATGCGGCCGGTCGTGGATTTCGACACCTGCGTGAAGTGCACGTTGTGCTGGTTGCAGTGCCCGGACTCCTGCTTCGACGTCACGCCCGACGCGTACTACGACGCGAATATGGAAGCGTGCTGTGGTTGTGGGGTGTGCGAGGCGGTGTGCCCCGTGACGAACTGCATCACCATGGTCAACGAGACCGCGTTCGCCGACAACGCCAGCCAGTGGGAGATGTGGAAGAAGGACAAAACGGGATACCAGACCTGGCTCCAAGAGAAGATCCAGCACAAGCCGGAGCGATCGCACGGCTTTAGGATCCGCGGACAGTACGAGCAGCAGATCGGCACGATGGTGAAGGACGGCATCGTCGATACTGGCACCAGCGGCGAGACCATCACGGAGAAAGTGGTCACCGACGTCGGCGAAGCCAGCGCAGGAGGCTAAGACACACGGATTTCCGGTCATTGCGCGGAGAGCGAAGCAACGACGCAATCTCCTGATGTGAAGAGATCGCCACGCCCTTCGGGCTCGCGATGACAGGATAAAGAGGGAGCGATGATGGCCAAGGTTGTCGAGAAAGCGCAGCAAGAGAAAGAAGCCCTCATCAGCGGCAGTGAGGCGATCGCGGTCGCCTGCAAACTGGCCGACGTCGACGTCATCACCGCGTACCCGATCCGGCCGTACGACACGGTGATGCAGTACGTGGCCAAGCTGGTGGCCAACGGCGAGCTGGACTGCGAGTACATCGTGGCCGAGTCGGAGCACTCGCAGTTTGAGATCGTGAAGCACGCCTCGGCCGTCGGCGCGCGGGTGTTTTGCGGGAGCAGCGGGGTGGGCTGGATGTACGCATTCGAGGCGCTGACCGTCACCCCGGCGCTGCGCATCCCGATGGTGGCAATGGTCGGCAACCGTGCCCTGGACGACCCCGGCGCGTTCGGCGTGGAGCACAACGACGCTCTGGCGGTGCGCGACCTGGGCTGGCAGCTAGTGTGGGTCGACAATGCGCAGGAGGCGCTGGACACGGCGCTGATCGCCTATCGCGTCGCAGAGGACCGGCGCGTCTTCCTGCCCTGCGCCATCGCCTGTGACGGCGCGTTCCTCACCCACTCCCAGTCGATGGTGAAGATCCCGCCGCAGGAGTGGGTGGACGCGTTCCTGACGCCGTACAACCGGGGCGACCTGCTGCTGCACCCGGACAACCCGATCACGGTGGCCCCGCAGGTGAACGAGGACTGGCTGATGGAACTGCGCAAGCACAACGACGAGGCGATGAAACGATCCAAGAACGCGGTGATCCCTGAGGCCTACCGGGATTTCGAGCGCATCTTCCACCGCTCGTACGGCAATCCGTTCTTCGAGGAGTATCAGACCGAGGATGCCGACATCGTCCTGGTGGGCATGGGGACGCTGTCGATGCCGGTGAAGGTCGCCATCCGGCAGATGCGCAAGGAGGGCAAGAAGGTCGGGTTTGTCCGGGTGCGCTGGTTCCGGCCGTTCCCGGCCGAGGATCTGGCCGAGACGTTAGGGCGCTTCAAGGCGGTCGGCGTCATCGACCGCGACTACTCCTTCGGCTCGCCGCACTTCAGCGGTGTGCTGGCTACAGAAGTGCGCGCCGCGCTGTACCCGGCGGCCAAGCGCCCGCCGGTGGTGGGTTTCATCTGCGGTCTGGGCGGCCGCGAAGTGACCGTGCCCGACGTGCGGCGCATGAGCGAGATGGTGTTCAAGGCGGCGGGCGGCGAGACCCAGCCGCTCATTACGTGGATCGGAATTCGAGAATAAACCTTTTGCTGTCATGACAAGAAGAAGACTGAGGTGAACTGAGATGGACGCCATCGAGACCCTCCCCACACAGCAGCTGGACCCGTTCAAGGGGGTCAAGAAGGTTCCGCTAGAGGAGTACTTCACCTCCGGCCACCGGACATGCCAGGGGTGTGAGTCGGCCTTGGTTATGAAACTGATGGTCAAAGCCGCCGGCCCGCGCACCATCGTGCTCGGCAGCACCGGCTGCATGTACGTGGCCAACACGACCTACTACAGCACCTCCTGGGTCGTGCCGTGGATGCACACCCAGCTGGGCAGCAGCGGATCGGCCGGCCTGGGCACGGCGGCGGCCCTCAAAGCGCTGATGCGCAAGGGGAAGATGAAGGAGGAACCGATCAACGTCATCGCGTTCTGCGGTGACGGGGGCGGCGCGGACATGGGCCTGTCGGCCATCTCGGCCACGCTCACCCACCCGCAGTACAACGTGCTCATCCTCCTGTACGACAACGAGTCCTACGCCAACACGGATATCCAGCTGTCGGGCATGACGCCCTATGGGGCACACACCACGTTCAGCCCGCCGGGCAAGGCGAAGCGGCTCATGCACACGCGCTGGAAGAAGAACATGGCGGGGATGCTGGCGGCGGGCCACCCCGAGACCAAGTATGTAGGCACCGTCTGCGCATCGTACGCCGTGGATATGATGAACCGGGTGCGCAAGGCGCTGACGATCGGCGGGCCGACGTTCGTGCACTCGCTGGATCCCTGCCCGAAAGGGTGGGACTACGACCCGATGCTGTCCCACGAACTGGGCGAGCTGGCGGTGGAGACCGGGATCTGGCCGCTGTACGAGGTCGAAAACCGCGTGTTGAAACTCTACGGCCGCACCAAGGGCATTGCCGAGAAGCGCTCTAAGCGCAAGCCGGTGCGCGACTACCTGCTGCGGCAGGGCCGGTTCGCGCACTTCACCGACGACGACATCGACTACTTCCAGGCGAAGATCGATGATATGTGGGAGAAGTGGTTGATCCCGGGCGTCATTCCCTTCTGGAAGGAGCTGGAGAAGGACCAGCCGCCGGCGTAGCCGGTGAGCGCTGCCTATGATGCACGGGCCTGCTTTCTTCCGCGCGACGCGCAGGGGCAGGCCCGAACTGTTCCTGACGCGAACTTGAGGTGATGGCTGAGGGGGTGCAGAAGGTGAGCAGGTGGCTCAGATGGATCTTCACCGCGGGCCTGGGCATCACGGTGCTGTCTGCTTTGCCGGCAGCCGGCGCGCCAGCGTGGCAGCCGACGAAGCCCGTCGAGTTTGTCGTCCCCGCCGGAACCGGAGGCGGCGCCGACCTGATGGCGCGCTTCATCTCCGCCGTTCTCCAAAAGAACAACATGGCTTCCCAGAACTTCCTGGTCGTCAACAAGTCGGGTGGGGCAGGGGCCGAGGCGTTCTTGTACGTGAAGTTCGCGCGCGGGAACCCGCACGTGATCGTGATCACCCTCTCCAGCCTGTTCACGACGCCGATGAACACCGGCATTCCCTTCAAGTATGACCAGTTGACGCCGCTCGCCATGATGGCGCTGGACTACTTCATCCTCTGGGTGAACGCGGACACGCCGTACAAAACTGCCCAGGAGTACCTGGATGCCGTGCGGCAGAAGCCGGGCGAGTTTAGGATGGGCGGAACCGGTTCTGCGCAGGAGGATCAGATCCTGACGATCCAGATTGAGCAGGCGTTTGGGGTCAAGTTTACCTACCTGCCTCTCTCCGGGGGCGGGCAGGTGTGTGCGACCCTGGTCGGCAAGCAGGTCGACTCGACGGTGAACAACCCTTCCGAGTGCGTGGGGCACTGGAAAGCCGGGCGTGTGCGGCCTCTGGCCGTCTTGTACAATCAGCGGATCGATCTGCCTGACTGGCGTGAGATTCCCACGATGAAGGAGGCCACCGGGAAGGATGTCTCCTACCTGATGCTGCGCGGGCTCTTTGCCCCGCCGGCGATACCGAAAGAAGCGCAAGATTACTACATCGATCTGCTGCGGCGTGTCACGCAGTCGGCCGACTGGCAGAAGTATATCGACGACAACGCCTTGAAGGGGCAGTTCATGACGGGCCCGCCGTTTGTGAAGTGGCTCGAGGAGGCCAACGCGCTGCATCGAGACCTGATGACCAAGGGCGGCTTGCTCAGTCCCATCAGCAAGCGGTAAAGATCTCTAGGGACGCCAATGCGACGCGCGGAGATCCTCACGGCGCTGGGATTCATTGCGTTTGCGATCGCCGTCGTCGTCCAGGCGAGGTCCGTCGGTTCGGGTTGGGCGGTGGGACAGCCCCAGCCAGGATTCTTACCGTTCTGGCTGGGGTTGCTGTTGGGTATCTGCGGCGTGATTGTCTTGGGGCAGGCGCTGGCGAGTGAGAAGCCTTCTCTTCACTCGTTTTTTGAGGGTCGGACCGGGCTCTTGTCCGTGTTGAAGGTGAGTGCGGCCGGGGTCGGCATGCTGGTGCTGACCTACCTCGTGGGGTTCTACACCGCCACGCTGGTCTACGTCTTCGCCTACACCCGGTTTGTGGGGAGACACACCTGGTTCGTAGCGGTCGCGCTGAGCCTGGTGATTTCCTTCGGTAGTTTCTATGCGTTCGAGCGCGTGCTGGCGATCTTGCTCCCGCGAGGTATTTACACCATCATCCCGTTCTTCGGATGAGCACCGGCTGACCAGGGAGCGCTGCGATGACGGGGACGCTGCACGATCTGC
>WNEY01003588.1_pt1 | contig 11660 bp, 12 predicted proteins | sample 5400531 | NCBI WGS metagenome assembly WNEY01 (sample SAMN13153338, study PRJNA577476) | soil metagenome | isolation source: 200 cm saprolite under Douglas fir tree site 1 | place: USA:California | collected 2015-04-18
CGGGCATCGATGGATGGCGAGCCGGACCGTCCCCGCGTCGAAGTGGATCACATGGCCTTCGTCGAGGAGGAGGGGCAGTCCAAGGACATCCCGATAGAAGGTCCTCGCTCGATCCAAGTCTTCCGAGTACCACACGATGCCCTCCATGGCGAACCGCATGAGAATCAGCCCCTTGATATGGACCTCTTCGGGCAAAGCCCTTTCGCGCGCTCATTCACCGATCCGGTAGTTATAGTTAAATAACTATAACTCCTTGAGTGGACCCATGCAAGTCGGGTGTGGTGTGTACCTTCACACCGTCCGCGGGCGACCGTATCTTTACTTCTGGCATTACGAGACGAAGGGCGGGTCACGGGTCCAAGTGAAGGAGTACGTCGGACCCGCGAGGTCCGGGCGATCGATCGCGGAGGCGACCCGGCGTTGCGAGGGGTATTACGAGCGGGCCGTGGGCGAGCTTCAGCGCCTTCGCGCCGAATCCTTGGCGACGATCCGCGGGTCATCCTAGGCCGTTCGTCTCCCGGCGAGAAAGGTGGGCCCCGCTCTTCGTCAAACTTCGTCCCGCGTCGCGGTGTTCAGTCTCTACGCACGGATTTCGTCGAACAGATAGTCGTTCCACGACCGCTCGCCCAGCACGATCTCGAACTCCTGCGGTGTCAGCATTGGCTGCTGATACTGCAAGATGTCCTCGATCGCGATCCGCGGGCAGGCCGTGTTCACCCACGCATCCACGCGGTATCCCTGTAGCAGATCCGGAGCGACGAGGTCCATCAGGAAGAGGTTCGCCAGCTTCCCGTGTTTCTCGGCCAGGATCTTCAGGTCCGAGGCCATCTCCATTCGCGCCTGGCCGATCTTTCTCGAGACGATGATCCCGAAGACGTTCGCATCCCGAGCGCGGGCGATCGCGGCGTGTCGCTGGCGAAGCACGTGGTCTCGCACCTCCTTCAGGTCGCGCGCGGTGCCGCGCTCGGGGTCGGCGATGATCACCGGCTTGTCGACGAGGATCGCGACGCCGAGCGGATGGAAGTCCCCCGTGCCGATGTAGAGGTAGCCGTCGACGTCCTTCTCGATTACCGTCGCCGTGTGGTAATCGCAACCGAGGAGTTGCCCCGCGTACGCGACCCGCCGGTCCGGTTCCCCGATGTGGATGACATGTCCCTTCTGTTCCAGGTGCTCCTTGATTTCAGGAAGCCAGTGGCGGAACTGCGTCGTCGTTAGGAGGCCGACGCGTCTCGGGAGGAGCGGTTCGGCGGCGTCAACAAAGGCCATCGAGGTCAGAGGCGTTCCGGGGAGATCGTAGAAGAAGACGCGATGGTACCGGAGGTGGGGCATCGGTGCGTGGCCCAGGTGGACGATGAGGTCCACCGGCATGTCGGCGACATCACACGCGCCGAACGAAGGGTCGGCGGAGACGATGCACATGATACCGGCCTTTGTCTCGATTTCCTGGGCGAGTTCGACGGCCTTGGTCCGCAGCCCGACCGGGAACTGCAAGCCGACCGTCTTCGCGCTCCTGCCGCGGATCACTTCGAGGAGCCGGTCCGTTTCGCCCATGGATCGGGAAGGCACACGCACGCGTCGAGAAAAAGATGTTCCTCAGGGAGAGCGCTTCTTCTTCTCTCGCTCGATCTCGATACGCCATGGCGTCGGAAGCTTCACGCCACCCTTGCGAAGCGCTTCCTTCGCGTCGTCGACGTGGTCTTCGGTCGTCGAGATCGTGAAGATTTTCACGCCCGGGTGCACCCGTGCGGCGGTTCCGACCGCGGCGCCGAACGCGGCGCGCATCCCTTCCGAGATTCGGTCCGCGCCAGCCCCTGTTGCGATTTTGTTCTCGCGGAGCACGTTGTGTGGATACAGTCGCAACTTCAGATGATACGCGTTCCCTGCCTTCTTCACGATGTATCGGTTTGCGGAGATACGGGCGGCCTCGAGGGCGATGTGGCGGATCTGACACTGCTCCTCGGCGATCAGGTGTACATGGACAGGAAACTCCGTCCGCAGATCGCCAATATCGAATTGGCTGATCCGGATCCCAGGGACTCCGCCCATATATCGCTTCTGGGCGTAGGCCTGGCCGCGGATCTCTCGATACATGCTGCCGGGTTTGCGCGTCATGGTCCGAGGGGCGCTTGAAGGAGGGGTCGCTATTTAATCCTTCTCGGATGGCCGCGCGGACCGGGAAAGCATTAAGAGCGACGCGATGCGTCGCCCGAATCTCCATGCTCCTTGTGAAGCTTGGCGGGAGTGTCCTCACAGACAAGGCGCGTCTGCGCACCCCGCGTCGCACGGCGATCCGACGTCTCGCGACCGAACTCGCCTCCGTTCATCAGCCGCTGCTGGTCGTCCACGGCGCGGGTTCCTACGGGCACATCCTCGCGAGTCGCCACCGCCTGAAAGATGGAGGCTCGACCTCGGCGAAGCGAGCCGCCGCGGCCCGGGTTCACGCGGACGTACGGGAGTTGGACCACCTCGTCCTGGACGCTCTGAATCGCGCCGGATTCGCCGCGGTCTCCATCCCTCCCTCCTCCGTCTTGACCCTCGACGACGGCGGGGTTTCGACGATGGACCTCACGCCGTTCCTCGAGTTCTCTTCGTTGGGCTTCACGCCGGTGACCTTTGGCGACATCGTGCGGGACCTGCGGCGCGGATTCTCGGTCTGTTCCGGCGACCTGCTCATGCTCGAGCTCGCCCGGGCGTTCCGGCCGGACCGAGCCGTCTTCGCGGCGGACGTCGACGGCCTCTTCACCGCGGATCCGAAGCGACGGGCGAAGGCAGACCTGCTCGAGACGGTCTCACCGGCCGATCTGGCAAAGATCGAATTCTTGTCCGCACCGCGCACGGACGTGACCGGGAGCATCGAAGGAAAGGTGCGTCGGATGTTCGAAATCGCGGAGCACGTCGGCGAATGCGTCATCGTCAACGGTAATGTAAAGAACCGAGTCCGGGATGCACTGCGAGGCCGGCGCGTCGTCGGTACCCGGATTGTTCGAGGTCCCTGACATGGCGGAGCCGTCGAAGACGGAGCAACGCAAAGCGGAACACGTGAACATCATCCTCCAAGAGAACGTCTCCGCGGAATACAACTACTGGAGCGACATACGCCTGGTGCACAACGCCCTTCCGGAGATCGATCTGGACGACATCGACCTCGGAGTGAAGTTCTTCGGAAAGCGCCTTCAGGCGCCGTTGATCATCTCCTCCATGACCGGCGGCTTCGGCATGGGGAAGGAGATCAACGCGAACCTCGCGAAGGCCGCGGCACAGGTCGGCGTCGCGATGGGCGTGGGGTCCCAGCGGGCCGCGTTGGAGAAGCCCGATCTCGCGTCGACGTATGCGGTCGTGAAGGACCACGGTGTCCCGCTCGTCTTCGCGAACCTCGGCGCCCCGCAGCTCGTGGCGCAGGAAGGCAAACGTGCGTACGGAGTCGCCGACGCGAAGAAGGCGATGGAGATGATCGACGCGGACGCGCTCATCATACATCTGAATTTTCTTCAAGAGGTCGTCCAGCCGGAAGGGGACCGACGCGCGAAAGGATGTCTCGCCGCGATTCGCAACCTCGCCGCGAAGTTCCCCGTGATGGCGAAGGAGACGGGCGCAGGGATCTCGCGCGAGACCGCGTCGCTCCTGAAGGAGGCCGGCGTCCAAGCGATCGACGTGGGAGGACTCGGCGGGACCTCATTCTCCGCGGTCGAGCATTACCGCGCGCGCAAAGAAGCCGCCACCCTCAAGGAGCGCCTCGGCGCGACCTTCTGGAACTGGGGGATCCCGACGCCCGCCTCGATTCTCCTGGCCGACGTCGGCCTGCCGCTCATCGCGACCGGAGGGATTCGGAGCGGGCTCGATGCGGCGAAAGGGATCGCGCTCGGAGCCACGATGGCGGGCATGGCGAAGCCGATGCTCGAGGCCGCGAAGGTCTCCGCGGACGCGGTCGTGACTGAGCTCCGTGCGGTGATCGAGGAACTGAAGGCCGCCATGTTCCTCACGGGGTCGACCTCGATCGGACAGCTTCAGGACAGGAAGGTCATCGTGAGCCCGCCGACCGCGAGCTGGCTCGAGGCGCGAGAAGCGTGACCGGATGACCGCCTCGGAGCCGGAGTCCGCGGAGGCGCGTCTCGACACGCACCTGCGGCCGTATCGAGAGGCCTCGAACGCCCAGATGGAGACGATCTGGAACGAGTTCGCCGCGGAACATCCGGAGACTTCGTTCCCGTCCACGAAGACGATGCGGCAGAACGCCCGGCTGTTCCTCGCCGGGAAACGATACCGCTTCGCACTTGCCGTCGCAGGATACCGCCTTCTGACGGGTGAGAAACCGTCCCGCGACCTGGAACGGGCCGCGACGTGGCTCGAGTGGTACCACCTCTACACCCTGTTCCTCGATGACATCATGGACGAGGACGTCCGGCGACGGACGCTGCCGAGCGCCTGGTCCGCGAACGCGAAGCTCTACCGCGGTCCGGATGCAGACCGACCCGCGGCGGTCTTCCGGACCCGTCGGCACCGGTACGGGGTCTCGCAGGCGATCCTCGATGCCCTCCGCATCCGCTCCTTGGCCGAGCGAGCGATCGAAGGAGCGGTGGACCTCCATCCGGCGGTCCGCCTCGAACTGCTCTCCGAATTGACCACGGTGGACCTGGTCCTCAGCGACGGACAGGGCCTCGACATTGACTTCGAACGCGCGGCCCGAATCCCCGAGGAGGCCTACGTGCGGATGAGCGAGGCGAAGACCGCCCGCTTGTATGTGGGGGCGGCGGCCACGGCCGCGATCGCGGCGCGCGCGATGTCGGAAGATCGTTTCACGATCGAGGAGTTTGCACGGGCCTTCGCAATCGCGTTTCAGGATCGAGACGACCTCCTGGGCTCGGGCGTCGTCCCGTCGAGAGTGGGCGGTTCTCGGGATGGAGATATCCGCCAGGGGAAGCGGACACGCCTGTATGTCCTCGCGCTCGAACGGATTCCGCGGAAGGACCGTGCGGCGTTCCTGCGGTCCTACGGCCGCGGTCCCCGGACCACGAAGAAGGACGTAGCGACGGTGCGGGAACTCCTGCGGCGGTACGTGCTCCCGGAGATGGAACGGCGAATCGATGCGAATCTCGCATCGGCTCGGAAGGCGTTGGACCGTCTCCCGGCGAAGGACCCGGAGGCCCGGCGCGTCCTCGAGGTCCTCCTCGACGCGCAGCGGGCTCGGATCCGCTAGTCCTCGAGTCCCTGAGCCGTGATCCGGAAGATCGCGCGGGTCCCTTCTTCCCGGTGTCGATGCTTGTCAAGGACCGCCGTGCGGGTGCTCGGCCCCGTCCGCTCGAACCGGACGATCGTCTTCGCGTTGTGGCTCAACATGTGGCCGCCGAGCGGCATGTAGGCACCCGTGTCGATGTCTGTGTACACCTGGGACGTGACCACGACCGGGATCCCGCGCTGCCGCGAGACGCGGAGGAGCTTCGCGATCTGTCGCGTGAGGCCGTACCGTTCCTCCCGTCGGGTCTCGTCGCGCATTGTTAGGCGATAGTGCATCGTGATGCTGTCGATGACGATCAGGCCCACTTCTGGATTTCCTTCGGCGAGCTTGACCGCCTTCTCGATCAACTTCTCCTGCTCCTCGAAGTTGTACGGCTCCGAGAACAGGATGTTCTTCGCGACGACCTCGAAGTCGTCCCCGCAGATCTGTCGCAGGCGTTCGAGCGACACCCCCTCCGTGTCGATGTAGATCACCTTCCGTCCCGCGCGCACGACGTTCCGCGCGAGCTGGAGACAGAAGTTCGTCTTCCCGCTCCCCGCCTCTCCGTGCAGGAGCGTGATGCACCCTTCCTCGACTCCCCCGCCCAGGAGGTCGTCCAGGGCCCGGCAGCCCAGGGCCACCTTCATCATCTGTGTGGTCAAAGGCCCGGCGCCCTTTAATCCTTCGAGGGTTCCGCGGGAAGTCCCGACAGGTATGCGCCGTCCGGCGTCCAGACGACCACGCCGCGGGAGGCGGCTGACTTCGGCGCGGGCTGGAGCGGCCGTTCCTCGGCGCTCTCCGGGTGAACCGCGGCCACTTCACCGGACTCGAGCCGCACCAGGCGGGCCTCGAACCGCTCCGCCTCGATCCGTCTCGCACCGCGGATGTCCTTCGGTTTGAAGCGTCTCGCTTCACCCGAGGCGAGGTCCCGCAACACGACGAACGGACGCACGGAGGTGACCTCGGCGAGGGCTCCCTTGTGCCGGACGACGTCGCCCTTCCGGAAGGCCGCAAGTCGAACGAGCGCGGTGACCCGGTAGATCTCCCGTCCCTCTTTCTGCCCGTACAATTTCGGAGACGCCGACACGATCCCGCCAAACGCCCCCGCGACGTCGCGGGCGATTCCTTTCGCCAGCGAGTTCTTGCTCAGGTAGAAATCGAGGCCTCCATGAATCTCCTCGATCCGCGACACGAACGCCTCGGTGGACTCCGACCGATCGACGCGCGCAACGACGAACGTTCGGACGGCCCGGACCTCTCCGGGCGTGAGTTCGCGGTCCTCCCCGCGAACTTGGAGGATCCCTTCGTAATATCGTCCGCGTTGCTTCTGACACGCATCGCACAGAGACGGCTTGATCCGGACGCGGAGGTGGAAGTCCTGGACCGGCGCAAGGTCCCGGAACCGGCCGACCGCCTTCACGGTCACCGCAAGATTGTTCGCGTCTTCCTCCCGCGCGACCTGCGTGAACCCGACGCGTTCGTAGGGCGGGAGGGGCGGCATCGCATCGCGGAGGAGCTGGGGAAGCACGAGCTCGCGGTCTACCTTGGACCATCCGGAGCGGAGCCGGAAGGAGCCGCAGGAATCGCAGCGCGCGACGTCGAGGACTTCGACCGCTGTGACGACAGGATACCTCTTTCGAAAACAATTCGCACAGAGGCTTTCGTACACAGGGCCTTCGGCCCCGCACTCGACGCAGAACATGGATGTTCCGTTTCCATTGGCGCGGCGCTACTTAAGTGCTGGCGTGGCCGACGATGGCCTTCGATATCCACACGGAAGGCCATAAGTAGCCGGCGGCGCGTCGGACCCCGTCCATGGCGACGCAAAAGTCTTGGTGGCGTTTGCGCCAGATTCGCCACCGAGACGCCGTGATCCTCTCCGTCTTGTCCTCTTCATGCCTGTTGGCGGGAGAGGTGGCGGATAGCAACATCACGACGGCGTACAGGGATTACATCGCCCCGTATCTCAACAACCCACCGGTCCTGATCGTCCTCGTTGTGCTTACGGTGCTCGGCTTCACGACATACTTTGGCGGCATCTTCGTTCTGCTCGGCGGACTCCATTTCTCCTGGGGGCGTGTCGGCCGCGGGCGATTCCTAATGGGACTCGGCCTGGGGGTCAGCTTGCTCGGTCTCATCAGTCGTCTCTCGAAGACGATCCTCACAACCGGCAAGCCGTTCGGGGATCCTTTGGTCGCGCTCCTGGTCGTCACCGCGGGCCTTTCGGGCCTCGGCATCCTCCTCGGCCTCGGGAGCCACACGCTGATGGGCCACTATGCCCTCATGCTGAAGAAGCATGCGAGGCGCATCTGGCGCCGATGGCGCAAGTCCCGGCGTCCGTCCCGACGATCATCGAAATCGTGACGATCACATGAGGACGAACTGCGCGTGCGGGATGCCATCGATCCACAAGATTCCTCCATCGGAGACGAACCCCGCCCGCATCGCCGCGTCGACGGTCTCTGAGCCCACGAAATTCCCGATCGTCGCGAGCTGCAACTGGCCCAAGAAGGTATCCTCGGAGACGACCTCTCCTTCGTAGAACTTCCCGACCTCGATCTTGAACTTGCCCTCGCGGAAGGTCTTGCCGAGAAGGGCCGCATCCGCCGCGGCGACCAGGGTCTCCTTCCCCTGGTGGTACACCTTCATGCGAATCGGCATCGGTGGGCCGCGGCTACAACCGCTCGACGAGCTTATACTTGTTTTTCACGGGGCTGTAGATCTCTCCTTCCTGCGCCCACCGCTTCAACCAGGAGTCGACCTTCGCGGGCGGGATGCCGCGTTCCTGGGCGAGGCGGACGATGTCCTCGTAATCCGCGACGCCCTCCGGTCCCGCGAGCTCGTTGATGATGTCCCGGATCGAGATGATCTGTTCGCGCTGGGACTGGCTGATGCCGGTCTGGATGATGTCGATGTCGAAGCGGCCTTCCTCGCCGGCCACCTTGCCCATCCAGTATTCGGTGATCCGGACCGCGCGCTCCGCGTCGTCGCCGGTCACCGACTCGCTCAGCCGGAGGCGGGCGCCGGCTTCCGAGAGACGGATGATTGCTTCGAGCTGCCGCGGCGTAATGGGGACGCTCGACCCCGCGGCCTCTCCCGTTTTCCGGATCTCCAGATATTTTCGCTCGATGATCCCCATCGCTTCTTCCGTCATCACGGGGAACAGGCGCTTCGCATACGCGACGTACTTTCGGAGGAAATCGGGATTGAAGTGGGGCGTGTATGGCTCCTCGAGCGCCTGTATCTCCTCCGAGGCGAGTCCGGCCTCGCGGCGCCGCCGGATCTCTCCGACCCGGTGTCCCTTCAGGACGTGTTCCGCGAGCTCTCGGTCCCGATCGGACTGGGGCCGGTCGATCATGGAGAAAATGATGTCGAAGCGCGACAGGAGCGCGGGGGGCAGGTCGATCTGTTCCGAGATGTACTTATGCTCGTCGAACCGGCCAAACTTCGGATTGGCCGCGGCGAGCACGGCACAGCGGGCCTGGAGGACGGCGGTGATGCCCGCCTTCGCTACACTGATCCGCTGCTGCTCCATCGCTTCGTGGATCGCGGATCGATCCTGCGGATTCATCTTCTCGATCTCGTCGATCGCGGCGAGCCCGAGGTCGGCGAGGACGAGGGCCCCTGCTTCCAGGGTCCACCGCCCTTCTCCGAATTCATCGCGAACCGCGGCCGCGGTAAGCCCGGCGGCGCTCGCGGCCTTTCCGGTCGCATAGATCCCGCGCGGGGAGAGCCGGCTCATGTACGAAAGCAACTCGCTCTTCCCAACGCCCGGATCACCGACCATCAGCACGTGGATGTCTCCACGGATGCGCCGGCCGTCGGGCATGAGCTTCGGGACGCCGCTGAACAGCTGGAGGGCGAGGGCCTCCTTCTCGACGTGCATCCCGTACAAGGACGGAGCGATCGAGGCCGTGATCATCCGGAAGATGTCCGGACTCGCGCCCGCCTCCCGGATGAGCCGCGCGTCGTCCTCGGTGACCTCGATTTCCTCGAACTCGACCTGCTCCTTTTCGACCGAGTTCACGTCCATGAAGATGTCGAAGAGCGTCGACTTCGCCCCGGGCCTTCCCTTCTGGACGCTCCGCAGCACGCCGTTCATGATGAGCCGCTCCCCCGGGGTGATGCGGCCCGTGAGATCATCCTCGAGGTACAACGTGAGCCGCTGCGGCTCCGCCCCTCCGCGCAGGCCCTCCGGGGATTCCTGGATCTCCAGTTTCTGCGTGTCGAGATAGAGGGAGGTCTCCGTCATCAGCCGGAACTTCGTCGCGCTCGCCGAACGTTTGCAACCTCCCTGCTCTTCATAACACTCGAGGGGCTCGCGGAAGTTCTGGCCGTCCTGGGGCTCCTTGATGATCGTCCCGCATCGGAGACACTGGAACAAGGCGTCGGTCACGCGGGGCCTGACCTCCGTGGATTTCCGGACGAGTCCCTCGACCGCGATGTATTGACCGAGGTGCTTCGCGCGGAGGTCCCGGATCGGGACGCGTCGATCCCGAGGCAGGATCCGGATCCGCAAATGGATCTGGGTCGCCTCTTCGCCGGGTGGCACGAGTCGTCGGATCGCCTCCTCTCCCGCGGTGAGCACGTTCAGCGGGTGGCGGAGGAGGAAGATCGCCATGTCCGTGTCGAAACGGTTCAGCTCATCGAAGGCCACCAGGAGGCTCCGATCTTCCGGAAACCGATCCGCGATCGCGATGATCTTCGAGAGGTACCCCATCTCCTCGAAGAACTCCTCCCACTTCGCGATGAGTTCGTCTTGCGGGAACTCGACGAGCACGTCTCTCCCCCGGCTTGGAGCGGCGGCAGCATCGGGAATGGTCATATGCCTTTGAGTCTCCCTTCCACTGATGCGACAACGATGCGTGAGTTTAGGTCGGACCGTTTCCACTGGAATCCGTGCGGGTCACGTCGCATCACTCGCATGGCGAGAAGCCGCACTCGCGGCACCGCACACAGCCGTCTGCATGGAAGAGGTTCGCGCCGCATTCGGGGCATGTGCTCGAACGCATTCGAACCGCCGCGGCGTCGGAGCCATCGTGATCCACGGACGCCTCTCGCATGAGTCCGCTCACCCATGGGCTCATCAAGGCGGCGGCGATTTAAGCCTCGGAGCGGGAGAGGTGGCCGAAAGTATCCACCGCGGTCCCAAGGTTCTTCCGAGGCGTCGCGTTGCGACGATCATGGAACTGCCGGAGGAGCTCGCCGCCCTGCAGCGGTTCCATGGGCATCTCGGGGTCTATGTGACCCTGGGTCTCCGGATGGGCGCAATCGGCAAGCGCCGATTCGGCCACTACAAAGGTCTCCGGGCGACCGTCCGGAGCCAGCTCGAGCCGCCGATGCGATGCGTCCTCGATGGCGTGCAGTTCTCCAGCGGCTGCACGATGGGCAAAGGGAATATCGCCCTCGAACCCGGGTCGGAGCCGGAGGTCGCCTTCGAGAAAGAGGGACGACGCCTCCATATCGGCCTCCGCCCTGGATGGAGGGAGCGGATTGACCATGAGATGTCGAAAGACAAGGAGATCGAGCAATCCCTCTACTACTACGAAATCTCCGAGCCCGAGGTCTTCGAGATCCGCGAAGGTTGAGGCTCACCAGCCCGGGACCGTCCAGTCGACGTCGCGCGGAACGAAGACCCAGTAGCCGGTCCATCCGAGGATGGCATCTCCCGCATTCAGATCGCGCACGTGATAGGGCCCCGCGGGATCGAACCCCATGACGCGGCTGGCTCTGGTCACGGCCCTCATGGACTGGACCGTCACTCCCGTTGCGAGTCCCGGGAGGGCGATCAGATTCCAGCCGGTGCACAGATGGAGGCGACTCGTCTGAGTGACGACCCCTAGGGCCGTCACGACGTCGGAGGCGGTGCCGTTAATCCAGAACCCACGACCTGCCACCAACGAGAAGGTGGTCGGGTCCGTCGGGAGGGCCGAGGACCATCCGAACCCTCCCGTGCAGGCGTCGTACGCCCACGCATCGGCCCATGCGCGTCCGGCCGCGAAATCGCCGAACTTGGAATCCGTCAAGACAAGGGGCATCCCGAGTAAGTTCAGTCCCGTCCCGAAGGAGAGGCGGAATTTCACGGCCATCGAGGACGAGAAAGTGGTGTGACCCGCGGCGTCGATCGTCTCAATGCGATAGTAATAATTCGTCGTGTCCGCGCCACGGCCGACGTCGACGAATCGGTAACTCGCACTTCCGTTCGCCGAGATCGGCCCACTCACATCGAGAGTCCAAGGCCCGAGGGGCGAGTTGGCCCGGAAGACGCGGTACTCGATTGTCCCGCCGAACAGGTTGTCGTCATACGGAGCGAGCCATCCGATCGACAAGTCCAGGCTAGCGTTAACTCGGAGGACCGCGTTCGCCGATGCGGGCGCCGGAGGCACGGTGTCCGGCCCGGCGTTGATGACGACGAAGCACCGCGAGTCGTACGGTCCCCAGTTGCCCG
>WNEY01003590.1_pt1 | contig 11660 bp, 12 predicted proteins | sample 5400531 | NCBI WGS metagenome assembly WNEY01 (sample SAMN13153338, study PRJNA577476) | soil metagenome | isolation source: 200 cm saprolite under Douglas fir tree site 1 | place: USA:California | collected 2015-04-18
TCGCGCTGCTCGGCACCGGCGACGAGGGCCTGAAGTTCCACAGCTCCGCCGAGCTTCCCGGCCTCAACCTGGTCGTGAGCTGGGCGCTGGCGGCCCGGCTGATCCGGCGGCAGGGCACCCGCCTGCTGCCGGTGGCGAAAGCCCGGCCGCTGCTGGCCGACGCCGAGGCCCTGTGGCAGCGCGCGTTCGAGGCCGCGTTCGACATCGGCCCCGCCGTCTGCCGTCCCATCTGGGCCGACGAGCCTCCCTCACCGGCGCAGCAGATTTACGACGTGGTCGTACCCGACCTCATGGCCACGATCTACAGCTTGGAAGAGCCCTTCCCGGTGCCCCGGCTGGCGGAGTCCGTGTGGGAGACGGTCAAGGCTCACTTTGACCTGGACTTCCTCAGCCCGCTCAGCCTGATGGGCCTGCGGGCACGGGCAGACAACGACGTCGAGCGCATCTTCGACGCTTTCGAGGCGCTCAGCGCGGTGACCACGGTCCAGGGCATGGCCAGCGAGATCTTCTCGATGGACCTGGACGAAGAAACCACGCTGCCGTTCGGCATCGAGTCGCCGTTCCAGGCCGGCCAGGCGGCCGCGCTGCGCGAACGGCTGGCGAAGCCGGCACGGCTGGTGAGCCTCACGCCCCTGGGCACCCGCGCGATGCGGGAGCGCATGCTCGCTGAGGGCCGGGAGGCGGGGCTCGTCGGCGAACTCGCTGGTGCCACCGCGGCGGAAATGCTCGGCACGGTCGCCGAGCACTACACAACGTCCAGCGCCCCGGAGGAGATCGCCATCTGGCGGGCCGCTCACGGCGGCTCGCTGGATCCGCTGGTCCAGGCGGTCCGCGACTGCCCGTTCTTGTCCCGGCGCGTAGCGCTGCTGAAGACCCTCACCCGCAGTGTGCCGGAGGGCACCGAACTGCTCGCCGAGCTGATCCGCGACCCGGCCCTCGGCCCTGTCGTCCTGCTCGCGGAGAGGGATGGCATCAGCCCCCAGGACGCGGACCCGGACGAGGCCACCTGGATCATGGCTGGAAGCATGCTGGAACTGCTGGAAATCGGCGGCCCCGAGTCCGTCAGGGAGCAGCTTGAGAATCTGCCTCCCGCGCAACGCAAGGACATCGTCCGCGCCGTGTCGGCCTCCGGCTACCCGGCGCCGGAAACGCTTGAGGAGTTCCGGACCCTGGTCGCCGAGCCGATCCTGCACGCGCCAGCCCGGCCGCATGCCGTCCAGGGCAAGCGGCGTCACCTGCCGAGGAAACCGCACCGGCGGTAACACTCTCCGCCTATTTCACAATGAGCGGGCGATGCCGCGGGCCGCGCGCAGTAGGGTGACGGCCATGACGGGTGACGCATTCGAGGAGACCCTGGCGGGGTTCCGCCGCTGGGCGGGCACCGCGGAACGCAAGCTGAGCGGCGACCCGGAGGAGGACGCCGCGGAACTCTACACGGTGTTCAGCCTGATGCCCGACTACCTGGGGATTGACGCCCCGTCCGAGCTGACCGCAGGCAGCCTTAACGCGCTCCTGCTGGACGTGTATCCGCGCAAGGTCACGGTGCTTGACCGTAAGGACAGCGCGTACACCATCCCCGCGCTGCGAGACCTGATTTCCTACCTGGCCGACACGGGGGCGATCACCGCCGCGACCGCGCGGGCCATGGACCGGGAACTGGACGAGATCGAGCCAGAGTTCGCCGACGCGGTGATGGACCCGGCCAGCTGGGGGCCGGCCACGGCAATGATGCACGCCATGCACCGCGACGGCGTGAACATCGGCGACCAGGCCTCGGTCGATACGTGGATCGCCCAGCAGAACGCGGGCGTGCTCGATGCCCGCGCAGCCGACCCGCTCAGCTGGGACGGCGTCGACCTCAAGGACGCCTTCGGCATCCCGGACGTCGTCGCGCCGGTCCGGCTGCCGGACGATGAAACGCTCACGGCGCTGGCGGTCGCGGTGCCGCTCCTGGCCGGCCTGCGCGGCCTGGCCCGCTACGTCCGCGAGACGCCGGTACGCGCCGCCGACGTGGACCCGCTTCTTCTCGGCCTGGCGGTGGAAGCCGAACTCGTGGAGCGCGACGGCGACACGCTTGTCCCGGGCGAGGACGTCGAGTGGCTGGACGACCTCACCGGGGGCGCCGCTGCCCTGGACGCATGGGACTATGCCTTCGCGCTGGTCCTGGACACCACGCTGAAGGCGGCAGGCCAGGCGGAACCGCAGGCCGGCGAAGACCTGGACCTGGCAGGCCACGGCATCGCCCTGGTCACGGAGCTGTTCCTCGGCGGGCGGGCGGGAGTTCCCGTCCCGCAGCTGTCGGAGAGCCTGAAGAGCGCGGCGATCGCCGAGGTTCCGCCGGACGCCGCCGAGCGCCAGTGGGAGGAATGGGCCGGTGCCCACGGCGACCCGGCCGACTTGCTGCTCGGGCAGCTCGCGAAGCTCTCGGCGATCACCGTAGCCGACGAAGTGGCGCGCCTGGAACCGCTCGCCCTGCACGCGGTCGCCGCCAAACTGCGGGCGTGCGACGTGCGCGTGCCGGACCTCCCGCCGCCGGGCGCGATGACCCCGGACGACGTGGTGTTGCTGAGCATGTTCGGGACCGAGGAAGACTTCGCGGAAGACTTCGCTTCCTGGGTGGCGGAAAACACCCCCGAGGAAGCCGCGCGAGAGCTGCTCGCCTTCGCCGCGGGCGAGGGCGCGGCGATCCGGATGGCGGCGGTACGGGTCGTATCCCGGCTCGATGACGCCGCCGAATCAGCGTTGCGGGAAGCACTCGACCGCCGTGAGCTGCGCTGCTACGCCAAGATGGCGCTGATCGAGCGGCTGGCCGACCCCGACCCGGAGCAGTCGGTACCTGCTGAACTCAAGCGCACGACCGAGGATCTCGCATGGTTCATCACGGACAGCTTCGCCTCTCTTACCCGCATCATCGACCGGAACAGCAGGATCCCGTTCGACATTGCCCAGCTCTCCGACGCGGGCTGGGACGTGAGCAGCGAGGCGCTCTTCGACGCCATGGCACGGCTCGACCACCCGGACGCGGAAGCAGTGCTCACCATGCTCGGCAAGCACTGCGAAGACAAGAAGACCGCCAAGGCAGCCAGGAAAGCAGCGTTCAAGGCGGCATCGCGCTGGGCGTCCCGCCGAAGTAAAAACCTGCCGACCGGCGAAAATCACTCCACACGGATCATCCCGTCTCACCGCGCACGGGCCGTCCCGGTAAAGCCGACGAACGGCTTCCATACAGCCGAAAAAGGACGGGATACTTTCGTGCGCCGCGTGTCACCCTGACTGCATGGCTCCGAACTCACTGCCCCGGCTTCCCGGTGACGGCTGGCAGCAGGCGTTGCTGCCCGTGCTGGCTGGGCGGGCCTCGGCGGATGGCCGGATCAGTGACCTTCAGGTGCACGGATCGGCGAGCGGCACGGCGGCGACCGCGGAGGTATCGCATGGCGCGCGGCCTTAGCCCGTCATGGCGGCCGGGAGGTAATCTGGCAGGAAGACGCAGGGACTGGGGAGGGCTCGGATGACGACGACTGTCACGGTGGAAGTGGACGAGGAAGAACTGACCGCCGCTGCCGGGCTGCTGGGGACCATCAGCCGCGAGGAGACGCTGCGGAAGCTAGTGGCTAACGCAGCCGCACGGGCTGCCAACGTTGCCCGTAAGCGGGCCGAGATCGCCGAGCGTGAGGCCGCCGACAAGGCCGCGGAGCGGTGAGTGGCCGTGAGTTCCTGATCGATGCCAGTGCCTACTGGCGTATTGACCGCGGCGCCGTGCTGGCCACCGCGTGGCGTGACCATCTAGAACGCGGATTGGGTGTGGATCTGCCCGCCGACCGAGATGGAGATCTGCCGTCGCGCGTCCAAAGACCAGCATGCGGTGCACCTGCGTGAGTTCACCGAGACTTACGTCCGGGTGGAACTGCACCACCGAGCCGGTGTCACGGCCCGTGAGATCCAGGCAGACCTGATCGATTGCGCCCAGGCCGCCGGGGTCCATCCTGTTGACCTGCTGGTTGCTGCGACGGCACTGGGCGATGGTTTCACCGTGCTCACTGACGACGGCGACTACGCCTACCAGATCACCGCTGTCCGTCCCGATCTCCGTGTCTGCATGGTCGGCGACGGGCCAGGCTGAACATTCAGGCGGTCGTCCCAGTCCGCCGAGCCTGGACCGGCGTCGCGCACTACACGCTCAGGAACCGGACCCAGATTGTGCTGTCGGACAAGGACCGGCGGCTGCCCGCCGCCTTCCCGCTGCGTTCCATGCACCAGGTGTCCGTCTGCGAGCCCGCGCTGGCCCCCGGCCCCGGCGCGGTCAGCCTGCTGTTCCCCGTCGCCGACGATGCCCTGGACAGCGCCGACCCGGCAGCTCTGGCCGCGATGCCCAGGCCGCTGGCGCTGGCCTACGTCGGCAACCAGTACGACCGCGACGCCGCGTTCGCCGAGTTCTTCACCCCTGCCGCCGCCCGGCACCAGCACCGCGTCGCGGGCAAGTGGGCGCGCAGCTGCTACCCGATCGGTACGCCAGGGCCGGGCAGATGACCCAGCGGATCTTCGAGTCGGCCGGCTGCCTGCCTCTGACCCCTGCGGCGCTCCCGTTCGTCTCCGAGTTCACCCCCGCAGCGCTGCACGTGGATGACGGCCGCCAGGCCGCCCACCGTATCGGCGAGTTGCAGGCCTTGGCGGGGTCTGCCGAGCACGCTGCCCTTATCGGCAACTGCGTCGGGCGACTGGGGATCTTCCGGCTGTCCAGCCAGCTCGCCGTGATCGAGACCATCCTTCGGAGGCCCGCCCGGGTCCCGTGAGCGAGTCTTCTCTCACCTTCAGCCGGGAGCCGTTAGTGGTGTCAGTGCCGATGGAACGGATCGCGATCGTCGGCTGCGGGAGCAGCGGCACGTCCCACCTCGCCCGCGTCCTGGGCGCCCGGCTCGGCATCACGCCGGTTCATCTCGGGGTCTTCATGTCCGGCTCCTTGCGTGCGGCGGGTGCTGGCCGCCAGAGTCTCAATGGACCGGCAGCCCGGTCCCCTGCCATTTCGTCTTCACCCCGACGACCTTGAAGCCGAGCGCATCGTTGATCGCGAGCATTGGCTGATTGTAGAAGGCGTTCTGGGTGCGGATCAGGTGCACTGCGGGACGCTCGCCTCTGACTCGCTCCAGCATGGACGCCTTTGCCCATTTTGCCAGGCCGAGGCCGCGGTGAGCGGGGTCTATCCCGGTGTTCTGCTGAACGGCCACGGTTGGTTCCCAGGGCTCGAAGGTCAGCTCGGTGCCGCCGACACAGCGGCCATCGGGATCGCGGACGAAGATGCTCCACCGCTCCAGGCCAGCTTCCACCAGATGCCGGTCGAGTTCGCGACCTGCTGCGGATCGGCAAAGACGTCCGCGACCTCCAAGTCGTCAGAAGGCGCGGTCTGCATGATGTGATGCAAGCTGGCCGCGTCCTCGAGCAACTCGCTCGGGAAAGGGCCGGTACGCAAGTCCAGCCGGTAACCCGCCGTCCGCCCGGCGCCGTCGAGCCAGGAACGCACCAGCTCCCAGTCGAGGTCAGCGAACCGCAGTTCGCTGGTCCGATTGACCCTTGCGACTGAGCCGCCGAGTCGGCGCGAGAAGGCTTCTCCGGCCGGAACCGAGTCGAAGGTCGCCCACAGTAGCGTTGGCCGGCCCTCCAGCCGCGCCGCCTGGAGAATGGCCGTGGCCAGCCGCCAGCCCACTCCGCGCCTGCGCCAAGCCGGGCGCACGTAGACATAGCAATCCATGACACCCGGATCGCCGGCGGAGTCCGACCAGCAGGCGGAGCACCCGATCGGAGTGCCGTCATCGCTGGTGGCCAGCCAGGTGTGGTCATCGAACAGCGAAGGCAGGCTGCGGGCGAAGGCGAGGTAGGACTCTAGCGGTACGGGCGCCGTGCCCGGCCGGAACTCGGACTTGATCTCCATTTCGACCAGGTGCATGGCAGCCAGTTCCGCATCGGTCCCGTGGCGGAAGCCAACCCGACGGACCCCGACGCCGCTCGTGTTGCCCATACCTCATTCTGTCCGGCGCTCAGCTAAAAGCCCTCGCAATTTTTATGCCAGAAAAGTAGGTCCGTTCTATCTGACCACCAGTCCGGTGAGAGCCCGACCGATGATCATGCGTTGAATCTCCGACGTGCCTTCGAAAATCGTGAAGATTTTCGCGTCCCGATGCCAGCGTTCCACCGGGTAGTCCCTGGTGTAACCGTTCCCGCCCAGAATCTGGATCGCCTGCTCGGTCACCTTGACCGCGGTCTCACCGGCGAACAGTTTCGACATCGAGCCCTCGGCGCGGTTGAACTTGCGCCCGTGCCTGGCCATCCAGGCCGCTCGCCAGGTCAGCAGCCTGGCCGCGTCCACGCTGGCGTGCATGTCGGCCAGCATGAAGGCGACGCCCTGGTTCTGCCCGATCGGCTTGCCGAACTGAACCCGCTCGGTGGCGTACTCGGTCGCGAATTCCGCCGCCGCCCTGGCTACGCCAACCGCCATCGCCGCTACGGTCGGCCGGGAGGCTTCGAACGTCTTCATCGCCGCCTGCTCTCCCGCCGCGCCGCCATCGGCCAGCCGGGCGAGCCTCGCGTCCAGCTTCTCCTTGCCGCCGACCAGGCAGCGGCCGGGAACGCGGACATCGTCGAGAACGACCTCGGCGGTGTGCGATGCGCGGACGCCGTGCTTGCGGAACTTCTGCCCCTGCGACAGGCCCTTGGTGCCCGGCGGCACGATGAAGCTGGCCTGACCGCGGCTGCCCAGCGCCGGGTCGACCGATGCGACAACGACATGCACGTCGGCGATGCCGCCGTTGGTCGCCCACGCCTTGGTGCCGTTCAGCACCCACTCGTCGGTGGCCTCGTGATACACGGCCTTGGTCTTGATCGCGCCGACGTCGCTGCCGGCGTCCGGCTCGGAGGAGCAGAACGCGCCCAGCTTGACATCGCCTGGCCCGCCGAACATCTGTGGCAGCCACTCGCCCATCTGCTCGGGGGTGCCGTTGCTGCTCACCGCCACGGCGGCCAGGCAGCTGCCGGTTAGCGACAGGCCGATCCCGGCGTCGCCCCAGTAGATCTCCTCAAACGCGACCGGGGTGCCGAGCCCGGTCGGCTCGAACCACTGCTGGGCGAAAAACTCGATGGAGTAAAGGCCGATCTTGGCCGCTTCCTCAAGAATTGGCCAGGGCGTTTCCTCGCGCTCGTCCCACTCGGCGGCCGCCGGCCGGATCACGCTGGCGGCGAAATCGTGGACCCAGTCGCGCATCTCGCGGACATCGTCAGACAGGTCTAGAGTGAAACCGCCGCCGGCTTGCTCGTCGTCGCTCATCAGGGCTCCTTGCTCACCAAGTCGCCGCGGTTCTCGTCGGTAACCACGTAAGTTACTCCAGAGTAACATGGGTGGCGCCGGTCAGCCAACGGCGTCGGTTAGTCGGCGGCTTCGGTTAGCCAGTGCGGCGGGCAGAGCCAGCACCGCTCTCGCAGTCGCCCCCGGAAGGCGGCCCGGCCGACCATCAGCACGGCCAGCATGATCGTCCACACCAGGCCGAGTACAAGTACCTCGGTCGCCGCTTGCTGCAGTGGCTTATCGGCCCACCAGGAGGGCCGCTGCCCGTTCAGCCTGATCCCGTCGGCGATCGTGATAGCGACCGGACTGAAGAGGCAGAGTGCGAGCACCACATAGACCCACCGCGGCGGTTCGGTTGTGCTCATGGCCGCCAGCCACTCGGCCGCCACCACCGCGCTGATCCCGGCCACCGGCAGCATGATCAAGAACAGCAGCGAGTACAGGTAATAGCCGATCGTCAGGTGATTCGACATCCCGGACTGGATGATCATGCAGCCGTACAGCGCCCAGTAAACGACAAAGACCTTGGCCGCCAGCGATCCGGTCTGACGGGCGCGCCGACTCCGGGCGCGGCTGAGTTCGACTCGTTGCGGTCGGCCTGCTCTCCCTCTCGGCGCCGAATGCGATCCCATCAGCCGTGCCCGTCAATCGAAGGCTGCCCGTCGATCATCTGCTGCAGGATGGTCACTTCGGCGGGCCGGACATTCCGGTCGACGATTCTCAGCTTCGCCACGGCCACGACATACGGCCGGAAGTCGTGGCTGACGCTGCCCTCGAACCGGCCGATCATCCGACGCCGCACCTGCTCGGCGATCAACCTGACCGGCAACGGCAGGTCGTCGACCTCAGAGGTGGTCATGATCACCGACGCCATCGCGACATCGGCGCCCGGCGGACCCGCCGCTCCGTTGGACCAGTCGATGATCATCGGCCCGTTTGCGGTCAGCATGACGTTGCCGGGATGCAGGTCAAGGTGAAGCACCCGGTCACCTTCGCCGAACGGCCGCTCGAGCCACGACGGTGCGACGATCTCGTGCAACTGGTCGTGCATCCGCGCCAGCATGGTCGCGTGTCTAGCCGCCCGCCACGGCCGCCGCGACAGGTCGGACAGCAAATCGATGCCGTCGAGCTTGGCCATCACCAGATCGGTGCCGTCGGCGTCGTAAACCTCGGGCACCCCGAGCCCGGCCTCCCTCAGATATCGCATCAGCGTGGCTTCTGGCTCGGCGTTGGCGTTAACCCGGTATCGGCGCAGCACTCGTCCGCCCCCGAGGTCGTAAACGTCGGCCGCCCGGCCTGCGCCGATCAGCCGCCCGGGAGGGTCACCGCCAGTCATGGGATCATTCCATCATCGGTCGAACGCCCAGGCTATGAGAATCGGTCAGGTCTCACCAGAGCTGGCCGGACAGTGCTAACCAGGGGGACGACCCCCTGAACCCCCGCATAGCCGCAAGCCGCGCAAAGCTTGACGAATCAGGAGCCGCACCGGATGGACTACGGCAGCTACGAGCATCTTCTCTTCGAGCGGCGCGCCGACGGCGTTCTGCTGATCACGATGAACCGGCCTGAGGTCTACAACGCGGCCGACGAGGCCATGCACGGTCAGCTAGCCAAGCTCTGGACCGACGTGGCCCGTGACGAAGACACCAGGGTGGCGGTGATCACCGGGGCGGGCAAGGCCTTCTCGGCCGGCGGCGACCTGGCGATGGTGCAGCGGATGGCTGGCAACTATGACCGGGCCGCGCACATGCTCAGCGAGATGAGTGACCTTGTCTACAACATGATCAACTGCGATAAGCCGATCATCTCCGCGATTAACGGCGTCGCCGTGGGTGCCGGGCTGGTCATCGGGTTGCTGGCCGACATCAGCATCTGCGCTGCGGACGCCCGCCTCGGCGACGGTCACGTCAAGCTCGGCGCCGCCGCCGGCGATCACGCCGCCATTATCTGGCCGCTGCTGTGCGGAATGGCCAAGGCCCGCTATCACCTGCTGACCGGCGAGATGATCGACGGCACCGAGGCGGAGCGGATCGGGCTGGTGAGCAAGGTGCTGCCGCGCGAGGAAGTGCTGCCGGACGCCTTGCGGGTGGCGGCCTCACTTGCTACCGGATCTCAGCTGGCGATCCGGCTGACCAAGCGCTCGCTGAACAGCTGGCTGCGCACCGCCGGCCCGATCTTCGACCAGTCCGCCGCCTACGAGATGCTCACCTTCATGGGGCCCGACCTAGCCGAAGGCGCCGCCGCGCTACGTGAAAAGCGTCCGCCAAGATTCGGCTGAGAATGTTAACAGTGGCGGCTTAAGCCTCGTGAATAGGCGGACGAGTGGGTCACAATGGGGGGAGATTTCTGGGCCCTGACCAGAACGTTGATGTCTGGAGGCAGCGAATGACGCTTACGGTCAGCGTTTCCGGAGGGCGCAGCCTGACCGTCGAGAGCTGCGGGGCCCCTGAGGGAATGCCAATCTTCCTGCTGCACGGCACCCCGGGTAGCAGGAGCGGACCAAGGCCGCGCTCAAGCGTTCTTTATCGCCTGGGTGTTCGGTTGATCAGTTATGACCGGCCTGGCTACGGCTTGTCTAGTCGGCACGAACATCGAAGGGTCGCGGACCCGGCAAAAGACGTTCTGGCCATTGCTGATGATCTGCAGCTCGCGGAATTTGGCGTGGTCGGTCGATCCGGCGGCAGCCCTCATGCCCTAGCGTGCGTTGCCTTGCTCGGCGAGCGCGTGACGAGCGCGGCCGTGGTGACCAGGGCGAGGCCGGAACCGGACGCGGACTTGTCACCGAGCAGCACGACCTGCACGGGCCGGGTACCGAAGAACGGAGTACCACAGGCAGGTCAGCGCGGCGGCTTGGACGGTCTCGGTCTTGCCGTAGCGGGTAACGGTGACCTGCGTGAATACGGCGGCCGCAGCGATTTCAGCCAGCGACGGGAGCCGGTCGCCGCGGACGCGGGGCCGTCCTGGCTTCCCGGTGTGCTCCGGCAGGAGCCCGTGCAGGGCGGCGTCCTTCCGCAGCCGGGTCGTCCAGGTGACCTTCTTCCCCAGCTGCCTCAGCTCCTGGCCGGCATAGGCGGAATCAGCGACCGCATGCAGGTCACGGCCGGGCAGCGCGTCCGCGAGCGACTGGGTCATGCGGCGGGCCAGCCACAGCCGGGACGCGGACATGGTGCCCTTGACCACGAGTTTCGCCATGACCGGCAGCGCGACGGGCCGGGTGCAGAACGGCAGCCTGACGATGACCGCGAGCACGACCCAGTTGTTTCCCTTCCCGGTCTTGTGCCTGCCCTGCGCGGAACCGTCATGAAACCACGACACCGCCCGGATTTTCTTTCCCCGCCTCTTGAGCAGGGTGTCATCGATCGCGATCAGGACGGGCTCCCCGGCCGGGACCAGCAGCGCCACCACGAGCTTCGCGACGGCCAGGCCCAGGTCATCGGGACTCCACCGGGCGCGGGAGAAGAACCAGTGCGCCCGGTCATGCGGCCACAGCCGGGCAAGCCCGGCGCCGGCCAGCATCCCGCAGACCGTCCGTTTCCCGGGCTGAGCCAGGAAACCGCAGGCCAGCATGGTGAACGTACGGAACGAAGGCGCGGTAAACAGCGGCGCGAACGTGGCGAGCAGCGTCATCAGGGACGCGGGAACCTGTAGCGTGGCATCCGGGAGCATCAGCGGGATTCCGTTTCAACGGCGGTGTCATAAGCACCGCTGATGCTCCCTTCCTCACGCCTGCACCGGAAGCATCCCCGCATCACACCAGGTGACGCTGCGTGTCTTATCCGCCCCAGATGCCGCAGCCTGCCGTGAGCCGCCGCTAACTCCTGGTCGTCATCGCCGATAGCCTGCCGGCAGCTGCGATCAGCCGTTCACCCCGCGGATTTCCTCAGGCCAAAACTGCGAAAGTCGAGTCATGACTGCTCAGGCTTATATTTCTTGAAGGGATTCTGGAGTTCTGATTCGTTCAGGATCTTCGGTATCGCGTTGTGGCGATAATATATATTGGCTATCTTCTGCGCCAGTTTCCAGATAACCAATCGGTAGAAAGTCCTTGCTCATCTGGTGCAGGCCGTATACCTTCTCGCTCATAGCAGGCTGCGATGTCCGGATCGATGAGATTGGCGGGCCAGAACCGCTGAACACTGCTTACGGTGCTCGGAACGTTGTCCTCGTAGATCGGCGCCCATATCACGGGCGCGATATTCCGAGAATCTGGCGGTCCGTGTACGGTGCGCTGGGAGAACGCATACCACTCCTGGCCGCACCAGGTGCTGGTGAAATAGCCGGCGGACAGCAGGGCAACGAATACCTGGCAGGTTCCGACTGCTCGCAGCAA
>WNEY01003591.1_pt1 | contig 11659 bp, 9 predicted proteins | sample 5400531 | NCBI WGS metagenome assembly WNEY01 (sample SAMN13153338, study PRJNA577476) | soil metagenome | isolation source: 200 cm saprolite under Douglas fir tree site 1 | place: USA:California | collected 2015-04-18
CACCGAGCCGGTGAAGGTGACCGCGCCAATGGCGACGCCGAGCGACATCTCGATCAGGCTCGCACCGTGGATATGGCCGACCGAGCCGATATCGAAGGCCGCTGGCGCATAGAGCGCGCCGGCCGCGACCAGCTCCGGCATCGCCGTCATCGGCACCCGGCGGGCGATCACCGCGCCGGTGCCGCCGCCGATGGCCATACCGCCGATCACCAGCGCCCAAGCGCCGAGACCGGCGGGCGGATGGGAGGCGAGCGTGGTGACGATGGCGATCGCCATGCCGACCATGCCGAACAGGTTGCCCTGCCGGCTGGTCTCCGGGCTCGAAAGCCCGCGCAGCGCCAGGATGAAGAGAACGCCGGCGACGAGATAGAGGAGCGCGACGATATCAGCGGACATCGGGGAGCTCCGTCACTTCTTTTTCTTCTGGTACATGCCGAGCATGCGTTGCGTCACCAGGAAGCCGCCGAAGATATTGACCGAGGCGAAGACCAGCGCGAAGAAGCCGAGCACGCGCGCCCAGATCGGCCCGGAATCGTCGCCGACCAGCGCGACGCCGACGGCGAGCAGCGCGCCGACCACGATCACGGACGAGATCGCATTCGTTTCCGACATCAGCGGGGTATGCAAGGCCGGCGTCACCGACCACACCACGTAGTAGCCCACGCAGATCGCCAGCACGAAGATCGAGAACCGAAACACGAAGGGATCGACCGCTCCGTCGGTCACCGCATGCAGGGCGCCGCCCGAGGCCACCGCGATGATGTCGAGCTGCGCGCCGACGATATCGTTGGCGGGACCCGCGAGAGGAGCCGGTGGAATGATCGTCAGCATGTCGATCTCCTCACGCCGCGCTCTTTACGCGGCACTCTTCGGCCCAAAACCCGGATGGATCACGGCGCCGTCGCGGGTCAGCGCCGTCGCCTTCACGATCTCGTCGTCCCACTTCACCGCCAGCGCCTTGGCCTGCTTGTCCACCAGGATTTCGAGGAAGGCGAACAGGTTCTTGGCGTAGAGGCTCGAGGCGGAGGCGGCGATGCGGCCCGCCATGTTGAGGTGGCCGATGATCTTGACGCCGTCCGCGGCGACGACCTCGCCGCCCTTGGCGCCTTCGACATTGCCGCCGCGCTCGACCGCGAGATCGACGATCACCGAGCCCGGGCGCATCGAGGCGACCATGTCCTTGGAGATGAGCCGCGGCGCCGGCCGGCCCGGGATCAGCGCGGTCGTGATCACGATGTCCTGCTTCTTGATGTGCTCGGCGACCAGCGCGGCCTGCTTGGCCTGATATTCCTTCGACATTTCCTTGGCGTAGCCCGCCGCGGTCTCGGCCTGCTTGAATTCCTCGTCCTCGACCGCGACGAACTTGGCGCCGAGGCTCTCCACCTGCTCCTTCGCCGCCGGGCGCACGTCGGTCGCGGTGACGATGGCGCCGAGCCGACGCGCGGTCGCGATCGCCTGCAGGCCGGCGACGCCGGCGCCCATGACGAAGACCTTCGCGGCCGGCACCGTGCCGGCCGCCGTCATCATCATCGGCAGCGCGCGGCCGTATTCGGCGGCGCCGTCGATCACCGCGCGGTAGCCCGCGAGGTTGGCCTGGCTCGAGAGCACGTCCATGACCTGCGCGCGGGTGATGCGCGGCATCAGCTCCATGGCGAAGGCGGTGACGCCGGCGTCGGCCATGGCCTTGAGCGCCGCGTCCTGCCCGTACGGATCCATGATGGCGATGACGAGCGCGCCCTTCTTGTAGCCGGCAAGCTCGGCGGCGGCCGGCCGGCGCACCTTGAGCACCACGTCGGCGTCCTTGAGCGCGCCGTTGCCGACAGTTGCGCCGGCGGCGGCGAATTCAGCATCGGGAATGCCGGACTTCGCCCCCGCGCCGGGCTCGACCGCCACTTCGGCGCCGAGCCCCTTCATCTTCTTGACCGTCTCCGGCGTCGCGGCGACCCGGTCTTCGCCCGCATCCGCCTCACGCGCTACGGCAATGCGCATCCACCCGCCTCCTCGTGACCGGCGACCGAACCTTGGCTAGCCCCCGGAAGCCAACGCGAGCGCGATGAGCGAGAGCACCACCATGACCGCGCTGGGCGTCCTTGCCCCGCTCAAGAAGCCGTGGATGGCCACGATGGTCGCGACCACTAAAACCGCGAAGGCGAGCAACCAATGGCCCGCGACCGCGCCGATCGCCAACCCTATGAGGATGCTGGCGACATGCGCACAACCGACGACTACCAGGTGCACGAAACGGTCATACGTCGCCTCGTGCGCCGGAAGGTCATTGCCCTCCGCCGTCGCATATTCGACAGGCCCGTGGTCGGCCATTCGGTCCTCCAGTCATTCTCTAAATTCAACAGCCGGGGCTTAGCGCAATTGCCGAACAAGGGCAACGGCGCCAGGCTGGGCGTGGATGCTCATGATTTGGGCTGCCGGCTGCCCGTCAGCGCTAGGAGCCCACAGGGTCGAGCCCAACCGCGGCAAGCGCCGCTGCCTGCCGCTCGGTGACGCGTTGAATCGAGAATTCCTCGATCGCTTCATTGTACAGCTTGTGGAAGTTGAGCTCGGCGCGCAGATGCAAGAACACCGCGCCGAGCCCGATCGCCGCGCGGTCCATGAACACGAATTCGCGCGGCACCGTGACCGGGCCGCGCTGCTTGAGCGCCTGGTGCACCCGGAACGCCTCGCGCCTCCCGTATTCCGCCGGCTTGACGCCGTCGGCGAGGCTGCGCACCCGGTCGTCGAGCAGCGGCCCGTAGATGAAGCGCGCCCAGATGTTGAGGGCGTCGATCAGGTCGCGGCTGAGCCGCTTGAAGCCCCAGGTCTCGTAGGCATGGACGATGAGATCCTCGTCCCCCTTGCGCAGGCCGTTGTAGAGATCGACGACGCCGCCGACGAACTTCGACGGAAAGATGCGGATGCAGCCGTAGTCGAGGAGATTGATTCCGGCGGGACCTCCGTCCTCGCTGAACACCGTGTAATTGCCGAGGTGAGGATCGCCGTGGATCACGCCGAAGCGGCTGAACGACCACCACCAGGCCGTGAACATGGCGGTGCCGATGCGGTTGCGGCTGGCAAGGTCTGCGTCCTTGTGCTCGAGCAGTCGGCGCCCTTCGAGCCAGTCCAGCGTGATGAGCCGGCCGGTCGAGAGCTCGGGCTTGACCTGCGGCACGCGGATCGCATCGATGCCGGCGAGCATCGTGCGGTAGAGCATCACGTGCTTGGCCTCGCGCCGGTAGTCGAGCTCCTCGCGGATGCGCGCCCCGATCTCCTTGGCGATCTCGGTGGTGTCGATCACCGGGTCCATGCGCCGGTGGATGGCGAAGATCAGTTGCAATTGCTTGAGGTCGGCTTCGACCGCGGACTGCATGTCGGGATATTGCAGCTTGCAAGCGAGCTCGCCGCCGTCATGCGCGCGCGCGCGGTGCACCTGTCCGAGCGAGGCGGCGGCGGCCGGATGGTGCTCGAAGCGCGCGAACCTCTTCTGCCAGTCCGGGCCGAGCTCCGCCGCCATGCGCCGCTTGACGAAGGCCCAGCCCATGGGCGGCGCCTCGCTCTGCAGCTTCATCAGCTCGGACGCGTATTCGGCAGGCAGCGCGTCGGGGATGGTGGCCATGAGCTGGGCCACCTTCATGATCGGCCCCTTGAGGCCGCCGAGCGCCGCCGCCAGCTCACTCGCGTTCTGCCCGCGGTCGAGCGTAAGCCCGAACAAGCGCGCGCCGGCGATGCGAGCCGCCACGCCGCTCATATTGGCGCCGACGCGCGCGTAGCGCGCGGCGCGGGCGGAGAAACGGTTGGCTTCGCGGTCGATCATGATCCTATCCGACGGACATACCCAAACAGAAGGCGCGTTTAGGGCTGCAGACCCGGCGCGACCGACACGCTGTCCTCGATCCATTGGGCGAGACCGTCTTCGTTGATCTCGCCCGCAGCCATGCCAAAAATGACGGCCGTGGCCGCTTCAGGCGGCACATCGAAATCGATCCCGTTGAGACCGAGGAAGACGACGATTGACGCAAACGCTGCTCGCTTGTTGCCGTCGACGAACGGATGGTTTCGCGCGATGCCGAACGCATAGGCGGCTGCAAGCTTTGCGAGATTGGTTTCGCCGTAAGCGAATTTGTTGAGCGGTCTTCCCAACGCCGATTCGAGGAGTCCGAGATCACGAACGCCGTCGGCACCGCCAAAGAGGGCCAATTGCTCGGCATGGACATCGAGAACGATGGAGGTGTCGAGCCATTGCAGCTCGCTCACTTCGCCAGCGCCTTGTAGGTGTCGGCGTATTTTCGGAACGAGCGCCGGGCAATTTCCATTGCCTTGGCGTGCTTGGGATCATAGGGACTGAGCTTGATCCCCCGCTCGGTCTGCTCCACCACGTGGAGCTTGTCGCCTTCCTTGAGCTTCAGGCGTGCCAGCAACTCCTTCGGAAGGATGAGCCCGACCGAATTCCCGATCTTCTTGACTTGAAGAAGATAGCCCTCGATCTCAAGGTTGCGCGGCGTTTGGTTCATGAAGGGCCTCCCATGTTATACAAAATGTATAACACGGGCGCCCAAACCTGTTCAACAAATGTATTACGCGTTTAACAGATTGAGCCAGAAGCAGAAATTCAGCCGATACCCTCCAGCTCCGTGATCATCCGCTCGATCACGCCCAGGCCGCCCTGCCAGAAGGCCGGATCGCGGGCGTCGAGGCCGAAGGGCGCCAACAGCTCGGAATGATGCTTGGTGCCGCCGGCCGCGAGCATCTTGAGGTAGCGCTCGGCAAAGCCCTCGGCCGCCTGCTCGTAGACGGCGTAGAGCGAGTTCACCGGGCAATCACCGAACGCATAGGCGTAGACGTAGAACGGCGAGTGCACGAAGTGCGGAATGTAGGCCCAGAACGTCTCGTAGCCCGGCGGTTGGCGCGGCGATGGCCTTCGTCCGCCACTGCCGACGAATGCAACCAAGTCACGGCATCAGGGCCGAGCGGATCGCGCCGATCACGGGATTCTCGGCGTCGGTGAAACGCAGGGTTTGTGCTTCAGGCTCGCCGTCTTCCTTCTTTACCCGGACGCAGATCCCGTCTTCGCCGCTCAACAACCCGCGCATCATATGAAAGCCGAGCGCGCGATAGACTTCGAATTGCTCTTCGCTGAACAGTTGATCGAGGGTGATTTCATGCGGAAACGTGTCGTAGCGCCGGGCATAGTCGAGGATGTAGTCGTTCTCGTCGCCCGTCAGCGACGATTTGACGTAGACCAGATATCCGACCTGCCCACTGCCATAGTCGATCGTACCGACTGCGACGTGAGGCCCCTGCGTCGGCTTCGGCGGCGCCGGAGGATTCGAATCCGGCTCGCCTGCCGGCGCGGCGTCCGCATGTCGCATTTCTGCGAGCGTCTGCACCTGAATCGGCTGCCACGGCAGATCGATGCGAATTCCCAGATCGATGCGCGCGTAGCGCTGTACCGTGATGAACGACGGGAAATTCATTTCAAGGTCTGCCTCCGCGTCGACGACGATGATTACCTTGCAGTGCCGCCGCAACAGTTCGTAAAGCCCGAGGTTTTCGATGTGGCCGCCGTCGGTGAGATAGATTGCGTCGGCGTTTTCATAGAGCCGTCCGGTTATTTCCGACCAGATATACGCCTTGGCCATAAGCCTGTGGAGCCAGGATCCGCTCGGATGACGCGTCGCGGACGGCGAGCAGAACATCGGATTCTTCAACCAATATCCGAGGCGGACGTTGAGCAAGGCGAGCGTCGGGGTGAGCGGCCGGATCGAGCTGGAGCCCATGTTGGATGAGGCCGCGGCGCCGGAAATCGCCATCGCAGTCGCAAGGTCGAGCTCCGGGCATGCGCGCTCGAAAGTCGTCATCGGCGCATAGTCGGTGGCATAGCTGCCGATATAGCGCGGCGAGAACAGGAAGAAATCGGCGTTGCGGCCGCGCCGGTTGGCGTAGTCCGAGCCCTGAATGTTCAGGGCGGCGTTGATGAGATGATAGGGCGCATGCTTTGCCGAAAGCTGGCTCATGGGCATGTCGTCGAGCTGGTCGAAATCGCGACCTTGGTCGATACTCGCCTCGTTGCGTCTGACGACTCGCGCGCCTTGCGCAGCCCTCTTCGGATTGAACAAGAACGCCTTGCTGAGCCGATCGCGATAGAGCCGATGAAGTGAATTGGTGTTGGGCTTCAACAACCAGGACAAAGCGAACAACAACAGCCCGAGGCAGAGATAAAGCGCGATTAACGGCCGTTCCGTCAGTTGTTTCGTGAGGGGAGCGGCGATCGAGCTCGGCAGGCGGACGGCGCCGATGAGCTGATTGGCCCCCTTGGCGAACCAGTCCGCCGACGTCAGCAGCCAGCGCGGCGTATGTGCTCCCGGGTCGATTCCGGCGCTTTTGCGGTCGCCGCCGATCGGTGCGCAAGAACCCGAGTCGGCGGCGCCCCGATCACGCTCGACCTCGCCGCGGTAGTTCAGCTCCTGACCGTCGATGCGGACCGTGGCGGCGATCGTGCTGCGCGGACATGCAGCCTGGGCCGCGACCTCGGGCTGTGGATTGTTGATGATGCCCCAATAGGTCAAATAGAGATACACAACCCAAATCAACAGTGGCAGTGCGAGCCCCGCGACCCAGACCGCCGCCTTGATGGCCACCGCGGCGATCTTTCTCGACCAGCTCGATTTGGCGCTCGTCGCCTTAAGAATTTCGGCGAATTGATTGCGAAAGAACATCACCACGGCGGCGATGGGCGCGGTCACCGCCGCCAGGGTCTTGATCCAATTCGTCACCAGTCCGAGGAACACGTTCTGGCCGGTGGCCTGCGCATCGTAAATCTTGAACATTCCGTCGATGACGAACGATTGACCTTCGATGAAAAAGAGGACCGCAAGCAGAATCAAATAGACGCTGGCGAGGAAGGGAAGCCATCCGCGGAATTCCGAAAGATGACGGGGCGTGAGAAACGATCGGGCGACCGCCCATGCGAAAAAAAGCGCCAAGCCGACCAGCGACGCCACCAGCGTGACGCCGAATGCTTTCAGCGAGATATATCGGTGAAGGTCGAGCCCCAGAACGTCGGTTTGCTCCAACGAGGTGCGATCGGGATTGCTCCAGATGGTCAGTGCGGCAAACAGCAGCAAGACCGGCAGCACAATGCCCAAATTGGCGACCAGACCGCGCACTGCGATGGCGATCCCGGTCACGACGTCGCGGGCGCCGGCCGGAAAAAGGTAGTTGGAATAATTCCGAATGTGACCGACCTCGTCGGTGTCGCTGATCTCCGCAGCGGGCGACATGTGGCCCGTGCGCGTCGGCGACTTTCCGAACACAAAACGGCCGCCGCTCTCCGTCATCGTGGCGGTGAGCGAAGTGCCCATATAGCCTCCGCCCGAGACGGTCGAGAGATAGTCGACGTTGCCAAGAGCCCCGTGGTGGTTGAGCGCCTGCAGCACGCCGAGCGACACCGCCGCCGAGCGGATGCCGCCGCCCGAGAGCGCGAGCCCTACCGCGTCGATGACCTGGACGGGAGGTTCACAGCCGGCGCGCATCGGCAGCTCAATGCGTCCAAGCTCGCGACGCCGTTCGTTGATGGCCTCGATCTCGTCGCGAAGCATGCCGATGACGTCGCGATATTCATGCTGCGGTCTCTGTTGCAGTGTCGCCTCGGTCGACATCGCTTTCTCCCAATGGTTTAGTGGAATTATAATATCAATCAAAGATTGCGGCAAGGACAATCAGTGAGCGCCGACGGCTCCCACGGGCCGGCACGGCTTTTTCATGGTCGAAAAGATTGAGCTGATAAGTCGGCGGCGAAACGCAGAGCTGAGCTAGTCCAACCCCTCCAGCTCCGTGATCATCCGCTCGATCACGCCCAGGCCGCCCTGCCAGAACGCGGGATCGCGGGCGTCGAGGCCGAACGGCGCCAGCAGCTCGGAATGATGCTTGGTGCCGCCGGCCGCGAGCATTTGCAGATAGCGCTCGGCAAAGCCTTCGGCTGCCCGCTCGTAGACCGCGTAGAGCGAGTTCACCAGGCAGTCACCGAAGGCATAGGCGTAGACGTAGAACGGCGAGTGCACGAAGTGCGGGATGTAGGCCCAGAACGTCTCGTAGCCGGGCTTGAGCTCGATCGCCGGCCCGAGGCTCTCGTGCTGCACCTCGAGCCAGAGCGCGCAGAGTGCGTCGGCGGTGAGCTCGCCGTTGCGCCGCTCGGTGTGGACCTTGCGCTCGAAGGTGTAGAACGCGATCTGGCGCACCACCGTGTTGATCATGTCCTCGACCTTGGCGGCGAGCATGGCTTTGCGCTCGCGCGCTCCGGCATTGGCGAGGAGCTTCCGGAACGTCAGCATCTCGCCGAACACGCTCGCGGTCTCGGCGAGCGTCAGCGGCGTCGGCGCCATCAGCGGGCCGTTGGGCGCCGCCAACACCTGATGCACGCCGTGGCCGAGCTCGTGGGCGAGCGTCATCACGTCGCGCGGTTTGCCCTGGTAGTTGAGCAGCACGTAAGGATGCGCCGAGGGCACGGTCGGATGCGCGAACGCACCCGGCGCCTTGCCCGGGCGAACCGGCGCGTCGATCCAGCTGTTCGCGAAGAAGCGCTCCGCGATCGCCGCCATGTCGGGCGAGAACGCGCCGTAGGCGGTAAGCACGGTCGAGCGCGCCTCGGTCCAGCCGATCGTGCGCTGCGGCACCTTGGGCAGCGGCGCATTGCGGTCCCAGTGCGGCAGCCGCGTCTTGCCGAACCAGCGCGCCTTGAGCGCGTAGTAGCGGTGCGACAGCCGCGGATAGGCGGCGCGCACCGCGTTGACCAGCGCGTCGACCACCTCGGGCTCGACCCGGTTGGACAGGTGGCGCGCGTCGGCGACGTCGGCGAAGCCGCGCCAGCGGTCGGAAATCTCCTTGTCCTTGGCGAGGATGTTGGTGATCAGCGCGAAAATACGCAGATTGTCCTTGAAGGTCTTTGCCAGCGCCTGCGAGGCGGCCTTGCGCGTCGCCGCACTCGGGTCCTGCATGAGATTGAGCGTCGGCTCGATCGCGAGCGACTTCGTGCCGACCTTGAAGCGCAGGTTCGCGATGGTCTCGTCGAACAGCCGGTTCCAGGCGGAATAGGTCGTCACCGACTTCTCGTGGAACAGCTGCTCGATGCGGTCCTCGAGCTGATAGGGCTTGTCCTTGCGGATGTCCTCGAGCCACGGCCGATAGTGGCCGAGCACGGGGTCCTGCATCGCGCCGTCGAGCTTGGCATCGTCGAGCCGATTGAGCTCGAGCACGAAGAACAGGAGATGGGTCGAGGCGGTGGTGAGGCGGTCCTGCACATCGGCGTAGAACTTGCCGCGCGCGGGATCGACCGTGTCGCCGGCATGGATCAGCCCGGCATAGGAGCCGAGCCTGCCGAGCAGATCGTCGAGCTCCTCGTAGCGCTTGACCGCCGCGGCGAGCGCCGCGCCCGCCCCGCCGCCCTCCGCGAGCGCGGCGAGCTTGCCTTTGTAGGCTTGCTCGAAGGCGATCGCCTCCGCGTCGGCGCGATCGAGATCGCGCTTCACCTGCGGATCGTCGATGCCGGCATAGAGATCGGCGAGATTCCATTCCGGCAGCGCGCCCAGGCGGGTTGCGGGGCGGGCGGCGGGGCGGGATTTTGCAGCTTTTTTCGCGGGGACAGGTTTTGCTCGTGCGGGCATATGATTCAACGTGGGAGGACGATTGCGTTTGCGGGCGGATTCCGACGTCAACTGATCCGCAGCGTGTGGCGAAGCCAAGGCCGGAGCGGAAAAGCTGCGACGACCCGCATCGCCCGCTGACGCACGATGCGATCCCAACCTCATCAAGCCGCTGACCGATCAGGCGCGACGCGCGCCGACGAGCCCGGTTCAGGGCGAGTGTCACCAGCGCGTTCACGGCATAGCCCGCTAAGACGGGCGTAAACGCCCTGATGTTCTTCCGACGCGCTATGCGCGCGCACTTTAAAGTTGCCGCGCTGGCCGCTCGCTTTGCTCGGAAAAGCGCGTTCACGCGCGTCTTCCGACGCGCTTTGCGCGACGCGCGCTTCCGGAAAAGTGAGCACCCCTCCGCTACCGCCGTAATTTTAACACCGCTTTAAGTGTAATCGGCGACAGTGCCCCAATTCGGCACAAAGTGTAGCTCGTCCCCGGTTGCGTCGTCTGGTTGCGTTGAGTGAGGTTGCGTATGAGTGAGCGTATCCTGATCGTCGACGACGATCCCGTGCAGCGCCGGCTCCTCGACAATATGGTGCGCAGGTTCGGCTACGAGCCGGTCGTGGCCGAAGGCGGCGACGCCGCCGCAGCCGTCCTCGCCGGCGCCGGCGCCGCGGACATCCACGCGGTCGTGCTCGATCTCGTGATGCCCGATCTCGACGGGCTGGGCGTGCTCGCCAAGATGCGCGAGGCCGGCCTGGCGATCCCCGTGATCGTGCAGACCGCCCATGGCGGCATCGACACCGCGGTCACCGCGATGCGCGCGGGCGCCACCGATTTCGTGGTCAAGCCGGTCGGCGCGGAGCGGCTGCAGGTATCGCTGCGCAACGCGCTCGCCGCGAGCGCGCTCGAAGGCGAGCTCGCCCGCATCAAGCGCAGCCGCTCCGGCACGCTCGGCTTCAAGGACATCATCACCCGGAGCCCGCGCATGCAGGCGGTGCTGCGCACCGCCGAGAAGGCGGCAGCCTCGGCCATTCCGGTTCTGATCGAGGGGCAATCCGGCGTCGGCAAGGAGCTGATCGCTCGCGCCATCCACGGCTCCGGCGAGCGGCGCGCCAAGCCCTTCATCGCGGTCAATTGCGGTGCCATCCCCGACAATCTGTTGGAATCGCTGCTGTTCGGGCACGAGAAGGGCGCCTTCACCGGCGCGACCGAGCGCCATCTCGGCAAGTTCGTCGAGGCCTCCGGCGGCACGCTCTTCCTCGACGAGGTGGGGGAGCTTCCGCTCGCCGCCCAGGTCAAGCTCCTGCGCGCGATCCAGGAGGGCGAGGTCGAGCCGGTCGGCGCGCGCAAGCCGGTCAAGGTCGACGTGCGGCTCATCTCCGCCACCAACCGCGACCTCATCGCCGACGTGAAGGCCTCACGTTTCCGTGAAGACCTGTTCTATCGCCTGCACGTCTTTCCCATCGCCGTGCCCGCCCTGAGCGAGCGTCCGGAGGATATCCCCGAGCTCACGCGCCACTTCCTGGCGCGCTTTTCGGCCGAAGAAGGCAAGCGCGCCACCCGGGTGAGCGCCGAGGCGCTGGCGCTGCTCACCGCCTATCGCTGGCCGGGCAATGTGCGCCAGCTGGAGAACGCGGTGTTCCGCGCGGTGGTGCTGACCGACGGCGACGCCGTCGGCGTCGAGGAATTCCCGCAGATTGCCTCGCAGATCGCGGGCTACGTCCCCACCGCCAGCGTGGCCCCGGAATTCAACGCCAGCGATGCCGCCGCCGCGGAGCCGATGCCGGCCGGGGCCGAGCGCGCTTCACCCCCGGTCGCGCCTTCGGTCGCGCCTTCCGCAGCACCGGTCGCGCCGCCGACCGGCACGCTCGCCCTGCTCGACGGCAACGGCGACATGCGTCCGCTCGACGATATCGAGGCCGAGGCCATTCGATTCGCTATCGCCCATTACCGCGGACAGATGTCGGAGGTGGCGCGGCGGCTGCGCATCGGGCGCTCGACGCTCTATCGCAAGCTCGATTCGCTCGGGCTCG
>WNEY01003593.1_pt1 | contig 11658 bp, 10 predicted proteins | sample 5400531 | NCBI WGS metagenome assembly WNEY01 (sample SAMN13153338, study PRJNA577476) | soil metagenome | isolation source: 200 cm saprolite under Douglas fir tree site 1 | place: USA:California | collected 2015-04-18
TGGCCGGCCTGGGTGCCGATGGCCTGTCGCCGGACAGCCGCCCATCGCCTCGGAACGAGGTGGTCGACATCGCGCTGCGGACCCTCCCGATGCCCGCGCAGGAACGGTGCGGCCAGGCGGTATGCCGGTGGGTCAACGCGGTCTACGGGTGCACCCACCGGCACGCGCAGCTGAACGACGCGACCCACCGCGCGCTGGTCGACATGTTCGGGTTCGGGAACATCGCGTCAATCGAGCACATGTCGCTCATGCTGCGCAAGGGCCTCGCGGTCACCTCCGGCGGCGGGATGGACTACTTCGATCACCCGGAGCGCATGGCGGGTACCAGGCTGCTATTGCTCCAGGGCATGCAGAACTACATCTTTCATCCAGCCGGCACCCTTCGGACCTGGCGATGGCTGCTGACCAGTAACCGCCGGGGAGAGTACGAGCGCAAGGAGCTTCCCGGATATGCCCATCTCGACGCGATCGTCGGCAGCAGGGCCGCGACCGACGTCTACCCGTCGGTCGCGGAGTTCCTCGGCCGGCCATAGCGGGGGCCGGCCGGCCGCGTCGGGGAGGCGGCCGGCCGTGGCGGGGACTCGGCCGGCCGCCTCCGGGAGGCGGCCGGCCGAGGCAGGCCAGGGTGTCGTCAGCCACGCAGGCGATGCCGGTCTCGGATCGCCGCCAGCCCGAGCTCGTCAGCCGTGCGCATCGCCGATCCGGTGAGCATGCGCGCCCGTTCGTGGTCGGCCGCGTGTCCGCGCATGGACAGCACGTGGCCGTAGGCCTCCTCAGTGAGGGCTGTCAGTGGCCGGGACCCGATGTCACGGTGTCGTGCCAGCGCGACCTCCAGGTGCTCGGTGGCCTCGGTGAAGCGGCCGGCCACCCCCGCGAGTACCCCGAGCCAGTGGTCGGCCGCGCCGAGGAAGCTCGCTACTCCCAGCGTGGCGTTGTTCCCGGCATACGGAACGGCGAGGTCGTACAGGACCTCGGCCCACTGCCGGTCTGCCACCAGGTCGGCCGCGTTCGAGAAGCCCACGATCACGGCCCACCACAGGTAGTTCTCGTCCGCCTCCTGCGCTGCGGCGGGTCCCATCCGGTGCAGCAGGCCGGCTGCCCGGTCCCGGGTGCCCGCCTCGGCCAGGCACCATGCCGTGATGGCCGGCCAGGCGATGTTCGCGGGCTCTGCCGCCGACAGCGCCTCGAACATCGGCGCGTACTGCGCCGCGCGTCCCCGCAGCACCCCCTGCGGGAATGCCTGTGCCACCGGGATGAGCTGGGCCTGAGAGTGACCGATCCGCTGGAGCTGGCGGCCAAGGTCACTGCCCAGCTGCTCGGCGTCCGCGAACCTGCCCTCCAGGTTGGCGACGGTGACGTCCCACATCGCGGCCAGCCGGATGAACTCCGGATGCCGTACCTGCTCCGCCAGGTCCTTCATGACGAGTGCCGTCTGCACGGCGGCGGAGTGCTCGCCCTTCTCGAACTGCGCGGCCAGCCGGATCCGCAGCCCTTCCAGCCTCAGCTCAGGGTCGCTGAGCTCCTCACTGATGCCAAGGATCTCCTGCGCGACGCCGACGGCATCGCCGACGTCGCGCGGTCCGTCCAGCGCCCAGCACCGGTGCAGCAAGACGGTGGCGAGCGTCCGCGGGTCCGCGGTGCCGCGTCCCATGGCCACCGACCGGTCGCTGATCTCCAGCCGCTCGGCGTAGGGACGCTCGTTATGGAGCCAGTGGGCCAGGCGGGCCAAGATCGTGGCGGCGGCACGGTTCGCCTGCTCGCCTAGCTCGGCCGACTGCACGAGCGCCTCCGCAAGGAGCGCCTGAGCCCGCCGGTCAGGGCTAACGGTCGCCGGGAGGATGCCGCCGTACCCGAGCGCCGCCCGCAGGAACAGCTCGTCATACCCGAGGCGGCGGGCGGTGTCGGCCGCCTCGGTGAACCGCTCGTCCCGGGCCGCGTACTCCCCGGCCCGGTCGTGCGCGCCAGCCAGCTCAAGGAGCAGCTCGCACCGCACCGACTGATCCTCCGGGTCCTTCGGCCCGTAGCGGTCGAGCAGGTCCAGCGCCTTCCTGAAGTGGGGCACCGCGACCTCGGCCGCCACCTCGCGCAGCGCGCGCTGCCCCGCCAGGCGCTCATACCTGACCGCCTTCCCGGCGCAGCCCCTGCTCGCGGCCGTGCCGAAGTGATGCGCGAGCTCGGCCGGCGAGACACCAGGGCGAGATTCCATCGTCTCGCCAATCCGCTGGTGCAGCCGGGCCCTGCGGCTCCTGCTCAGCTCGTCGGCGATGACCCGCCTTGTCAGCGCGTGCCGGAACCACCAGCAATCCGGCTCGTCGTCGATCTCCACGATCAGGCCGGCCCGCGCCGCCTCGTCAAGGAGATCGGCGGTCGTGACGTCGTCCAGCGAGGCCACCGACGCCACCAGGTCGGTGTCGAACCGCTCACCGGTCACCGACGCGATCGCGATTACCTCGGCGCACCGGCCTGACACCCGTCGCAGCCGCGACCGCACCATGCCGCGTACCGATTCGGGGATCTCCGCCGGGGTCTCGCCAAGCCGGATGGCTTCCCGGCCGAACGCGCCCCGGTCCGACAAGTGCCTGGCCATCTCCAGGAGGAAGAAGGGGTTTCCCGAGGTTTCCCGCTGAAGTTCCGCGACCGTCTGCGACTCGCGCTCCGCGAATCCCCGGCCGACCGTGGCCTCCAGCAGCGCGGTGACGGCATCGCGACCGAGGCCCCGCAGCGTGAGGGGCCGGCAGTCGATGTCGCGTGCCAGGGATGGCAGGACGGCCGACAGCGCGCTCCCCTCCAGTTCCTTGTCGCGGTACATGGCCACGGCGAGCAGCGGCGAGGAGCGCCTTGCCTGCATCAGGTGCGCCAGCAGGTGCAGGGATGGCTGGTCCGCCCATTGCAGGTCGTCAAGGACGAACAGCACAGGATGCCGGGTGCCCATCCGCTGCAGCCACGTGTCCAGCGACTCGAACAGCCGGAAGCGCTCGGCCTCGGCCGCGGTGAGGGGCCGGGCGGCGGATGCCCCGATCCGCCGCGCGTGCTCGGGGAACAGGCGGGCGATTTCCCCGGCCAGGTCACCCAGGTCCCGGCGCAGCAGCGCCTCCGGGCAGGTCCGGGCGTAGTCAGCCAGCGCCTCACGGAACGCCCGGTACGGGGCGGGCACCCCCTCGACCCACCGGCCGTACAGCACGAGGCCCTCCTCGGCGCGCGCGTGCTGCGCCAGCTTCGCCGTGAGCGCTGTCTTCCCGATCCCCGGCTCCCCGGCGACGAGCGCGAGGACGCGGCGGCCTGTCCGCGCGCTCGACCACGCCTCCCGCAAGAAGGCGGATTCCCGCTCACGGTTCACGAAGTTGCTGCTGGCCGCGGACTCGATCCACACGGAGTTCGAGGCATCGGCGTCGTCAGGGCGCTCGCCCGCCGCCGCCGTGGCCTGGGCCGCGCGCTCAGCCGCGGTCGGCTTCCCGCGGGCCGCCGCCAGGAACTGCTCTCGCCCGGACCCGGTGAGTCCCAGGGCCTTGGCCAGGAGCTCTGCGGTGTCCCTGCGGGCAGTCAGGTTGATACTGCGTTCCAGGTCACTGATAGCCCGCAGGCTCACTCCCGATGCCTCGGCCAGCTCCTCCTGGGTCAATTTCACCCTGACCCGCAGCTCCCGGAGCAATCCCGCGAACCCAGCCGCAGGCCGCTTCGCCATGGTCGGCACCCCTTCGCAGATCTCCTGCTGTCCGCGCCCTTTGCCAGTCCTGAACATTTCGCGCAGGCGGCGGCCGCAATACGGCAGGACCCACACTAAGGTAATCGACGCGAGCCCGCCGGCATCGTCGCCTGCCCGAGACCGTTTGCCCGGCACCTGCCGCGTGCGGGATCGCCAAATGGCGAGCCGCGGTCCAATCATTACCGGGGCGGAAATCATCGCGACGATGGGAAGAACCGGCGAGCGGGCTCGCGCAAGACGCGATATGATGCGTCTTGCGCGCGGCCGCGCGGGGAGTGGCCGTCTGACCGGGAGACGAGGGCACCATGGCCGGTCCAATCCCTTCGCCAGAGCAGGCGGCCCAGCCGGCGCCGGACGGCGAGGCGCGGGAGCTCGCCGTCGCGTTCCGCCGCTTCATCGACTGGGTGCACCGGATCGCCGCCGAGGAGGACAGCCGCAACGAGGTCTCCGCGCTCCTGCAGGACTACCTCGGGGCTGACGGCGCGGAGCAGTCCGTTGTTACCCGCGACCTGGCCGCGTTCGAGCAGGTCAACCTGCAGACCGCCATCAACGCGTGGTCGGCGCGCGGCGGGCGGGCGGTCGAGGTGCGCGGAATGGCCATGCCGCCGCATTACGCTGGCCTGTCGCTGCAGCAGCTCATCGCGGCCGACGGGCTTCCGCCGGTCCGGCTGAGCGCTCCCGCCCTGGCTGACCTGCCCAACGGGCCGGGCACCACCCTCGGCTGCCTGCGGCTGGCGCTGCTGCTCGTCACCGACGAGCGTGGCCGCTACGTCATCATGATCCAGGGGCCTGGCGAGCACACGCCCCAGCTTCAGGTGGAGGTCGCCGGGCTGCCGACCGCGGATGCCCAGCGGATCCTGGCGGAGCTGGACCAGCTCCGCTCCGCGCTCAACGTCTACCGGGGCCACCTGCTGGAGGTGTCACTGGACCCGTTCGGCGGCGTCGTCCTCGGCTTCGCCGCCCGGTCCGGCCTCGCCCGCGACGACGTCGTGCTGCCTGAGACTGTGCTGGCCCGGGTCGAGCGGCACGCCCTCGGGGTCGCCGGGCACCGGGACGCGCTGCTGCGCGCGGGCCAGCACCTCAAGCGCGGCCTGCTGCTGTACGGGCCGCCCGGCACCGGCAAGACGCACACCACCCGCTACCTGCTGGGACAGATGACGGACTACACCCGCCTGGTCCTCACCGGCCGGTCACTGGTGGCGATCGGCTCGGTGACCGACCTGGCCCGCACCCTGGCGCCGGCCGTCGTCGTGCTAGAGGACGTGGACCTCGTCGCCGAGGACCGGTCCATGGGGCCGGCGTCCAGCCCGGTGCTGTTCGACCTGCTTGACGCGATGGACGGTGCCGCGCCCGACGCGGACCTGCTGTTCCTGCTGACCACTAACCGCGCCGACCTTCTCGAGCCAGCGCTGGCCGCGCGGCCCGGCCGGGTCGACGTCGCGGTCGAGATCGGCCTGCCGGACGCCGCCGCCCGCGAGCGGCTGCTGGCCCTGTACGGCCGCGATGTCCCGCTGGCCCTTACCGCCGGCGCCGCGGCCATGGCGATCGAGCGCACCGACGGCACGACGGCGTCGTTCCTGAAGGAGCTGATCAGGCGGGCCGTGCTGGAGGCACTGCACGAGAAAGCACGGCACGACGATCCCGCGCTGCCCGCCGTCACTGGCGCGCACCTGAGCGCGGCCCTTGATGACCTGCTCGACTCCGCGCAGGGCGTGACCCGCACCCTGCTCGGCGTCGGCGTCAACCCCGAGGACCTCCCCGTCGGCGGCGCGCTGGCCGGTCCCGGCCCGATGCCCGTGCCCGCCATGGGGCGCGTCATGATGGCGCGCGGGTCGATGACGGCCCGCCGCTATCGCGGCTAGCGCCACGTCCGGCGGGCGACCCTGGCGACCATCTCCAGCTTGGCGCGCTGCCCCGCGGGGGTGACGGGGTTGTCACCAGGGGCGGAGGCGAACCCGCACTGGGTGGACAGGGCCAGCTCGGCCAGTGGCTTGTACCGGGCGGCCTCGCCGATGCGCGCCTCGACGGCGGCCTCGTCATCGAGGGTGTCTGACTTGGTGGTGAGCAGGCCGAGCACCACGATGGTGCCCGCCCGGACCTCGGCCAGCGGCTCGAATCCGCCGGCCCGGTCGGAGTCGTACTCCAGCAGCAGCCGGCCGAAGGCCAGCTTCGGGAACAGGGCCGCGGAAATGGCCCCGTACCCGCCGGCGGAGTGCCACATGCCGGCCGGCCCGTTGCCCCGGCAGATGTGCAGCGCTCTGGTGACATCACCGGGGATGTCATCGAACAGGGAGTTGTCCAGCTCGGCGTCGAACGCGAGGTCAGCGTCCGGGTCCCGGCCTTCGGCGCCCATCCGCGCGCGGGTGCCGGGGTCGCAGTAGGAGCCGTAGTTCGGCGCGTCGAGCTGGATGTAGTCGCAGCCGAGGGCCAAGACCGCGTCGACGGCCTCGCGCAGGAAGTCACGGATCTCGCCCAGGTACTCCTCGGCTGAGTCGTAGACGGCCCGGGAGTGCTGCTCGGACCAGAAGCGGCGGTGATAGCTCGGGGACGGCATCGTGAACTTCGTGCGCGACCGGGAGTGCTTCGCCAGGAACGCGTACTCGGCGGTCATCTCTGCGGTGCGCCGCGCGGTCTCGACGCGCCGCGTGACGGCCGGGTAGCCGCCCTTGCCGCTGCTCTGGCCGATGCCTGGCTGGCTGGTGGCGCCCGGGTTGGCCGCGGACGCCGGGCCGCCGCCTTGGCGCCAGTTGAGCATCCCGCGGCCCTCGGTCACGGTGAACGCGTCCAGCCAGCGGGGCGTCTGGACCCACCCGGTGCGCCGGACCTCGCCGTCGGTGATCACGTCCAGGCCGATGTCCTCTTGCAGCTTGATCGCGTCTAGCGCGGCGTCGTTGAGGACCGCCTGGTCGGCCAGGCTGCCCCGGCGCGCGGCGCGCAGCACCGCCGCGTCGCGCAGCAGGCTGCCGACCGTCTCCGCGCGCGGCTCACCGGCGCCCTCCCCACCGGGGCGGGTCACGGCGCTGCGCCCTTAACCTTGGCCAGGGCCGGGATCACGCGGGCCGGGTTCTCGTTGAAGATCGCGAGCTTGTCCTGGTGGGTCAGGAAGTTAAAGGAGTCGATGACCGGCACCAGGTGGTGCGGCTCCATCCAGCCGATCATGAGGAACGGGCGCGGCCCGATGACCTGCACGTCGATGGTGCGCTCGTCCATGTAGCGGGCGTGCCCGGCGGCGGCCGCGTGAAACTCCTCGACGCTTACTCCGGCCGGCCCGGCCGTGGCCTGGCCGACGGGGGAGTCCATCGGCGCCGGGGACGGCGTTCCCGCCGGAAACTCGCTTGGCAACGCGGCCGCCGCGCGCCGATGATGGCATGCATGCACGTCGAAGCGATCAACATCGGCCCGAGCGACGCCATCGCCGCGGTGACCTCGGTGACGGCGGTCCCCGGGAAGGGGCTGGTCGGCGACCGGCACTTCCGCGATCATCGTGACCCGGGCGACGCCCTGACGCTGATCGAGGCGGAGGTCCTGGAGGATGTCGGCCTCACCGGCGCGCAGTCCCGCCGCCAGGTGGTCGTGCGCGGCGTCCGGGTCAACGACCTGATCGGCAAGCGGTTCCGGGTCGGCGACGTCGAGTGCGCGGGCGTCGAGATCTGCGAGCCGTGCCGGCACCTGCAGGAGATGACCCGCCCCGGCATCATCAAGGACCTGATCCACCGTGGCGGCCTGAACGTCGATATTCTCAGCGTCGGCACGATCGCCATTGGCGACGCGATTACGGTCCTTTAATTCCGCCCAACCTTCATTCCGGCCGCGCCGACCCGAAATATTTCGGTATCTCGAAATGTTTCGACAACGGCCGGAGCGGTTCCTCACCGCCACCCGGCGGCAGAACTTCCTCGTCCCGCCGCGCCGCAATCGCGCCTTCCCCCTCGCGGTTACCCGCGGGGCAGTCACGTCCGGCCGAGGCCGGCGACGATGAGGTGCTGGTAGCCGGTCAGCTCGCCAGGGTCCCCGTCCGGGTGCCACTGCGCGCATGGCACGATGCCGGGTTCAACCAGCTCCGTGCCGGTGAAGTACTCGGCGATCTGCTCGTCGGTGCGCCACGCGCCCCGGCCGAACGCCTCCTGCAGCACCTCCTCCATCGCGGCCGAGTCCGGGTCGCCCAGCGTGCGGAAGTGCGAGACGAACAGGCAGCTGCCTGCCGGGACCGCGTCCGTGATGGCCATGATGACGTCGAGCGGGTCCTCGTCGTCGGTCAGGTGGTGCAGTATGGCGCTGGCGATGATCGCGACCGGCCGGCTGAAATCGAGCAGCGCGCGGATCTCCGGCGTGGCGAGGATCGTCCGCGGGTCGGTGATGTCGGCCCGGACCACGATGGTCTGCTCGTCCTCGGCGAGCAGCGCCCGGCCGTGTGCCAGCACGACAGGGTCGATATCGACGTAGGCGACGCGCGCCGCCGGGTTGGCGCGCTGCGCGACCTGGTGCACGTTGTCCGCCGTCGGCAGGCCGGAGCCGAGGTCGAGGAACTGGCCGATGCCCAGTTCGCCGGCGATGTAGCTGACCGCCCGGACCAGGCACGCGCGGTTATCCAGCGCGATCGCGACCGCCCCAGGGAACCGCTCGATGAAAACGTCCCCCAGTTCCCGGTCAGGCGGGAAGTTGTCTTTCCCGCCGAGGAGGTAATCGTAGGTGCGGGCGATGCTGGGCACTTCCGGGTCGAACGACGGCGTCTCCACGGCGGCCTCCATATCCCTCGCCAGGGCGGCTAAGCGAGTATTCCGGGGAAACCCTACGCCGTCATGCCATCACGCGCGAGCAAACCAATCAACCCTTCGCACGTGCATCACCTTAAACAAGCCGCTGGCGCTACCCTACGCGCTGTCCTGCCCGGATGGCATGATCGGGGTTATGCCTGAAACGCTGCCCCCGCCGGGAATTGACGTCACCAAGCCGAACATCGCCCGCGTCTACGACTACTGGCTCGGCGGGAAGGACAACTTCGCCGCCGACCGTAAGCTCGCTGAGCAATTGCTCGCGCTCGACCCCGGCATGCGGGACCTGGTCCGCGGCAACCGGCAGTTCCTGTGCGCCGCGTCCGCGCGGGCGGCCCGCCAGGGCGGCATCAGCCAGTTCCTGGACCTGGGCGCGGGCCTGCCCGTCAGCCCGGCCGTTCACGACGCTGCTCGCGACGTGATCCCGGACGCCCGGTTCATCTACGTGGACGACGATCCGGTCGCGGTGCTCCACACGGAGGCGCTGCTGAGTGGCACCACCGGGCTTGAGTCCATCCGGGCGGACCTGACCGACCCGGACGCCGTGCTCACCGACCCGGTCACGACCAGCGCCCTGGACGTCGACCAGCCGGTGGGCATCATCTTGGGCAGTGTCGGGCACTTCCTGCCGGCCACGCGGATGCGGGAGCTGACCGGGGCGTACCTGTCCCGGGTCAAGGCCGGCTCGTGGCTCATCATCTCCGTCGGGCGGGCCGAGGACGACGACCCAGAGCAGAACCTTAAGCCCGCCTACACGGCGGCGCAGACCTACCGGCACTCGCCGGAGGACTTCGCGTCGTTCTTCGCCGGGACCGACATCGTGCCGCCGGGCCTGGCGGCCGCGCGGGCCTGGGTCGCGGGGGTAACCGAGCAAGTGCCATCAGCCGGCTTGTTCATGCACTGCGGCGCGGGCATCAAGCGGTAGCGGGAGAGCGGGCCTGCCGTCAGCCCCGGCCCGGGCGGGCTGGCATGATCGGGCCATGACGCTGGTGAAGATCAACGCGATTACCGTGCCCGCCGACGGCGGCGATGAGCTGGCCCGCAGGTTCGCCGCCCGCGCGGGCGCGGTTGACGACCAGGACGGCTTCGAGGGCTTCGAGCTGCTCAAGCCGACCGACGACCGCACCACGTGGCTCGTGGTGACCCGCTGGCGGGACGAGGAGTCCTTCAAGGCATGGCTCAGCTCGCCCGCCTTCGGCCACGGCCACCGCTCGCAGGCCGAGCGCAGCGGCAGCGGCCCGGCCCCCAAGCCCGTCGGCGTCCACAGCGAGCTGTGGTCCTATGAGATCGCCGGCGGCTCCGGCGGGCGCTAGCGCCCCGGGGCTGCCCCGGTCAGGACGGGACTGACAGGGACAGGCCGAACCGGCCCTCCCGGTCGGTCCACCAAGAGCGCATGGTGAGGCCGGCGGCGGCCAGCTCGCGCTCGATGCCGTCGCGGCGGAACTTGGCGGAGATCTCGGTGCGCAGTTCCTCGCCCTCGTCGAAGTGCACCGTCAACCCGATGCCGGGTACCCGGACGTCCTGGCCGGCGGCCGACCGCAGCCGCATCTCGATCCACTCGGCCCGGGCGTCCCAGGTCGCGACGTGCTCGAAGGCGTCCAGGTCGAAGCCGGCGCCGAGCTGCGCGTTGAGCACCGCCAGGACGTTCTTGTTGAACGCGGCGGTCACCCCGGCCGTGTCGTCGTAGGCGGCGACCAGGACTGCCGGGTCCTTGACCAGGTCGGTGCCGAGCAGGAACGCGTCGCCCGGCCGCAGCTGCGTCCGCACCCGCGCGAGGAACGCGGCGCGCTGCGCCGGTGCCATGTTCCCGATCGTCGAGCCGAGGAAGGCCAGCAGGCGCGGGCCATCGGCGCGATCGGGCAGGCCGAGATTCGCCTCGAAGTCCGAGACGACGGCGTGCACGTCCACGCCCGGGTACTCGGCCATCAGGGCTTGCCCGGCGGCGAGCAGCGCGGCCTCGCTGACGTCTACCCCGATGTAGGAGCCCAGCGTGCCCCAGGCGCGCAGCGCGTCCAGCAGCAGCCGGGTCTTGTCCGACGAGCCCGATCCGAGCTCCACCAGCGTGCGGGCGCCGGTGAGGCCGGCGACCGACCAGGCCACCTCGCGCAGGATCGACCGCTCGGCGCGGGTCGGGTAGTACTCGGGCAGTTCGGTGATCTTGTCGAACAGCGCGCTGCCCTGCGCGTCGTAGAACCACTTGGGCGGCAGCGACTTCGGCGTCGCGGTGAGCCCGGCGCGAGCGTCCCGGCGCAGCGCCTCATCCAGGTAGCTGTCCGGCAGCAGTCGCTCGATGCTCGTCATCGGGTTGGCGTCCTCTCTGCGCGGGTTAGTGGTCGTGCGGGGAGGCCGGCCGGCGCCGCGAGCGGGCTGATGCCAACGCGGCCGGGAACGGCGGCCAGCAGGTGCCGGTCCGGAACTTCGACCCAGCCAGGGTCGTCATCGGATGGCTCGGACGCGACGAGCACCGCGTCGCCGGCCGGCCCCGCCCGGTACCAGAGCGTGTCGCCGCACGCGGTGGCGGCGACCGACGCACCGTCGGTGAGCAGGAAGTTGAACCGCCCGCTGGCCCCGGCCGCCTCCAGGGCGCCGATAGTCGCGGCGAGCGCCGCGCCAGCCGGCGCCCCGGCGTGCAGCCGCCGGGCGATCAGCGCCCACAAGAACGCCGAGTCGGTCATCGCCTCCATCGCCGCGAGCACGTCAGGGCCGCTATCAGAAACGAGGCCCTGCCTGGCGCTCCCCGGCCACCCCTCGAGCGCGCCGTTGTGGCTGAACAGCCACCGGCTGGAGGCGAGCGGCGCGGCCGCCGCCTCGCCGAGTGCCATCCCCGGCGTGGCGGAGCGCACTGCCGCGAGCACCGCGCAGGACCGCGTCACCCGGGCCATGTCGGGCAGTGACGGATCGCCCCAGATCGGCACGGCCCGCCGGTACCGGGCCGGGACGGGATCGCCGGGCGCATACCAGCCGACGCCGAAGCCGTCAGCGTTCACCGTCCCGTGCGCCTGCATCCGCGGCGCCCACGACTGCCGGTACAGCCCGTTCGGCGGATCGATCAGCAGCGACCGCAGCGAGACGGCAGGGCCGAGATAGGCCAGGTGCCGGCACATCAGCCATGCTCCGGGGCGGTGCCCTCGACAGCGGAGCGGGCCGTCCGGAACCCGGCGAAGATCTGCCGCCGGATCGGGT
>WNEY01003594.1_pt1 | contig 11657 bp, 7 predicted proteins | sample 5400531 | NCBI WGS metagenome assembly WNEY01 (sample SAMN13153338, study PRJNA577476) | soil metagenome | isolation source: 200 cm saprolite under Douglas fir tree site 1 | place: USA:California | collected 2015-04-18
CCTGGACACGACCACTAGTTTTCTGCCATGCTATGGTCCCCTTCGCCTTTCAGTTCCGGGTAAGGCATCAGACCCAGGAACCTCCCTTCAAATTCCTCCCGGCTAAACCGGGGATATGACAGAGCGCCTCGTGGCGCAGCAAGCTTCTACAACGTCTGGGCCGGCGCCGGCAAGCCGGATTCGGCGCGGCGCGAAGCGTTCCGGGCCCGGATGCGCACCGACCTCACGCACGTCTTCGCTCTGCTGCGCGACGGCCTTCTCACCGCGAAGATCGCCGCCCGCTTCCCGCTGGCCGAAGCGGCCGAGGCCATGCGGCTGTCCGAGTCCTCCGGCCGTACCGCCATCGGCAAGATCATCCTGACGCCCTGACCGTCGGCAGCGCGGACCCATCTCACGCGCTATATTCATCCGGCCGGCCCGGTCGGCAGCGCCGCCGCAACCGCACCTTCCGCCCCCACCGCAACACCAGCCTCAGCCACCCCAGCCCCAACCACACGCCGACCCCGGCGGATGGCAAGTGGCGTCCAACGGATGAAAAGTGCCGGATTCGGGCTGACTACCGAAGCGCCAGTCGGAGGGAGCGGTTCACAGATCACCGGGCTCGCGACCCGGACCCGTTGAAAGCAGGTCGGCATCATCCGCGCTTGGCCACCGTGGCCGCTAAGGGGCGGATTCCCCGGTCGCCCGCCGATACAGCTCGGCGGTGAGCCTGTGGATCTCCCGGGTTAGCTCGGTGTTGGTCTTGAGCTCCAGCTCCTGTTCGGTGAAATCATGATCCGCCTTGGCTTGCTGGAACGCCCCTTGCCGGTTCTGGCCGATCATGACAAACGTGGACAGGAAGATCGCTTCCAATGACACGATCAGCGTGAGCGTCGGCCAGGGCGAGCTCTCGATGACCAGCATCCAGACGGCGAACAGCACAATGTGCAGGTAAACGAAGTTCATGGACCCGGCGAAGGCCGTGATCCAGTCGGCGACCCGTAGTTGAAAGTCCGCAGCCCGCCGCGCTTGCTGCTCTATTACAACGGGATGGTGCTGGGTAACCGGCAGCTCAGCTCTCGCCATCGTGGTGCCTCCATATCAGCTCACGCCCATTCTTGCCTCGTCGGCCGCAGGGGGGCGCACCTACACGATCGGCATGATCACCAACAATAGGTTCGGACGGCTGCGCGACCCGGCCACTCGGCGCCGAAGATGCCCTGGGCGCCAGCCACATCTCGGCGATTGCCTGCGACTCCGCAGGTGATCCCAGGATTCCGGCGCTGGGGTATGTCTCGGGGAACCGGGCGGCAGTTAGCAGCCTCGGTGCCCACCTGATGTCGTTGCGTCCCGGGAAGCTACCGCCTCGGTGCCCCCCTGATGTCGCTCTGACCGCCTCGGTGCCCACCTGATGTCGTTGCGTCCCGGGAAGGCTACCTCGCAGGTCATTTGACCGAGGTGCACACGGGCGCAACGGTCACATACTCGGATCAAATACACCAGTCCCAATGAGAGCGATACATCAGCGCCAATCCGGGCAATGGTTCCCGCCTCATAATTCTCCGCTCTCGGCAGAGGACGAGAAACGGACCCTGTTCACAACGAATGAGGATGAGATATGAGCCCTGCGCTAACTACCGGCCGGCTCGGTGATCGCGTCATCTGCGACCCGATGGCCCGCTCATCTTCGCAGGACCGACCGAACCCCTACGTCTTCAGCGACCCCAGTGACCGCGAAGGCGCCCGCCTGCGCCTGATGGCATCCTTGCTCGACCGCCTAGAGCCCGAGACCGCGACTTCAGGAAGCTCAGCCTCGCAGGTGATCGTCGAGAAAATCCTTGATGATGGTCATCACCTGCACGGAGGTCCACTGCCTGGCCTGCGTGCGGTTACATGCGAGCCGGCCGTGCCCGGCGCCGGCCAGCAGATAGCGGGTGCTGTCAGCGCCGGCCGCGCCCAGGGCTTCGTGCAGGGCCAGAGTCTGAGCGGGCGGGATGATGCGGTCATCGTCGCCGTGCAGGAGCAGGAACGCGGGGGCACCGGGCCGGATCAGGTCGATCGGGTTGGCTTCGGTGGCGCCGAACCGCCGGATCGGGTGTCGCGCGCTGGCGAGCGCGGCCTGCATGCGGCGGTCGAACCCGTCGGCGGCGCGCGACAGGTCGGAAGCGCCGAACTGGTCGACGACCGCCCGGATGCGCGGGTCGCTCAAGCCAGCCAGCGAGGCTAGGTAGCCGCCCGCTGACTCACCCCAGACAGCGATCCGGTTCTGATCGATGCCGTACTCGTCCGCGTGCTCGATCAGGTGACCGACGGCGCTCTGGATGTCAGCCAGGGCATCGGCGTAGGTGGCGTGCTGACGCACAGTACGGTATGCGACGCTCGCCACGGCGTACCCGGCGGCGGCGATGAACCCGCGTTCCCGGCGGGCCATCCCCCGGGGCGCCACGACGAAACCGCCGCCGGGCAGATAAACTACAAGCGGATGACGGTCTGCGGCGGCGGGTCTGAGCAGGTCCAGCCGGAGACCGGTGCGATAGACCAAGCCGCGGCGAAGCCGGAGGGCCGCGGGTCTTCGGGGGATCTGCGGCGAGACGCCGGCGGCCAGCCGGTCGCCTGGACCGTTCCCGCCCGGCTCTGGGGCGGCGACTGCGGAGTACCGGACTCCCAGCACCCACCTCATGACCTTGAGATTCACGGAATCGCCTCCCGAGGGCGGGCGGAGCCGCTCATTCCCGGCCAAGTTACGCGCAGCTGGTGCACCGCGTCGCCAGATCTAAGTCATTTACTCGAAGCGACCTTCCGCCGCCGGCACCTAGCGTCGTCGGAGTGCCAGGAATTTGGCGCGACTGACACGCGAGTGAAATGGAGCTCATCATGAGCAGCGAATCAGGGGTACGCAACGTCGTCCTCGTCCACGGCGGGTTCGTGGACGGGTCCGGCTGGCAGGCCGTGCACGACCTGCTGACCAAGGACGGCTACCGGGTAGCCGTCGTGCAGAACCCGACCCTGTCACTGGACGACGACGCCGCCGTGACCAGGCGCGCCATCGACGACCTCGACGGCCCCGTCGTCATCGTCGGCCACTCCTACGGCGGAGCCGTCATCACCGAGGCCGGCACGCACGACAAGGTCGCGGCCCTCGTCTACATCGCGGCATTCGCCCCGGACCAGGGCGAGTCGGTCAATACGCTCATCGCCGGTTTTCCCGCCGACGGGCCGCAGCCGCCGATCCTGCCGCCCAAGGACGGCTTCCTCTTCCTTGACCGCGACAAGTTCCCTGCCTCCTTCGCCGGCGACCTGCCCGCCGGCCAGGCCGCGTTCATGGCCGACTCCCAGGTCCCGTGGGGCGTCAGCGCCCTTAGCGGAACGATCACCGAAGCCGCCTGGCGGATCAAGCCAAGCTGGTATCTCGTCACCACCGACGACAAGATGATCCCCCCGGCCGCCCAGCGGGCCATGTCAGAACGCACCGGCTCCACCGTCACCGAAACCGCTGGCAGCCACTCCATCTACCTATCCCAGCCAGCGGCGGTAGCCGCCCTCATCACCCAGGCCGCCGCCGGGCTGGCGGGCCCGGACAGCTAAGACAGCTAGTCGGGAGGCATGCCGCCGAGGGCGTCGCGGAGGGCGGCCCGGGAGGTGATGCCGAGCTTGGGGAACACCTGGTAGAGGTGAGTGGAGACGGTGCGCGGGGAAAGGAAGAGGCGGGCGGCGATCTCCTTGTTGGTGTGGCCAGCCGCCGCGAGCAGGGCGATCTCGCGTTGCTGCGGAGTAAGTGAGGCAAGGCCAATCTCGGCTTTGGAAACCGTGATGCCGGTAGCTCGCAGTTCCTGATCCGCGCGAGCCGCCCAGGGGGCCGCTCCGAGCCGGCCGAAGATTTCTGCGGCTCCGGCGAGTTCGCGGCGGGCGTCGGTTGTTCGCTTGACGCGGCGCAAGTGCGAACCGTAGGTCAGCTTGACGCGGGCCAGGTCGAAAGGCCAGCGGTCGGTGCCTGGCTCGGCGATGGCCTGTTCCAGGGAGGCGAGATCGGCCTCAGGCCTGGCGATGGCCGCGCTGGCCTGAACAACTAGTCGCAGGCGCGGTGAAAGCCGGTCGAGGTGGCACTCGCCGGCGGCGGCGACATGAGCGGCGGCCGCAACGCGCCGGCCGGTGTGGATGGCCGCTTCGACCAGGTCGAGGAATACCCACAAGGCGTGCGGTGCGTACGGCGCGAGAGTGCCGGGCGAGCTGATCGCCGCGGCGTTGCTGAAGCTCGTCTCGAAGTCGGCCTGGCTGAGGGCGGTGAGGCTGCGGACATGGGAGGCGTAAGCACCGATGATGCCGGCCCGCCGGGGCGTGGCCCAGGCGTCCATCTCCCTGGCGGCGTCGTTCGCCTGCAGAAAGTCCCCGCGAGCGGCGGCGATCAGCGCTGCGGTGAGCCGTCCAGGCCAGGCCATCAGGTCATAGCCGTGAGTGTCGCACAGCTCGAGCCCTTCGCCGACCAGCTGCCCCGCCTCGTCCCAGCGGCCAGTATGGAAGGCGTCCTGGGCGAGCAGGAACAGCGCCTCGATCGCCGAGGTGATCGCACCGCCCTCGCGGCCGTGCTGGATGGCGCGCTGGAGGGGCTCGTGGCACAGGTAGAGCCGGTCAAGATAGGAGACGGCGATGCCAGTGCGGATGATGCGGGCCGGGCTGGTCTGCTGGTCGAGGCCGGCGACGGAGGCGTCGGCGCGGGCCAGCATGGACTGCGTGAGACGAGCCGGGTCGCCGAAGGTCTTGGCCAGGAGGGCCAGGAGCTCGGGCGGGCGCGGGACGAGGTGGTCCAGGGTGTGTTCCAGAGGTGCCCACAGGTCGGCCCGGCCGCCGAAGAAGCAGATCATCAGCAGCGTGTACAGCCCCTCGACGAGGACCTTGTTGCGGGCGTCGCGCGGGTCGTCAAGCTCGCCGATGGCAGTGGTCAGCAGTCGGTGCGCGGTATCGACGTCGCCGCCGCCGTGCAGCAGGTGAAAGGCGCCCGCAACCGCAGCCGAGAGCGGACCGCCCGGGCCGGGGTAGGCGCGGCGGGCCTGGTCAAGCAGGCGAGGAGCGTCGCGCAGGTCGCCGGTGACGATGGAGCCCAGGTAGGCGGCCTCGGCTAGGCGCCCGCTCCGGCCCTTCCCCGACGGGCTGAGCTCAGCGGCACGCAGCAATTCGGTGACGGCGCCGACGGAGTCGCCGCGCCGGAGGTTGGCGTGGGCGACCTCCTGCAGGAGCGCCGCGACCCGCTCGTCCGGCTCCGCGGTAGCTTCTGCCAGGTGCCAGGCGTGCCGTTCTGGCTGGTCGGCGAGCCGGGCGGCGAGCTCCGCGTGGGCCTGGCGGCGCTGCTCGCTGGTGGACAGTTCCACCAGCGCCGACCGGATCAGCGGGTGGCGGAACGTGACCTGCGCGGTGGTCTCGTCGGCGCGCACCAGCCCGGCCCGCTCGGCGGAGGACAGACCTTCTCCGCCGCGGTCGGCGGCGATCGCCCGGATGAGGCGCAGATCGCCCGTGCCGTCCAGGGCGGCCAGGAGCAGCAACTCGAAGACCGGGGTTGGCAGCGCCTGAACGCGGGCGGTGAAGACGTTCTGCAGCCGGTGCGTGAGCGGCAGCGTCGCCGGAAGGGTACCGGCGACGGTCTGGGCCAGGTCACCAAGGGAGACAGGGAGTTCGAGCAGGGCGAGCGGGTTCCCGAGGGCCGCGTCAAGCAGCCGCCGCCGTACCCGCGCTGTCATCACGGGAAAGCGGCTGGCCAGCAATGCTGTCGCCGCCGCCTCCGACAGCGGCGCCACCCGCGCGACGGACAGGTTTCCCTGGTCGAAGAAACTGGGCTCGCCGGTGCGGCACGCCGCGAGCAGGGCCACCCGCAGGCCGGCGAGACGCCGAGCCACCATGCCGAGCACGAGCGCGCTGGCGCGGTCCAGCCACGGCAGGTCATCGACGATGAGCAGCAGCGGCTGTTCTTTGGCCGCCTTCTCAAGGAGCGCCAGGACCGCGCTGGCAACCAGAAGCGGCGCTGGCGGCTGACCTTCGCCCAGGCCAAGCGCCACATTCAGGGCCCCGGCGAGCAAGGGAGGCAGGAGCGGTCCCTCACCCAGGCACGGAAGGAGAAGCTGGTGGAGCGCGGCATAGGAAATATTCGCCTCGAATTGCGAGCCGGTCGCCTGCAGCCGTCTTATCCCTGAGTCAGCGGCCAGAGCGACGGCATAGTTCAGCAGGGACGTTTTCCCGACCCCTGGGTCGCCCGACAGCAGGAGCGCGTCACCGGCCCCAGAGGCGATCCGGCTTGTGAGCAACCACAACTGCTCGATCTCGGCTTCACGGCCAATCAGGTCTAACGGCGCGGCGCTCGCCTGATCGTGGCCTGCGCGGAGCCAATCCATCCTCCGACCCTGCTCCATGCGCGAGACCCTGTCCAGCCCCGCGCCGACGGCAGCACGATCAGGGGCCTGGGCCAGGACGGCGCCGGGCTAGGCGGCGAATAGCTGGCCTGCGGTGGTGCCATGCGACTCATCGGAGATGGCCGCGAGCGCGTCCCGCAAGGCAGCTCTGGTGGCAATGCCAAGCTTGGGGAACACCTGGTGCAGGTGACCGCCCACGGTCCGGTGCGAGAGGAAAAGCCGCTCCCCGATCTGCTTGTTCGTCAACCCGGCGGCAGCCAGTTCCGCGATGTGTCGTTCCTGGGGGGTCAGCACGACGGACACGCCCTCGCCGGCACCAAGCGCCGCCTGACCGGCGGCCCGAAGCTCGGTGCGGGTCCGCTCAGCCCATGGCCGGGCGCCCAGGTGATCGAAGGTCTCGAGCGCCGCCGCGAGCTGAACCCGCGACTCGCTCGTGGCCCGCAGCCGCCGCAGGCGTTCGCCGTAGAGCAGCCGCACTCGCGCCAGGTCGAACGGCCAGCGATTCGCGCCCGGGATCGCGAGCGCCCGGCCAAAGAGCTGAAGGGCGCTGTCGTCCGGGGCAGCGATCGCCTCGCAGCCGCCGGCCAGCAAGGCGACGCGCGGGGACAGTCCGGCGATGTTCGCCTCCCGCATCGCGGCGACGTGGGCGGCCGCCTCCGTCTTGCGGCCGGTACGAGCCGCGGCCTCGACGAGATCCAAAGCGGCCCAGATGGCGCACGGAGTATGGGAAGCGAGCTGGCCGGCTGGACTGACAGCGGCCGCCTGCTGGTAGGCCGTCTCGAAGTCGCCCATCCCCAGGGCAGCGAGCGCACGCGCATGCCAGGAAAAGGTGCGGACGGCCCTGGCCCGTCGCGGTTCCGCCCACCCGGTCATCTCGTCGGTCAGTGCCTGCGTCGCGGCGTAGTCACCGCGGACAGCGGCCAGTACGGCCAGCTGATACCGGCCGGGCCAGGCGAGCAGCTCGCACCCGCGGGCCTTGGCCAGCTCGATGCCGTCGGTGATGACCTGCCCGGCCTTGGCCCACTGGCCGGTCAGGAAAAACTCGGTGCCCAGCATCAGCAGAGCCCGGATGGCCGGCGCGACCGTGCCACCGTTTCTTCCGTTGCGGACAACCCGCCACAGGGCGTCCCGGCAGCCCGCCAGCCGGTCGACGTAGATGCTGGCGGTCGCGATCGCGACGATCCTGGTCACGTCGGTCTCGGCGGTGAGCTCGCTGATCGCCAGCTCAAGTGATCCGAGCGCCGGGACCGCGGTTCGCACCGGGTCGGTGAAGGTCTTGCTGAGCAGGTCGAGCTCGGCCGGCCCGGCTGTCCCAAGGCGGTCAAGGGTGTCGTAGAACATATTCCACAGTTCAGCCTTGCCGCCCGACGAGCAGATCAGCGACAGGACGCTCAAGGCCTGCGCAAGTACCGCGTCGGTGCCCTGCCCGCGCTCGATAGCGCTAGCGAGAAGGCGATGAGCCACGTCGACATCACCGTCGCCGTTGAGCAGCACCAGGGCCGTCGTCGCCGCTGACCGAACCGACCCCTTGAGGTGCGGGTCGGCTTGATAGGCCCGTGCGAGCAGCTGCGACGCTTGACTGAGCTGGCCGGTCACGTCGGCGTCGAGGTAAGCGGCCCCGGCCAGCCGCCGGCCTCGCTCGGTTCCCTGCTGACTGAGTTCCGCGGCTTGCGTCAGCGCCACGACCGCGCCCGCCCCGTCACCTCGTCGCAGAACCCGGTAAGCGGCCCGCTCGAGGGATTCGGCGACCTGCTCGTCAGGCCCGACCGCGGCCTGGGCCAGATGCCAGGCACGCCAGTCAGCCTGATCCGGGCACAGCTCCGCGAGCTCGGCGTGCGCACGCCGCCGCTCGCCTCCGGTCGCGCACTCGACGACCGCCGACCGGATCAGGGGGTGGCGGAACGCCGGCCGGTGCGTCGTCTCGTTGACGTACACCAGCCCGGCCTGCTCGGCCATCGCGAAGTGGTCAAGCCACGTGCCCGCGGCGTCGGCTTGCCCGAGGCAGCACTCGCCCGAATGGTCGAAAGCCATTAGTAGAAGCAGAAAGCGGGCCTGAGCCGGGAGGGCTTGAAGCCCCGACGCAAACAACCCGCGCAACCGCCGCCCAAGCGGCAGTACCGCAGGCAACTCGTCAATGCCAAGCCGCTGCGCCTCGTTCAGCGCGGCCGGAAGCTCAAGCAAGGCCAGCGGGTTGCCCTGCGCCTCGGCGAGGATGCGATCACGAACGCTGGAAGCGAGTGCCGGGAACCACGCATCAAGCAGACTCCCCGCTGCCTGCGCCTCAAGGGGCTGAAGCAGTAGCTCAGGCAACCCGACGCGATCGAAGAAGCTCTCCTCTTGCTGGCGCGAGGCAGCGAGGAAGCCGATCCGGCTCCCGGCCAGCCGGCGGGCCGCGAAACCAAGCACCTCGGCGCTCGCCCGATCAAGCCAGGGCAGATCATCGACGATCAGCAGCAGCGGACGCTCAACGCTCGCCATCCGCAGCAAGGTGACCGTCGCGATCGCCACCACTAGCCGGTCCGGTGAGTTGCCCTCGCCCAGACCAAGCGCAACGTTGAGCGCGTCGCGATGGGTAGCGCTCAGCCGGGAGAACTCGCCGAAAAGCGGAAGCAGGGCCTGACTAAGGCCTGAGAATCCCATCCCGCACTCGAACTCGACCCCGCGAGCGCGCAAAACTCCCAAGCCCTCTTCTGACGCCGCCTGCGCGGCCGTATCCAGGAGCAGCGTCTTGCCGACGCCGGCGTCGCCAAGCACGAGCAGCGCCTCGCCGTCTGTTCGCGCTCGCGCCACGAACTCCTTGACCAGAGCCAGCTCTTCATTCCGCCCGACTGGGGCACTACCGACCGGAAGCGGGCGGGTCAGAACGCCAGCTGAGTCCATAACCATGACGATCTCCATCCATTAGTCGCGGAGCATGCCGATTACGGTAGGCCGCCCCGCATCGAACCGATTCAGTCATGTGACGTAGTTCCAGTTGGAAAGGCTGACGAGGCCGTCGCGAAGCTGCCGCGGAGCAGAGTGGCCCAGAAACAGGTCATCTGACCGATGGTGGTCGCAGTCAGGCGGTTCGATACTCAGCTCACATCTCGCAAATGGTCGTGACCTGCGATGACGAAAGGCGATCCCGATGGTCCAGTTGATGTGGGAGCGTGCCGACGCCAGGCTCGCGGCTGACGCCGGGCTCGCGGCTGATGAAGCCGACCAGGAACCAGTGACCGTTGCCGACGAACTGCGGCTGCCTGGCCAGCCCGCGCTGCGATGTCCGGCCAGCGTCCTGCTGGCCGGAGAGCTGCGCGCCCGAGGCGTTCCCGCCGCCCGCGGCCAAGTGCTGGCCGACCAGGCGCTGGCCGACCAGGCGCTGGCCGACCAGGCCCCGGTCCAGCGCGGAACCCGGTCTCCCCGGATGGTAGTGAGCGAGGAGCTCGGCGGCGGGCTCGCGCTGGCCGTGGCCGCGACCGAGCCTTGGCAGCCGCAGGCCCGCCGCGTGGTCGCGGACTGGCTGGCGGTCGCAGGCGAGCGCACGATCCTGCTGCCCTCCCCGCGTTCGTTCTGCGCGGGCGTCGAGCGCGCCATTAAGGCCGTCGACCAGGCGCTGGCGCAGCACAACGGCCAGGTATACGTAAGACGGCAGATCGTGCACAACAAGTCAGTGGTGGCCGATCTTGAGAGCCGCGGCGCGGTATTCGTCAGCGAACTCGACCAGGTACCCGCCGGCGCGACCGTGGTGTTCTCGGCTCACGGAGTATCACCCGCGGTCCGCCGGGAGGCCAGCGACCGAGGGCTCTCGGTGATCGACGCGACCTGCCCGCTGGTGAAGAAGGTCCACGCCGAGGCCCGGCGGTTCGCTGACCTTGGCAGCACGGTCGTCCTGATCGGCCACCCCGGCAGCGACGAGACCGTCGGCATCGCCGGGGAAGCGCCCGATACGACCATCGTGATCAAGGACAGCACCGACGTCGCCGCCCTGGACGTGCCCGACCCAGCCAATGTGGCCTACCTGACCCAGACCACGCTGGCCGTGGACGAGACCACGGAGGTCGTGGCCACCCTGCGGCGCCGGTTCCCGCAGCTGCGCGAACCGCCGTCTGAGGACATCTGCTACGCGACTACGAACCGGCAGCGCGCGCTCGCCGCCGTAGCCGCCGAGGCCGACCTGGTCCTGGTCGCGGGCTCGGCCAACTCCTCCAACTCAAGGGCTCTGGTGGAAATCGCGCGCCGCCACGGAACCAACGCCCACCTGATCGACGGCGCCGCCGACATCCGAGCCGGCTGGCTTACCGGGGTGCGCACTATCGCGGTAACCGCCGGCGCCTCGGCCCCGCCGAACCTGGTCGGCGCCATCGTCGAGGCCTTGCGCGGCCTCGGCCCGGCCCACGTCATAGAGCGGGAATCCGCTCGCGAATCAATGCAGTTCGCGCTGCCGCGCACTGGTCTGCCGCGCACTGACCTGCCGCGCACTGCCGAGCACGCGAACTTAAAGGGAGAGGATGACTATGCAGAGGCACCGAGGACGATGCGGGCTGATCGGCGTGGTCCTGACCGGCCTGGCACTGGTCGTGACGGTGACGGCCGGGTCGGCGTTGGCCGCTGGCCGGGACGGCTGGGGGCCGGGCGGGGTGAACTGCCGTACCGAGACGGTCCCAGTCGGGCTGGCCGCGGACCAGCCGGCCAGCTACCACGTGTCGGGACTGCTGTGCGCGACCCGGCGTGAGCTAGCGCGGGGCGCGACCGTCCAGTTCCTGGTCCCGGGAGCGACCTACGGTCACGCCTACTGGGAATTCGGTACGGTTGGCGACCGCAGCTACGACTACGCCAGTACCGTCGCGGCGGCCGGGTTCCCGGCCTTCGCCATCGACGAGATCGGGACCGGGCAAAGCTCTCATCCGCTGAGCACCGAGCTGACCTTCAGCACGACTGCCTACGTAAACCACCAGGTCATCCAGGCCCTGCTGCACGACGGGGTCGGCGGCACCCGGTTCAGCCGCGTCATCGAGGTCGGCCATTCCTACGGCTCGTACCTGACCTGGGAGGAAGCCGGGACCTATCACGACGTCGCCGGGGTCATCATCACCGGCCTGACCCACTACCCGATCGCCAACCCGGAGTCCGTGCTTGCCAGCGCGTTCTACCCCGCCATCGATGATCCCAAGTTCGCCAGCAGCGGCCTGGACCCCGGTTACTTCACGACCGTGCCCGGCGACCGCGCCAGCCTCTTCTACGGTGCCGCCGACAGCGACCCGGCCGTGGTGGCCGCGGACGAGACCAGCAAGGACGTTGTCTCGG
>WNEY01003595.1_pt1 | contig 11656 bp, 11 predicted proteins | sample 5400531 | NCBI WGS metagenome assembly WNEY01 (sample SAMN13153338, study PRJNA577476) | soil metagenome | isolation source: 200 cm saprolite under Douglas fir tree site 1 | place: USA:California | collected 2015-04-18
CGCTCCGTCGTTCTTGAGCTTCCGGCAGACGTCGAGGCCGGTCATGACGGGCATGCTCACGTCGAGGATGGCCAGATCGGGGCGCTGCGCCAGCGCCGCCGCCAGCGCCGCCGCGCCGTCTTCCGTCGCGATGACCTCGTACCCGGCGCGCTCGAGATTGAACTGGAGAATGCGACGGATGTGGCTCTCGTCGTCAGCGATCAGGATGCGTTTTTTCATGGTTCACCCACCTCACGGGCTTGCTGGTCCGACGACGGCGACCACCGCCGCCACGAGATCCCGGACGCGGAATGGCCGAAGCTGGAAGCACCTGGCCTGGACGATCCGCCCCTGCGCCTCGTCGGCGACCACACTGGAGACGATGATCGGAATTCCCGCCGTCGTCGGGTCGGCTTGGAGCTCCTCGGCCAGTTCGTAGCCGTTCATCACCGGCATTCGTATGTCGAGGAGAATGACGTCCACGGGCGTCCCGCGGACGACCTGGAGCGCCTTCATGCCATCTTCTGCCTCCACGGCCGCGAAGCCAGCCTTCGTGAGATGGTGGCTGATGATTCTCCGGACCGGCCCGTCGTCATCCACCACCAGTACGCGCTTCATGTATCGCCCCCCGCCAGCGGCAGGACAAAACGGAAGGCGCTGCCCTCGCCGGCCTGGCTCTGGACTTCAAGGCGCGTCCCGTGCGCCGCCAGGATCTCCTTCACGAGCGTGATCCCCAGCCCCGTCCCCCCGATGCGCCGCGTCTCCGAGGAATCAACCCGAAAGAACCGCTCGCCGAGCCGCCGCACCGCGCTCTCCGGCATCCCGATCCCCGTATCGCGGATCTCGACCACCAAGCCACCGTCGAGCCGGGCCCGCACCTCGACGCGGCCGCCCCGCCGGTTGTACTTGACTGCGTTGTCCACGAGGTTGACCAGTACCTGCCCGATCGCATCGCTATCGCCCCGGAACGGCGGCAGACCGGGTGGAATCTCCGCGTGGATCTGGACGCTGTTGGCCGCCGCCTTCGGCCGCGCGTTCTGGATCGCGCGCGCGACGAGCGGCTCCAGGGTCGTGGGCTCCTGCCCGAACTGGATCCGGCCCGACTCGATGCGCGCGAGGCTCAGGAGCTGGTTGATCAAGCGGCTGAGCCGCTCCGACTCTTCATCGATGACCCTCAGGAACTCCTGAATGGTCGCATCCTCGCCCACCATGTCGCGAAGCGTTTCCGCGTACGCGCGGATCGACGTCAGCGGCGTCCGGAGCTCGTGCGAGACTGTGGAGACGAACTCGGACTTCATCCGGTCGACCTCCTTCTCGCGCGTGATGTCACGGAAGACGTTGACGCACCCCACGATCGCTCCGGAACTGTTCCGGATCGGGGCGGCCGTCGCGGCGACGGGGATCCGCGTGCCGTCCGGCTGGATGAGCTGCGCCTCGGCGGTCGAGACGGCCTCGCCCGCATCGAGCGCCCGCTTTATCACGGTCTGCGAGAACTCCGTCACGGGGCGCTCGCCGTACGCCTCCCGGACAGATCCGGGATAGACCGCGCCCACCAGCGCCGACGCTGGAACGCCCGAGATCTGCTCGGCCTCGCGGTTCCATATCGCGACGCAACCGGCTGCGTCCGTGACGCAGACGCCGTCGCCGATGCTGGCCAGGACCGCCTCCAACTCGTTCTTTGCCCGCCGCAGGGTCGCTTCGAGATCCTTGCGCTCGGTGATGTCGCGGATGATGATGCACAAGAAGCTGTTCCCTCCGCTTTCCCACGTGGAGAGAGACATCTCGAATGGGAACTCGCTCCCGTCCTTCCTCAGTCCCCACAAGTCGACTGTTCTTCTGGTGGGATCGCCCTCGAGCCTCGGACTCCGGCGTCTCTCCAGCTCTTCCGTATAAGAATCTCTAGATCGCTCTGCCACGAAAGTAGAGAATGGCTTCCCTGAGGCCTCCGTGTCCGAGGCACGGAATAAGGCTCGCGCCGCGCTGTTCCACGACATCACGCGTCCAGCGGCGTCGGTCAACACAATGGCGTCGTTTGCGGATTGCGCCACGGCGTGGAAGCGCTGCTCGCTTCCGCGCAAGGCGCGAAGCGGCAACACGCGCAACGCGATGAACACCGCCACACTGAGCAGCAGCCCGAGCGACCCCACCCCAGCCGTCCGACCCAGAAGAGGAACAAGGGAGTGGCCGATCTCGATTCGCCCGACAGGCACACCGGAGTCGAGAAGATTGGCCGCGCGCATGATGATGGGACGACGAACCGCGTCCGACCTCTCAACGAGGAGCTCGTTTCGGAGGTTCACGATGCGCCTCAGCTCGGGGTGACCCCCGTACCCGCGACTCGCGAGCAGGTCCTCCAACCTGTGCACCTGCAGATGCCACGTGACCGGAGACGCGTTGATGACGCGGGAGACGATGGAGGCGGTGATCTCTGCTTCGGTCTCGAGGGCTCCAACCTGGTATTGGTACGCGATGGCGAAGTAGCCCACCGGCAGGGTAACCGCAACGACGATCGCGATCGTCGTCGCGATCCACGTCGTCGTTCGAACGAGCTTTGTGTCGGCGCTCTGCATGACTCAGGGGCCTTTGGCGTCCATCGCCGAGAATCCCATTCGGGCGAGAATTTCCCGCCCCGAAGCCGAGCGCGCGAAATCGATGAACCGCCGTGCCGCTTGAGACGGCCTGGCCCCGGTGATGATGTAGATCGTCTTGAAGTAAGGATAGGAGCCGTCGGCGATCGTTTTCGGACTCGGCGCCACGCCATTGATCGAAAGCGCTTTCACGTGGCGCTGCCCAGAGATGATCAGGCCCAGCGTCGTCGTCCCCAACGCGCCCGGAGTGCTTTGGATTGCATCGACGGCATCCTCATCCGTCACGGCCACCATCATCCCTTGATGCGAGAGCGCTTCGTTCACCGCCTCGCGCATCGCCGGAGACATGTTTCTGAGCGCGGTATTATCCGAGTCGCCCGACGGGCGCAGCACGAGACGAAGTCGCTCACCGTTGCGCCACGCAGTCGTCTTGCCGCGGTAGATGTCCACGAGCTCCTGCGGAGTCAACCCCGACAGAGGGTTGTTCGCGGACGCGGCGAACACGAACGGCGTCCTCGCCCACTCGATGGCCGCCGCTCCCTGTTCGTGCTCGGCAGGGGTCGGGGGATCCGCGCTGATCGCGATGTCTATCACGCCCGACAGGAGAGCCTTCTTTCCACCACGACTGCCCAGGCCCGACACAATCGCGACCTCCACATCAGGACGCGATTTGTGGAAGGCATCACCTAGTGCGCGCATCAGTTGCATCGAGCTGCCCGTGCCACCGATCTTGATCGTGTCCGCAACCACCGTCGCCGGAAGGGCAACGCACATCAGAACGATGGCTGAAACAATAACGTCCCGCATCGGTCCTCCTTTCCTTGACTGTCCGTTGCGCCTACAACGCGACGCGGAGCCCTTCCTCCATCGTGGTCTCGCCCAGAAACACCTTGGCGAGCCCATCCTGCAGCATCGTCTTCATGCCTTTGCCGATCGCCGCCGCGCGGATCGACGAGGCGCCCCGCCGCTCCATGATCATGGTGCGGATCTGATCGTCCACCTCGAACAGTTCGAAGACGCCCAGCCGGCCCCGGAACCCGCTCCCCTGGCACTGCCGGCAACCCTTCCCGCGGAAGAGGCGGATTCCCGAAAGGGGATCGGCCGCCCGGCTCAGCACGCCCTCCTGCTGCAGGACGCGAATGGTCTCGTCGAAATCCGCTCGGAGCCGCAGCGTGCGGAGCAGCGAGGCGTCCGGAGGCAGGCTCTCCCGGCAGCTCACGCAGATCCGGCGCACGAGCCGCTGCGCCACCACGAGCGACAGCGAGGAGGCGAGCAGAAACGGCTCGATCCCCATGTCGAGCAGCCGCGGCACTGCCCCGACGGCGTCGTTGGTATGGAGGGTCGAGAGCAGGAGGCGGCCCACCAGCGCTGCGCGGACGCCGATCTCGGCCGTCTCCCGGTCCCGGATCTCGCCCACCATGATGACGTCGGGGTCCTGCCGCAGCAGCGCACGCAGCCCGGTCGCGAACTCGACGCCGGCGCCCGGGTTCACGGGAATCTGGCTCACCCGCGGGATGGTGTATTCGATCGGGTCCTCGATCGTCGAGATATTGACCACGTTCTGGCGTTCGGCGCCGATCCGGATGAGCATGGTGTAGAGGCTCGTGCTCTTGCCGGATCCCGTGGGGCCTGTCATCAGGACCATCCCGAACGGCCGGAGGATGTTGCGGAGGACGATCTGATAGTCGGAGGTGGAAAGCCCGAGGTCCTCAAGATCCAGGAGGATGGTCTCGCCGGAGAGCACCCGCATCACGACCTTCTCTCCCCAGTGCGTCGGCATCGACGAGACGCGGAGATCGATTTCAAAGCCCCGAGGTCCGCCTTGAAGCGTCCATCCTGGGGGCTCCGGCGCTCGTCGATCCGCATCCCAGCCAAGACCTTGATCCGCGCGACGAGCGATGGCAGCAGGGCCGGTGGGAGGCTCAGCACCTCGTGGAGGACGCCGTCGATCCGGTAGCGGACGAGCGCCTCGAGCTCGTAGGGTTCGACGTGAATGTCCGAAGCTCGAGCGACCGCCGCGTACTCCAGGATCCGTTTGACCAGATCCACGGCGGACCCGTCGGTCCCGCGCCGCTCGGCGCCCGCGACCGTCTTTGTCTCCTCCGCCGCCGACCGTTCCAGCATCTCCCGCAGGTCGCCCTTGTAGAGGAGCTGGGCGCGCCGGATGGCCCCTTCCGGTGTGAGATAGGGCGTGACCCGGAGGCGGCTCATCCGCTCGATCTCGTCGATCACGCGACGGTCACGCGGGTCCCACATGGCGACGTGAAGCTGCGTGTCCTCGCGGGTGAAGGGAACCAGAGTGTGCCGTCGCGCGTACTCCTCGGGCACAGCCCCGAGCGCCTCCGGCCTGACGTCGCTGATCTTCAGATCGATGAAGCCCAGTCCCCACGCCTGCGCGAGCTGCTCCATGAGAAACCCGAACGGAACGCGGCCTCGCTCCACCAGCGCCCGCTCGAGCGGGACTCCGAGTCGGACCGACATCGCCCGGGCCTTCTCGAACCCCCCATCATCGAGGATCTCGAGGCGCTTGACGAGGAGGTCGCGCAGCTCCGCGTCGGTGACGCGCAGAGTCGCCATCAGGTTCGAATGTCTCGGGGCCGGGGGAGCCTGACGAAGAAGGTCGTGCCCTTGCCTTCCTCCGACGTGCACCACACCTGCCCGCCAAAGCGCTCGACGATCAGGCGAACGAGGTAGAGCCCGAGCCCCGTCCCCTCCGTCTCGATGGCGAACACGTTCTCCGCCCGGAAGAATTTCTGGAAGAGCTGGCGCTGGGCCTCCTTCGGAATGCCGATCCCGTTGTCCTGAATCGCCCAGAGCACTGAGTCTCCGTCGAGGCTCATCCGGATGGCGATATTCCCCCCCGGAGGCGTGTACTTGAGGCCGTTGGAGGTGAGGTTCAGGATCACCTGCCGCGTGAGCTGGGGATCGACGAGGATCGGGGGCAGCGCTTCGCCGCCGGTGACCGAGAGCCGGTGGCCTTTTTCATGGACGAGCGCGCGGAGATCGTCCAGCACGCTCCGGGTCACCGCGTCCAGGCTGGTCTCCTGCAGCTGGATGGCCAGCTTGCCGCTCTCGAGGCGGGCGATGTCGAGTAGGTCGTTGACGAGGCCGATCAGCCGTTCGGAGGAACCCCGCGCGTCTTGGATGTACTCGGCGATTTCGTCCGGAACGCCGGTGCCCTGCGCCGCCAGCTCCAGCATCCACTTGATCCCGGCGAGCGGCGTCCGGAGCTGGTGCGTGACGAAAGAGACGAAGTCGGACTTCAACTGACTCACATGGCGCTCCTCGGTCACATCCTGAAAGGTCAGGGTGAGCCCGACCGTCACCCCCCCAGCGTCCTTCGTCGGGCGGGCGGCCCAGTGGAGGACACGACCGTGTTGGGGTATTTCCAGGTCGCCGGAGCCGCCAGCAGGGTCGGTGAGCACTGCGCGGAACGCGGCCTCCGCCGGGCTGCCGTCGCGGGCCGTCGAGTGCGCCGGCAACACGTCGAGCAAGCGCAGGGAGACGATCGCCGAGCCGAATCCCAGGAGCTCCGCGGCCCGCCGGTTCGCGGACTCGATACGGCCATCCGGGCTCACGAACATGATGCCGTCGGAGGTCGAGTCGAGAATCTGCGTGAGACGAGTGCGCTGCGTCTGGGCCTCCTCATAGAGCTGCGCGTTCTCCCGCGTGAGCGCGCGCCGCTCCAGGAACCGCTTGATCATGGAGCTCAGCCCCGGCAGCTCGACCGGTTTCACCAGATATCCCGCGGCGCCGGCCTCCACGGCGGCGATCGCCGAGTCGAGCGTCGCGTGGCCCGTCACGACGACGACCTCGGGCGGCTCTTCAAGGCGCTGCGCCTTCCGCAGTAGATCGACCCCGTCCATGTCGGGCAGCTCGAGGTCGAGCAGGACGAGGGAGACCTTGGTCCGGCCGAGCGCCGCCATGGCGGCCTCCCCCGTCGCGGCCGTGAGGGCGGTGTAGCCTTCGCGGTCGAGAAATTCGGTCACCGCCGCGAGGAGTGTAGGATCGTCGTCCACAACGAGGATCGTTTCCCGCTCGGCCGTGTCGCGCGTCACGCCCGGCGACGAGGCGCGACTCGCGGTCGTCCGGGCGGAGCCACAGTCAGTTCGGCGCTCCCGCAAGGGCTTCCTCGATGCGCCTGACGAGGTCTTGGAGCGAAAGGTTGGCCTTCACGAAGTAGGCCGCAGCGCCCGCCTCCATCGCGTGTCCCACGTCCCGCTCCTGTCCGAGGTTGCTCAACACGATGACGGGGATGGAGGCGGTCGTTTCGTCCGCCTTGAGGGACTTCAGCACCTCGAAGCCCTGGAGCTTCGGCATAATGAGGTCCAGGAGGATGAGATCGGGCCGGTCGCTCCGTGCCAGCCGGAGCGCCTCCTCCCCGTCCACGGCTGTCAGCACGGTGAACCCGCGACCCCGGAGCGTGGCCTCGGCGGCTTTTCGCAGAAAGCGGTCATCCTCTGCGAGTAGGATGCGCTTGACGTGCCCCACGGCGTCAGCCCTCGAGGATCCGCATTACGCGGTCGCCGAGCTCTTTCAGGGACAGGTCAGCCTTCACCCAGTAACCCACGGCGCCGAGGCTCACGACCTCCCGCATGTCCTGCTCCCGTGACGAGTTGGAGAGCACGAGCACCGGGATACCGCAGGTCTTCTCCTCGGCTTTGAGGGTCCGGAGCACCTTCACTCCGGGCAGCTTCGGCATGAGGAGGTCGAGGAGGATCAGATCGGGCAACTCGGCGCGGGCCAGCTGTAGCGCCTCCTCGCCATCGATTGCCGTCAGAACGATCAGGCCAAGTTGCCTCAGGCTCGCTTCGCAAGCCCTCCGCAGAAAACGATCGTCCTCGACGAGCAGGACTCGCTTCCCCTTCGTTTCCATCACTGTCGCTTCGAGGATGGCGGGTGTAATGCCTTGTGACGCGCCTCCTTCGTGAGCAGCGGTGCCAGGCGTGAGCGGAACTCTTCCACGGCGAACGGCTTCTCGAGAAAATCGTCGGCGCCAGCGGCGAGAATCCGCTCCCGCACCGCACCTTCCGAATAGGCTGTCATGGCCAGCACCCGTATCGACCGCGTCTCCGGGCGGGCCTTGAGCCGTTGGCAGACCTCGAACCCGTCCAGCCGCGGCATCCGGATGTCGAGGACGAGGACGTCGGGCCGAAAAGCGCCGACCCGAACGAGGGCCTCATAGCCGTCGTCCGCCAACTCTACGACGGCGTCCGGCATGGCCGTTTTCAGGACCTCCTTCAGCAACGCCAACACCTTGTGGTCGTCATCGACCACGAGGACCCGCGGCCTGACACGCGCCGCCTCCAGCGAGCTCGCGGCCAGCTTCGCTTGAAAGGCCATCAGGTCCGCCTCCGCGATTCGGTGATGGCCGCCGGGCGTTCGGAGCGCCGGAAGCTGTTCATTGCGGATCCACGCTTTGACCGCATTGACCGTGACGCCAATACGGCCGGCGGATTCGCGCGTGGTGAGGAACTTTGGTTCACCCGTTCTCTCCGAAGAGGGTCGAATAGATGCTCGGCGGCGCCTCATGTCGATACTGACACTTATGACAATTTTGGCTATTCATGTCGAGAAAAATTTTTGGCTCGCTGTGTAAGTATTCGAACCCCGGGGCAACTCCACCAATCCTGGTACCTATCCCCAAAGTGATCTGCAACCCATTGAAAACACGGCGCTTGCAACGGCGGGCGCGTCTAGGAGCGTGTCGGTTCTGGGGGAGGCTCGGAGGGGGCCTTGAGGCCCTGTCCTTCGCCCAAACGGCGTCCGACTCGGTTGAGGACGACCCACGCTCTCGCGACAGGCCAGGAACGCCAGGAGACTGCAGACAGCGGGTCGGAGGCGGGGCAGTCGGCAGCTTGGGGCCATCGGACCCGCCAGGGAAGAGGCAGAGCTCGGGGTGGGGACGACGAGCCGCCTGACCGAAGGAGGGTGCCGAACGGGGCGAGCTGATGGGGCAGGATGGCGCGGGTGATGCGAGATCAGGCCGCCCGCCGGACGTAGCGATGGTGCAGCCCACCGACTTCGGGAATCTGGATGACCTTGCCGAGCTCCCGCCGCTCGATTGGCCGTCCGTCGGGTGCATCTTTGTCGAGCGAGAGGTGAGTTCGCGCCCGGTGATAGTACGCGAAGTAGCGAGTCAGGACGCGGCGCAGGTGCCGTTCGCCAAGGACGAGGACAAGATCCAGACACTCGCGCCGGATCGAGCCGATGAGCCGCTCCGCGAAGGGGTTCTGCCAGGGGCTGGAGGGCGCCGTCAGAACCTCACAGATCCCCATGCCCCTCACTCGTTGCCGGAACGAGTCGCCGTAGATCGTGTCGCGATCGCGGAGGAGATAGGACGGGGCGGAGTCGTCCGGGAAGGTATCGACGACTTGCTGGGCGGTCCAGGCAGCGGTGGGATGCTCGGTGACGTTGAAGTGGAGGACGCGACGGCGATGGTGGGCGAGCACGACGAGGACGAAGAGGACGCGCAGGTGCGCGGTTGGCACCGTGAAGAAATCGATCGAGACCAAGTCGCGGACATGGTTGGTCAGGAAGGTTCGCCAGGTCTGCGATGGCGGTGAGCGCCGCTTCGGGATCAGCCGGGAGACGGTGCGCTCGGCCAGGTCGATGCCGAGCTTCAGGAGCTCGCCATGGATTCTGGGGGCACCCCAGAGCGGATTGGCCGCGGCCATTCGAGTGACGAGGGCCTTGATCTCGGCGTTGGCGGGCGGGCGGCCCCCGGTGGGCCGGCCGGAGAGCTTGGTCCAGTGCTCGCGGAAGCGGCGCCGCTGCCAACGCAGGACGGTGTCGGGGGTAACGATCACGAGGGGCCGCCTCCACCCGGCCCAGACCCTGGCCAGCCAGATCCAGAAGAGGCGATCCGTGCTGCGCAGCCTCGGCCGGGTCGCCGTTCTCGTGTACACGGCGAGCTGGTGGTGCAAGGCGAGGTTCTCCAGGGCGAGATGGCGGTGGCCGCCGCAGAGGAACGGGAGGAGTCGAAGCAGGTGGAGCAGGAGGGTGATCATCGAGCTGGGATTGTCTCCGGATGAGAGCCGACGGATCAACCGTTTGCCCGCCGGGCGGAGTTTTGGCGAAGGACAGGGTGGAGGCTGGGGAACGACGCTCGCGATCCTCCTCGATTCCAAGGGGCACAACGTGCGTCTTTGGGTTTACGAAGAGGACGAGGCGGAACGGATGCGCCTCACCCGCGAGAATGCGACGTTTCTCCCGGGCGTTCGGATCCCGGACGGCGTGGGATCACCACCTCAACACGGGAGGCGGTGGATGGGGCCGACATCGTCGTGCTCGTGACACCGTCGCGCGTGGTGCGCGAGGTCGCGGCGGGTCTCGCTGTACCCGAGGGGGGCGGCCGGCGAGAGCCACCCGCTGGCGCGTGGGGGGAGCGGCGACTTCCGAGAAGTGATGGGATGGTCCGCCCCCGAGGCGGGGTGTATCAATCGAGGGGGCCGCGGGCGTCGTCCCGCGAAAAGGAGGCCATCCATGGAGATTCGAGTAATCGGAATCGACCTCGGGAAGTCGGTCTTCCATCTGGTCGCCGCTGACGCGAGAGGCCAGGTGCTGCAGCGGAAGAAGCTGTCGCGGTTGCAGCTCCTGCGGTACACCGGCCCTCTCCGGTCGTGCCTGATTGGGATGGAGGCCGGGGCCGGAGCGCACCATCTCGGCCGCCGGTTGCGTGCCCAAGGGCACGACGTTCGGCTCATGCCCGCGCAGTACGTGCGGCCGTACGTGAAGTCGAGCAACAAGAACGACACTGTCGACGCGGAAGGGATCGTCGAGGCGGTGCAGCGCCCCACGATGCGGTTCATCCCGCTGAAGACGCCCGAACAGCTCGATCTCCAGGCTCTCCATCGCGTGCGCGACCGGCTGGTGGCGCGGCGGACGTCGGTGATCAACCAGCTCCGGGCGTTTCTGCTTGAGCGCGGGATCACCATTCGCCAAGGGCGACGGCACCTCGAGCGGCAGCTGCCGGAGATCCTCGAGGACGCCGACAACGATCTGTCGGCACGGATGCGGGCGTTGCTGCAAGGGCTCCGGGATGAGTGGAAGACGCTGGAGGTCGACATCGCGAGAGTCGACGAGGAGATCGCGCAGCTCGCCGCGCAGGACGATGCCTGTCAGCGACTCACCGAGATCCCCGGCATCGGCCCCCTCGTGGCGACGGCGCTCGTGGCCGCCGTGGGCAATGCCGCCGCGTTCGCGAAGGGACGAGATTTGGCGGCGTGGCTCGGCTTGGTCCCACGGCAGTACTCGACCGGAGGTCGCACGCGCCTCCTCGGCATCAGTAAACGCGGGAATCCCTACGTCCGGCGGCTGCTGATTCACGGCGCCCGGTCCGTGTTAATCAGCTCGCGTCGTGAGCGATACAGCTTCGACCGCTGGCTGGGTGCCCTCCAAGCTCGCGCGCACCCCAACGTCGTGGTCGTGGCGCTCGCCAACAAGCTGGCGCGGATCGCCTGGGCCGTCCTGACCAGACGGGAACATTATCGAGCGACAGTGCCGGCTCACGCGTCGGCATAGGGAGAGTCGACGACTGGATTCCCCCCAATCTCTGCGACGCGACTGGAGATGATGGCGACACAGTCAACCGGCGGGCCCGAAACCTGGACAAAGAGCCGGCCGCAGCATGAGACCGGAGAAGTGATGAAGGACGGGCCCGCGCGGATTCTCATCATGGCCCGGAGCTCACAGAGCTCCACGCAGAGGCCGGATACATGCGTGCAGTACTGTGTCCTCCCATCGCTCGACAGCGCGCTTGCGGATCGGGGGCGGACCATACATGGCCTTTATGTCTCCTACGCTCCACGAGCGCGATGACGCAGATGAGCCAGAAATCGCCGGCCCGGTCATGGACTGGATGGGGGAGCGCCTGCAACGCGCGCGGCGGCGCGTCTTTCAGATCCACTTTTTCGGGGGGAGCCCTTCGTCTCGCCGGACATCGTCGATATCGTCGTCCACCGCGCGCGGTGACGTGGCGGCGCAGCGGGGCCTCGGTGCCATACTTCGGGGCCTCTTGCACTCCGCAAACGTCAATGCGTCCGTGGCCGTCGCTCCTCATCTCCCATATCGACCGCCGCACGACCCCA
>WNEY01003596.1_pt1 | contig 11655 bp, 5 predicted proteins | sample 5400531 | NCBI WGS metagenome assembly WNEY01 (sample SAMN13153338, study PRJNA577476) | soil metagenome | isolation source: 200 cm saprolite under Douglas fir tree site 1 | place: USA:California | collected 2015-04-18
TTCTACCAGATTCGCTCCGACCAGGGTTTGAAATCGGGCCGATTCAGCAATGGAAGGGACGGCTTGGCGGCGCCCGGGTGCCGGCGCGCGCCTTGCGGCGGGGTGCGGGTCAATAAACGATGTCAAGCGACATGTCGAAGATCCGGTGCTGGAGCCCGACGAAGTGGCCGAAGAAAGGCGAGGTGATCGTCGAAAAGATGTCGCGCGGGTTGGAGTGGTTTGTGACGTTGAAGATCTGGAGGCCGCCGCGCAGCTTGTGCCTTTTCAGCCAGGGCAGGAAGCGGATGCGGAAGTCCTTGGTCAGTTGCAGGTCGAGCGAGAAGAACGTCGGGAAGCGAAAGCTGTTGGGCTTCCCCGCGTAATTTTGCAGTTCGTCATAGTCCGAATAAGGGAAGCCGCTGTGCAGGTCGGCCACCGGGCTGGCGGTGATTTGCCACGGCAGCTTGAACCGCGCCCAGGTGACGAGGCGGTGGGGGATGTTCGAGGGCAAGTCGGCGAAGAAGTTCGGGCGGATGACCGGTTGCTCAAACGGCACGAAGACCTGCCCCAGCGTGTTCAGATCGCCGCGCCCCCGGCTGTAAACGTAGGACAAATTAAAGTCCGCGCTTTCGCTCGGCCGCAAGCGAAGCGTGGACTCGAGCTCCTGGTAACGCGACTTCCCGGTGTTCGTGAGCAGCAGGACCGGACCGTTGGCCGCGAGGTTCTGCGGGTCTACGATGAACTCATTGAACGTCCGGCTCGAAAGGAAACTCAGCCGCACGACCACGTGCGGCCGCACCTCGCGGTCCGCCTCAAGATTCCAGGTCAGGTTGTACGGCGTGCTCCCCAGGTTGCGGCCGGGAGGAATGATTTGACGGCCCTTGTCGTCCACCCTCGCGTAGACGTTTTGATAGACGTAAGGGGAAAGTTGCGGCTGGCACTCGGGGTCGAAGCAGGCAACGACCCGGGACAGGTTCCGCGTGTAGTCGCCGGCGAGCAGCGGCAGGCGGTCATAGAAAATGCCGATCCCGGAGCGGAGGATGGTCTTGCCGCCAGACCCGGGAGAATAGACCAGGCCCAAGCGCGGCGCGATAGCCGCGGCCTCGCCGAGAGTCTGGCCGGAAAAACGCAGCCCGAGGTCGAGCGCCAACTGGTCGCTCAGGGCCCAGTGGTCCTGGCCGAACCCGGCGACTTCGGTATCGTCCGCTCGGAGCGCTCCGGGTCCCTGGAAGTCGATTTGCTCGGCCACCGAACCGTCCGCCCTGAGCAGAAGGACGGGATGCGAAAAGCTGTTCCCGCGGTACGCCCGGTGCGAGAAGTCGCCGCCAAATTTCAAGGCGTGGCGTCCCAGGCTTTCTCGGGGGGCAAGCTGGTAAGTCTGCAGGATTTCTTCCTGGTGGCTCAATCTCGTCCAGGCGTTGAAGAAGTTCCCGTCCCAGCCGTTCGGAGTCACAAGCATGGACTCCGGCCCTTGTCCGCGCGCGGAGCTTTCAAAATCCGTGTACTTGACGAGCGTCGTCAGGATGCCGCCCGTGGCGACCAGGTAGCGGTCGGTCACGCCGATGGAATACCCGCGCTGGTCGTAATCGGACGACGCCGATTGCGGCACCAGCGAGTTGATGTTCACGAACTGTTTCCGCTGCGGAAACAGGTTCACGTTCGCCGAGAGGAAGTGTTGCGGCGAAAAGAAGTACTGGAAGTTGGTAAAGGAATCGAACCCCTGGTTCTTGGTCTCGTTATTGGGCCAGGCCAGGCCGCGGACGGGATACCTTGAGAACTCGTAAGTAAACGCTTCGGAGAAATTGAGCTTGTTCTTCCAGAGAGGTCCGGTGAAGTTCAGCCGCGGCTTGTCGTCCTCGATACCCACGATGTGGCCGGAGCGCGCCCGGAAGGTTGGCAAGAAATCGTTCAATTCGTATTTCCACTGGCTCGAAGGGGGTTTGGTCTGGATACTGGTCAACCCGCCCGAAAAGCGCCCGTACTCGGCGCGGTAAGCGCTCTTATAGACTTCCATGGACTCGACCGCGTCAATCGGCACGTCAATCGAAAAACTTCCCGTCACCGGATCAACGGTCTCCGCCGAGTCCACGAGCAACATGCCCTGGCTTTCGACCGACCCTTTGATGTTGATCCTTCCGTCCGGCGTACGCACGACGCCCGGGATCAGGGGCAAAGCGGCCTTGAATTTCTGCTGGGTGAGCGGCAGCGCGCGGAGCTGCTGCGCGTTGAACGTCGCGGGCGGCGCGCTGCTCTGCTGCGAGACCGGTGGGGCTTGCTCGCGGACTTCCACGTTTTGCCGGATGACGATCTCCGGCGGCAGGACAACCTGGACCGCGGGCGCCTCCGTGTCGGTCACTTCCAGCCCTTTTTGCATGACCGGCTGGTAGCCCACCGCCGCGCACGCAAGGTCGTAAGTGCCGGGGGGAAGGTTGGGGAACTGGTACTCCCCTCTCTCGTCCGTCTTCACCGAGAGCCCGTCTTCGGGCAGGGCGCGCCCGTTGAGCGTGCACACGGCGCCGACGACGTGCTCGGCCTTTTCGGTGACCACGTCTCCGGAGAGCGTATGCGTTTGGACGCGGGCTGCCGCGTCAGGCGGCGGGACGATTGCTATCAGGGTGAACAGGACAAGCGTAAGCGCGGCCGGAGCGCCTCGGTTCAAGGACATAAGCTTGTTTTGATGCGCAAGCGGAGCCGCACGATACTTCGAATTCTACTTGGATTTGACTCCTCGCGCCACCCAGAAGTTTCTAATCTTGAGTGGTTCATCGTGAACGCGCGCGCGGCGGCGGACTTCAGCCCAGCGTAATCGTTCTACGCGGAGGCCTTCAGCCGGGCACGCTGTTCCCGAAACGGATGTGCCGCCCTGAAGGGCGCCGCTACGAGCCGCCCTCCTTGATGCGGGCGTTGTAGCGTGGACCCCGCCGGGCGGGGTCCGCGGCTCGTAACAAAGTAACAACCACGGAACCACCGGGCGCACGGAAAGGGCCGCAGACCCAAGAGCGGGGTCTGCGCTACGGGCTACGCGCTCTCCAGAAAAACGCCGCGATACGGCTATAATGGCCCTTTTCCATGAGCAAGCGGATACGCTGTTTAACGCTCGCAGGGCTCTCGGCGTGGGTGTCGCTGGCCGCAGCCGTGGGGAAAACCCCTCCGGCTTCCTGGCACGGCATCATGCGGGACGAAGCGGGCCGGCCGCTCGCAAGCGCCGTGGTCGAGCTCCAAGCCGCGAGTCGAGAGGGGCCCATAGAATCCGCCGGGCATCCGGCATTGACTACCTTCAAAACTACCTCGGACGAAAAAGGGAACTTTGAATTCGGCCAGCTCCCCGCCGGCCGCTACTCGGTGGTTGCGCGCTGGCGAGGGCGGACGGCCGGGCCGGCGGCCTTGGAGCTCGGCGAGGGTGAGCGCATGAGCGCCGCGCTCGAAGCCTCGTTTGACCGTGGCCAGCTCGTCCTGCGCGCGGCTGCCGGCGCGCCCGAGTCCCGCTCGAGCGGCGGCGAGCGCCTTTCGAGCAGCGAAGTCTCTTCCTTGCCGCTCAACAAGCGGGACTTCAGCCAGCTCCTCCTGCTCGCCGCGGGCACGATGACGGACACCAACGGCGCGGCAAACTTCACCCAGCAGTTCGCCGTCAACGGCCAGCGCGGAACAACCGCGGTCTTCGCCATTGACGGCATCTATGCGAGCGACGCGGAACTGGGCGGGGCCACGTTTGCCAACTTCAACGTGGACGCGATCCAGGAAGTTCAGTCGAGTTCCGGCGCGATGCCCGCCTCGATCGGCCAGGGCGCCGCGGGCTTCACCAACGTCGTCACCAAGTCCGGCACGGAGAAGGTGCACGGGGCGGTCTTCGAATTCCTCCGCAACGCCGGGCTCGATGCCCGCAATTTCTTCGACCGGCGCACCGCGGCAAGCCCGGGCCGCCTCCCGCCCTTCACGCGCAACGAGTTCGGATTCACGAATGGCGGCCCGGTCGTCCTCCCGGGCATCTATAACGGCCGCGAACACACTTTCTATTTCGGGCAGTACCAGGGTTTCCGGCAGGTGCTCGGCACCACGCAGGTCTTCCCCGTCCCCACAGCCGCCGAACGTCAGGGGACGGACACGACGGCTTTCCCCGGTGACACGCTCTTCGTCCCGGTCAGCCCTGCGATCGCGCCGGTGCTGGCGCGTTATCCTCTGCCGAACGACCCGCAGGGGGCCTACGGGGCGCGGACGTTCGCTACTTCCTCCAAGGTGGCGACCGTCAGCAACCAGTTCTCGGTCCGGATTGATCACCGTAATTCGGAGAAGGGACAACTTTTCGCTCGCTTCAACTTCAACAACGTCACCGGTCCGACCACCAACCCGAGCCAGACCGCCATTGACCCCGGCTTCGGCATCCGGTTCCTCGACCGCCAGCGGAATTTCGGTTTGATCTACACTCGCGCGCCCTCGCCCCGCTTCACGTCCGAGACTTCATTCGGTTTCCTCCGCACCACTCCGCGGTTCACCAGCCCAGACCGCACCCAGCCGGGGTTGACTTTCGGCGACGGGCTTTACGAGCCTTTTAATTCGGCGGCCGGCACGGTCATCGCGAGTTTTGGAGAAATCTTTCAGGTCAGGCAGAACCTGGCCATCGAGCGGGGGACGCACTCTTTCAAGCTGGGAATCGAGGCGCGCTTCAATCACGACACTGCGATCTTCGGGTTCGCGCCGAACGGCAGTTACACCTTTGGAAGCGGCACCGCATATTCCTCCGTGGCCATTCCGTCGGCGACCGGCCAGCACGACGTGAGCGCCGGCGACCCCTTGCCGGACACGCTTTCCGGATTCTTGGCGGCCACTCCCTTTGCCTTCACAGCCCAGGTCGCCCCTCCCGAGTTCGCTCAAGGTGACCACATCGGCGAGAGCGCCATCCGGCGGGCGGCCTACGATTTTTATATTCAGGACAACTGGAAGATTTCGCCGCGCCTGGTCGCAAGCTACGGGCTTCGCTACGAACTCGACACGCAGATCGCCGAAGCCAAGCGCCGCTCGTCCAACATGTACTTCGTTGACGCAGCGGGCCGGCCGGCGCGGAGCTGGGACCCGGGCGCGCGGGAGAAATTCCTTCTGAATCCCCAGCCGCCTTACGAGCTCGACTGGAATGGCTGGGGGCCGAGACTCGCCGTCGAGTGGCGCGCCACGAGCCACACGGCTCTCCACGCCGGCGGCAGCATCGCGACGCTCCTGCCCAACTTGTTTCAGGAGAATTTACTCACCGGTGGAATTCCGTTCGTGGTCACACCGTACTTCGCGGCGTCGCCGGGATCCCCTGTCCCGTTTACCAATTCTCTCCTCACCTTCACTTTACCGCCCATGCTCACGCCCGCCGGCCAGCCCGTCTTCGTCACGGGGCGCACCACCGACGTGCCCGCCAACACGGAAATGGACATCGAGCGGTTCGAGCGGGACCTGGCCGCGCTCACGCCGGGTGGGCCGTTCCAGGCCCTGTCCGTCTTCGGCATGGCGCGCGACCTTCGCAACGGGTACATTGAAAGTTACACGGTGGGGCTCGACCAGGAATTTCGTGACGTCAACTTCAGCCTTGCGTACGTGGCCACGGTCGGGGTGAAGCTCGCCAGCATCTTTTTTCCCAATAATTACGGCGGCGCCGACCCGGCCTTTGCCCCGTTTTCGCGCTTCGACACGGCGGGCAACATAACGGGCGGATTTGGTCCGGAATACCTCATGACCGACCGGTCCCACTCCACTTACCACTCCTTGCAGGCCACAGCGGAAAAGACTTCGGCGCGCGCGGGCCTGGGCTTCCTTGCGAGCTACACGTTTTCGAAATCGCTTGACGATGCCAGCAATATCTTCGGCGGGTTCACCACACCTTCAGGCGCCGTGCTCCAGACGTTCCCCGCCGATCCTCGCAACCCTGGGGCCGAAAAAGGGCCCTCGACTTATGACCTCGCTCATACCTTCGTTCTCAGCCTCATCCAGGCGCTGCCCTTCGACCGTATAGTTCCCTGGAGGCCGGCGGCGCGCCATCTGGCTGCGGGGTGGAAGCTCCTGAACATTACGACGCTGACCAGCGGGCCGCCGTTTTCCGTTTTTTCCGGCATTCAGCAGACCGGCGTCGGCTCTTACAACGCCGACCGGCCCGACCAGGTGGGAAGACCGGTTTTTTCCACCGCACGAACGGTCCGTGAAGACTACTTCGGCCAGGGGGCGGGAAACACAGCGTTCTTCTACCTCCCTGTCGGCGTGCCGGGAGGGACTGGGCCGAACCAGGGGCGACTGGGGACTCTGGGGAGGAACACATTCCGCGGGCCCGGCTTCCACAATTTAGATGTCGCCCTGATTAAGGACAGTGCGTTCGGCCGGAGGAGGGCGGGAGAGGCGCTGACGCTCCAGTTCCGCGCCGAGTTCTTCAACGTCCTCAACCTGGTCAATTTCAGCCTGCCGGCCAATATCGTTCGCGGAACGGGCTTCGGCTTGATCAGCCGCACCGCCGGCCCGTCGCGCCAGTTGCAATTCTCGCTGAAGCTGATTTATTAATGCTGCCTTCCGGTGCGGCAGGAGTTCTCTCACGTGGACCGACTATCAGGAGCTTGTCTTCGAGTCTTCGTCGCCTTTCCGCTCTGCCTCCTGAGTCTGTCGGGCCCACCGGGGCTCGAGCAACCCGCAGGCAGCGCTGCCGCGCCCTGGGGGCAATTGCGCGTCGAAATCGTCGAACTCGGGCAGGACGCGGCTCGGCAACCTGTCACCGCGCGGTGTTACCTGACCGACCGCGCAGGCCAGTTTTGGTCGCCCCCCGGCGCGATTAATTACGTCAAGCCTCCGGAGCGGCACTTCATTTCTCAGGGAGGCTTCGAAATATCCCTGCCGCCTCGCAAATACGTACTCGCAGTCGAGCGCGGCCCGGAATATCGCTCGGCCAAAGAAGAGGTCGAAATCGGGTCAGGCGAAGCGCGCCGGATCGAGATCGTGCTTCAGCGCTGGACCAGCATGAACGCGCGCGGATGGTATTCGGGCGATCTTCATAACCATCGCGACTGGCGTGAAATGCCCGAGCTTCTGCTTGCGGAAGACTTGAACGTGGCGCCAACGCTCACTCAATGGGTCTGGGAAGACCGCCTGATTGAGAAGGCCCCGGAAGAAGAACTCGCGAAGGGCCTGGTGCGGTCGGTTGATGCGAATCACGCCTATTCGGTCCTCGACACGGAAATTGAGCGGCTTCGCGAAGGCCCGGGGGCGGTTGGCCTCGTAGGCCTGAGAGCGCCCATCCGCTTCCACGGCTACCTGCTCAGTCCTGCGGACTCGGTGTTCGCGGAAGCAGCGCGGCGGCAAGGCGGGTTTGTGGACGCCGAGAAGATCACTTGGCGCGATTCGGCGGCCCTCGTGGCGCTTGGCGAAGTGGACTTCGCGGGTATCGTCCACAACCATTTCAATCGCCACGGCGTTGAGACCGAGACTGACCCGTGGGGGATGATTCCCAAGGAGAGACCCGGGTATTCGACACCCCAGGGCATGCCCCTCTGGGCGATGGACGTTTATTACAAGCTCCTGAATTGCGGCTTCAAACTGCCCGTCTCAGCGGGAAGCGCCTCCGGCGTTAAGCCGAGCCCGCTCGGGTTTAATCGGGTTTACGTCCATCTGCGGGAAAAGTTCGGCTACGAAGCCTGGTTCCGAGCTCTCAAGGCCGGCAGGAGTTTCGCGACGAACGGCCCGATGCTTTTCTTGAAAGTGAACGGGCACGAGCCGGGCGAGACGATTACGGTAACGCCGCCGGCGGCCGGACAGAAGCAGGTCCGGCTGGAGGTTGAGGCCGAAGCAAGCTCCGCGGGGGAACTCGACCGGTTGGAGATCGTCTGGAAAGGCAAGGTCGTAAAGACCGCGACGGCCGATGGCCACGCTCCGGTCTTGAAAGCAAGCTTTGCGCTTGACGCAGAAAATTCGGGCTGGGTCGCTGCCCGCGCGTTCGAGAAGCCTTCAGGACCTGTCCGCTTCGCGCATACTAGCCCCGTCTATGTGAAAATCGGCCAGGACCCGGGCATCGTGCGGGAGGACACGGAATTCTTCCTGGATTGGATGGACCGGGAAATCGGGTTTTATGAAAAGCTTTCGGGTTTCCGCGAAGAAGGCGAACGCCAGGCGATGCTTGCCATGTTCCGGCGAGCGCGGGCGGTCTATGCCAGGCTCGCGGCGAGCGGGAGCCCAGGGCATTGGAAAATGGCTCGCCGCCGGGTTAAATAGTCCTCAGGCGGCCGGGACTTTTACTCCATTTGGTGCGGAAACACACGACATCGTGTAGGCGTGGGAAGAAGTCGTAGGCCGGACGGTTCCCGCCTGATCCAGGTAATTATTTGAAAATAAGCATGTTATGTACAGGTTTTCCCTTGGAATTTGTTTGGCACCGCCATTGCACACCCCTTCAACGAAATTCACTTTTCAGGAGGTCTAGACCTTTATGAAGAAACTGCTCACACTGCTTTTCATGCTCGCCGTCGCTTTCTCTTTGACGATGCCGGCGTTCGCTCAGGAGACAGCGGCCGGGACGGAAGCACCAAAGGCTGAGAAGAAGGAAAAGAAAGCGAAAAAAGGGATGAAGAAGGCGAAGAAGGAAAAGAAAGAGGAAAAGAAGGAAGAGACGAAGTAACAACCTCGAACGTGGCGACCTTCTTCGATCTGCCTATGGACTGAAGCTTTCGAGTTTCAGTCCATCGCACTGAGTATCGAGCCCCCGGCCAGACGGCCGGGGGTTTTTGTTTTTGGGTGCCGCCCTTCCCGCCCTCGAGACCGGCGCGTCTCGCTCGGTTGACAGATATCTTCTCGAGGCCCAAACTAATTGCGCGCAGTCGCTCGAGCCGGGTTCGAGCGCGGCAGAGGCTGGATGAGGGTTGAGACGAGGGCAACGCGCCGCCGGCTGGAAGAGGAACTGGTTGCGAGAGGCGTTCGAATGACGCACCAGCGCAGGCTCCTCATCCAGATCATCCAGAACGCCGACGGGCACATGGACGCTCTGGCCCTCTGGGAGCGCGCCCGCGCTCAGGACCCGACGCTCAACAAGGTCACGGTCTATCGCACGCTGGGCCTGCTCAAAAAACACGGCCTCGTGGACGAGCTCGACTTGATGCACCTTCAGGGCGAGAAGCACTACTACGAAGCGCGGACGATCCGCGACCACCTTCATCTCGCCTGCGTCAAGTGCGGGCGCATCCAGGAATTCGAAAGCTCGCTATTCGAAAAGCTGAAGGGACAGATCGAGCGCGAACGCCGCTTCCACATCAAGGTAGTCCGGCTCGAGGCGGGCGGCCTCTGCGACCGCTGTCAGGGATAGCTCCGAGCCCTTCGTCTTCTCCCGCCGGGTTTATCTCGCGCTAAGCGTAATGACGGGCCGCATCGAGCGCGTGCAGCTTTTCCACTTCCAAGTTTTTCTGCCGCAGCCGGCCGCTCAGGATTTTGAAGATCGCGAATGAAATCTGCGGACGCTCACCGATCAGTTCGCGGAAACTTTCGCGGTCGATCTTCAGGATCACCGAGGGCTCAACCGCCCGCACGGAAGCGGAGCGAGGCTCGTCGTCCAGTATCGCCATCTCGCCGAAACACTCTTTTTCTCCCAGCAGGGCGATGGAGTACTCTCTCGAGTCCACCCGGTGGAACACTTCCACTTTGCCCCGCACGATGACGTAGAGGTGGTGAGCCAGCCGGCCTTCTTCGAAAATGATGTCGCCAGGCTGGTAATCCTTCTCGAGGGCGATGTCTGCCAGCGCGGCAAGCTCTTCGCCGTCGAGCGCGGCGAACAGCGGAGCGGACTTCAGGAAAAGGACCTTCTCCACGGTGAGCATAGGCTTGGGCCATCCTTTTTCGGGGTCGGATTCCGGGCGGGTGTTGGACGCCATAATTCTCTGGGCGGAGCGGCGCAACGCAGGGTCGGGAGAGCTCAGAGCGGCCTCCACCTGCGGACTCCAGCCCGCCTTGAAAGCCAGCCATCCGGCATAGAGCGCGGTCTCACGGACCATTTTGTCGCGGTCGTCGAGCATCGTCCTCAGGAGTCCGTCGCCGTCCAATTGAGGATGGTGGCCCAAATAATAAGCGGCACAGGCGCGAACCCATGGCTTCCCGTATTTCGTGAGGGAAGCGAGCAGCGGGCCCGGCGGCGTGCGCGAGGTTTGGATTCGCGGCTGGGGTTCGAGGAGGTCCAGGACCTCGCGCGCGATCCCTTTGGGCGCCAGGCTGTCCAGCGCCTCGAGCGCGTCGGCTTTGAGCCTCGGGACTCCCGAGTTGAGTTTCTCGAAGATGGTCATCATTCGATCGCGGCCGCAAAGGATGCCGAGCATGTGGAACACGCGCTCCTCGATCTTGACGCGGTCTTCCTGCAGGGCGCGCGCCAGCACCCGGCCAGCCTCGTCTCCGGGCCGCGGGACCAGCGCGCGCGACGCGAGAAGGCTCTGGCGAAAAGCGGCCAGCTCGCCGCGGGCGTATTCGAACAGCGCGGCACGGGCTTTCTCGGGGAGCGGGCCGACGCGAGCCAGGCGCTCGAACGACTTCAGGACTTTCCAACGCACCCGCCACTCCGGGTCTTTTAAGAGCGCGATCAGGGTGTCGAGAACGGGGAAATCTTTGAGCCGCCCCAGCACGTCGGCGAGTTCGCTCCGGATCTGCGGGCGATCGGACTCGCGGGCCGTCCTCATCATTTCTTGCGTCATCTCGTCGCCGCTGCGCTGGAGGATGGCGACGATGCTGCGCCGGACGTGGTGGCGAAGTTCCGCCGGCCCCGCCAGGGCCTCCATAAGCTCGGGGAGCACCCGCGACGAGCCGACGGCGCCGAGGGCCTGGGCGGCCTTGCAGCGGATCTGAATATCCGGGTCTTTGAGAAGCTCGGCGAGCAGGTCCGTGGACTGGTCGAACGGCAGCCGCGCGAGGGCGTACGTTGCCGCAGACCGGGCGTCGCGGTCGCCGCGCATCAGCTCTTCCATCAGAGGCATCCATTCGGCAGCCGCAGAAACTCCCTGGAGCGCGGCGATAGCGAGCACCGTGTTGACGCGCGCGCGTATCGAGCTGTCCCGTAACAGCGGCCGAAGCTTCTCGACGTTTCGCGGGTCCTTCGTCGCGGCAATCCCTTCGATCGCGTTGGCGCGAACGCGAGGGTCGGGATCGGCGAGGAGCGGCGTCAGGTGTTCGACGGTTTCCGGGCCGGGTCGCCGGCTGAGCGCGCTGGCCGCCACGGCCCGGACGAAAGGGTTTGGATGGCTGAGCAGACCGGCGATGGCCTCCGTGCCTTGCTCGCTCCCGTAGCTTTCGAGGAACTCGACCGCGGCGACCACTCGCTCCGGGTTTTCACTCTTCAAGCTTTCTGAGAGCAGGGAAAGGCTCGCCGGGTCCTTCAGTTTCCTGAGCGCGGTGGCGGCCGCTTGGCGCAAGTCAGGACTGTCTCCCTGAAGGTTCCGGAACAGCGCCCGCACGTACCCTTTTTTGGCCGTAAGCGCAAAACCGAGCCACGCCGCCGACAACGCAAACGCTGCGCAGGAAAGCTGCTCGCCGACGCTGACCACTTGACCGGCCACACGGAGCGGCCGCAGATATCGGTTGCCGAGCAGGATCAGTCCGCCGGCCGCAGCCAGTGAAAGTGGTCGGATGTAACCCTCGATAAACCCTCGCACCCGGGCGCGCCGTACAGGAGGGACGGGGTTGTAGAGGAGCTGATAG
>WNEY01003597.1_pt1 | contig 11655 bp, 10 predicted proteins | sample 5400531 | NCBI WGS metagenome assembly WNEY01 (sample SAMN13153338, study PRJNA577476) | soil metagenome | isolation source: 200 cm saprolite under Douglas fir tree site 1 | place: USA:California | collected 2015-04-18
GTCCAGAGTCGCGCGGCCTCGGAAGACGCCCAGGAGGGCGATGTCCTGACGTTCGACTCGAGAACCCGCCGTCTGACGAACCAGACACGCGGCAAGAGTTACGAGCCCGTGGCGCTGACGCCAATCGAAGAGAATATCCGTCGCTCCGGCGGCATCATCGCAGTGGGACGGCGCGAGTTCGGCGAGTCGGTCGAGCGCGTGCCTCGCGTCCAGTGGCCGGATCGTCAGACAGCCCGCGCGATGTCCGGTACGGAGCAGATCGTCTGGGCGCATCGCGTCGACAAAGACGCCGAGGTGCGGCCGGGTGGCACCCTGCGCGTCTGGTGCGATCTGCTGCCGGCCTCCGACGGTACGGCGCCGTTCTCGATCCATACGTTCAACCAGATCACCGGCGGCGACACGATCTTCCCCCGGCAGGCCGCGATCGCGAACGATCACTTTGTCTTCTCCGGCCGGAACGCCGACGACAAGCAGACGTCGATTGGGCGGGACTTCGCGACGCTGCACGACATCGGCAAGCCCTACTACGCCACGCCCGGCGATGGGATCTTCCACTTCTACTTCCCGGAGCAGGGATTGGTAGTGCCCGGGTCGTTCATCCCAGGGGCCGATTCGCACAGTCGCGCCTACGGGGCATATGGCGCCGTCGGGACGGGGGTGGGCAGCACCCAACTCGGCTTCGGCTGGTCGACGGGCTACATCTATTTCACGCCGGCCAAGCGCCGGAGGGTCGTCTTCACTGGAAAGCTGCGACCCTGGGTCAGCGGCAAGGACGTGGTGCTGGCGCTGCTGCGCCGGTGGGGCAAGGCCCAGGCGCAAGGCACGAGCGTCGAGTTCGTCGACGCGGAGCGCCAGCTGCCCATCCCGTATCGAAATACGGTGGCCAACATGATGGCCGAGGCCGAGGCACAGAACGGCATCTTCGCGCCGGACGAGATCACGTTCGACTGGTACAAACGCAAGGGCATTGGCAATTTGCCGTATCCGCGATTCGAGCCCGGCGACCAGGTGGCCTGGGACATCGATGAGACGCTGGACCTCTCCGAGCTGGTGCCCTTCATCGCCAAGCCCTTCGCTCCGGGGAATGCCTTCCCGGCGGACGAGGTTGCGCTCGAGAAGCTGACATTCGATAAGGCCTTCATCGGTTCCTGTACCAACGGCGGGTATGACGACCTGCTCGAGGCGGCCCTCGTGATCCATGCCGGGCGCGAGCACGGCTTCGAAAAGGCGCCGAAAGCCTTCGTCATCTTCCCGGGCTCGGGCGGGGTCAAGCGCGATATCGAAAACCCGGAGCCGCGCCTCGGCGGCGAGTCGATTGCGTCGGTGCTGCGATCGGTCGGTGGGGAGATCCGCGAGTCGTGGTGCGGTCCGTGCTTCGGCCAGGGTCCGGACGCGTTGCACAAAGGCGAGATCGCGATCACCTCGTTTAATCGCAACTGGCAGAACCGCATGGGCGTCGGCGGTCTCGGTTATCTCGCCAGTCCGGCCGTCGTGGCCTCATCGGCCCTGCTCGGTTACATGGCCGGGCCGTCGTCGCTGGGGATCGAATGGAACCCCGAGACGTTCGACGTTTCGGTATAGACAATGGCCGGCACTGGCAAGGGCCCGAGGCAGTTGCCCGAGCGTTCGCTTGATGACACCTCGGAAACCGCACCGGACAGCACCAAGCGGCAACGAAAACAGCCCAAGACCAAAAGCAAGAAGGTCCGAGGGCAGCGCTCGCGGAAGCCGCTGGGATCCGAGCCGCTCTCCGTCCAACCCGGTTACCCTGCCGCCTTGGACCTCGACGAAGGTCGTCGCTAGGGTGGAGGTCGGGCCTTCGGCCACAGCCGTTCGTGCGAAATGCGAAGTCATCGGCAGCCTACTTCGCCCCCCCTACTTGGCCGAGTCGCGCCGCCGGTACGAACAAGGAGAGATCACGGCGCCGGCGTTCAAGCGTTTGGAAGATCGTGCCGTCGACGAGGCGCTCGAGACCCAGACGCTGGCCGGGATCGACGTGATCACCGATGGCGAGATGAGGCGCTATGCGTTCTACGGGCACCTCATTGATTCGCTTGACGGCTTCGACAAGTTCGGCGGTTGGGGGATCGAGTTCCGCGACGAGAAGGGAGAAAAGACCCGCCTGCGACGCCCGGTAGTGGTCGAGAAACTGCGTTGGCGGCGCCATATGTGCGCCGAGGAGTGGACCTACTTGCGCGCACGGACGTCCCACACGGCGAAGGTGACGCTCATCTCGGCCCAGCAGGCAGCGGCATACTACGACCCAGCGAAGTCACGGGACGCATATCCAACGCGTGACGCGTACCTGGCTGACATCGTCGACTTCACTCGTCGCGAGATCGCGGAGCTCCGTCGCCTCGGCTGTACCTACGTGCAGATCGACGCGCCACAATACGCCGCCTTGCTCGACGACGATTTGCGGGAAGGGTACCGGCGGCGCGGCAGCGATCCAGACCGCCTGCTCGACGAGTGCATCGAGATGGACAACGCGATCATCGCCGGCCACGCCGGGATGACGTTCGGGATGCACATCTGCCGGGGCAACAACCAGAGCAAGTACTACGCGGAAGGGGGCTACGGTCCGATCGTCCGGGTGCTGAGCCGCACCCGTTTCGATCGCTACCTGCTGGAGTACGACGACGAACGCTCGGGGGACTTCGAGCCGTTACGCGAGGTTCCGCAAGACAGAGTCGTCGTCCTGGGGCTGGTCACGACCAAGCGCCCGCGACTGGAAGACGAGGATGCCCTCAAGCGGCGCATCGCCGAGGCTTCGCGCATCATTCCGCTGGAGCGGCTCGCGCTCAGCCCGCAGTGCGGCTTCGCTTCGACGATGGAGGGGAACAAACTGACGCCGGACGAGCAGCGAGCCAAGCTGGACTTGGTCGGTCGGGTGGCGAGCTCCGTCTTTGGCTGATTGTTGCCCCACCCATAGCTAGGCAATGGCGATTTGTTGGATGGGGAACTCCGCACTCAATCCTAGCGGCGACCTTGCCGGCCCGAACATCGAAGCCGACCAACGCTGTATCGTCCTGATACCGGTCTGATTGCCTACGGGCGCAGATCCAGAGTTGATCGCTAAGCGGACTCGTGTCCGTGATGTAGGGAATATCGAATGTGGTCAACTGCCGCGTACCCATGTCGAGCCGGCCTAAGAATCCGGGATCGACAAAGGACGAAAACTACAGATCACGCTCGATGACAACCAGGTTCCGAGCCTCCGGGACCGCGATCACCTGCTCGCGATCGCCAGAGGCCAGATCCAGCCGGGAGATAACGTACGATGGCCGCCCGGCTGCCTGGTGGCCCACCCAAACCGTCTCGCCAGCGATGGCAAAGCTGGTGATATTCCATGCCGCAAAGCGGTCAACGGTGTGGCTTGTAGCACGATCGATGGCCACAAGCGGCGAAAAATCGAATCCGCGATGCTGATAGAGCCAGAACCCGGAGCCGACCCGACCGGCGGGCCACCCTCGGTCCGGGTAAATGCGAACCTGATTTGATTCCGCATCAACATGGGCGAGCCCGGCCTCGGGCTTTGGGCTTCGGGATCTGAAGACCGACCCAGACGCCATCGTGATCCAGGCCCAAGGTGTTCGGGGAGTTGGGCAGTGGAAACCGCGCGGTAATTTCCAGGCGAGTCGCATCAACGCGGATGAGAGCCTCGTCCTCATAGGCCACAACCCATACCGTGTCCGCTGTCGCCTTGAGCGAGCATGGCGTACGCCCTACGTCGAGCCTGCCCAGCACCTCATTACGTGCGGCGTCGATCTTGATGAGCTGGTTCGCTTCACCGCTGATCGCCCAGATGTGCGCCATGTGCTAGCGGGTCGCAGCCCTCGGCGTCACCCGCTCGACGATGCGCACGATCTCAGCCTCTGACAGCAAGCCAGAACTCTGTTTCGCGGCGTCGAGCACAGCCTTGACGAGATCGGGACGTGCCTCGATGCCGCGCTGCTCGAGCCAGTAGACGACGTTCGACTCGCCACTCATCGGCCCAATCTCGATCACTTGCTCGCAGCCGAAGAGTTCGGCGGGCACGCCGGAGTAGACGCGGTTGGCCAGCCAGTCGTCGCCCTTTTGCTTCGCCTTGATAACGGCGGCGGCGTGGACGCCGGTGGCAGTCCGAAACGCGTCGCGTCCCAGGACTGGATAGTTCGCCGGGATCGCCATCCCGGTGCCCTCAGCGATGACCTCGCCCACCTCGCGGAGCTTGCTCAGGTCCGTGTCGATCCAGCCAAGCAACCGGAAGTTCACGAGCAGCAGGTCCAGGTGTGTGTTGCCGACGCGCTCGCCGAGGCCGAGCGCACAGCCGTGGATCCGGTCGGCGCCGGCAACGGCCGCCTCGATCGCGTTGATGACGCCGAGGCCGCGGTCGCTGTGGCCGTGCCAGTCGAGGCCGATGCCGGGCTGCATTTCGTCCAGCATCCGGCGGACGTATCGGACGACGGCGCGTGCGCCGTCCGGCGTCGAGTGGCCAACGGTATCGCAGACCGCGACGCGCGCGGCGCCCTCCTCGATCGCGGTGCCGAAAAGGCGGCGAAGCGTCTCGGGCTGCGCACGGGTCGTGTCCTCCGTGACGTAGAGTACCGGCAGCTGATTCTGCCGAGCAAAGCGCACGGCCTTGCGGGTGTTGTCAACCATCTGGTCGATCGTCCAGCCCTCAGCGTACTGCCGGATCGGACTGGAACCGATGAAGGAGGCGACCTCGATCGGGATACCGACACGCTGCGAGATCTCGACCACCGGGCGGATGTCGACCTCGAGCGTGCGCGCCGCGCAGAGCGGCTTGATCCGCAGGCGCTGGTCGCGAATCTCCTGGGCCAGCCGTTCGACGTCCGCGACCGCGCGCGGGCCGGAACCCGGAAGGCCGAGGTCGATCGAGCCGACACCGAGCTCATCGGCCAGGTGCAGGAAGCGAAGCTTGTGTTCGATATCGGGGTCACGAACGGAGGGGCCCTGGATACCATCGCGCAACGTCTCGTCGTGAATGCTGACCGGGTGGGCGGGCTTCGGCGGCGCATCGACCGTATTCCAGTCGTAGATCAGCTGTGCTTCGTCAGGCACTGATCGTCTCGAGCTCCGAGACCAGCGCGGTGAGAAATTCGGTCGCCAGCGCGCCATCGACGATTCGGTGATCAACCGAGATCGAGATCCAGGCACCGCTGCGGGCGACGACCTGGCCGTTAACCACCATCGGGCGCGGCTTGATGGCGCCGAAGGCGACGACGCAGCACTCCGGCGGATTGATGATCGGGGTGCCGGTCTCGACGGGGCCGCTGGCGCCGACGTTGGTGACGGTTATCGTGCCGCCGCTCATCTGGCCGGGTGGCAGCGTTCCGGCGCGAGCCCCTTCGATCAGCTGGGCGCTTTTTTCCGCGATCGCGGTCAGCTCGAGCTGGTCCGCGCCGCGGAGGACGGGCACCAGCAACCCCTGGCTGGTATTGACGGCGATCCCGACGTTGATCGCCTGCTTCACGATGATCTCGTCGCGGCTCTCATCCCATGAGCTGTTCATCAAGGGATGGGCTCGAACCGCCTTCACCACCGCGGCGATGAAATAGGGGAGAGGGGTCATCGAGCGGCCGCTCACTTTTCGCTGTTCGCGGGCCGCCATGAGGTTGGTCGCGTCGAAGACGGCGAACTCGGTAAATTGCGGAATCGTCGAAACCGACCGCACCATCTGCCGGGCGATCGCCTTGCGGATCCCCACGACGCTGATGCGCCGCTCGCCATCGGTCGATGGTGCGGCCGTCGATGTCGATGGCGCCCCAGCGGGCGACGCGGCCGCTGGCGCAACGGACGCCGCTTCGACATCGGCTCGCGTGATCCGGCCGCCCGGACCGCTGCCCGTCACCTGCGCCAGGTCGACGCCCATCTCTTTCGCGAGCTGGCGCACGAAGGGCGCCGCTCGCACATCGCCGCTGCTCTCCGTGGCCACGGGTGCGGTTCGGGCTCTGCGTCGGATGCCGGACTCGGGCGCCCCGGGCCCGTAGCCGACCAGCGTTCCCGGCGTGGCCTCGGCTTGCGTCGCCTCTCGCGCCTTGATGGTCACGAGCGCCGCGCCGACGGCGACCGACTCACCCGGCCGCGCATGCAGTTTTTGAATCGTCCCGGACCAGGGCGACGGGATCACGACCACCGCCTTTGCGGTCTCGACTTCGCAGAGCGGCGCGTTGACCTCGACCTGCTCGCCTTCCTCGACCCGCCATGCCACCAGCTGGGCCTCGGTCAGACCCTCGCCCAGGTCGGGCAGACGGAACGTCTGATCAGCCATAGGCGAGCGCGGCGTCCGCCGCCTGCAGGATGCGGTCGACGTCGGGTAGGTAGAGCTTCTCGTAGCGCGATGGGGGATATGGGACGTTCAATCCGCCGATGCGCGTCACCGGCGCCTCCAACAGGTCGAACGCGTCATGACTGATTCGGGCGGCGACCTCGGCCCCGAAGCCGCAAAAGACCGGGGCTTCGTGCACCACAACGGCGCGATGCGTCTTGCGCACCGAGGCCATCACCGTGTCCATATCGAGCGGCGACAGGCTGCGAAGGTCGATGACCTCCAGCGATATCTGCTCCGCGGCCGCCGTCTTTGCCGCCTGGACCGCGATGCTGACGGTGGGCCCATAGGCGATGACGGAAACGCTCGAGCCTTCGTGGGCCACCCGCGCCTTGCCGATCGGTACCCGAGCTGCCGGGTCGATCTCTTCTTTGAGGTAGTAACGCGCCTTCGGCTCGAAAAAGATCACCGGGTCAGGATCGTCGATCGCCGTCTGGAGCAAGGCATAGGCATCGCCGGGCGTCGACGGAGTGACGACTTTCAGTCCGGCGGTGTGGGCGAAGTACGCCTCAGGACTCTCGGAGTGGTGCTCGACGGCGCCGATGTTGCCGCCGAAGGGAACGCGAATCGTGATCGGCAGCGAGATCCCCGAGCGGTTTCGGTACTTGGCGACGTGGCTGACGATCTGCTCGAACGCCGGATAGATGAAGCCGTCGAACTGGATCTCCGGCACGGGCCTGAAACCGCGCAGCGCCAGGCCGACCGCGACTCCGATGATGGACGACTCGGCCAGCGGCGTGTCGAACACGCGCTCCTCGCTGAAGGCCTTCTGCAACCCGTCCGTGATCCGAAAGACGCCGCCGAGCGCACCCACGTCCTCGCCAAAGATCAGGACGTTGTCGTCGCGGGTCAGCGCATCGCGCAGCGAGAGGTTGATGGCCTTCGCCATCGTCACCGCCTCCATCACGAGCCCTCCAGGGACGATTCGAACTCTTCGCGTTCCTGGAGAAATGACTCCGCCGGGTTCGAATAGACGCGGCCAAACATCGCCTCGCCGGGGGGCGGGGCGGGCAGCGCGATCAGCCGGGCACGCATCGCCTGGGCCGCCGACTCGGCCGCGTCCGCGATCGCCGCGACCGTCCCGTCGTCGATGATCCCTTGCTGCTCGAGCCAGGTCTGATAGCGGGCGATGGGGTCTTTGGCGCTCCAGGCCTGCAGCTCGCTCTCCGGCCGGTATCTCGTCGGATCGTCGGAGCTGGTGTGGGCCCCCATCCGATAGGTCACCGCCTCGATCAGGTACGGGCCGTCACCCTGGCGGGCGCGGGCGGCGGCCGCCCTGACCGCGGCATACACGCCCAGCACGTCGTTGCCGTCGATCCGGATGCCGGGAAACCCGTAGCCCTGGGCGCGGTCGGCGATAGAGCCGGCGGTCTGCTTCGAGAGCGGGACCGAGATCGCCCAGTAGTTGTTCTGACAGAGAAAGACCACCGGTGCCTTGAAGACTCCCGCGAAGTTCATCGCCTCGTGCCAGTCGCCCTCGGACGTGGCGCCATCCCCGAAGGTGGAGAGGACGACCTCGTCGCTGTGCTTGAGGCGGCAGCCCATGGCGAAGCCGACGGCGTGGGGGACCTGGGTGGCGACCGGAATCGCCAGGGGGGCGAAGTGGTGCTTGCGGGGATCCCACGGTCCGTGGGAGAGGCCACGGAACAGGGTCAGCATGTCGGCGGGGTCGACGCCGCGGATCATCGCCATGCCGAACTCGCGATAGCTGGGGAAGACCCAATCGTCGGTCCGAAGCGCCGTCATGGCGCCGACGTGGATCGCCTCCTGGCCGAGGTACTGGCCCCAGAGGCCGAGCTCACCCTGTCGCTGCAGGTTCAGCGCCTCCTGGTCCGCGCGACGGATCAGCACCATGTTCCGGTACAGCTCGCGCAGCGCTACGGCGTCCAGGCCCAGGCGGCTCCTCCCTTCAGCGGTCAGCTCGCCGGCCGGCGAGAACAGGGGGCTCACCGGGTCGTCCGCCGCGACGACTCGAACCACGTCCGCCATAGCCGGGAATATCCTATACCGGAGTTATATTGCCAACCGGCTAGCAGACACCATGAACATCAAGAGCCTGAACATCTTCCGGGGCTTCCACCTTCGAAGGAAGCTCGTCGCCGCCTACCAACAGCACGTCGACTACCGCCGCGAGGCGGCGCTTTGGATGTGGGTGGCCTTCATCACCACCTTCATCTTTCTGCGCGTGCTGACGTTCGGCATCCGTTTCCACCTGCTTCCGGTCCGCAACGTCGTGACCAGTAGTGGGCTACACATCCACCACTTTGTGTGGGGAATCGTGATCCTGCTGGTTGTCGGGTTCCTCGGCATTACGCTCTGGTCGGAGCGGCTCCACCCGTGGCTCGGGCTGATCTTTGGTATCGGCGCGGCCCTCGTCCTCGACGAGTACGCCCTCTGGCTCAACCTTCAGGACGTCTACTGGTTGCCCGCGGGCCGAAGCAGTATCGACGTCGCCATCCTCGTTGCCGCCCTGCTGGGCCTCTACTATGCGGCGGATCGCTTCTGGAAGCAGGTCGTGACCGAGGTGCGGGCGGCGATCAAATTCGTCACCAGCCACGAGGGCCGGCTGGGCCGGCTGTTCCGCGCGCGACCGAGCACGACGACGACCACCAGCACGTCCACCAAATAGGTCGGAAGGCGACGTGGCTGCGGACGAATGACCGGGCGTCGGCACTCGCATCCGCGGCACACCACACGACCTCTGCTTCCTCGACGACATCGTCATGCGCATGAGCCAATGCCGGAACACATCCATTGGGAAGGCCCGTCGCTCTGGGTCGTGCTTACTGTGCTCGGGTCGGCCCTCGTGGTCATCGCCGCCTTGACGATCGTCGTCCAACATAACTGCACGACGTTTCACGTTTGTTCGAATATCGTGCGTGACGCGCCGCGCGTCTTCAGCCCGTAGCGCAGCGTGTGACGGAGGAGGGGACGGCTATTGTGTAGCTCGGATTGGTCTCGCGTGAACCTCGTCCAACCACGACCTACACGATCGCCAAAGGCGACCGGGATCGTCTCCAGCATCAGTTGGGTTCTATAGGTGGCATCGACCAACCGCCAGGTCCGCACGAAGCCTGGCGGGTGAGGCTGTCCGACGGGGCCAGTCAGGCGACGGCGATCATGTACCAATCGGGCAAGCTGGTCATCGCCGGGCACGCGCCGGCATTCGATCATGCCGTTGCCATCGCGGAAGCGGTTGGGAAGTCGGTCGGTCCGAAGCGGCCGCAGGCACGCTCGGCCACGACCGCGCCGGCCAACGCGCCGCCCGAAAACGAGCCCCACATCGGCACGGACGAAGCCGGCAAAGGCGACTTCTTTGGTCCGCTGGTCACAGCCGGGGTCTATGTCGATGAGCGAACGGCCAAGCTGCTGCGGACCCTAGGCGTCCGCGACAGCAAGCTCGTCGGCGATCGGGAACTCCGCGGGCTGGCTACCAATATCCGAGACGTCGTTGAGGACGAGAAACGCGCCGTGATCATCGTGGCGCCCAAACGCTACAACGAGCTCTACAGGCAGATGCGAAGCGAAGGAAAAAACCTCAACACGCTGCTGGCCTGGGCGCACACCCGGGCGATCGAAGACCTGATCGGTCACGGCCTACGGCCGAAATTCATCCTCAGCGATCAGTTCGGAGACAAGCGATACATCGAGAGTCGCCTGATGGTCGATACGCGGCTCAGCGGCGTTCCGGTGCTCCAGATGCATCGAGCCGAGGCCGACGTCGCCGTTGCCGCGGCGTCGATCCTTGCCCGCGATGCCTTCCTGAGGTGGCTCGACCAGGCGGGAAAGGCACTCGGGCTGACCGTGCCAAAAGGGGCATCACCGAAAGTCATCGAGACCGGCAAACTGCTGGTTAGCCGGATGGGCGCTGACGGTCTGAAGGACTACGCGAAAGTGTCCTTCAAGACGATGGACAAGGTCCTGGCGGGAAAGGGGCCGGTCGTCACCTAAGCTTGACTGTCGTGCCGGCGTCGAATCGCACGACCTATCGCGACTTGTTCCGGATTCCTGGCTTTCATCGACTCGCGACCAGCGTCATGCTGGCGCGCACCGCCAGCCAGATGATGCTGCTCACCCTGGTGCTCTTCGTATTGCAGCGGTTTCACTCACCATCGCTGGCCGGTATCACCGTCTTCCTGTCGATCGCGCCGGGCGTCGCGTTGAGCCCGATCGCCGGCGCGTTGCTCGACCGGCACGGCCGGGTGCGGCTGATCACGCTCGATTACCTGGTCGGCACCGTGACGCTGGCCCTGATCGCCGGGCTCGACGTCAGCGGGCGGATCACCCCGTGGGTGCTGCTGCCAATCGTGACCGTCAGCTCACTGACCTACTCGCTCAGCAACAGCGGGGCGCGCTCCCTGCTGCCGCTGATCGTTCCCAAGCGGCTTTGGGATCGCGTCAACGCGCTCGACAGCATTGCCTACGCGCTGACCGTGGGAGCCGGCCCGGCCTTAGCCGGGGCGTTGACCGCCTGGGCGGGGCCGCGGCTCGCGCTCACCGTCACCGCCGCGATTTTTCTGCTGGCGGCCGTGCTCATCATGCCCCTCGCCGAACCGGTCGTCGCCACCGCATCTCGCTCCGTCTTCGCGGACGCGTGGGCGGGTCTCAAATACGTTCTGGTCCACAACGCGGCCCTCCGTGGGATCGCCCTCACCGTGTCGATCATGAATCTCGGCTTCGGCATCCTCCTGGTTGCGCTACCCGTGATGGTGCTGCAGCGACTTCACGGCAACCCCGCCCTGGTTGGCGGATTGTGGGCCGTCTTTGGCCTCGCGTCCGTTCCTTCAGCGCTGATCGCTGGGCGCCTCAGCAGCGAGGGACGGGAGCGCCTGGTCATGATCGCCTGCGACGCGGTGTCCGGGCTCGCCGTGGCGTTCCTCGCTTTCACCGGCAATCTCTGGCTGGTGGCCGCGGCATTGCTGATCGCCGGGCTGGCGAACGGCCCCTTCGACGTCAGCATGTTCTCGATGCGTCAGCGGCGGACCGATCCCGCCTGGTACGGCCGCGCGTTCGCCGTCTCGATGGGTCTCAACTGGGCCGGCCAGCCGATCGGCTCCGCGATCTCCGGTCCGCTGATCCACGTCGGCCTTACCGTCGCGTTCCTCGTGTCAGCTGCCCTCATGCTGGTCGCAGCGGGGTTAGTGCCGTGGGTTATTCCCGCCGAACCCGCGGGTACAATATCGAGCGAGTCCGCCAGGCAGTCGCGCCGGGATCGTCCCGTCGAGGAAAGTCCGAGCTCCGCAGAGCAGGGTGCCGGGTAACGCCCGGTCGGGGTGACCCGAAGGAGAGTGCCACAGAAAAGACACAGCCGTCGCGCGAGCGAC
>WNEY01003740.1_pt1 | contig 11655 bp, 14 predicted proteins | sample 5400531 | NCBI WGS metagenome assembly WNEY01 (sample SAMN13153338, study PRJNA577476) | soil metagenome | isolation source: 200 cm saprolite under Douglas fir tree site 1 | place: USA:California | collected 2015-04-18
CGAGTCCGGGCGCGGCGGCGGTGAACGGCTCGGTGCGCGTCTCCAGGCCGTACGGCGCAAGCTGGTCGCGGAACCACGAGGCTGCCTGGACCGCACCGACCGAACCGGGGAATCGGTCCGGATAGCTGACGCTCAGGTCGTTGGCCAGCGACGCTGCTGCGCCTGCGTCGAACGACGGCGGAAGCTGCGGCGCGGGCAGCGGTTGCGGCCGTGCGACGCTGAACGCCAAGACGAGGAGCGGCAGGCCGACGAGCAGCCACGTGCCGCGGTAGAGCCTGCCGTTGACGGGCCGCTCGAGCGAGCCGGGTCGCGGCCGGCGCCGCTCTGGACGGGGCGGAACGGCGGCCATGCCGGCAGGCACTTAGCCGACATGCCCGACTCCTCGACCATCCTCCTCGTCGACGACGAGGACTCCGTGCAAAAGCTGCTCGCCTACCCGCTCGAGCGCGAGGGATTCCGCGTACTCCAGGCGCGAGACGGCGAAGAGGCGCTGGCGACGTTCCGTGGGGAGCGCGTCGATCTCGTCGTCCTCGACGTCATGCTTCCCAAGCTGGACGGCCTCGAAGTCTGCAAGCAGCTGCGGGCCGAGAGCACGGTGCCGATCATCATGCTGACCGCCCGCGACGACGAGCTCGACAAGGTGCTCGGACTCGAGCTCGGTGCGGACGACTACATTACGAAGCCGTTCTCGATCCGCGAGTTTCGCAGCCGCGTTCGCGCGTTGCTGAGACGTGCGGCGGCGCCACGTCCGAGCACGGCGCTCGAAGAGGAACAGATCTCGGCGGACGGTTTGACGATCGACGTCGGGCGACGAACGGTCGAGGTCCAAGACGAGCCCGTGCAACTGACCTACGTCGAATTCGAGCTGTTGCGGACACTTGCCGCCCATCCCGGGCGTGTGTACACCAGGCGGATGCTGCTCGAAGCTCTCTGGGGCGCGGCGGACTACCGCGAGCCGCGCACGATCGACGTCCACGTCCGCCACCTGAGGGAGAAGCTCGAACGCGACCCGCGCGAGCCCGAATACATCTTCACCGTGCGCGGCGTCGGCTACCGGTTCCGGGACCGGTGAACCCGCTGCGCAGCGTTGGTGCGCGCCTCAGTCTCGCGCTCGCCGTCGTCGTTGCTGCCGCCCTTGCGCTCGTCGACCTGATCGTCGTTCCGTCGTTGCAACACAACCTCGTGCAGGCCAAGATCTCGCAGCTGCGGTCGTCGTCTGGTGTCGTGGCTGCAGAGATCTCGCCGATCAACGTCTTCTCGATCGACGATGAGGTGAGCGCCGCCGCGGAGACCGCGAACGCGCGCGTGCTCGTCCTCACTCCGCTGAATGCCCAAGATGTCGAGGTCTTCAGCGCCTCCGGCACGCGCACGATCGACGTCCACAAGGATTCCGTCGCCCTGCGGGCAGTCAGCGGCGGCGTGCTCGCCTCGGGGACCGTCGAACGCGGGGAGCAGACCTACGCCGAGGTCGCGCGACCGCTGCGGGACGGCTACGTCCTCCTCCTGAGCGCCTCGCTCCACGATTCGCTGGCGAACATCCATCTCGTCCGCCGCAGACTCCTGATTGCGGGCCTGATCGCGTTGATGGCCGCGATCGCCGTCGGCTACGGCGCGGCGTCGGTCTTCGCCCGCCGGCTTCGCCGCCTCGAACGGGCCGCAGACCGCATTGCGGGCGGCGACTTCAGCGAACCCGTCTCCGATGCGGGATCTGACGAGGTCGGTGAGCTGGCAACGGCCTTCGAGCGGATGCGCCAGCGCTTGGCCGGCCTCGAGCGCGCGCGGCGCGAATTCATCGCCAACGCGTCGCACGAGCTCCGGACGCCGCTGTTCTCCCTCGGCGGGTTCCTCGAGTTGATGGAGAACGAGGAGCTCGACGCGCCGACCCAGCGGGAGTTCCTGCGGACGATGCGCGAGCAGATCGACCGGCTGACGAAGCTCGCCACCGAGCTGCTCGACCTGTCGCGACTCGACGCCGGACGCGTGCACGTGGAGGCGGAGGCGCTCGATCTCGACGCGCTCGCGCGGATGCTCGTGCACGAGTTCCGACCTGTCGCGCACGGTTCGGGACACGCTCTCGAGGTCGCGGACGGCGACGCGCCCGCCGCCGTCGGTGACGAGGAGCGCGTGTTGCAGATCGGACGCATCCTTGTCGAGAACGCACTCATTCACACCCCAGCAGGGACCACCGTGCGTCTGTCGACGGCACAGCGTGACGGCAAAGCGCTGCTGAGGGTCGAGGACGATGGGCCGGGAATCCCGGCGCCGGATCTCCCGCACGTGTTCGACCGCTTCTATCGGGTGGAGGGCTCCGTTGCATCCGGGAGCGGCCTCGGACTCGCGATCGCCCGCGAGCTCGCGGGCCTGATGGGCGGCGCCGTCGAGCTCGACAGCTCCGCGGGGCGAACCGGGTTCGCACTCGCTCTGCCGGTCGCGCATCGCGACCGACACATCGACGCGATTCCACGTGAAAACGAGCGGGCCGACGCCGTCCGCTGAGGCCTGGGACGGGGAGAGGCCCCGCTACAGTGGCCGCATGGGTCGCGGCCCGAACTTCCCGCTCCTCTTCGCGGCGCTTGTCGCCGCGGCACTGCTCGGCGCCGCGGCAGCGCTGGGAGTCGGAGCCGGCGCGGGCTGGATCGGCAAGAGCACGAAAACGGTCGTCGTCAACGCCGGGTCGGTCCCGGCGGCGACGCCGCTGCCGGCGTCCGTCGCGAGCAGGGCGGCCCCACTTCCCGGAAACGCGTTCGACCCGGCACGGATCTTCCGCGAGCGCTCGCCGGGGGTGGTCACGATCTTTGCGTTCTTCGGCGATCCCAACTCGAACTCGACCCAAGGAGCGCAGGGGTCAGGGTTCGTCATCTCGCCGCAGGGCTACGTGCTCACCAACTCGCACGTGATCACGAACGCGGGCGATACGAACGGCTCCGTCCACGCCGCGTCGCACCTGTACGTCGAGTTCAACGACCGCGATCGTGTGACCGCCCAGGTGGTCGGCTGGGACGTCTACGACGATGTCGGCCTGCTGAAGGTCGAACCGGCTGAGCACTCGCTCGACCCTGTGCCGCTCGGAAGCTCGAGCGCCCTGGAGGTCGGGCAGCCCGTCGCCGCGATCGGGAGCCCGCTGGGCAACGAGGATTCCCTCGCCGTCGGGGTGGTCTCGGCGGTGCATCGCTCGATCCCGGCGCTCACCGTGGCGCGGTACAGCGTCGTCGACGCAATCCAGACGGATGCCGCGATCACGCACGGCGACTCGGGCGGTCCCCTCTTCGATTCGCGCGGCCGCGTCATCGGCATCAACGCGCAGATTCGCAGTCAGTCGGGAACCGGGAACGACAGCGGCGTCGGTTTCGCAATCCCGATCGACGCGGCCAAGCGTTCGGTCGCCCAGCTCGTCAAGGGCGGCCAGGTCGAGTACGCGTACGTCGGGATCACGACGGAGGACCTGACGCCGAGCCTTGCGCAGGCGTTGGGCTACGCGGTCAAGCAGGGCGCGCTGATCGAGGACGTTCGCACCGGTGCGCCGGGCGCCCAGGCGGGTCTCCGCGGGAGCACCCGTCCGGTGGACGTCCTGGGCTACACCGGCCTGTGTACCGGCGGGGACGTGATCGTCGCGATCGACGGGAAGCCGGTTCGCGGCGCCGACGATGTTGTGCGGATTGTCTCATTCGAGCTGCGGCCGAAAGCCGTCGCCACCTTCACGATCATTCGTAACAATCGGCGCAAGACGGTCGCCGTGACCCTCGCGAACCGGGCTCACGCTCCGGGGGCGGTTAATTCGCCCTCGTGCGGGGGATAAGAGGCTGAGGCCGAGCCGCGGCGCAGGGTTCGGCAGATTGAGCGAGGTCGAGGAGCGAAACGTGGTCGATCCATTCGCATGCTGGCCCACGACGCAATGAGCGGCCTCGATGCCGCAGCCCCCAACGGCGACCGGCGGACGGTCCGGCTCACGATCCCGGCGCGCGCCGAGTACATCGCGCTCTGCCGGCTCGCGCTGACCGGCATCTCCAGATTGCGGGCGTTTCCCGAGGAGGTGCTCGAGGACCTGAAGCTCGCGCTGACCGAGGCATGCACGAACTCCGTGCGACACGCGTACGGTGAAGCAGCCGCCGGCGTCGTCGAGATTGTGTACGAGCTTCATCCGGACCGGCTCGTGATCGAAGTGACCGACGACGGCGAGGGCTTCGATCCCACGGCCCGGGGAGGCGACCAGCACGTGTCGGAGGGTGGGCTCGGGATCGCGATCATCCGCGCAATCGCCGACGAGGTGGAGATCGGCCCGCGCGCGAGCGGCAGAGGCTCGCGGCTGCGGTTCATCAAGACGCTGACGTAACCTGCAGCGCGTGCTGCAACTCGTCAACGTCGGCCACAAGTCGCTCATGGATTACGCGACGATCGCAACGCGCGGATTGATGGAAGAAATTCGCAGTCTCGCCGCGCCGCTCGAGGGCAAGCGCGTGGTGCATCTGTCCGCCACAGCCTTCGGCGGCGGCGTCGCCGAGATCAACTACACGCTCGTCCCGCTGATGTCCAGCGCCGGACTCGACGTCGAGTGGCGCATCATCCGCGGCGCCGAGGACTTCTACAACGTCACGAAGACGATCCACAACGCGCTGCAGGGGAATCCTCACGGACTCGCGGGTGCGCAGCGCGAGATCTTTCGGCGCTACCAGGAGCTGAACGCGCGCGAGTTCGAGGACGACTACGACTTCGTCGTCGTCCACGACCCGCAGCCGGTCGGGATCATCGATCACTTCCCCGAGTCGGACGCCCACTGGATCTGGCGCGGGCACATCGACTTCTCGACGCCGAACACCGACGTCTTCGACTTCGTTCTGCCGTCGATTCGCCAGTACGACGCGGCGATCTTCCACATGCGTGAGTACGTGCCGAAGGCCGGGGGGCTGCCGCCCTGTTACATCTGGCCGCCGGCGATCGATCCGCTGGCGCCGAAGAACATGGCGCTGTCCGCCGAGGATGCCGCGTACATCGTCGACCAGTTCGGGATCGACGTGGGACGACCCCTGTTGACCCAAGTCTCGCGCTTCGACCCCTGGAAGGACCCGCTCGGTGTGATCGACGCGTACCGGATCGTGAAGGAAGCGTTTCCGGACGTGCAGCTCGCGCTCGTCGGCTCGATGGCGCACGACGATCCCGAGGGGTGGGACTACTACAACCAGACCGTCGCCTACGCCGCCGGCGATCCCGACGTCTACATCCTCTCGAACCTGAACAACGTCGGCTCCGTGGAGGTGAACGCGTTCCAGGTGCACTCGTCGGCGGTGGTGCAGAAGTCGATCCGCGAGGGCTTCGGCCTGACCGTGACCGAGGCGTTGTGGAAGACGCGCCCCACGGTCGCGGGGCGGGTTGGCGGCATCGTTGCCCAGATCCAGGACGGCGCGACCGGCTGGCTCGTGAGCTCCCCGGCAGAGTGCGCGGAGGCGTGCATCGAAGTCCTGCGTGAGCCCGGAGACGCCCGGCAGCGCGCGCTGCGCGGCAAGGAGTACGTACGACGTCACTTCCTGACGCCTCGCCTGCTGCGCGACTGGCTCGTCCTCTTCAACCGCCTGCTCGGCAACGACACGTCCGGCGCCGAGCTCGCCGTCGTTTCCGCGGCGAGGTAGACGGATACGCTCCGGCAGTGCGCCGGAAGCTGATCGTCGTCTCGAACCGCGGACCCGTCTCCTTCGTCCGCGGTACCGGCGGTGAGCGCACCGCGCGACGCGGCGGCGGCGGCCTCGTGACGGCGCTCCGTGGACTCGTTGGTCTGCACGATGTGACGTGGATCGCGAGCGCGATCAGCGACGAGGACCGTGCGCTTGCAGGCGAGGCGATCGAGGAGCGTGCACGCGACGGCTCACCGTTCCGCTTGCGGTTCGTCGCGCACGATCCGCAGGCGTACGACTGGTACTACAACGTCGTTGCGAATCCGATGCTGTGGTTCGTGCAGCATTACCTGTGGGAGCTCGCGTACACGCCGAAGGTGGACGGCGCTTTCCACACTGCGTGGGAGGATGGCTACGCGGCGGTCAATGCAGGGTTCGCCGCCGCCGTGCTCGATGAGCTCGAGCGCGAGCCGGATGCGGCCGTGTACTTTCACGATTACCACCTGTATCTCGCGCCGCGCCTCGTTCGCACCGCTGCGCCGACGGTGCCGCTGCTGCACTTCGTACACATCCCGTGGCCGCAACCCGACTACTGGCACGTGCTGCCCGAGCCGATGCGCTTCGCGATCCACGACGGGATGCTCGCGAACGATGTGGTCGGCTTCCATTCCGACCGCTGGAGGCAGAACTTCCTGGACTCGCTCCGGGACATCGTCGGCCACGACGCGCGCGTCCGGACGATCACGGCGCCGATCTCCGTCGACACGGGAGAATTCGAGGAGCTGGCGACGAGCCGCGCGGTGCTCGACGCGGAGGAGGAGATCGTCGCGCGCCGGCCGGAGAAGCTCGTGCTCCGCGTCGACCGGACGGATCCGTCGAAGAACATCGTCCGCGGGTTCCGCGCATTCGAGCTCTACCTCGATGCGCATCCCGAGATGCGGCGACGCGTCGGGATGCTCGCGCTGCTGGACCCGTCGCGACAGGATATTCCCGAGTACGCCGAGTACCTCGGCGCGATCCAGCGCGAGGCGCGACGGGTCAACGACCGCTTCCAGGAGAACTTCTGGACCCCGATCGACCTACAGATCGCGGACGACTTTCCGCGCTCCGTCGCCGCGTACAAGCAATTCGACGTCCTGTTCGTGAACGCAATCATGGACGGGATGAACCTCGTCGCCAAGGAGGCTCCGCTCATCAACGAGCGGGTCGGCGCCGTTGTCCTATCCGAAAACACGGGCGCGCACGAGGAGCTTGCGGACTGGACGATCACGGTCAATCCCTATGACGTCGAGGGTCAGGCGGAGGCGATCCACCAGGCGCTCGAGCTCGACGAAGGGGAACGGCGCCGCCGGCTCGAGGCGATCCGGGCGCATGTCCACACGAACGACATCAACGCGTGGATCCAGTTGCAACTGGCGGCGCTCGATAACGTCGCCGTGCCCGCGCGAAGCTAGTCTTGCGCGCGAGATGGCCGAGCTGTCGCACGTGACGGAGGCGGGTGACGTGCGCATGGTCGATGTCGGCGACAAGCCGCACGTGCGTCGCCGGGCGATCGCGCGCGGATTCGTCACGCTCGCTCCCGAGACGGCGAAGCGGCTACGAGCCCTGCCGAAGGGCGACGCGCTCGTGACGGCTCAGCTCGCAGGGATCATGGCCGCCAAGCGGACGGCCGAGCTGATCCCGCTCTGCCATCCCCTGCCCCTGTCACACGTGGACGTGCGCCTCGAGGTCGGCGAGGATCGCGTCAAGATCACCGCGATCGTGGAGACGACCGCGCCGACGGGTGTGGAGATGGAGGCGCTGACGGCCGTGTCGGTTGCGGCGTTGACCGTCTACGACATGGCGAAGGCGATCGACAAAGGGATGACGATCTCCGCGATCGAGCTCGTCGAGAAGACGAAGGACCCGGTTTGACCACATGAGGGCGGCGGTCGTGACCGTCTCCGACGGTGTCGCGGCGGGGACGCGCGAGGACGAGAGCGGGCAGCTGTTGGTCGAGCTGCTCACGGCGGAGGGCTTCGAGGTCGTGCACCGAGTGGTTCCCGACGAGCGACCAAAGATCGCCGCGTCGTTGCGCGAGCTCGCCCGCTCCGTCCGGCTCGTGCTTACGACGGGCGGAACGGGCCTGTCGCCGCGCGATTTCACCCCGGAAGCGACGCAGTCGGTGATCGAGCGGCCGGCACCGGGGATCGCCGAGGCGCTGCGCGCGGATGCGATCCGGCAGACACCGCATGGACTGCTCGGCCGAGGTGTTGCGGGTGTGTGCGGGCATACGTTGATCGTGAACCTGCCCGGCTCGCCGGGCGGTTGTCGCGACGGCTTCCACATCCTGCAACCTGCGCTCGCCCACGCGCTCGAGCTGCTCGCGGGCGAGGAGACGGAGCACCGGCCGACGTGAGACCATGAGCGCAGTCGCATTGCCGATGCGCTTTGCGCGGCTCGTGAAGATCGAGCATACGGTGTTCGCGCTGCCGTTCGCGTACATCGGCGCCCTCCTGTCCGTGCACCGCGTTCCGTCGGCGCACGATCTCGTGTGGATCACGGTCGCGATGATCGGCGCGCGGTCGGCGGCGATGGGGCTGAACCGGTTGATCGATGCGGAGGTTGACGCACGCAATCCGCGAACCGCGGGCCGCGAGCTTCCCGCCGGAATGCTGACGCGCGCGCAGGTGGCGGCGTTCTGTCTCGCGGCCGGCGGCGTGTACGTGGTTGCCGCGTTCCAGCTCGCCCACGTCGTGCGGTGGCTGTGGCCGATTCCGCTCGTGCTGTTCGTCGTGTACCCGTACTTGAAGCGGTGGACGTGGCTCTGTCATGCGTGGCTCGGCGCGGCGGACGGTCTGGCGCCGGTCGGCGGTTGGGTCGCGGTCACGGGCCGTTTGCCGTGGGAAGCGTGGGCGCTGGGCGGCGCCGTTGCGGCGTGGGTCGCCGGGTTCGACCTCTTCTATTCGTTGTTCGACGTCGAGGTCGATCGCGCGGAGGGGCTGCAGTCCGTCGCCACGCGCTTCGGCGTGCGTGGCGCATTTGCCGGCGCTCGCGCGTTGCATCTCGTGACGGTTGCCGCGCTCGCTCTCGTCGGCGTCGGGTGGTCGCTGGGCTGGTGGTACTGGATCGGCGTGACCGTCGTCGCCGTGCTGCTCATCTACGAGCACTCGCTCGTCCGTCCCGATGACTTGAGCAGGTTGGACGCGGCGTTCTTCACCGTCAACGGCGTGATCAGCATCGCTTTCTGTTTGTTCGTCCTTGCGGAAGTCGTTTGAGTCTCCGTAGCGGGATGCACACCAGGGCCAATCGGCCGGGGCGGCGCACAGGCCGGCGCGCACGGGGTTGTTGATCACGTATTCGCACGTGCGTACGTAGCGGTCCTCGTCGAGCGGGCCCGACCAGAAGCGCTCGCCGAAGAGATGTCCCCAGCGTCCGTACTTGCCGTTGAACGACTGTGCGTAGGTTCCGTTGAGGAAGCGCATGCCTTCCGACAGCTGCTCTTGCGTTGCTTCCAAGACCAGGTGGTAATGGTTCGTCATGAGGCAGAAGACCTCGACGTTCCAGTCGTAGCGCCGAACGGTGAGGGCGAGAAGCCGAAGAAAGAAGCGGCAATCGTCGTCGTCGCGGAAGATCGCGATCCGTCCAGTGCCGCGCGCCGTGCAGTGGAAGAAGCCGCCGGGCTGTTCGCTGCGACGCTGCCGCGCCATTCGGTCACCGTACGCCGCGCCGCGCGCGCAGACGCAGGTGTGGAGGGACCGTAACGCTTCTGACTCAAAGGCCGTGTCCCGCCGAGCATCGTCCGGGGACTGTCCCCGCCTTTGGTGCTTCGCATCGGTCGCGGGCGGCTAGGCGGCCGGGCGTTTTCCGCTTCGTTGGGCGGTACAGTGCGGCGGTGATTCGCGCGCGCGGGCTCGAGAAGCGCTACGGCGACTCGCGTGTTCTTCGCGGCGTCGACTTCGAGCTTCCGCGCGACGGATTCCTGATCGTGACGGGCCCAAACGGGTCCGGGAAGACGACGCTCCTGCGTCTCTGCGTCGGTCTCGCTGCGCCGACCGCCGGTGAGCTCGAGGTCAAGCTCGAGCGTGGCCGTATCGGCTACCTCGCTCACGATTCGCTCGTCTACCGAGAGCTGACGGCGCTCGAGAACCTCGACCTTTACGGTCGTCTCTACCGAGTCCCCGAGCGTCGCGAGCGGATCGGCATGCTCCTCGAACGCTTCGGCCTTTGGGACGCGCGTCTCACGCGGGCCGGCTCGTACTCGCACGGAATGCTGCAGCGCCTCGCGCTCTGCCGTGCGTTCCTCCACGATCCGGACCTGCTCGTGCTCGATGAGCCGTACAGCGCACTCGACGATGAGGGGGTCGTCCTGCTCGAGCGCGAGCTTGCGGACCGGCGGGCCACCGCCGCTTTTCTCGTTGCCACTCACGATCCGGAACGCCTGCGCATGCAGGCAACCGCGCAGCTCAGCCTCGCGTGACGGCGTATCTCGCCGACGTTCGCGCGCTTGCGCACAAGGATCTCGTGCTCGAGCTCCGCGCACGAGACACGTTGCCGGCCATGCTGCTCTTCGTTCTATCGACGCTCGTCGTCTTCCACTTCGTCCTCCCCGCCGACTCGTCGGCGCTCGCAGCGAAGGGCCTGCTTTGGGTCGCGATCGTGTTCACGGCGCTGCTGGGCCTCTCGCGTGCGTTCGCCGCGGAACGAGAGCAAGGGGTGATCGACGGACTCGTGCTGGCGCCGTCCGACCGCAGCGCGATCTGGCTGGGAAAGGCGATCGCGATCCTCGCGTTCCTCGGCCTCGCGGAGGTCGTCGCACTGCCCGCCTTCGCGGTGTTCTTCTCCGGGATCGACGGCCCCACCGTCGCGGCCGTCGCGCTTGCGGATCTCGGTATCTGCGCGGTTGGCACACTGCTCGCAGGAATGGCAGCTGCAAGCCGCGCACGGGAACTCCTGTTGCCGCTGCTCTTCCTGCCGCTGGCGATTCCGATCGTCGTCGGCGGTGTCGGTGCCAGCGTCTCCTCGCACACCACGAAGTACCTGGGCTTCCTCGCGCTCTACGACGCCGTCTTCGCGCTGCTTGCGTGGGCGTCGTTCGAGTACGTCGTCACGGAGTGAACAATCCGGTTCGGGTCGTCGCTGCACGTCTCCCCGGAGGAGCTCGCCCCAGCCGCTCTTTGAGCAGAGAGGTTCTGCGAGACTTCGGCGGGAACGTGGTGCGCGCCAACCGCCTACCGTTGCTTGCCGCGCTCGCGCTCGGCCTGACGGCCGCAGCGATCGCGATGGTGTTCTTCTACGCGCCGGTCGACGCCGACGGCTTCAACCAGAAGATCTTCTACTTCCACGTCTCGATCGCGCTCACCGCCTACATCTGTTTCGGCTGGGGCGCCTGGAAGGCGTTCGTCCACCTGTGGAAACGAAAGCCGGGCGCGGATCTCGAGAGCTACGTCGCCATTCACCAGGGCGTCATCTTCGGCGTGCTCGTTCTCGTCACCGGCTCGATCTGGGCGCGCTACCGCTGGGGGCACTGGTGGGTGTGGAGCTCGAACCAGCTCGTGCTCTTCCTGGTCCTGTTCCTCTTCTACGCCGCGTACTTCATGCTCCGCTACTCGATCGAGGAGGGGGCGCGGCGCGAGAACCTCTCTGCCGTGTACGCAATCTTCGGCGTGGTGCTCATCCCGGTCAGCTGGCTCGCGATCCACCTGGCGCAGGACATCATCCATCCCGTCGTCTTCACGTCGCACGGTCCGCAGCTCGGCGGATCGGAGCTGGTGACGTTTGTCGTCTCGTTGGCCGCGGTTCTCTCCCTCGCGGCCTGCATGTACCACGTCGAGCTGGCCGGGAAGCGTCTCGACGCACGACTCAGGTCGTTGCGGGAGCTGCTGGCATGACGACGGCGGAGAAGTACGTGACCGCCGCGTATCTCGCCGTCTTCATCGTCGTGCTCGTCTACGTGCTCATCATCGGGCTGAAGCTGACTCGTCTCGAGCGCGAGGTCGCTGAGCTCGAGCAGCTTGCGCGTGCGCGCCGGACGCGCGAGCCGGAAACGCGGAAGGCGGTCGCGGTTGGCTGA
>WNEY01003598.1_pt1 | contig 11654 bp, 9 predicted proteins | sample 5400531 | NCBI WGS metagenome assembly WNEY01 (sample SAMN13153338, study PRJNA577476) | soil metagenome | isolation source: 200 cm saprolite under Douglas fir tree site 1 | place: USA:California | collected 2015-04-18
GGAATGACGGGCGGCGAAGTCTTCGTCTACGACGATGGCATCGGAGTGCCTGCGATGGTGAATCCCGAGCTGGTGGACGTGCACCGGCTCAGCGGCGAGCACCAGCTCCTGATGGAGCAGGGGCTGCGCTTGCGTGGGTTGATCGAGGAGCACGCCAGGTACACGGGGTCGCCGGCGGCTCGCGCTATCCTCGATGACTGGCATGCGGCCCTCCATCGATTCTGGAGGGTCGCACCGAAGGCCGACGTCGCCCTCATCGAGAATGCCCACGAGGGCACGATCGCCTCTCGAGCGTAGGACTTTCTTAGGCGGCAGGGTCGGGCAGCTCGGCGTCAAGCTCCGAGCGCTGATTCGTTTGATTGCTGGCGGCGTCATGGGCCTCCATGACCCGGTCCCACGCGCCCTCGTCAGCGGCCACGCGGTCTCCAGGCGGCCAGTTGCTTCGTAACGCTCGGGCGACGCGCAGCTGTTCCGCGAAGCGGCGAGCTGCCTCGACAGGATCTTCCACGTCCGCCAGGCGAGCCAGTCCCGGCGGACGAGGCGGCACGGCCAGCACCTCGCCGTCTTCCGTGCGCACCAGCTGCCAGCCGCCCTCGTGCGCCATCCAGTGATGCCGGTGGCACAGCAAGATCATGTTCGCGAGATCGGTCTCACCGCCATCCGTCCAATGGACGACGTGATGCGCATCGCTCCAGGATGCCGGGCGATCGCAGCGCGGCCACTTGCAATGACCATCGCGGGCATTGAGCGCACGACGCATCGCCCCTGCGACCACGCGACGGGCGCGCCCGACGTCGATCACGACAGACTCGGGGGCCAGTACCACGCGGGTGATGGTGCCGTCGCACGCGAGACGCTTCACGGTCGCCGCCGACACCGGAACCGAGTACTCCATGTCGCCCGCGGGCGATCCTGCCACCGCGCGCAGCGTATCGAGCGAGGCGGTGACCTGAAGATGAGGCCGCTGCGGCAGCACGCCCGCATCCTGGACATGGCCGCAGACCTCGACGAGCGCATCCGCATTGCGGTGCTCCCGGCCGCGTTCATCGTGATCGCCGTGCGGTTGGGCCAATGGCTCGAGCGCACTTCGTACCACAGCACCACCGACCGAATCGAGCCACCCCTCGAGCATCAACGATCCGTCCTCGGAGGTGCTCATCTTCAGGCTGCGCGCCTCGGTGGCGCGGTTCTGCTCGGCGGCAAACCCCTCCGGGTCGGTGGCGTGGCGCAGGTGATGACAGAAATGCCAGAGACGGCCGACGCTGTACTCGCGGGCTTTCTCGAGCAGCTCCGCCTCCTCGAAGGGCGCAGCCGTGGACGATCCCTGGAGGGAATCCGCGGTTCGGGCCATCAGCGCCAAATGGGCGTAGCCGATCTCACCGTTTTCAACAGCCTCGATGCTGCGCGGAAGGTCCTCTACATGCTGGCCGACCGCCAGACTGCTCCAGACCGCCCCACTCGACATCCGGCAGTGGTGACGGATCCAGTCGATGGGGCTCACCGACCCCTGCTCGTCGTACTCCTTCGTCTTGCTGAACGCGGCGGTGGTCTCGGAAAACTCCAGCTCGAGGAGGTCTTGGCTATGGCGGATCGCCTTCAGCTCGGCGGCGAGGTCCTGGGGCTGCCGATTCGTTTTCGGCCGCTGGCGGAAGCGATCGATGGCGGCCAGCAGTTCCGCAACGAAGGAACCTGTCGCCAGAGTCGGTTCGGCATCTACCACAATTCTGTATCAGTCTACCGAACATATGTTCGTTTGTCAACTCCTAAGCCTCACGCTGGCCCCACCTGACCCGCCCCCCCCCGCAAGCGGGGACGAAATCGTTCCGGGCGCAGGGGAGGGAAATTTGGGCGCCTTGGCAGATGGGGATTGTCAGCTGAAGAGCGTGATCAAGCCGGCGAGCAGCAGCGTCACCGTCCAGAGCAGGTCGACGTTCAGCCAGGCGCGGTGCAGGAAGCCGACGCCGACGCGTTCATACACGACGATCGCCACCAGCGCCATCACCACGAGCAACGCCACGGTATGCAGGGTCGCTGCCGCCAGCCCCTGCCACGGTGAGAAGGACGCGGTGTAAGCGATCAGCGTCATATCCTGGCTTCCGGCGGCGTGGGGCGATAGCTTCAACAGGATCGGCACCAGCATCAGGCCCGCGCCGTGGGCGGAGGACATCAGAAACGACCAGCCGAAGAGTCCGCGCGGGCCGATCCGCATCCCGAACCCGCGCGGATGCGCGTGCTTGCGCCAGAGCCGATAGAGCGCAAACCCTAAAAGTACAACCGCGCCGACAATGCGCAGCGCTTGGGGCGCGATCAAGAACTGCGCTCCCGCAACCAGCACCACGATCACCGCGATAGCCGCCTCGTGGCCGATGGCGATCGGAAGAAACGATTCCCAGACGGCCGAGCGGCGCCGTTCCTGCAATCCACGCGCGACGGCGAACAGCCAACCCATCCCCGGGTTCAAACCGTGGTAGGCCCCGAGAATGATCAACACATCCCAGGGCCACCAGGCCGTCATGCCCTACCTCACGAGAAGCAGTACGAATCCGATGATGCGTCGCCGCCTTCGAGATGCACCTGGTGGAAGCGCTGCTCCGACTGCACGAAGAACTTGCGGTCGAGCTCGATGCCGCCGTTGTCACCCACGTCGAGCTTGGCCACCCAACCCTTCAAGCCGTCGGGATAGAACTGGTCGTCCCAGGCCTTGTACAGTCCATTCGAGACGTAGACGCGCTTGCCGTCGCGGCTTACCTCCACCATCTGGGGGCCGCCGTTGAGCGCCCCGGAATTCGGATGCGCGGCGCGCCGGACGATCCCGCCGAGGTGCACCGACCCGGTCTTTACGGGGCTGAACGGGTCGGAGACGTCGTACTGCAGGAATTCGCCGGTACCCCAGCACGACACATAGAGGAAGCGGTCGTCCAGGGAGAGGTTGATGTCGCTCACCAGCGGCGGCACGGCCTTGAACCCCTTGAGGAGTGGCGGCAGCTGCTCGGGATCGGCCGGTTCCGCCGGGATCTCGATCACCTTGCGCGCCTTCCAGGTGTTGCCGTCCTGGTACCAGGCCCAGACCGAGGCGCTCAGGTCCTTCAGGCTCGTGACCACGCCGACGAAGCCGTACGCCTTGCTGGGATCGTGCGCCGGGCGCAGCTCGAGCACCATTTGCTGCTCGGCACCGAGGTCGATCACCTGGCGATGACGGCGCTTCGGCAGGTCCCAGATGTGCAGCTGATGGCCGTAGCCGCCTTTCAGCAGAATCTCGGGGTTGACGCCGTTCTCGATCATCTTCGGCGTGCCCCACTCGCTCGTGATCATCGTGTCGTAGCCAAGGTGCCACCAGAAGTCATAAGCGAGATACTGCGGCCCGCGGTCGAGCTCCCAGCGGCCGCGGACATCGAAGGTGTCGTGGTCGATGATGAAGATGCCGCCCGGCCCGTCGCCGGTGGGAGAGCCGAGCGCGCTGACGTAGATCCCGTCGGGTCCGCAGTGGCTGGTGTGGGGACGACTGTAGCCGGCGCGGTTCGCGATTTCCTGGGGCTCGATGGTCTTGACGATGCGCGGCGCGCGCGGATCCGGCTTGGTGTCGATGACGTAGATCCGCGAGGAGCGGATGCCGGGCGCCAGCAGATAGCGGCGCTCGACATGGGGATGCGCGGCATAAGGGCAGAGGGAGGAGCTGCAGGCGTTCCAACCGAAGTGGTGGAGCTCGTCACCGGCGTACGTAGTCGTCAGGGTGTTGAGCACCGTGCCGTACGTCTTGGAGCTTCGGTCGGCATCGAGGGTGGCCAGCCCGTCGGGCCCCTGGCCGGGGTTGACGATGACCACATAGGCCAGCGTTTCCGGTGGCGCCTGGGCGGCCAAGCGGGGCGAGGCATAGAAGGTCGGATCGGCTCGCAATAAGGTCGCCATCTGCTTCCTCCCCAAACGATTGTTGACTGATTAGATCGAAATAATCAGGAAGTGTGTAAGGGCCCACTGTACCGAATAGGGGCAGCCTCGTCAAATTGAGATCGAGTTCGTACAATCCGCAGATGAGTCCGCTCCGCGGATCGACCCTGAGCGTCATCGGGGCCGGGGTGATGGCCGAGGCGATCATTGCCGGCGTCCTCGAGCGCAAGCTGGTGACCGCCCGGTCCATCGTTGCCAGTCACCCCCGGGCCGACCGCCGGCACGCGCTGGGCGAAAAGTATGGGATCCACGTGACCGCCGAGAATGCCGAGGCGGCGCGCCGTGGCGACGTGGTGGTGCTAGGGATCAAACCGCAGGTGATGGCGGGTGTCCTGGCGGAACTTCGCGGCAGCCTGGCGGCCGAGAAGCTGGTGATCTCGATCATCGCCGGGGCGACGACCGAGACGTTGCGCAAGGGGCTCGAGCACAGCGCGCTGGTCCGAGTGATGCCGAACACGCCGGCCCAGATCGGCGAAGGCGTGAACATCTGGTACGCGACGCCGGAGGCGACCGAGGGGCATCGCGAGCAGGCCCGCGCATTGCTCGGCGCGCTCGGCCATGAGCTCCAGGTTGACGACGAGCGCTTCGTTGCGATGGCGACCGCGGTCAGTGGCACCGGCCCCACCTATGTCTTCCTGGTGATGGAGGCGCTGATCGATAGCGCCGTGCACCTCGGATTTCCACGGCACCTCGCGCACGACCTGGTGCTCGAAACGCTGAAGGGTTCAGTGGCCTTCGCGGAGCGGACGCAGAAACATCCCGCCCAGCTTCGCGACATGGTGACCTCGCCCGGCGGGACGTCGGCCGCCGCCCTGCACGAGCTCGAGCGCGGCCGGCTGCGCACCGTGCTCGCCGACGCCGTCTGGGCCGCCTACCGCCGGACCATGTCGCTCTCCGACAGCCTCAGCGCCGGAAAAGATCCCGAGCCGATGCCGCCCCGGGGCGACGCATAATTCACGAAGGCTGCCGTAAGCAGGACGGGTGAGGAGGAAGCATCAGGGCCAGCGCCCGCGTAACACTCATCGCCGGACTGGCCCTGGTTCTCATCGCGGGTCTATTGGCCGCCACAACCTATTACTGGGTGCAGATTCCCTTCCTGAAGTTCACGCTTCAGGCGGGGCAGTGCAAGTGGGGGCCACCACTCGCCGGTGTCTACCTCTCGGGCCGTCTTCGCCTGATCGATCGCTGCCGGACGGTGAGCGGCACGGTGGACTGCACCAAGGTGGAGCCAGACGGTGATGTCCATGTCCGCCTTCGGTTGGACCCGCAATATGCGGGGCTGCTGAAAGCCGCGAACGAGCTGCAGACGTGTACTGGACAGCCCGGCCCTCATCTCGTGGTGGAGATCATTCCCCAGCATCCTGAGGGCATCCTGTTCCGCACCAATAACGCCGATGCCGGTGGCTTCAACGACCCGCCGACGCCCTCTGCGGGAGACCACATCACCGTGAGCGGACCGTACGTGATCGATACCAATAGCCTCCACCGCATCCTCTACCAGGGCCGGGCCGCGGAAAACTGGGCCGAGATCCACCCGGCCTGGGCCATCAGGGTCGACCACTCCGCGGCGCCGGGCCAGCCAAACGACTACGGTCCGTCGTTCGGCGAATCCGGATAATGGACGCCATGGTCACGAAGACGGGCCAGGTCAATTTGCAGCTGCCTCTGGCGGAGGCGTATCGCAGATCCGCCCAGGCCCTGAACATCATCGGCGGCACCGTGAAAAGCGAGGATCAGTCCGCGGGACGGATCGTGGGCACCGTCCCAATGAGCTGGACTTCCTGGGGAGAGTCACTCCTGGTCGAGGTATCGGGCGTCGACAACGACGCCCTGGTCCGGGTTACGAGCAAAACCCGCCTGCCGACCCAGGTCGTTGACTTCGGCAAGAATGCCAGGAACGTGGCGCGCATTCTTGACTGGTTGAGGCGTTCGCCAACGCGGGGCTAGGCTCTCAGGATGTCGTGGGCCGGGTGACCGCTCCCTCGCTGGCCGAGGAGACCAGGGCAGCGTACTTCGCGAACACGCCGGTCGCATAACGCGGTTCGGGCGGCCGCCAGTCTTTCATCCTCTGAGCAATCTCGGCCTCGGGTAGCTCGACATTGAGCTGACGCTTCGCGACATCCACGACGACGCTATCGCCATCGCGCAGGGCCGCGATCGGGCCGCCGCGCGCGGCCTCGGGCGCGACGTGACCCACCATGAGTCCGTGCGTCGCGCCGGAAAAGCGGCCGTCGGTGATCAGCGCGACCGCATCGCCGAGGCCTTCGCCCACGAGCGCGCCGGTCACGCCCAGCATCTCGCGCATCCCCGGCCCGCCGACCGGACCCTCGTAGCGGATCACGACCACATCGCCTGCCTTGATCTGTCGCGCCCGAACCGCGGCAAACGCCGCCTCTTCGCTGTCGAATACGCGAGCCGGGCCGCGATGCATCAGGCGCTCGTGGCCGGCGAGCTTCACCACGCCGCCTTCGGGCGCGAGATTGCCGCGGAGAATCGCAAGGCCGCCGGTCGGCTTCAGCGGCTTGGCAAGCAACGTCACCACCTTCTGCCCCGGCGTCTCCACCGCGGCCGCGGCCACCTGCGCCATCGTCCTGCCGTCGACCGTCCGCGCGGCGCCGTTGATCAGCCCGCCTTCGGACAACCGCTGCGCCACCAGCGCAATGCCGCCGGCATCGTGCAGGTCCTTCGCCACGTACTCCCCGCCGGGCTTGAGGCTGGCGACCACCGGCGTGCGCGACGCGACTCGCTCGAAGTCGTCGATGCTCAAGGGCACACCGGCCTCTCGCGCAATCGCGAGCAGGTGCAAGACGCCATTCGTCGACCCACCAGTAGCGGCGACGGAGGCAATCGCGTTTTCGAGCGCGGCCTTCGTGACGATCTGGCGAGGCCGCACGTCCTTGGCGATCAGCTCCATGACCAGGCGGCCTGCCTGCTCGGCCACATCATCCTTATGGGGGTCCAGCGCCGGGACGTCATTCGCCCCTGCCGGACTGATCCCCATGAACTCGATCGCCGTCGACATCGTGTTCGCGGTGAACTGGCCACCGCAGGCGCCGGCGCCCGGACAGGCGCTCTCTTCGACCTCCCGCAGCTCGGCCGCGTCCATCTTGCCCGCGGCGACCGCGCCGACCGCTTCGAAGACGTCCATCAGCGTGATGTCGTGGCCACGATGGCGGCCCGCGGCGATCGTGCCACTGTAGAGGGCCAGTCCTGGGATGTTGATCCGGACGAGGGCCATCACGGCGGCCGGGATCGTCTTGTCGCAGCCTACGATCAAGACCAGGCCGTCGAAGAGATGTCCGCGCGCGACCAGCTCGATCGAATCGGCGATCACCTCGCGGCTCACGAGGGATGCCTTCATCCCCTCGGTGCCCATCGAGACGCCGTCGGAGATTGCGATGGTGTTGAACTCCATTGGCGTGCCGCCGGCGGCGCGGATGCCGGCCTTCACCTTTTCCGCGAGGCGGCGATGGTTGAAATTGCAAGGCATGGTTTCGATCCAGCTATGCCCGACGCCGATCAGCGGCTTCCCCAGGTCCTGGCGGGTGAAGCCGATCGCCCGCAGCATGGCGCGCGCGCCCGCACGATCGTCGCCCTCCGTAAGTCGCGCGCTCTGCCGCTTCAGCGGCGACGCGCCGTTTGGGTCCGGCATGCCTTCACCCTCCTCGAAGCTCCGATTCTACTGCCCGAACCGGTACGATGCGACGACACCCAGCGAGGACAGCAGTACCAGATGAGCGCCAGCACCACCGAAGCGATCCTGCCCGAGGCCGGTCTTCGCGCCGAGATCCGGCTCCTTGGACAGCTGCTGGGCGAGACCCTGCGCGAGCACGAGGGGCTGGCGCTCTATGAGCTGGAGGAGTCGATCCGGCTGCGCACCAAGGAACTCCGTCAGCGGTATGACGCCACCGAGGAGATCACGCTTGTCGCCGAACTCGGGCGCATTCCGCTCGAGGACGCCGCTCGGCTGGTCCGGGCTTTCGCCACCTACTTCCAGCTGGTGAATCTGGCCGAGCTCGAACGCCAGGCTCGGTCCGTCGCGGAGACAACGGAGGACGTCGGGGAGCTGGACCGATCGGTCGCGCGCTTTAAGGCGCAGCGCATTCCCGCTGAGCGCCTGACGGCCACGCTCGCGCAGCTCGAGGTCCGGCCGGTGCTCACCGCGCATCCCACTGAAGCGGTGCGGCGCAGCATCCTCGACCACCAGGACCGCATCGGCCACGAGCTGGCGCGGCTGCGCGCGCCGCTTTCCACCCGCGAGCGCGATCGAGTCAGGCAACGGATCGCCACCCAGGTCGAGGTCCTCTGGCATACGGATGAGGTCCGATCGGTGCGCCCGCGCGTGCTCGATGAAGTCGGAAATGCCCTCTTCTACCTGGAGCGCACCTTCTTCGACGCCATTCCTGATGTACACCAAGAACTGGCCGAGGCGCTGGTTCGGCACTACCCGGGCATCCGGGTACCGCTGGACCCGCCGATTCGCCTTGGCTCGTGGGTCGGAAGTGACCAGGACGGCAACCCCAATGCCAATGCCGCGATGCTGACCGAGACGCTGCGGCTGCAACGCCGGACGCTGTTGACGCGTTACCGCGAGCGGGTTCGCGAGCTGGCACGGGACCTGAGTCAATCGACGCGCCTGACCGAAGTTAGCGACGAGCTGACGGCATCGATCAGGCGCGATGAGGGTGAGCTCGCGGACTATGCCGACACCCTCTCGCCAGGAACGCAGGACGAACCATACCGTCGCAAGCTCTCGCTTATCTGGCGGCGCCTCGGTGCGACGCTCGACGGAGAACCCGCAGCCTACGCGTCGGCCGACGACCTGGCTGTGGACCTCGACCTGCTGGACGCCAGCCTTCGCCGCCACCGGGGCGCGGCCGTCGCCGAGGGCGATCTCCTTCGCTTGCGTCGCCAGGTGCGGGCCTTCGGATTCATCGGCGCCCGCCTCGATGTCCGGCAGCATCGCGCGGTGGTTCGCGCCGCCGCGACCGAAGTGGTGAACCGCCTCGGCGCCGCATCGGATCGGCGTCGAAGCGCGACGCTCAATCCACCGCCGATCTCGCTCGATGCGGGCCGCTGGTCACCCGCCACGGGCAACCTGCTCGCCACGCTCTCGGCGATGGCGGCGGCGCAACAGGCGGCCCCCGGCTCAGCGCAGACGTTCATCCTGAGCATGACCGAAAGTGGCGACGATGTCCTACAGACCCTGTTTCTCGCCGGGCTCGCGGGACTTCACGACCTGTCCGCCGACCCGCCGAGGAGCGACCTCGACATCGTGCCGCTCTTCGAGACCTCCCAGGCGCTGGAGCGCGCCCCCGCGATCATCGAGAGCCTGCTGAGCGATCCGGTCTATGCCCGCCAGCTCGACGGCCGGGGCGGGATCCAGGAGGTGATGCTCGGCTACTCGGACAGCAACAAAGAGGTCGGGTATCTTTGCGCGGCCTGGGCCCTCGACCGCGCGCATGAAGCGATCGCCACGGTTGTCGCGCGGCATGGACGGCGGCTGCGGATCTTCCACGGGCGCGGTGGGACGGTCGGCCGCGGCGGCGGCCCCACACACGAGGCGATCCTGGCCCAGCCGGCGTCCGCCCCGGACCCCAGGATCAAGATCACCGAGCAGGGCGAGGTCATCCATCGAAAGTACGCGCGCCCGGAAACCGCGCGGCACAACCTGGAGCTGGTGCTCGGCGCCACGCTCGAGCACGTCCTCACGCCGGCCGAGGTCCGCGAACCGCATCCGGCGTGGCGAGCCGCGATGGACGCGATGTCCGAGGAGAGCCGCCGGCAGTATCGCGCCCTGGTCTATGAGGACCCCGGCTTCCAGGCCTACTTTCAGCAGGCGACGCCGATCGAGGAGATCGCCCAGCTCAACACCGGCTCGCGGCCGGTAAGTCGCGGCGGCACGCTCGCCGTCGAAGACCTTCGGGCCATCCCCTGGGTGTTCGCCTGGATGCAGAACCGGCACCTGCTGCCGGCCTGGTACGGTGCCGGCTCCGCATTTGCCGCGTTCGCGCAGCGACCGGGAGGCCTCGAATGCCTGCGCGACATGTATCAGCACTGGATGTTCTTTCGGTCACTGGTGGACAACCTCCAGATGGTGCTCGCCAAGGCGGACATGCGGATCGCCCGGCAGTACGCGAACCTGGTCGCGGATGCGCGCGAGCGGGGGCGCCTCTTTTCCATCATCGAGGCGGAGTTTCAGCGGGCGCATGACGCCGTGTTGCAGATCAGCGCGCAGGCATCCGTCCTCGAGCAGCAACCCCAACTTCTCGCGAGCCTGCGGCTCAGGGATCCCTATATCGATCCGATGAGCTATTTCCAGGTTCGACTGCTGCGCGAGCTCCGCCGCCTTCCGGCCGGCGACCCGGGTCGCGCCGCCCACCTGCAGGCGGTGCTGCGGACGATCAACGGCATCGCGGCCGGTCTCCAAAACACCGGCTGACATCGCACGATGGACCTGCTTATTCACTCGAACCGACTACCCGGAGGCAACACCTCCCGCGAGTTCGAGGGCAAGGAGTACGGCGCGGGTCTGACGCTGATCCTGGTGAACGGCGAGACGGCCACTGCCGACCATCTCCGCAAGCGACTGAGGTCGGCGCACCCTTCGGCGTGCTCGACGGGCCGGCCGGCTAAGCCGGAATCGGTTCGAGATCGGGCGGCGTAAACGCCTTCGCCGCTCTTGCTCAGATGCGGAGTGCGCACGTGCGGTATTCGCGAGGCGAGCCTGGCCCGTCTCCGCGCGTCGAAGGGGACCTGCGCCTTCCCGCCGCTCGCGGTGGTTTGCCGTCCGAAGACGGTCAGTAACCTACGGCTCGGCGGGCGAGCGCCGCTTGCGGCTGCGGCGTTTCGGCGGAGCGGCCGGCGGAAGCGCCCGCGTGTAGGTGCCAAGGACTTGCAAGAACGTGGTGGCGTGTCGCGCCGCCCGCAGCGACGCCGCAACGGGCTTCTCCGATCGGCCGCCGTCGAGGTCGAGGTAGAAGAGGTATTCCCAGGGCGGGTCGCGGCGCGGCCGTGACTCCAGCTTGGTGAGATTGACGCCGGCGTTGGCAAAGCAGGCGAGCAAGCGGTACAGCGCACCCGGTTCGTTTGCCACGGCGCAGACGACCGACGTCTTCTTCCCGTAGCGCGGGCGCTTGATGCGCGGCGCCTTCGGCCGGCGTGGTCCCCGCCGGGTGATCAGGAAGAAACGCGTGATGTTCTCCTGCACGGTCTGGATGCGCTCCGCCATGATTTCCAACCTGTACAGCTCGGCGGCCCGCCGCCCGGCGATCGCCGCCTGGTCCTTGCGACCCTCCTGCTGAATCTGCTTCGCCGCCCCAGCCGTGTCGTACACCGGGATCGGTTCGAGGTGTTCCCGCACGATGAAGGCCTCGCACTGCGCCAGTGCCTGTGGATGTGACAGGACTCGCTTTATCTGGTCGCGATCGGTGCCCGGCAATGCCAGCAAGCAGTGGTCGACCTGCAGGGCTACCTCTGCGACCACCAGCGCCCGGTACTCGAGCAGAAGATCGTAGGTCTCGAGCACGCTGCCTCCCTGCGAGTTCTCGACCGGGACGAGCGCGAAGTCCACCGACTGGTCGGCGACCCGGTGGAAGGCATGTCGCAGCGTTCGAAAAGCCTGTGGCGTCGCGGTGGGGAAGGTGGCGTGGAGCGCCTCTTCGGAATAGGCGCCCGGTTCCCCCTGATAGCCGATCGTGAGCTCGCTG
>WNEY01003599.1_pt1 | contig 11653 bp, 12 predicted proteins | sample 5400531 | NCBI WGS metagenome assembly WNEY01 (sample SAMN13153338, study PRJNA577476) | soil metagenome | isolation source: 200 cm saprolite under Douglas fir tree site 1 | place: USA:California | collected 2015-04-18
TCGATCATCCTGCCATCGGTCATCCCGGTGCGGTTCCCGGCCGGCGAAGAACTCGCCGCGGCGATGCGCGCCCTGCCTGTCATGCGGTTGGCGCGGGCACTGGCCGGCTGGGTAGGTGACGAGCCGATCCCCATCGCAGACGGCTGGCAGGCTCCCGAAACCAAGCTGGATGCGGCCCGCGCGCTCGGCCTCGTCGCGGAAGACGGCACGCTGACCGACGAGATCACCCGCAGGCTCAGCTGGATCTACGAGATCGCCTTCCATGCGGGGTACCTCCACACGGAACACGGAGCCGTCCACCGCCACCAGGGTCTGGACACAGCGACGGAACAAACCGACGCCCAGATCCGCACGGCATGGGACGGCGCGCTCAACGCCCTGTTCGCGCACGGCGTCGAGGACCTGCTTCCCGAGGCCGCCAATCCCGCGCCACTGGACTTCCATGGCATCGGCAACTTCCCGCTGCTCGCGATGCTGGAGCAGCACGGAACCGCCACGGTTGCCGAACTTTCCGACGAGATCGCCCTAGGGGCGACCGAGGGCATGACCCCATCGGCCGCGGAGCACGCGTGGGCCGCCTGGACCTCCAAGCATGGTGACCCCACCCGGGGCTACCTGGGCCTCGCCGAGGAACTCGGCGTGCTCAAGATCGACGGCGAGACCGCGACTCTCACGCCACTCGGCACGTGGGCGATGCTCAGGCAACTCCACAACGCGCACCTAGAGCACCTGCCCGACTCCGCGGAACTGACCCCCTACCAGGTGCTCGTCTGTCGGCTCGGCATGTCCGACGAGGCGTTCGGGCGCGAACTGGAGTGCTGGCTGACGGCACGCGAGCCGGGCAGCGCGGTGACCGAACTGCTGACGGAGGCCGCGGCCCAATGCGACAGTCCGCTGTACCTGCGAACGGGCATACAGATCGCGGCGGGCATCTCCGGCGACACCGACGAGGCCTGGCGGGAAGCGCTCGCCATGCCCGAAGTCCGCCCCTACGCGGCCGCCGAACTGAACCGGCGGGCGGGCCGTGACTTCTGGGACAACCCACTGCCCGGGCTTGAGCCCATCCACTGCGACAGCGCGGTTATGGCCTCACACGGCATCATCGCCGCCTACGAAGGCAGCAAGGATCCGGCAGAGGTCGCAAGGGCGGTGCGCGCGGAAGCCAGCCGGGCCTCCGAGGCCGCCATGTTCGGGGAGATGTGGCGGTCCCGGCATCAAGTGGCCTACCAGGCGCTTGCCGTCATCGGCCAGCACCACCCGGACAAGAAGACCGCGAAAGCCGCCGCGCCGCCCTCCACAAGGCATCCTCAGCCCGGTTACCGACGGCGCCCCATGGACCCCTCTAGCCCAGCGCTCAAAGCGGACGGGCTCCGCCAGCACGTGAAAAGCGTTCTCCAGGTCCGCGAGGCGCCTGGCCAGCGTCGAGACGGCCGAGTGCTGCGGCAGCGCGTCGGAGAACTTCAGGGCAGCCAGCGCCGTCTCATCGACTTCCGGCAGCACCAAGTGCCCGGCCAGGGAACGAACCGACGGCCACGTTCGCGCAGCGGGTGCGGCCGCTGTTCGGCTTCTTCCAGGCGATGACCGTGCCTGTAGGTGCCGAAAATTGTGTCGCCTTATGCCACCTGGGCGTATTCGCGGGTCATACCGCCGAGCCGGTCCCGGCGCAGAACCTGTACGTTGGCGCCGAGAGCGCGTGGATTCGGACGCCCGGCAGGCGGCTCCTGTTCCAGTGCCCGGGAGGCTCAGACCTCAGCCGTCCGTCTGCCCGCCGAGCGGGTTACCGGGTGCCGCGCGGCGAGGGGCCGCGCCCCCGCGCCCCGTCGAGAGGCAGAACTGTCGGTGCCCGGTGAGATGCTCTGAATCGAGCCATGTTCACCCCGGTAATGCGGAGGTCCAAGGTCACTGGCGTCCGGCATACCTGCACAACAAATTTGTTGTACCATTGGCCGAGGAGGGAGCAGTGCCGCACAAGCTGGTGATGACGCGCCAGGTCCGGGACTGGCTGCACGCGCTCCGGTCCGGGGATCCGGTTACGCGCAGGCTCGTCGCGGAAGCCATCGACCGGCTGCTGGACGACGGTCCCGCGCTCGGCCGTCCGCTGGCTGACCGGATCGCCGGATCCCGGCTGCACAACCTCAAGGAACTGCGACCCGGCTCCAGCGGCACCGCCGAGGTGCGGATCTTGTTCATCTTCGACCCGGCACGCAACGCGGTGCTGCTGGTCGCGGGAGACAAGTCCGGCCGGTGGGACCAGTGGTACCGGGACGCGATCCCGGCAGCCGAGGCGGCGTACGAGGCGTACCTGAAGGGAAGGGCACAGCGATGAGCGAGGAACCGGAGTTCTTCACCTACACCCGGGAGGAGTTCCTGGACGAGTTCGTCCACCCCGACGACCGGCCGGGCGTGGAGGAAGCCCGCCAGCGGCGGGCGCTGCAGGTCCGGGCCGAGTACCTGACCGAGATGCGCAAGAAGGCCGGCCTGACCCAAGCCGAGGTTGCCGACGCGATGGGAGTGTCCCAGCAGCGCGTCTCGGCTATCGAGAGCGGCGCCGTAGCCGAACTCGCCACCCTGGGCGACTACATCCGCGCCCTCGGCGGGGAACTGAAGGTAATCGCCGACTTCGGCGACTCCTGGCGCCGCGTCGCCTGACACGAGCTGTCCGTATCCAGCAGATGCCCCGCTAGCTCAGGAACTGAGGTACTTCCGTGCCGGGACGCGCAGCCATCAGGTCGCGGGCACCGGCAGATGCGGCGGCCAGCACACGCGGACAGCCCGCCCCGGCCACGCGGCCCGCTGACGAGAGGCGGGTACATCCGAGGTGCACGATAGGTATAGCGCAGGTCCAGCCGTCACGCCCGGCCGGCGCCTTCGCACAATCATGATCACATCACCTATGCGGGCGGAGATTACGGATCGTGACTAGCACAGCAGCGGACTTCCGTGCCAGAACTCTGGACCACTGGGAGCGGTTCTCCCGCCAACTATGGCGATCATTTTCCGCAGTGGTCTAGACCTCCCGGTTCCCATGTTTGCTCCATGTTTGCTCGGAAGTCCCGGTACACCCCGGCAGGACCCGGTACGGGCCGACACCGCGGCCGTCCGCCGGCCCGCACGAAACGGCACGTCCCGGCATTGAAAGACACCATAAGACATTGGGTGAAAGAGAAGAATCGAACTGAGCAGCGGACTCTTAATCCGCGGGTTCGGGGTTCAAGTCCCTGGCGGCGCACCCGTCCTGACCTGGCGTTATACCCGTTTCGGGTCCCCTCGTGAAGGCCGTTTCCGGCCCGTGGTTGCTCCACGTTTGCTCGCCAGTCCGGACCTAGTCCCACGGGCCGCCCTAGTCGGCCTCGCACCCGCCCGTTCCGCCCGGCCTGGTGTGCCGTCCCGGCGCAGCGTCCGCTCCAGAGCGGCCCTACCGATGGCATTGCACAGCGTGATATCTGCCCGACTGCGCAGCCAGAGGACTCGGGCCCACGCCCCCGGGTACACGCGAGGTACATGGGTGGCCGACACCCGCGGGGCTGCGAGGATCAGCCAAGGCACCAGCCTTCGTAGCTAATTTAGTCAGCTCGCCTTCTTGGCGCGCGCAGCCGTCGGCCGGGGCGTCGGTTCGTGGTACCAGAGACCGGCCGCGCGCACTGCCTTCGCCAGGTCGTTGCGGATGGTCACCATGGCCTGCCGGACCGCCTCCATGGCCTCGATGAGCAGTTGGTAGACCCGGTCTGCGTCGGCTTCGGGATCGAGCACGGGGCCAGGGAGATCGATCGTGACAAGGCCGTCGCCTGTCTGCGAGACGCCGCGCTTTGGGGAGGCGTGCGGGACAGACTGCGGGCGGAGCCGGTGGTAGTCCATGCCCCGCCGGGAGTCGAGGGCGACGTAGCGCGGGTCGGCTGCCAGCCCCGAGACGCAGCCGAGATCCACGCCAGGGGGATGTTGGCAGACCCGCTCGCGGCCTTGTCCAGAATCTCGCTCGACACGCTGAGCGACAGCCATGCTCTCTTGTCGTCGATCCTGGAGCGAAGTCGGCTTTCGGCCTGGCCGCCTGAATCGCCGGGCCTGCCTGCGGATCGAGCAAGGCAATCCGCACGCCGAGGTTCCCCAGACTGTGCGCGGCGCCGAGCAGGAAGTGGCCGCCGGCTTCGGAGAGCGCACGCAGCACCAGCCGGTGATGCTCCTTGGTGATCTTGTGCCGAGTGGCATCGAAGCGCTGCGCGTCCTGCTCGAATCCCCAGCACAATCCAGCTTGCTCGCCGATGGCCCCGATCATGGCATGAAGCTCGACGATCCGGTTCGGGTCCTTCCGCCGGGCTCGCCGGTCGGCGGACTGGTCGGCATAAGAGCGGAAGGCAGCCCAGCCGCCGCGCTGACTCGCAAGCTGCCAGGCGACCGCCTCGTTCGCGAACCGGCGCCTCGGGCGTCTGGCCGGCGCCCGGGCGAACGCCGGCCGGTCCCAGGTCAGCGACTTGGCCATCAGGGCCGAGACGTTCCACTCGCTGTCCACCCCAGCGCCTTCCGCAGTGTGCTCTGCCGATGCAGCTTACGGGGCGCGCGGAATCTCAGCGCGTCAATAAAAGTGGCCGGCGGTCGGTGCGCCAGCCGCGGCAGCTATGCGTTACTCGCGTGGTCGCCAGCAGGCGGAATGCCGGCCGGTTCGACGGTAGCCGGCTGATCATCTGGACCGAGAGTCCGTACCCGCCATGGCCCCGGCAGGAGCGGTGATGCGATACCGGGCGGAAGCCAGAGTTCGGCCGTTGCTCCTTCTGACCCGAGCCATATCCCGTGCAGGATCAGCACGGCCGCCGGGCGGGGCGGCCGGGGAACCGGATCTGGCCAGATGCCCTCCGCCCGGTTCCGGGTCGTGGTCACCGGGGTGGACGGGTCCAGCATCGTCGTGGCCGTCCGCCCGTAGAGCATCGCGGCGATGTCGCGGTCCTCGATGATCGGCGAGCTGAGGTCGAGCACCACCACCAGCGGGTCAGCCAGGCCGGCGTGCTGCCTGAGCTTGCCGCGGACCGCCGCCTGCAGGCCCTCGAAGGTCTCCAGGTGCGCCGCGCCGGCGGAGCGGAGGCCGATGGTGAACTGGCCCGGGCCGCGCTGATCTGCTGGCCGCGGATGCGCCGTGATCCGTACCGACCATCCGTCCCCGGAACGCGTGAACGCAGGGGGTTCGAACGGCCTGCGGGCGGCGAAATAGGCGGCCCGCTCAGCGGGACTGGCGTCGAGCCCGGGCATGGGCTCAGCTGCCCGTTCCCGGCGGGCCTGCTGATCCTCGTCGCGGCCCGGCTACGCTTCAGGGCGTGGCACGATCCCATGAGAGCCTCTGGCTGGCCGCCTCAGCCGCCTTCGCGGCGGTGGCGGTCGCGCTGCTGGGCGTTAACGCCACTTTTGATGTCGGCCGTCCGCACTACACGTTCTGGACGAGCGGGCTCATGGTCATTGTCTACGTCGCGGGCGTGCTGGCCATCGTCTGCTTCGCCGTGGCCATGAGGCAGTGGACGGTCCCGCTGTCCGGTGACCGGCCGCATCGCGGAGCGCGGGCCGATCCGGCGGAGGCTCCCGGTCAGCTAGCTGAGCCGGAACTGGCATCAGCTGACCTGGGGACGGCCGCACCCGGTCCGGTGATCACCGACCGCTGGCGGCAGACCAGATGGCGCCCAGGTCCCGGCCCTGATGAGCCTGACGCACACCGTCATGTTCCACCCCGGGTACGGCGGGCGGCAGACGCAAGATACGCCGCCCTCGGTCAAGATCGGGATGCTGGTGGCCTGCCAGCCGATCGACTCCGCGGCCAGCGGCACCGAACTGCGGGCCAAGTTCGCCGCGTTCCTGGAGACCGAGGCGGTCATGACGCTGATCGGGTCGCTCACGCATGTCGCGCCCGGCATGTCATGGAAGAACCTGGCGGGAAACGGCCCGAGGACGCTGGAGGCCGCCCTGACAGCCGGTGATGACGCCCTGGAGGGCGTGCCGGTGGCCTCGGCGCTCCTGCTGCCGCCTGTGGCGGGAGAGTCCCTCTACGGCCGTAACGGCCGGTCCGCCACCCTTCTTCTCTACGTCGAGCCGTGCACGGCTGACGGCCAGGTACCGCCAGCCTCGGGCCTGGATGCCTGGTACGAGCGCTTCGGCCTGGCGCTGGCCATACCAGGCGTCTTCGCGGAATTCCTGGCCAAGGATCTTGGGCTGGGCACCTCTGATGACCCGCCCGCCCAGCTCGGCGTCTGGCTGCAGTCCTACCACCCGCTGACCACCATGGTTGACCCACAGGAGCTGCGGACGCTCCCAGGATCGTCACCGTCGAACTGGTTCATGGGCTGGGCGTTCACCAGCCCCGATGGCAAGCCAGGAAAAGAAATCGCCCGCGACCTGCTGAGCCAGCTCTGCGAGTACACCCTGCACCTGGACGCCTTCGAGCAGAAGCTCGACGAGATCAGCGCCGCTGAGCGCCCCGAGACCGCGGTCAAGAGCACCTGGGAACACCGCGACCTCCCGGTCCTGGCAGCTGTGATCCGCCTGCTGGACGAGACCGCCACTGCACAAGTCAGAGTCAGCACAGTGGCCGAGGCCTGCGGCCTGGGCATTGATGAGGTGGCGTCGGCCGTCGAGGCGCTCAACGGCACCTATCTCACGCGGCAGAAGACGCTGGGCGACACCGGCTCCTGGGTCGTCAGCCGGCCGGCCGATGCCGCCCGGCGGGCCGTCGGCCAGTGGCTGCCCGATGACCCCGCTGTTTAGTCCACTTACGATCAAGATCGCATGGAATGCCGCGTTAGGCTGACGGCCATGCCGGAAAGCGCAGCGGATGTGCGACTGCACCTGATCGGGTACGAGCCCTTCCGGACCAGCGTCAAGTTTCTGGGAGCGGTGGAAGACGAGATCAAGGTCATGCGGTCGGGACACCAGAAGATCGACGTTCACCGGCACCCCGGAATCCGTACTGGCGGGCAGTTGGGCGTGGCGATCGCGGAGCCGTGCGGAGCTTGCCTGATCTCCTGCCATGGCGGCCACGACGACAACGGCGACGTATGGTTCTGCCAGGACCAAGAGGTGAAGATTTTCCTGGACGTGCGGAAAGTCGACCGGGTTGGCGCGACCAGCTTGGTGATCGTTGACGCCTGCAGCGCTCGACAGATTTTGCCCGAGTTGGCCAGACGGACGAAGCGGGGAGCTGTCCTTATCGGAATCGACGACAAGGACACGCACGGCAGGGACAGCGTGCAATTGCTGGCGGACATCCTGCGCGAGCTGTGCTACCCGGCCAAGCTTGACCTGTCGCCTCCAGCCATCATGAGCGCGGTCGACCGCGTGAAAGCCCGCATCAGTGCGCGCAACGAGCTTGTCGAGAACGACAAGGATCGATCCCCGAGGCTGCTGATCGAGAACGCCTGCGCCGATTGAGCAGCCGAAGCTGCTGCCAGCAGAACGGCCACTAAGTCGTCGTCGTCACAATGCGATGGCCGCAAGCGTGCCGATGAGGATGAATGGCCCGAGCGGCAGGTGGCTGGTGCGGGTGGCTCGGTGCAGGGCCGGTAGTGTCCCGCCGTCGACGGCGGCCAGGGCGAACGCGGCAAAGGTACCGGTGGACAGCGCCTGCCAGCTGATCCAGCCAAGCGCCGCTCCGACACTGGCAGCCAGCTTGGCGTCCCCCAGGCCCATGCCGCCCGGCCGGATGACCGACAGGGCCAGGTAGAAGCAGGCCAGGGCAGCCGCGCCGATGGCCGCGCGGCCGAGATGGCCGGGCTGGTGGCCGGTGAACGCGGCAACAGCCAGCAGCGCAACGGTGCCAGCGCCGGCGGAGGCGGTGAGCGGGTCCGGCAGTCGGCGGACGGCCGCGTCGATGAAGGCGAGGGGAACGGCGAGCAGGGCCAGCCAGGCCAGTGCCGCTAGCTCCCACGCCGACGACGCGCGGACGGCTACGACGGCCAGGGCGAGCCCGGCCACGAACTCTGCAAGCAGCGGATACGGCCCGATCTGGGTGCGGCAGGAGGGGCAGCGGCCGGTGACGGGCAGCAGTGACCGCGACCGCCAGCGGTCCGGCAGGATCTCATGGGCGCAGGCCGGTGGAGCACCCCGGCGCGGCGGGGCGGCTGGCCGGGTTCGGTGCTGCGGGTGAAGACGCTGGCACGTATCCGCGGGCCGGCGATCAGGCCCGCGGCGGCTCCGGCGATGATCCATGGCGGTGTCACCGTGTCCCCTCACTCCTGCCGGGGTACGCGTTGCTGCCCGCCGGGCATGCAGGCGGGCTGACGGCACAGCTGGCTCTGCTCGCCGGAGAACCTCATCCTGATTTTTTTATGTTGCCGTGCCGGTTTGGTTCTGCTACCGGGGCGCGTCACGAGGCCAGCTGATCACGGCTTGCGACCGGATGAGCGGCACGCGAACTGCGCGGAGCGCGCGATTTCGGCGTGCAAGCCAGCGACGGGCTAATGAGGCTGAGGCGGCGCGGGAGACGCTGTGCGCCGTCGCGGCCGGGTTAGTGGGATAGTGCCTGCATGGTGCAGTCCACTGTGATCATTCCGGCATTCTCCGCATCGGCTGTCGAGCAGCTCTGCAAGGTGCTCGCTGATGCGGTGACCGGTTCTCAGATCCCGAACCTGATCGCTCCTTTTAAGGTGCCCGAGTCACCCGGAGATGAGCAGAACACCAAATGGATGCGCCTGTTCAACGCGGTCTCAGCCAGGCAGAACCAGCAGCAGGACGGGAAGCCGCTGCTGCGGTTGGTGTCGGAAGTCATGGCGCCCGTGCGATTCAGGTCCCAGGCCGACTTCGACGCAACCCGAGCCCTGGTCAACGAGCGGCTGCTGCTGTCCGGCTTCCGGGTGGTGGAAGACGGCAAGGTTGCCCGGGTCCGGCCGGCGGTGACGCTCGATGAGGCGCAGCAGCGCACCGATGACCTCCGCGCTGAGCTGTCCCGCCGGGCCGTGCATCTTGACGTGCTGCGCTTCTGCCGCGCCGAGCTGCTGCAGCGGAACTATTTTCACGCCGTTCTTGAAGCCTCCAAAAGCGCGGCGGACAAGCTGCGGGGCCTGGCCCGGACTACGGGAGATGGCTCACCGCTGGTCGATGCGACATGCTCGCTGGCGTCGGGCCGCGCATCGCCTTCAACAGCCTGGCGACCGAATGGGAACGTTCGGAGCAGGCTGGGGTCGCGACGCTGATGAAGGGCCTGTTCAGCACCTTCCGGAACCCGGCCGCTCATGCGCCCAGGGTGCTGTGGGCCACCTCACGCCAGGATGCTCTCGACATGCTCACCCTGGCGTCCATGCTTCACCGCCGGCTGGACGAGGCGACGGTGCGCTAGGGGACGCGCCGACCGCCGGTGCACCGCGAGCGTCGATGCTACGTACTCCGGCCGCCAGCCAGTCGCACCCAAGCAGCGCCGCAGACTGGCCTGCCGGCTCGTATCAGAGCCCGGCCCGCTCGGTTACTACGGCCAGGCGTCGTTCGAGGTGACTGCGGGCCTCGTTAACGTCCCCGGCGATGCCGCTCATCGCGATAGCCGCGGTGATGATGACGTCAGCGAGCTCGGCAAGCAGGTCATCACGAGAACGGCAGGTACCCTTCCTGCTGTTCATCCCGTGGACGCCCAGGAACGCCTCGGCTACTTCGCCGACCTCCTCCGTCAGCTTCAGCAGCCGCACCTCGACGGGAACGTTCCCGTGATGGGTGTGCAGCTTACCGACCTCATCCCACATGCCTTTTCCTCCGCGTCACTTCCGCCCGCACTGCGTATCAGCACGCCGGATTCTCCTCCGCTGCGCAACGCCAGTCGACTCACCGCCCCAGGGGCGGGCTCAGCGGTTAGTCCAGCCGCTCGTGGCGGTGTTTTCTGCCTACTGGCCCTGGCCGTCGTTTCTGAGGTAGGCCAGGACGGCGAGGACCCGGCGGTTGGTGTCGTCGGTCTGCGGGAGGCGGAGCTTGAACAGGATGTTTCCGACGTGCTTGCCCACGGCTGCCTCGGAGACGACGAGCTGCCGGGCGATCGCGGCGTTCGAGTGCCCTTCGGCCATGAGGGCGAGGACCTCGCGCTCACGCGCGGACAGTGCGGACAGCGGGTCGCGGCGGCGGCGCAGCAGCCGGCTGATGACCTGCGGGTCGATGACGGTCCCGCCGGCGGCCACGCGGCGCAGCGCGCCGATGAACTCCTCGACATCAGCCACCCGGTCCTTGAGCAGGTAGCCGACGCCGCGGCCGTCACCGGAGTCCAGCAGGTCGGCGGCGTAGGCGTGCTGCACATACTGGCTGAGCACGACCACGGCCAGCCCTGGGCAGGCGCGGCGCAGCTCCGTGGCGGCGCGCAGCCCCTCGTCGGTGAAGGTCGGCGGCATCCGGATGTCGGTGATCACCAGGTCCGGGGCATGCTCGGCAACGGCGGCCTTCAGCGCCTGGGCATCGCCTACCACGGCGACAGCCTGGAAGCCGAACCGTTCGAGCAGCCCGGCGAGACCCTCGCGCAGCAGCACCCCGTCCTCGGCCAGGACTACCCGGATGACGGGGTGCTCTGCGGGCACGGCACCTCCACGCGCAGAATTGTCGGGCCGCCGGGCGGGCTGGACAGCAGCATCCTCCCGCCGGCCACGGCCACCCGGTCGGCCAGCCCGGTCAGGCCGGTGCCGCGACCGGGGTCGGCGCGGGCAGGCCGAGGTCGGTCAGGACCTGGGGCTGGATGCCGTGGATCAGCTCGCGTAGCTCGGCCATCAGCTGCTTGGCCTGATCGTGCGCGGCGGCGACGGTCCCGGCGGCGGGTGAGCCGGGCGGCAGGTCCAGCCGGGCCAGGCCGAGCTGCAAGGTGAGGCTGACGAGTTTCTGCTGTGCGCCGTCGTGCAGGTCGCGTTCGATCCGGCGGCGCTCGGCCTCGAACGCGTCGGCCAGCCGGGCGCGCGAGCGCGACACCTCGGTCAGCTCGGCACGCAGCTGCTCGGCTGACCCGCCCAGCAGCAGCGCGCGGGCCACCGCCGCGTCGGCGCCCGCGACCAGCGTCATCAGGTAGGAAACCAGCGGCAGCATGACGATACCGGCGATCATGTAGGGAACCGCCTGCCCCACGGTCGAGGCATGGCCGATACCCACCGCGACCGGGGCGCTGCCGGGCTGTTGCGCCATCACCAGGAACGGGCTGGCGATAAGCATCCCGCTCAGCAGCAGGGAACCCAGCGCGGCGAGCGACACCGCGGGCACCACGGTGGCCAGCAGGCAGGCGTAGCCGACCTCACGCCATGCCTGCGGGTCGGTGTACCGGGCGCGGAGCCACGATCCCGGCCCGGTCGCCGCTGCCGTCCTCCCGTGGACAGGGCTGGGCGGCCGGGTGTTGGCCATGCGCAGCCGCCAGCGCCCGAGTGCCCCCACCGGGACGGCGATCAGCGGCCCGAGCGCGGCGATCAGCACGCCGCCGAGCAAGATCAGCAGCGCGACCACGCCGACCTGGTAGCCGCCTGCGGCCAGCATCAGCCAGGGCACCGCCGGGATCGCCAGGCTCGCCGCGGCCACGGCCGCCACCGGCAGGGTGACGAGCACGTAGCCCGCGGACCGCCAGGGCCAGCTGCTGATCAGCAGCCGACGCCAGGTGACCGCCTCCAAGGCGGTCTGCGGGGTAGCGGTGCGCATGTTCATTACGGTAGCCGTGCTCAGCAGAGCAGACGGTCACGCTGCGCGT
>WNEY01003601.1_pt1 | contig 11652 bp, 13 predicted proteins | sample 5400531 | NCBI WGS metagenome assembly WNEY01 (sample SAMN13153338, study PRJNA577476) | soil metagenome | isolation source: 200 cm saprolite under Douglas fir tree site 1 | place: USA:California | collected 2015-04-18
CCGTCGAGGTCGGTAGCCGTCTTGAACGCCGGATCGATCAGGAAGGAGGCGTTCGTGTAGTGGACGACGTAGTCCTTGAAGTAGAGGTTCTTCTCGATCGCGTAACTGATGAGACCGCCGAAGAACACGATGTTGGTGCCGCTCCTGAGCGGCACGTGCATGTCGGCGGCGGCGCTGGTGCGAGTGAAGCGAGGGTCGACGTGGATGAACTTGGCGCCACGCTCCTTGGCTTTCATCACCCACTGGAACCCGACCGGGTGGTTCTCGGCCATGTTGGAGGTCGCCATGATGACATCCGAGTTCTGGAGGTCGATCAGGTTCGTCGTCATCGCGCCCCGCCCGAACGTGGTCCCCAAAGCTGGGACCGTGGCGGAGTGTCAGACTCGGGCCTGGTGTTCGTGGTAGACGATGCCGAAGGTCCGGTTCAGCTTGGACAGCAGATAGCACTCCTCGTTGTCGGCGCAAGCCGACCCGAGGGAGCCGATCGCCTCCAGCCGATTCACCGTGATCTCCTGACCCTCCTTCGTCTTCTCCTTCTCGATGAAGGACTTCTCGCGCGCCTCGTAATACCGCTTGGCGATCTGCTCGTACATCCATTCCAGCGGCTTCTCCTCCCACTGGTCGGAGCCAGGCGCCCGGTAGAGCGCCTTGGTGGGCCTCAGCGGGTTGTTGGAGAGCTGGATAGTGGCGGCGCCCTTCGGGCACAGCCGTCCGAGCGTGTGGGGCGTATCGGGATCGCCCTCGATATCGATGATCTTCCCGTCCTTCGCGAAGATCAGCTGCCCGCAACCGACGGCGCAGTACGGACACACGCTACGGACGACCTTCGCCTCCTTGATCTTGAGCGAGGTGGCTACCGCCTCGACCGGGGTGAGGTCGAGACCGTTGGCGCCGACGGCAACTCCCGTCGCCGTCGCGGTTCCGAATTTGAGAAAGTCGCGTCGCGACAAACTCATGATGGCCCTCCGTGACGACGGCGGCGTCCTCTGCGGGCGCCGGCCGGCATGACCTCCCGAGCGGGATCAGCGAGGATATGAAGACGGACTGCGAAAGCCGTGAACGCGTTCACGCGCTCGACGCCTAAAATTCCGGACTCGTCAACTCATCCCAGACGCGACGAACGACCACGATCTGGTCCGGGCGCCCGGGCTGCCGATCGACGCGAATGATGTCGCCGGGATTGAGCGCGTCGAGACCGGCCGAACCTTCGCCGGCGACCACCAGCGAGTCACCACACGCGATGTCGCTGCATGCGTCGCCGTGCGCCCGGACTCGGACGCGACCTCGGTCCTTGTCCACCCCCACGACGGTGAAGCGATTCTCCTGCAGCCAGTCGGTCAGGCCTTGCGTCATTGCGAAACCTCCCTCCCAGCTCGTGGCACCTCGTGTGCCTACACGGTCGCCGGGATGTTACGTCTGGTCTGAACACCTTGTCAATATTGCACGGCTTCCAGCTCTTCCTTTATATAGCGCGCCCGATTTAGGCGCCCTAATCCTCGGTGCCTGGGGCCTGGCTGTACAAGGTGAGACGCTTATCCAGAAGCTGCCGCGCCTCCGCGACTTCCGCCCGCTCGAGCAGCTCGACGATCTGCCGCCGGGTGGCCAGATCGACGATCGGCGCGTTGATATACGGGTTATAGAAGCGCCCAAGCTCGAGCAGGATGCGGTCGACTCGCCGAAGATCTCCGAGGTTGGCCAGGGCTTCACGGAAGAGCTCCACCGCATAGTCGTCGCGGCGCCGGAACTTGAGTCCCCGGCGGTGCTTTCCCCCGTCGGGATCGTCGCGCTCCGAATCAGCCACGAGCGGTCGCCGGTTCGGACAGCTTCAGGCCCTCGCCGGTGTAGAGATTCAGCCCGTCAGGTCGCACGTACCCGCAGACGGTCACGTTGAGCTGCTCGGCGAGCGCGACCGCCATCTCGGTGGGCGAGGTCCGCGACGCGACGATCGGGACGCCCATGCGGGCCGCCTTCAGCAGCATCTCGGACGAGATGCGCCCCGTCGAGAGGAGAATGCGATCCTCGGTGGGGATCGCGCGCAGGAGCGCCTCGCCCTTCACCTTGTCGACCGCATTGTGCCGTCCGACGTCCTCGGCCACGACGAGAAGATCGTCGGCGTCGGCGAGCGCGGCGCCGTGGATGCCGCGCGAGGCCTTGTAGTGGACGGCGGCGGCGAAGAGATCCTTCATGCGGGCGGCGAGCGACTCGGGCCGGACCTGCCGCCGGGAGCGGAGGCGCGGAAACAGCCGGTGATCGATGCGAAACGTGATGCCACCGCCGCAGCCCGACGTGAGGATCCGCTCGGTGGGCAGGGTGACCGGCCGCGTGAGGATCACGTCGGCCCGGCCATCGACCGGCGAGACGTCGAGCCGCTGGACATCCGGGAGCCCCTCGATGATTTTCTCCATCCAGAGATAGCCGACGACCAGGGCCTCGATCTTCATGGGCGAGCACAGCAGCGTGAGGAACCGTTCTCCGTTGACGTAGACGGTCAGCGGCTGCTCGCGAACGACCTCGCCCGTCGCCTCCTCGACGCGGTCGCCGCGCACCTTGAAGTAGGTTCTCATCGGCGAAGCGATTGTAGCTCAGTACAGAACGCTGACGAGCGTGAGGCCCTGGGCGGGCGCGGTCGCGCCCGCCTTCGTGCGGTCCTGGCCGGCGAGCACCTCCCCCATCCAGGAGGGCTCACGCGTTCCCCGGCCGATGGCCACCGCGCTGCCGACGATGTTCCGGACCATGTGATGGAGGTAGCGATCCGCCGACAGGACGATCGCCACTCGCGACCGGCGCTGGACCACGTGCACCGCGGTCAGATGGCACACCGGGCGCTGACTCCTTCCCGCCGCGGCGCGGAACGCGCTGAAGTCGTGACCGCCGCGCAGGAGCGCGAGTCCGGTCCGCATGTCGCCGACGTCGAGCGAGACCGGCACGTGCCAGGCGTAGCGTCGCAGAAGCGGACTCGCCACGGCGCCATTGTCGATCAGGTACGCGTAGCGCTTCCCCCGGGCGTGGCGGCGGGCATGAAAGCCGGCGGGCGCGTCGATGACGGCGAGCACGCGGATGTCGGCGGGCAGCCGGGCGTTCAGCGCCCCCAGCACCGCCGCGGCCGGCAGCGTGGTCTCCGTCGTGAGCGACGCCACCTGTCCGAGCGCATGGACGCCGGCGTCGGTGCGACTGGCGCCGACGACGCGCGTGTCCGGTCCCAGCAATCGCCGAGCGGCCTCGAGGAGCAGGCCTTGAACGGTCGCCGCGTCGGGCTGGACCTGCCACCCGGCGTAGGCGGTGCCGTCGTAAGCGAGGCGGAGACGGAGGGCGCGGACGGTCGTAACGCCGGCGGCTATCGCCGGCGCCGGTCCACGAGATTCAGCCAGAGAACGACCACGAGCAGAAACAGGGCGACGTTGATGATGTGGCTGGAGGAGACGTGGGGCACCGCGACCATGCGCCCCTTGGCGTCGAGCCAGCTCGCCCGGGCCGTATCCTTCGGCTCGTAACCCGGCGGGTCGTAGCCGCCGGCCGCGTGCATGAAACGGTCGACACTGGGAACCACCAGATAGGCGACGACGATGATGGTGACGATGACGGCGATGTGAAACCGCGTGTGGTAGCCGAAGCGTTTGTGGTAGACCCGTCGGAGCCCGATGGTGCTCCCGACCCCCTTTCGGCGTTACCCGCGGAGCAGGAGCTCCGCGATCTGGACCGCGTTCGTGGCCGCGCCCTTGCGTAACTGGTCGCCCACCACCCAGAAGTTCAGCGCCCGCGGATGGGAGAGGTCCTCGCGGATGCGCCCCACGTAGCAGTCGTCCTGGCCCTCGACGACGATCGGCATCGGGTAGCGGTTGTCGGCCGGCTCGTCCCACAGAGTGAGACCGGGAAACGCGGCAAAGAGCTCGCGCGCGCGCGCCACCGAGATCTTCTCTTCGGTCTCGGCGTTGACGGCGACGGAGTGACAGGTGAACACGGGCACGCGCACGGTCGTCGGGGCCACCGGCAGATCGGGCGTCTCGAGGATCTTGCGGGTCTCGTTGACGAGCTTCATCTCCTCGCCGGTGTAGCCGTTGCTCCCGAACGTGTCGATGTGGGGAATCAGGTTGAAGGCGAGCTGGTGCTGGAAGTGCTGCGGCACCATGGCCTCGCCGCGCGCCCAGGCCAGCGACTGCTGCCGGAGATCCTCGAGGCCGTTGACTCCGGCCCCCGAGGCGGCCTGGAAGCTCGTCGCCACGACGCGGCGAAGTCGGCCCGCATCGTGGAGGGGCTTGAGCGGCATGACGGCGACGATCGTCGTGCAGTTCGGAGAGGCAACGATCCCCTGGTGGCCCCGCGCAGCGTGAGGATTGATCTCCGGGACGATCAGCGGGACCTTGGGATCCATCCGGAACGCGTTGGACTTGTCGACGACGATGGCGCCGGCCCGGACGATCATCGGCGCGAATTCCTTCGCCTGAGCCGAGCCCGCCGAGCACACCGCAATCTCCACGCCCCGGAACGCCCCCGGCTCGACCTTCTGCACGCGGACCGCGTCGCCCTTGAAGGTGACCGTCTTTCCCACCGACCGCTCGGAGGCGAAGCAGCGCAGCTCGCGCACGGGGAACTTGCGTTCCTCGAGGATGCGCAGGGTCGTCTGGCCGGCGGCGCCGGTGGCGCCCACCACGGCCACGCAGACCCCGGAGGCCATCAGTACTGGCTCTCGACGGCACGCACGATGAGGTCTCCCATCTCCTTCGTCCCGATCACCTTCTCACCGCGAGCGGCGATGTCGCCGGTCCGGTGTCCCTGCTCCAGCACGCGCGAGACCGCACGATCGATCCGATCGGCGTCCGCCGGCCGGTCCAGCGAGTAGCGCAGCAGCATTCCGGCCGACAGGATCGCGGCGATCGGGTTCGCGACGCCCTTGCCCGCGATGTCGGGCGCCGTCCCGTGCACCGGCTCGTAGAGACCGACCGCTCCACCGCCCGCCCCGGCGAGGCCCAACGACGCCGACGGCAGCATCCCCATCGAGCCGGCCAGGATGGCCGCCTCATCGGACAAAATATCACCGAAGGTGTTCTCGGTCACGATCGTGTCGAACTGGGTGGGCTTGTTGACGAGCGCCATCGCGCAGTTGTCCACGAGGACGTGCTCGAGCGTGACGTCCGGATAGTCCTGGCCGACCCGCGTGACGACCTCACGCCACAGCGTGGAGACGGCCAGCACGTTGGCCTTGTCCACCGAGGCCAGGCGCTTGCGCCGCTTGCGCGCCACGTCGAAGCCCACCCGGGCCACGCGCTCGATCTCGCGCGTCGTGTAGACCATCGTGTTGACGCCCCGCGCGCCGTCCGCGGTGCGCTCGACACCGCGCGGCTCGCCGTAGTAGAGCCCGCCGGTGAGCTCACGAATCACCATGATGTCCGTGCCCTCGACCACCGAGCGCTTCAACGGAGAAGCGTCGACCAGCACGGAGAAGCACCGGGCCGGGCGCAGATTCGCAAAGAGGTCGAGCTCCTTGCGGACCGCGAGGAGCCCCCGCTCCGCCCGCTGCTCCTGGGGCAGGTGATCCCACTTCGGTCCGCCCACGGCGCCGAACAGAATGGCCTGGGCCCTCCGGCAGAGATCGAGCGTCGCGGGAGGGAGCGGTGTGCCCGTCGCGTCGATGGCCCCGCCCCCGATCAGTCCCTGCTCGAATTCGAAGCCGAGGCCGGCGGCTTTGCCGACGGACTGCAGCACCCGCATGGCCTCGAGCGTCACCTCCGGCCCGATGCCGTCGCCCGGGAGAACGGCGATCCGATAGGTCGTCATTCCCTAGGGCCCGACTTCTTTGGTCCGCTGCGTGGTGTGCACGATGCGGTTGAGGGCGCTGAGATAGGCGCGCGCGCTCGCCTCGATGACGTCGGTGGACGCGCCCTTGCCGGACACGATCGTCCCGTCGAAGTCGACCTTGACCGAGACCTCGCCAATCGCGTCCTTGCCCGAGGTGGCGGCCCGGATCGCGTAATCGCGGAGCTGGCCCTTGAGGCCGGTGATGGCGTCGACGGCATTGAGGACGGCGTCGACGGGGCCGTCACCCACGCCCGAGTCCTGGAAGAGCTCGCCGTCCTTGCGCAGACGGATGGTGGCCGAGGGCACGACACCGGTCCCACTGATGACGTGCAGATAGTCCAACTCGTAGGCGACCGGGAGCTTGGTCGCCTCGTCGGTGACGATGGCGAGGAGATCCTCGTCGTAGACTTCCTTCTTGCGGTCGGCGAGGTCCTTGAATGCCCGGAAGGCCCGGTCGAGGTCGGGGCCGGCCAGGTCGAACCCGAGATCCTTCAGGCGCGCCGACAGCGCGGCCCGTCCGGAGTGCTTGCCGAGAACCAGCTTGTTGGCCGGGCGCCCGATGTCCTCGGGGCGCATGATCTCGTAGGTCAGCTTCTCCTTCAGCACGCCGTCCTGGTGGATCCCCGCCTCGTGGGCGAAGGCGTTCTCGCCCACCACCGCCTTGTTGGGCTGGACGTGGACGCCCGTGATGTGGGACAGGAGCCGCGAGGTCCGGAAGATCTCCTCCGAGCGCACGCGCGTGTCGAGCCCGAAGAAGTCCTTGCGCGTGCGCAGGGCCATGACGATTTCTTCCAGCGACGCGTTGCCGGCGCGCTCCCCGATGCCGTTGATGGTGCACTCGACCTGCCGGGCCCCGTTCATGAGCGCGGTGAGCGAGTTGGCGACGGCCTGGCCGAGATCGTTGTGGCAGTGCACGGACACGACGACCTTGTCGATGCCCTGGACGCTCGAACGGATACGGGCGATGCGCTCCCCCCACTCGCGGGGAATCGCGTAGCCGACCGTGTCGGGGATGTTGATGGTGCGGGCGCCCGCCTCGATGACCGCCGACAGCACGTCGCACATGTAGTCGAAGTCAGTGCGCGACGCGTCCTCGGGCGAGAACTCCACGTCCTGGCAGTAGCCCTTGGCGTGGCGGACCGCGTCGACGGCGGCTTTCATCACCTCGGCCCGCGACTTGCGCAGCTTGTACATGAGGTGGATGTCGGACGTGGCCACGAACGTATGGATGCGCGGCTTGCGCGCGTACTTCACCGCCTCCCAGCAGCGGTCGATGTCGGCCAGTCCCACCCGGCTCAGGCCGCAGATCGACGGCGCGCCGTCCAGCGTCCCGATCTGTCGGGCCACCGCCCGGGTCGCCTCGAAATCTTCCTCGGAAGAAATCGGGAATCCGGCCTCGATGACGTCCACGTTGAGCCGCGCCAGCTGCCGCGCCATCTCGAGCTTCTCCATCGTGTTCATGGAAAAGCCGGGCGCCTGCTCGCCGTCCCGGAGTGTCGTGTCGAAGATGATGACGCGATCCATAGCTCCCCCCTGACTCAGTGCGTATCTCCCGGCCGCGCTTCTGCCGGCATCGGCACCGCCGCGCGACCGATGATGAGGCGCCGCAATGGCCCCGACATGGCATAGCCCCCGAACAGGACGAACAGGAACAGCTCGTGATGCGTGGCCACGATCATGATCGCCAGCACCACCACCAGCAGGGTCCGCACCGGCCGCCGGCGCGCGAAGTCGATTTCCTTGAAGCTCCAGTACCGGAACGTCGACACCATCAGCAGCGCGACGATGTAGCTGCCGGCGGCGGCGGTGACCTCCATCCAGCGCGTCAGCTCCCGGCCCCCCAGGAGGACGACCGAGGAGGCCACGACGCCGGCCGCCGCTGGAGTCGACAGCCCGACGAAGTACCGCCGGTCCACCGTTTCCGTCTGCACGTTGAAGCGGGCCAGCCGGAGGGCGCCGCAGATGACGAACAAGAACGCGCCGAACCAGGCCGGACGCCCGAGGTCGCGCAGGGCGAACGAGTAGAGGAGAAACGCCGGCGCCACGCAGAACGAGACGACGTCGGCCAGCGAGTCGTACTCCACGCCGAACTGACTCGTCGCCCGCATGAGCCGGGCAACCCGACCGTCCAGCAGGTCCATGACCATGGCCACGAAGATGGCCAGCGAGGCCTCGACATAGCGCTGGTCGACGGTGAGGAGGAGCGCGAAGAACCCGCAGAAGAGGTTTCCCGTCGTGAGCAGGCTCGGCAAGAGGAAGATGCCGCGCCGGCGGTTCTCGCGCAGGTCGTGCCAGCGGCGGCGCCGTGCGCCCCGACTCGGTCGGCGGGGCATCACGGCAGCACTCCGAGGACGGTCTCGCCTCCGCGCACCCGGTCGCCCACGTGCACGCGCACGTCGGTGCCCGGCGGCATCAGGCAGTCGGTCCGTGAGCCGAAGCGGATCATGCCGAACCGCTCCCCCGCCCTGAGCTTGTCGCCCCGCCCCACCCGGCACACGATTCGCCGGGCGACGGCCCCGGCGATCTGGATGACGGTGATGCGGGCGGTGTCCCCTTCGAGGTGGAGCGCACAGCGCTCGTTGATCACTCCAGCGTCCGGCACGAAGGCCGCCACGAACCGTCCCGGCGTGTACACCGTGTCGACCACGCGCCCGGCGATCGGCGCACGGTTCACGTGCACGTCGAAGGGGGAGAGGAAGATGGACACTCGCACCGCCGGCCCCACCCACTCGTCGACGTCGTCGACGACATTGGTCACGCGCCCGTCGGCCGGCGACAGCACGGCGCCGTCGGTGGTGGGCACGCGGCGCTCGGGGTCGCGAAAGAAGCCGAGCGACGCCAGGGTGGCCGCCACGAACGGCAGGGCCAGGCGGCGCCGCCCCGAGGCGAACAAACTGGCGGCGATCACCGCCGGAGCGGCGATGAACGGCCAGCCCTCGCGCGCGACGGGCACCCGCTTCATCGTCACATCCGGGGTGGCTGGATCCACGACATCATGGCGCGCAGCCGCTTGCCGACTTCCTCGATCTGATGGTCGGCGTCGCGCTTGCGCACGGCCAGGAACTGCGCGCGGTTGGCCTGATTCTCCAGCACCCACTCGCGGGCGAACTGGCCCGACTGGATCTCGCTCAGGATCTTCTTCATCTCGGCCTTGGTCTCGTCGTTCACGACGCGGGGGCCTCGGGTGTAATCGCCGTACTCGGCGGTGTCCGACACCGAGTACCGCATGTACGCGAGTCCACCCTGATAGAACAGGTCGACGATCAATTTCATCTCGTGCATGCACTCGAAGTAGGCGATCTCGGGCTGATAGCCCGCCTCCACCAGCGTCTCGAAGGCGGCCTTGATCAGGTGCGAGACGCCGCCACACAATGTCGTCTGCTCGCCGAAGAGATCGGTTTCCGTTTCTTCCTTGAATGTGGTTTCAATGACTCCCGCTCTCGTACAGCCCACGCCCTTGCCGTAGGCCAGCGCCATGTCGCGCGCCTTGCCCGAGACGTCCTGGTACACGGCGACCAGCGCGGGCACGCCCGGTCCCTGGGTGAAGAGATCGCGCATGACGTGGCCGGGCGCCTTGGGCGCGATCATCGTCACGTCCACGTCGGGTGGCGGCACGACCTGGTTGAAGTGGATGTTGAAGCCGTGGGCGAACATCAGCATCTTGCCCTTGCCGAGACCGCCCCGGATCGACTCCTCGAACACCTGGCGCTGGCTCTGGTCGGGCAGCAGGATCATCACCACGTCGCCCACCTTGGCGGCGTCGGCGACGGGCGCCACCTTGAGCCCGTCCTTCTCGGCCTTGGCCCAGCTCTTCGAGCCCTTGTAGAGCCCGACGACGACGTCCTGGCCGGAGTCGCGGAGGTTCAACGCGTGGGCGTGGCCCTGGCTGCCGTAGCCGATGATGGCGATCTTGCGTCCCTTGAGGAGACCGAGGTCCGCATCCTGATCGTAATAGATTTTCGCGGGCATGCCTGCGTGTCCTTTCTGACGTTAGTCGGCGAATCCCACCACGCGCGGGTCGTCGACGCGGGCGCGCTTGGCCGTCGCCGTCGTCTCGACGCGCCGGCGCGTCTTGGGGCCCCGGGCGATGGCCACCTTGCCGGTCCGGACGATTTCCTGGATTCCCATCGGCCGCAGCAGCTCGACCAGCGCCTCCAGCTTGCCGGCCTCGCCGGTGGCCTCGATGGTGAACGACTGCGGCGTCACGTCGACGATCTTGGCCCGGAAGATGTCGGCCGTGCGCATGATCTCGGCCCGGTGCTGCGGCTCGGCGTTGACCCGAATCAGCATGAGCTCGCGCTCGACGTGGTCGTCCTCGGTGAGGTCGCTGACCTTGATGACGTCGATCAGCTTGTGGAGCTGCTTCGTGACCTGCTCGATGACGAACTCGTCGCCGTGAACGACGATGGTCATCCGCGACACGGTGGGATCGAGCGTCTCCCCCACCGACAGGCTCTCGATGTTGTAGCCGCGGGCCGAGAAGAGACCGGCCACGCGCGAGAGGACGCCGAACTTGTTCTCGACGAGGACGGCGATCGTGTGCTGGCGGGGCTCGCTCCCGTTCTGCATCAGAAGCCCGTCTGCGATCGGGCCGCCTTCTCCCGGGTCGCCGTCGTCGGATTCTCGAGGATCATGTCGGTGTTGGCGCCGCCGGCCGGCACCATCGGGAACACGTACTCCCACTTGTCGACGCACATGTCGACCACCACCGGGCCGGGCGTGGCGAACGCCTTCTCCAGCGTCGGCACCACCTCCGACGGCTTGGTGGCCCGGAGTCCCACACAGTGATAGGCCTCGGCCAGCTTCACGAAGTCGGGACTGTGCTCGAGGTCGATGGAGCAGAAGCGGCCCTTGTAGATGATCGCCTGCCACTGGCGCACCATGCCGTGGCCGCCGTTGTTGATGATGATCGTCTTCACCGGCAGGTTGTTCTCGTAGCACGTGGCCAGCTCCTGGCTGTTCATCGCGAAGGAGCCGTCGCCGTCGATGTTGACGATGAGGCTGCCGGGATGAGCGGCGGCCACGCCCATCGCCGTGGGCAGACCATAGCCCATCGTGCCGAGGCCGCCCGAGGTGCACCAGTGGCGCGGGTGCTTGAACCGGTAGTACTGGGCCGCCCACATCTGGTGCTGGCCGACGCCGGTGATGACGTAGGCCTCGCCCCGCGTGAGATTCGAGATCTCCTGCATCACGTGCTGTGGCTTGATGAGCTCGTCGTCCCAGTCGAACGCGAGCGGGTGCCGGGCCCGCCACTCGGCGATCTGACCGAGCCACTGCTTGCGGGCCTCCTTGGCCAGCGACGGCACGTCGTTCCTCAGCTCCTCGCGCACCGCATCGACGAGCGCGCGGAGGACTCGGCGGCAGTCGCCCACGATCGGCACGTGCACCTTGATGTTCTTCGAGATCGACGACGGATCGATGTCGATGTGGACGATCTCGGCGTCGGGCGCGAAGGCCTCGACCTTGCCGGTGACGCGGTCGTCGAAGCGCGCGCCCACCGCCACCAGGACGTCCGATCGGTTGACGGCCATGTTGGCGTAGTAGGTCCCGTGCATGCCGAGCATGTCGAGCGACAGCGGATGCTCGGAGGGAAACGCCCCGAGTCCCATCAGCGTGGTCGTGACCGGGATCTGGGTCAGCTCGGCCAGCTCACGCAGCTCCTCGTTGGCGTCGGCCGAGATCACGCCGCCGCCGACGTACAGCACGGGGCGGCGCGCGCCGACCATGAGCCGCGCGGCCTTCTTGATCTGGCCGACGTGCCCGTCGTAGTTCGGATTGTAGGAGCGGAGGTGCACCTTCTCCGGCCAGATGAGCTCGGCTTCCTTGACGAGGATGTCCTTGGGCAGGTCGACGTGGACG
>WNEY01003602.1_pt1 | contig 11652 bp, 12 predicted proteins | sample 5400531 | NCBI WGS metagenome assembly WNEY01 (sample SAMN13153338, study PRJNA577476) | soil metagenome | isolation source: 200 cm saprolite under Douglas fir tree site 1 | place: USA:California | collected 2015-04-18
GAAGATTGACCGTAACAAAAAAGATTCGCTCCGAGAGACGCAGGCGGTGGACATGTGACACGCTCACATTTTAGCACCCGCTACCGCCGCAGAACCCACGGCACAAAAACCGTGCCGTGGCTACCCGCTGCGCGGTCACGCGATCGAGGCCGGTAAGGAGCCGCGCGGGCCCGGCGCGCGCTCGTTCTGCCAAGGCCCGCGGTCGTGACCGCTCCGTTGACGCCGCGCTCGGTGCTATGGTACCAATCCGGTGCCTTACCTAATCCATCATGCGGGCCGCCGTCAAGAAAACTCGCCATGAAGCCTAAAGTCTTCGTCACGCGGCCTCTTCCGCCGGCCGTTCTCGATCGCCTGTCGGTCCAATGTGAATTGCAGGTTCACTCGGAGGACTCCCCGATGGCGCCCGCGCGGCTGGCTGAGGCCAGCGGGGAAGTTGAGGGACTCGTGGTCGTGGGCTCCCGGGTCACGGAAGAAGTCTTGCAGCGCGCAAGCAAGCTGCGGGTTGTGGCGAACGTCGGCGTCGGTTATGACAACATTGACGTCGCTGCCTGCTCGAGGCGCCGCATTGTGGTTACGAACACGCCCGGCGTTTTGACGGAGACGACGGCCGACCTCGCCTTTGCGCTTCTCATGGCCGTTGCCCGCCGGGTCGTGGAAGGGGACCGGTTTGTGCGGGAAGGACGCTGGCACGAATGGCAGTGGGGCCTGCTGTGGGGGGCAGACATCCATCACAAGACCCTGGGGCTGTACGGATTCGGCCGGATCGGGCAGGCCATGGCGCAGCGCGGCCGCGGTTTTTCGATGCGAATCCTCTACCATGCGCGACGCCGGGTCGCCGAGTCCGTGGAGCGAAAACTCGAAGCCCGGCATGTTGACCGCGACATCCTGCTGCGCGAGTCGGACTTCTTGAGCCTGCACGTCCCTTTGGTGCCCGAAACGCGCCACCTAATCCAGGCGCGGGAGCTGGGCCTGATGAAGCCGACGGCAATCCTGATCAACACGGCGCGCGGGCCGGTGGTTGATGAAGAAGCTCTGGTCGAGGCGCTGAGGTCGGGGAAGATTGCGGGCGCCGGCCTGGATGTTTTCGAACACGAGCCCCAAGTCCACCCGTCCTTAATAGCCATGAACAATGTGGTCGTCATACCCCACGTTGGGAGTGCCACGGCGGAAACTCGGTTCAAAATGGCGATGTTGGCCGCCGAAAACCTAATGGAGGCGCTCAGCGGTCGCCGCCCGCCAAATGTTGTCAACCCCGAAGTATTCGATTGAGCGGAAGGCGCCTGAAGCGGGCTGCCTGGAATCCTCCCCTTGCGTTTCTGCTGCCCCTTCCCAATAATGGAATTGTGCTGACCCGCAACAACGCTCGCCTGACGCTCGATGGGGCCCGCGCCATTCTGGCAGTGGCTGAAAAGAAAGCTCGAGAAATCAAAGTGCCGCAGAATATCGCCGTCGTGGACGAGGGAGGCCACCTGCTGGCCTTCGCCCGAATGGATGGCGCAAAGCTTTCTTCCATCGAAGTTGCCTTGACGAAGGCTCGGGCGGCCGCGTTGCGGCGCGCCCCCACCGGGCCCTCACCCTCATCGGGTGAGCCAAGTATTCTCCTCTCCCTGGGCCTCCCCCTTGCCACCGAAGGGAAGCTGACTTGCATTCGCGGCGGCCTTCCTCTGTTTGTGGAGGGTCAATGCGTGGGCGGAATCGGCGTCAGTGCGGGAACGGAAGATGAGGACGTGCTGGTGGCTCAAGCCGGCGTCGCCGAGCTCGCGAAAGTTGCGTCATGAAGACCCCGAAGGGCACTGTGAGTGTTGCCCCGCCCGCTGAGGCGCGCGGCAAGGAGCTGGCCGAGCATATTTTTCTGGATACGCTGGCTGCTCTTAATGTCCGCAGGGTCATGCTCTCCAAGTTGAAACGCGAAGGAGGCGCCTTGGTGGCCGGCGGGGTTTCGATTCCATTACTGCGTCCTCCCCGCGTGGTGGCTTTCGGCAAAGCTGCCATCCGGATGGCGGCTGTCCTGGACGAGATCCTGAGCGGGCAAGTCGAAGCCGGAGTCGTGGTGGCACCCACCGAACCTTCTGCAAAGCTCAATCGGTTCCATTATTTCGCGGGCGGCCATCCTTACCCGAACGCCCGGAGCTCTGAAGGCGCCGAGGCCGCCCTGGGACTGCTGTACGGCCTCACGCCTGATGACCTCGCCATTTTCCTCGTTTCAGGCGGCGGGTCGGCGCTTTTTGAAAAGCCTCTCGACCCCAAGGTTGCTTTGGCCGACCTGCTCGAATTCAACCGGGTCTTAGTGACCTGCGGCCTGCCCATCGAACAAATCAACGTCCTGAGAAAGCACATTTCTGCGGTTAAGGGTGGTCGCCTTGCTGTCCGGGCGTACCCGGCGCGCCAGCTTACGATCTTCATATCCGACGTGCCTGAACACCTCCCGTCCATGGTGGCTTCGGGCCCCACGATGCCGGATGAGTCCACGGCTGAACAGGCTTACCAGATCGCAGGGCGAAACAGGTTGGTGGCAAAATTCCCTGCGAGTATCCGGAAGCACTTCGAGGAGCACACGCTCGAGGAGACTCCCAAGCCGCAGGAGGAATGGTTCGCAAATTCCCGCTACTTCTGCCTGCTTTCAAACCGCGATGCGGTTGAGGCCGCCAAAGCGGCGGCGGAAAACCAGGGGCTTGTTTGCGAAATTGATACAAATGTTTGGGACACGGACTACCAGGAAGTCGCCAGGACTGCGGCCAACTCTCTTGAGGCCCTGAGCCGGGCCCACCCGGGCCAGCCGGTTTGCCTCGTCATGGGCGGAGAGGTTACTTGTGAGGTCATCGGTGACGGAAGGGGCGGCCGCAACCAGGCCTTTGTCCTTTATGCGGCCCAGTTGATTGCCGGGCGAAAACGCGTCGTCCTGAGCGCGGCGACGGACGGCCGTGACGGAAACAGCCCCGCCAGCGGCGCCGTGGCCGACGGGCAGACAATATCGCGCGCCCTCGCTCTGGGGCTCGATCCGAGCCGGCACATTGCCGAAAGCGATTCTTATCATTTTTTTCGCTCGCTCGGCGACATATTGGACATCGGATACACTGACAACAACGTCCGCGACGTCCGGATCTGGCTTGCGTTTGGTTAACCCCGGGTGGGTGGGAGACGAGCTTCCCAGGCGGGAACCCCCAAGCGAAAATCCGAACTTCGAGACTTCTATTCGGCGCTCTTGGAGGAGCTAAATGACTGAATCAATTTGCTTTATAGGCCTAGGCCTGATGGGCCAGCCGATGGCTATGAACCTCGTGAAGGCGGGTCATCCCGTGAAGGCATTCAACCGGACGCGCCAGAAGGCTGAGCCGCTCGCGCGCGCCGGCGCGGTCATTGCCGGGAGCCCGGCGGAGGCGGCCCGGGACACCGACATTGTGTTTACCATCGTCAGTGACACGGCCGCTCTGGAAGAGGTCGCCCTTGGAAAGGACGGGTTCCTCGAGGCCGTTCGGCCCGGCGCTGTTGTGATTGACTCGAGCACGATCAGTCCCGCGTTCAGCCGAAAGCTGGCCTGCCTGCTTGCGGGAAAGGGTGCCAGTATGCTCGACGCGCCCGTCACCGGAAGCAAGCACGGCGCCGAAAAGGGCGAGCTGACGTTCATGATCGGCGGGGAACGCAAAGTGCTCGAACGGGTGATGCCGGTCCTTCGAGTCCTTGGGAAGAAGCACATCTATTGCGGACAGAACGGGCTCGGCCTCGCCGCCAAGCTCGCTCAAAATGCCATCCAGGCCACGATGGTGGAAGTGTTCTGCGAGGGGTTGGTCCTTGCGGCGAAGTGCGGCGTCTCACCGCAAACAATGTTCGAAATTATCCAGTCGAGCATGGCGCGCGCGGGCCTTACGGATTTCAAAGCTCCGTTTATTTTCAAAGGGGACTTCTCTCCCTATTTTCCTTTGAAGCTCATGCACAAGGACCTGGAACTGGCCATGGAGGCTGCTTACGCGCAAAACGTCTCCATGCCGGCGGCGGGCGCGGTGAAGGAAGTCTATGGCGCGGCAAAAGCGCAGGGGAAGGGTGACCTCGATTACGCCGCGGTGATTACTTACCTTGAAGAGCTGGCGGGAATAAAAGTCCGCGTAGTCTCGGCGGCGACCTGAGCCGTCGTGCTGCGTCAAGGGAACACTTTGAGATCGCTCACGCGAGGTGAGAGATCGAAGCGGTCCGGCGCTCGTGGAAGCCCCGGGGCCTAACGCGTGACCGTTGTATAGAAGGCTGTCCTGCCTGAACGGAGGTCCACTCCGTAAGAGAGAAGGACCGTGACGCCGCCGAAGACGCCGACCTTGGATTGAACTCCGGCATCCCAAAGCCAGACCTTCGAGCCAAAATTGCCGGTCGGCTCCGCGATTTTTCCGGTGTCGAGAAACGGTCCCGCCTTCAGTTTCAAGAACCCGTTTCCGTAGATTCTCTTGTCGAGCTCCAAATTTGAGAGGAAGTACTCGGTGCCGAGCGGCGCATTGCCTTTCTTGCCGTCGCGAGTCCCAATGTGCGCCCGAAGCCAGAGGTTACTATCGCGCTCCGCTCCCAGAGCGAAGAGTTCATCAAAAGGGACCTTCCCCAGAGCTTTGCCGAGCCGGATCCGGCTTGTGGTCTCGTAATCGTCGCCACGCGAAAGCGGCAGCCACCGGGTTTCGATGGATTCTTCCGCCAGTGAAAAAAGGGGTGAGGTCCGGTTGAGCATCCTCCCGAGTTGCCCGAGAGTCATCGAGTCCGCTGTGAGCCGTCTTTCCGCGAGTCGTAAAAGTTTGTAGTCGGCCTGGGCTTGGCAGACCAGGGAGAAGCCGTCCATGAAAAACGAAGCGGCCGACGATTGGCTCAGCGTCTGGTTTTGGAATTTGCGCTGAGAGAGCCGGACGCCGGTCGTCCAGGCCAGGCGGCCGTTCACGGTCGATTCAACCGCGGCCCTCGCCTCCGCCTTCTCCATTCGAATGTCGCCGAGCGGCGGCGCATTGCCCGAAAAAGTCCTGCTGATGTCCCAATTTTCCTTTCTCGCTTCGAGTGAAATCCGGTAACGCCATTGCGGGCTGCGCCGCAGCGGGCCCGAGAGCGACGCCAGGACGCGACGCTTTTGAGCGTCCCACCGCAGCATGGAAACGAAGTTGACGGCCCGGCCCTTGATGTTGAAGTACTCCGGGTTGACGGTCTGGTACGGCGCGCCCCTGAGCAAGGAAAACAGAATTTCCTTTTTATCTTTCCCCCAGCCGTTTCGTTGAGCCGACCGGAAGACAACGTCGAATTTGTCATCCTGGCGGGGAACGAGTTCAAACTGGTACCGGGGGAAAATCTCGAGGCTGTTGAGGCGGGCTTCTGTGTTGAGAAACTCGCCGGATTGCAGAAGACTCGCCGGGGAAAACGCGAAAGCCCGGTCGAGGAGCACCGGGTCCAGGCGAGGCTCGGGGTCCATCTTGATCCCCTCAACGCTCGGCTTCCCGACGCGATTCCAGTACTTGAGGGCTGCCTCCAGATTGTCCTCGAGCAGGTAAATTGTGGCTAGGAAATCATTCGCGTATGCGTCGTCTTCATCCAGGCGAAGCGCGCGCCTCAGATTCGTCTTGGCTTCGGAGTATTTTTTCGTCGTGTAGGCGATTCCCGCCAGCTCGAGAGGAAACCTTTTATCCGACGGGTCTTTTTTCCGGCCGAGCTCAAACGCGCGCCTGGCTTCCGCCCAGCGCTGGAGTTTTGCCAGGGCCATCCCGCGGTAATAGTCCAGCGCTGCGGGCCCGCCCGGGGATTCCGGCAAAAGATGCAAAACGTCTTCCCACCGCTCTTCGGCGTAAAGCTTTTCCGCGACCCGGACGAGGTCGTCGGCCTTCGTCATTCTCGCGGGGGATAAGGGAAAGAGAAGAAGGGAAAGGGCCAGCCATCCGGTCATCAGTCACCCTGTTTGGGAAGGGCCAGGAGTGTCCAGTTGCCGGTGGCGTGCCAGGATTTTTCAAAACTCTTTCGGTCGAGCTTGATAAGCTTTCGCTGGGCGGGGTCGTTGAGGAGGACCAATTCCGGCTGCCAGTCCAAGCCGGTCACGACGACGTAGTGAAGAGCAGCGCCTCTTGCGTCACCTTCCAGACAAACAATCAAAGGACGTCCTTGGGCCAGGTGGTGCTTCAGGTCCGCCCATCCACCCTCGAAAACAAATGCGCGGAAGCCCTGATCTTGAAAGTAGCGCTGCATGTCGGAGGCGAAAACGCCCCGGGCATTACGGGAGTAAATGGAACGCCGGATTTCGGCAGGCTCGGCGCCAAGCGGGGTTCCGCTCTCCCCTTTCATCCAATACCGCATGACCATGGCAATCGCGGCGACGCCACACTCGTTTTTCTCCTGCTTGACGAAGGGAACGTCCAGCCATACCCCGGAAGGCTCAGCAGCCGTGCCCACAGTCCACAAGGCCATCCAGAGGGCGAGAATTCTTGAAGCTGGGAGGGGCATGGCCCGCAGCTTACCTGACCACCAGGATCAAAACGAATACCGCCGCCGCCAGGGCTATGACGATGTATGTGAGTTGTTCGTTGGTGAGAGAGCCCGCTGCGAAGTCCTTCTGGGCTTTTTCGGACTGCGCGGCCAGGCGGGCGAGTTCTTCGTCGCTCAGAAGAGGGATCGCTTTCTGGACTTTCGCCGAATCAATGCGCGCGCTTTTCAGAGCTTTTTGAACGGGGGTCGAAGAAATGAATTGTTCGACCTTTGCGCGGTTCTGTTGCCGGACCTCCGCTGCGGCTCGAATGCCTTTTCGAAGGTCGGCCGGCGAGACGACGTGTTCGAGCGCCGGCAGAGTCTGAGGCAGCAGGAGGACCGCTAACAGGGCAAACCTGTTCATCCAAATGGTGAGGGGTTGAGAGGAAGATTTCATATCAGCTCCTCGTTGACGGAATAGTGAAGACATAATCGCCCGCTCATTCTAACGGTGAGCCAGCGGACTTTTCAAGATTTATTGTCGTGGACCATACTGCCAGGCGTCAACCGCGGAGAAGACTTGGCTGAACTTGCGGGGGACTCGGGAAAAGCGTACGATTTGGCTCATTTAAGGCGGGCTGCCGGAATGAATCTGGTCTGGAAGTGCATGGACTGCGGCTTTACCACCTTGGGAAAAGAGCCGCCGCAGAAATGTCCAGATTGCGGTGCGCCTCGCGAGGATTTCGAACACGTCGAAGAGGATTGACCAGGGGAATCTTGCGAGGCCGTCGGGCTCAAGCGGGTGGACTCGCAAGCGAAGGGACTCAACCGGCCGCGCGATCCCAGGAGCAGTCCCTCGCGACAAGTATTGACCGCACCATGCCAATCGAAACCTCTATGGCAGACGCAATCCGCCCCGGTCTCAATCAGACCCCCGCTTCCGGCAAGGCCAAACGCGTTTACCTTTCGCTGGGCTCGAACGTCGGGGACCGCGTCGCCATGATCCGAAAAGCTCTCGAGCGGCTCGGCGAAGCCGGGATCGAGATTCGCCGCGTCTCTTCCTTGTACCGGACGGAGCCGGTGGATTTCCGAGCCCAGCCCTGGTTCGTCAACTGCGTGGCCGAGGCGGAGACTGATCTGATGCCGCTCCGGCTGTTGAGGACGACCCAGTCCGTGGAGAGGGCGCTCGGCCGCCGTCCGGGCATCCCCAAGGGACCGCGCCCGATTGACATCGATATCCTGCTTTACGAGAATGTCGTCGTTCGCTCTCCGGTGTTGACCATCCCTCATGAACGTCTGGGCGAAAGGCGGTTCATGCTGATTCCGTTGCGCGAGCTCGCGGCCCGGCTTCGCCACCCGGTCTTTCAGCGGACAGTCCTGGAATTGGTCCGCGATACCCGCGACACGAGCCAGGTGATCAGGTTGAAGAGGGAAGCCTGAGTCCCCACCTCGATTCTCCCTGCGAAGGTGCCCCGTGGCGAATCTCCCGCAATTCGAGCCGCCCCGCTTTATCGCCATCGAAGGCCCCATCCGCGTGGGCAAGACCAGTCTCGCGCGCATCCTTGCCGATCGGCTTCACGGCGAGCATCTCCGGGACGTCGAAGATAACCCTTTCCTCGAGGGCTTCTATAAGGAGAAGGCTGGAGCGGGCTTCCAGGCACAGTTTTATTTTTTGTTGCACCGCTTTAAACAATTGCGCGCGCTGGACTTGAGCGCCACGGCAAGCCGGACCGTGATCAGCGATTACCTGTTCGAAAAGGACAAAATCTTTGCCTACCTCAACTTGGGCGATGCCGAGCTTCAGCTCTACGAGCAGTATTTTGAACTTTTAGCCGAGCAAGTCCCTATCCCGGACTTGGTGATATACTTACAGGCGAAGCCGGAGGCGCTCAAGAAGCGCATCGCCAAGAAGAATGTGCCGTTCGAGCATCGGATTTCGGACGAGTATCTTGAAGCGGTCGTCAGGGCCTACGAGCACTTCTTCTTCCATTACAAGTCCAGCAATCTGCTGGTCGTTGAAACGTCGGAAATTGATTTCGTAGATCGAAACGAAGACCTGCGCGAGTTGTTGGAGAGATTGAGCCAGCCGGTCAAGGGCACGCAATATTTCTTGCCGCTTGGATCCGCAACCGCGGACTGAGACGGTGTGCATGGGTTGCAATGCAGCAAGCCGGCGCTCCCGGGACTCGCAAGAGGACCAGGCGCCCGGCACTCGAAAATTCAGACCCTCTCTGTCGAAGCGGGCGGAGGCGCCGTGCCCGGGTGCCCAGCGCGCTGGTCGGTCTCCGATGACACAGAGAGGGTTTTGTTTTGTCGGTCAAAAAATTGGCCGCAAAATGAAGCGGAAAGAGGGATCTCGAATCTGCTCTAGCTTTAAAAAAGATCGGCTCAGGAGGCAAAGCCATGGACCCCAAGTTCGAGGCCGTGAGCAAGACCACCGTACCGTTGATCCTGGAACGTAAACTCCGCGGAGAAAAGGTTACCTGCCTTACCGCCTACGATTACCCGACGGCGCGGCTGGTGGACGAGGCAGGGATCGACATGATTCTGGTCGGCGACTCGCTGGCCCAGGTCGTGCTGGGTTACGACTCGACTCTTCCCGTGACGGTTGATGAGATGCTCCATCACCTGCGCGCCGTCCGGCGCGCCACGCGGCGAGCTCTGCTGATCGCCGACCTTCCGTTTGGGTCATACCATCTGGGTGAAGACCAGGCGCTCGAGACAAGCACGCGGTTCGTCAAAGAGGGCGGAGCGGAGGCCGTGAAAATCGAAGGGGGAAAGAAGCGAGCTCCCGTCATCCGTCGTCTGGTCCAGGCGGAGATTCCCGTCATGGCCCACATCGGCCTGACGCCCCAGTCCGTCAACGCCTTCGGCGGCTACCGCGTGCAGGGGAAGACGCTCGAATCAGCCGGCGAACTGCTTGCCGATGCCCAGGCCGTCGAGGAGGCCGGCGCTTTCTCCGTGGTCCTTGAAGGCATCCCGAGGGAACTCGCGGCGGTGATCACCAGCCGGCTGAGCATTCCGACCATCGGTATCGGCGCCGGCCCCGAATGCGACGGGCAAGTCCTGGTGATTCACGACCTCGTCGGTCTGAGCTTTTCGCCGCCGCCGAAGTTTGTTCGGGCGTACGCCGACCTTCGAGAAACGATGCGGAGCGCGATCGAGCAGTTTCGTGACGATGTGCTGGCAAGCCGGTATCCGGATGACCGAGAGTCCTACCACTGGCCGGCCAGCTTGCGAGAGCATTTTGAAAGAGAGACGGCCCGCCGCTGAAGCGGCGCGTCCGGGAATCAGGGGCTGGATGGCGGCTCGTCCGCTTGGGCCCGGTGAGTTCGGGTTTCGGGATTGGAACTTCGGCCGCGGGGCGAGGGGCCATCGGGTCCGGTTCCCGGCGTCTTGAACCACGGATGATGCGGCTCGTCACCACCATCACGGAGATCAAGAGCTTCCTCAGGCAGGTGCACGCGGACGGGAAGTCCGTGGCACTGGTCCCGACGATGGGAAGCTTGCACGACGGTCACTTGAGTCTGGTCCGCCAGGCCAAACGCCAGTGCGATGTGGTCGTCGTCTCCATTTTTGTCAACCCCACCCAATTCGGCCCCGCCGAGGATTTCAACCGCTACCCGCGCAATCTGGAAGCGGACGTGGCGCTGCTTCAACCCTTCATGGTGGATGCCGTGTTTGCGCCCAGCTCGAGCGAGATGTATCCGGATGGATTCGAGAGTTTCGTGGAGCCGGGGGAGACCGCCTCGACGCTGGAGGGAGCGCTTCGCCCGGGCCATTTTCGCGGCGCGACGACGGTCGTCCTGAAGCTCTTCAACATCATCAGGCCGGAAGCGGCTTATTTCGGGCAGAAGGACTTCCAGCAAGCGCTGGTGGTCCGTCGCATGGTCGAGGACTTGAACCTGAATGTTCGACTGGTCGTCAGCCCGATTGTGCGCGAAGCGGACGGCGTGGCGAAAAGCTCGAGGAACACGCTCCTGAGTGCCGACGACCGGAAGGCCGCGCTGGCCCTCTGCCGGAGCCTGAAACGCGCCGAAGAGCTTGTCCACGCCGGCGAGACCGACGCCAACAAGATCCGCGAGGAGATGCGCCAGGTGCTCGCGGCGGAGCCGCGTATCCGCGTGGAATACGCCACGGTGGTGGACCCGACCCGGCTCAAGATGGCGGAGCGCGTGACGGCAGGCTGTGTCGCGCTCGTGGCCGCTCAGGTTGGGACTGCGCGGCTGATTGATAATTTGATTCTGGGCCCGCCCGGCACGACGCCCGAGCTGCTCCTGCAACTGGCGCTTTCGGCGGCGCCTGTCCTGGATGCTCGCGCGCGAATCCCGGGGCTTGAGACGGAGACCTTGCGCAAGAAGATTGAAAGTTGTCGCGACTGCGCGGCCATCACTTCCATCCTGCTCCCGCCGCGTGAATTCCTGGTCAAACACCTGAAGCGGGAATATCCGGACCTGAACGCCGTGCGCGTGGCCGTCATCGGGCGCGACTCACCGATCAATCCGGAAAACCTGCTTTACCGGAATCCCGATATTACCAACCGTTTCGTCAGCAGTCTCTTCGAGCTGCTGGGCGTCAAGAATTTCGCAGAGTTCAAGGAGCGCTTCGTGTTGACCGACGCCCTGCGGTGCCACGCGAGCGGCTCTCGGATACCTTTTAAGGCGCTTGAACATTGCGCCCAGCACTTGCGCGAAGAATTGAAATTGTTCCCCAACCTGGGATCGATCGTCGTGCTCGGGAACGACGCCTATGTCCAGTTCCAGAGGCTTATCCTGGGCCGGAGCGAGCGAGAATTAAAACCATTCCTTCAGTTGCTCGGAAACCAGGGGTGGGCGACGGAGGAGGTCTCGATCCCAACCCTCGGGGACCGGACGGTCCACGTCTTTTATTGTCACCATCCGACTTATGAATATAAACGCAGCCCTTCGATCGCGGGCAAGCTGGTGTGAAGGCTGAAATCTGAACGGGTGCGGGCCGGGTTCGAACGCCGGTATGAATTTACCGGTCAGGTCCTTGAGGCCTCAGCGCCGCCAGGACTTCATGGACGTGCCCATCCACCTTAACTTTGGGGAAGACGTGCCTCACCCTCCCGTCCGGGCCGATTAAGAACGTCGCGCGGACCGTCCCCATCGCCTTCTTGCCGTACATGTCCTTTTCCTGCCAGACCCCGTAAGCGGTCAGGGTCTGGTGGGTGGTGTCCGACAGGAGAGGGAAATTAAGCTTGTATTTGTCGCGGAATTTCTTCAG